>WNFX01002010.1_pt1 | contig 20665 bp, 24 predicted proteins | sample 5400111 | NCBI WGS metagenome assembly WNFX01 (sample SAMN13153363, study PRJNA577476) | soil metagenome | isolation source: 40 cm soil or saprolite under grassland replicate 1 | place: USA:California | collected 2016-06-15 | reverse complement strand
CGAATTCATGGGAAAAAACGCCGACGCGCCCGTCTTCCGGTTCGGTGGAATAGGCAAAGACTTTGACTCCCTGATTTACGAACGGCTGCGGAAGGGTCCACTTATGCGACCAGATCATGTTCTTTCGCTTCGTGGGATTTGGTTCCGCCTCCGCACCCCTGCCAGCATGGATCAGAAAAATCGCATCTACAAACCCGTCCTTGTCCGTGTCAAAGCGCGTCAGGTTATCGTTCTGACAAAAAACCGTCAGGGCATCGTTGAGCAGCCCTGGCGTGTTTTGGGGATAATTACTTCCGGTGCCGCTTTCGGTTGCTGTGTAGTAGCTGTAAGGCTGGGGGGCGCGCACGTAGCCGATGACTTCTCCGGTTACATCCAACGCGCCGTAAGAAAGCTGCCGGTAAAAATTCGTCATTGAATTCTGCTTCGCTTTGTCAAAGAGTAGTTTTTCAAAATCCTTCGCCGACCGCGCCCCCTTGTTGTCGGAAAAATCGACCAGCAGTGCAATGGCGTGTATCTTGCGTTTCTTCGGTTTCTTCAGCTCTGGACTGACGGGCTCCAAAGCAGGTCCATCGGTGGAGCATTCGTAAGGGAAAACTATTCCGTCATTAAAACCGGGCCGCTCGACCGGAGTAGCCGCCATGATCCCCATTCGCCGCGCGATTTGCAGCTCCTGAGTGGAGCCGATGTTGTGCTCGTCCAACTGCTTTGCGATATTTTTTAAGACTTTCGGATGCGCTGTACAGGCCGTCGGCCCGAGAGTGTGCATTTGCCATTCCCCTTCTGTCAAGGTTCGACAGTGCCCTCTATGCAATCTATTTAATCCCTTTTTAATCCCTTTACGTGATTAAACTGCCCCTCGGCATGAGGGGTTGCGCAGTATTTCGATCAATCTTTGGCCCTGTTGTTACACTTGGTGCACAACACCAAACAAGGGCGGAAATTGGCGGATTTGTTATGCTGTCATTGCTATGTAGAGAGCAATCCGCCGAGCGTGAAGTGCACGAACCGCATGAGCGCTCTGCGACGTCTTAGAATCCCTGTCTCTTGCCTTGGGGCTCGAGCGAGCAGAACATTGAGACATGAAAGCACGACTGGTCAAATTTGGCGAGATCGAGGTGGAGGGAAAGCGCTATACGCATGATGTGGTGATCGACGGCGGCAAAGTGTGGAAACGGAAGAAAGGACCTTCCAAGCAATTCCGCGAAAAGTTCGGCCACACGCCACTTTCGGCCGAGGAAGAAATTCCTTGGGGAGGCAAGCGGCTCATTGTCGGGACCGGCGCCCAGGGCGCGCTTCCGGTAATGGATGAAGTCCTAGCGGAGGCGAAACGGCGCGGTATCGAGGTCATTGCGGCGCCTACGGTGGAAGTCTGTCAGCTGCTGGAGGAAGTGAAGAAGGGCCAGGCGTACGCTATCCTGCATTGCACGTGCTGACAGGGATTTGGGAGGAAAAGTCGCCACTCTGCTCGTGCGTTTCGATCACGTTGCCCGCTTCATCACTTGCTGCCCAGTTTTGAAAGTCAAGAGACGCACAGAGTGATCGCCCGAGTCGATTGAATTTGAAGAGGTGAAAAGATGCTACGTTCGCCAGCGATGTTTCTACCAATCGCACTGGTTGGATTTGGCGGAATCGCCGTCGCGGCCGCTGGAGCCGCCAAGTTTCTGTTTTTTCTCTTCATGGTGACGGGCCTGATCTTTTTTGTTCTCCGCACGTGGCAGGGAGAAGAGTCCCATAATTCGGGAGGGGGCAGGCTACTCAAGCAAAGCGATCACTTCATCCAGCAACCCAAACATGATCGCTCACCACTCGCTTGAGTTTGCTCAATCTTTGCGACAAGATCCCGCAAAAACCGCTACGACGGAACCGAATCGAATTTTGTCGCCATCCTTCAACTCAGCATCAGTAATAGAAACGCCATTGATCTGTGTCCCGTTTGTTGAATGCAAATCGTTCAGCCGATAGGAGTCGGCGACTCTCGCGAGTATCGCATGCTGCGCTGATACCGTGGGATGGTCAATAACTATGTGGTTCGATGGAGCACGGCCAATCATGACAATGTCTTCAACCAACTCATGCGCTACGGGATCAGCTCCTTCGCAATTCAGAACCAGCCAAGCCATCCGACCTCTAATTTTTAGCGAGAGCCCGCCTTGCTGTCGATTCTAAACAGCTTTCAAGATCATGAAGTACTGGGAATCATCGCGGACAATCTGAGCAAAGCCGGTTGGAGTTGGGGCTGTGTCTCAGCGGTGGATCGTGAAGGGCGAACAATCTGGATTGCAGATGCACATCGCGGCGACGGAAAGCGTTTCGTTGTGCACGCCGATGAAAAACTGACTGCCTTCTTGGAATTGGAAAGGGCGATTTGTCTCCAACTATTGCGTGAACAAATTTAGAGAAATGAAAATCACTGGGCTCGGAACTTCGTTGTGAAAACCGGAATCGACTGGCGTGGTTTCGTTGGATTGGGGTTATTAATCTTGTTCTTTAGTGCTCTGGCGATGTATGACCGGGTAGGATCATCTGCCCAACGCGAAGCGCAACGTCAAGCGCAGGGTGAACAGGAGCAGCGCGAGTTAGAGAACTTGGTTGAGCGACACAGTTTCGCAATCGGGATTTATGTTTTACCCGCTTGCTCGCGTACTTGGGCGGCTGCTCTGTATGGATCGCCAGTTGCATCCTATGCTCTGGCCGGGAACGGAATGAAATCGCCCTGCCTTGTCGATGCTGGTGTAAAGGTAACTCGCTGCGCCTGCGCAATGCTGTGCTCCCGGCGCAAGTGGCCGTAGGTTTTCATTGCCAATGCGCCGCCGTCCTTGTGTCCCAGCCAGCGGGAAACGATCGGAATGTCCACCCCGCTTTCGATGCACCGCGTTGCGAACAAGTGCCGCAAGTCGTGATGCGTAATGCGATCTGCGCCGACTTTCTTCGCGGCACGATCAAGTGACTTCTGGCACTGAGCGACGCGTAATACTTTTGCGTCCAGCGATTCGCCATGACGCTCGCTCCGCATTCGTTCAAACATTCAACGCGCATCTGGAATCAGCGGAACACGGCGCAATCCCCAATTCTTTATGCCGGTGGTTGCGTCTCCACGCACAACAATTTCGCCCGCGTCAAAATCAACGATCCGCCAAGCAATCTCTCGCGCCTCACTAATGCGGCATCCTGTGAATGCCAAGCCGGACGCGAAATCGGCACAATTGATTGAGTCGCGACTGTGGCCCGCACGCATTTCCGCAATCAACGCATTGAATTTGTCGATACTCGGCAACTTGATTTCCTTGCACCCCACCGGTGCGCGTTTCACAGCGGCTGCGGCATTGCTATAAACCACGCCGGCTTCCACAGCGACGTTCAGAACATGCCGCAGAACAGGAAATCGTGCCGTTGTAGCGAGTCGGCGATACCGTTTTGCCGTAGGCCGCGCCCATTCTTTGCAATTGCCTTGCGTGATCTTGCGGATTTCCGTTTCGTTCAGGCCCGCCCCGCTTTTTTGAAGCGCAGTAAGGCATTCCCGCCAGTACTTGCGAGTGCTCGGTTTGATGCGCGGGTTGTCATCAAGATTGCGTAGGTGAATCGCAGCGGCCTCGCCGAATATAATTTTAGCCGACCCTTCACCGTTGCCATTGCTTACGCGCTCCCGATGCTCTCTCAGAAATTCCGCGAGCTTGGCTTGCGCTACGCTAAAATGTGATGTCTTGAGCGACTTCCAGATTTCTTTGCCGTTCGCGAAAGCTCTGGCATAATAGCGCCCGGACTTATGCCGAAGGAGATTTCGGTGTCCTGTTCTTTCCCATGTTTTCGTCGCTTTGCGCTCTTTCCACAAGGCCGACCGTAGAATAGCACCGTGAAAAACGCGACAGGAATCTTTCAGCCTAAGCGATTTTACCTATGAACTGCCGACGTAGCTCAGCTGGTAGAGCAGCGGTTTCGTAAACCGCAGGTCACGGGTTCGAATCCCGTCGTCGGCTCACTTCTTTCACAGAAGCATTTCGCGAATGAGAATCACCGAGAATTCCATCTCAATCATTGTTCCAACCTTGAACGAGGAGGAAAATATCGTGCCGCTGGTTTCGGAAATTACTGCGTGCGCTGTTCCTTTTCGGGAAATTTTGTTCGTTGACGATCATTCTACTGACGCAACTCGCGACAAGATTCGCGCTCTCGCGGGAAGCCAGCCGATCCGCTTGATCGAACAGGACGGCGCAGGTCCTGGATTAGCGGCTGCGATTATGTCAGGCGCGCGCGCCGCACAGGGAGAAATTCTTCTTGTGATGGACGCGGACCTGAGTCATCCGGCTGATCGGATCAAAGATTTGGTGGCGCCGTTGTTTGCCGGCACCGCAGACCTTGTGGTCGGGAGCCGCTATGTAAAAGGTGGATCGACGCCAGGCTGGGCAGTATGGCGCAGGGTTGTGTCTCGAACAGGGGCGGTGCTTGCCTATCCCCTCACTGGCTTGCACGATTCCATGTGCGGCTTCTTTGCGATCGGTCGTTCGCGGTTGCTCGAACTCGCGCCACAAACCAGCGGTTTTAAAATTGTTTTCGAGACAATGGTACGCGCCCGCGGAGCGCTGCGCGTACGCGAAATTCCCATCGTCTTTCGTGAACGCGTACACGGGAAATCGAAAATGTCGTTCGGCGTCGCGCTGCGATTTTTTTTCCACTGGCTGCACGCGATGGTCGAGCATCTCGCCCGCAGTGCGCCTCGGCGTGACACAAGCGCCAGCCTGGCTGGCGCAGCAGAGGGTTTACATCCAGAGGCTCCAGGAAAGTAGCGCAGACGCATCGCGCCAGACGCGGCTTGAAGTGTCGCCCAGGACAACCACAATCACATCCCTGCCAGGACGCGTACCGCTGGCGATCAGACATTTTCCTGCGGAATCGGTGTAACCGGTCTTCATCCCGTTGCAATAGGGGAGCCGCCTGAGAAGCTTGTTCGTGTTTTCAAGCTCGCGTGTGCGACCGTTGGAGAAGCGAAAAACAAGCTGCGGAAGACAAACGATCGACCGGATTGTCGAATTCGCATAGGCGGCACGCGCTATGAGCGCCAGGTCGCGCGCGGTGGAGTACTGCCCCGGAACCGGCAGACCATTTGGATTCACAAAATGCGAATGCACAGCCCCAAGTTGCTGGGCGCGTCTGTTCATGACCTCCGCAAACGCTTCCATACTACCGGCATTATCCCGCGCCAAACATCGCGCGACGTCATTAGGACTTTTCACGAGCAAGGCGCGCAGAAGATCGATCCGCTGATAAGTGTCGCCCGCCTTGATATTCAACTTCACCGGCTCGGCCATTGTATCTGTTGGTTGGACTGTGACCTGTCGATCAAGAAAACCGCTCTCCGCCACAATGAGCGCCGTAAGTAATTTTTGCGTGCTCGCCGGGGCCCTGAACTGATCCGGATTTTTTTCGTACAATGTTTTCCCAGTATTCGCGTCTACCACAATCACTGAAGCCGCGCTGGTCTTTGGTATTCCTTCAGGCGTGAACTCCGTCGCCGCAGGGATTGTTTCCGGTGTTTCTTTCGCCTTGGCGTGCGCACGGTGCGATCGAGCATGAGCCGATTTCGAGGTTTTTGCTTTGCGACTCGGAGTGGGTTCAGCATCAGCATCCTCATTGGCTTTCGCTGTAACGGCCTTCGCTTTCCGGACCGGCCCGGAGACCCCGCTGGGGCGTACCGACTCGGAGTCAGCGGCGTCCTGGCTCCACGCGCTAGGAACTGATGACAGGATGAGAACGCAAAGGAAGCAGAGCCAATTGCGCGACGATTTCATGGGTCGGAAATTAGCGACAAAACTTTTAACCGCGCAAGCACCGGCGCATACGTCTTTCTTGTGGCTACGATTCTCGCGCGCGCTCGATCAATTCGATCTCGTAGCCTTCCGGTGCGTCGATGAACGCGATTCTACCGCTGCCAGTTGAATGCGGCCCGTCGGATAACGGATAACCTTTTGCTTCCGCTTCCCTCGCGAACTTTTCCAGATCGTCCACTTCAAATGCGAGGTGCGTCAGGTCGGGGCCGACCACTATCGGCCCGCTCTCGTCAAATTTACAAATCTCAATCTCCTCATCGCTGTTGGGTGCTTTTAAAAACACGAGCTGCGATCCACGACCAGAAGTATGACGGCGCAGCTCCTTGAGCCCAAGCACATCTTTGTAGAAAGAAACCGTTTTCTCCAAGTCTTGTACACGGTATCGCGTGTGCAGCAATTTCCTGACCATGGCTTATCTTATTGTTGCGGCAGACGGATTCAAACTCTCGCTCTGGACAAAGGCGTTAAAACGGCTTGATTGCGCGTGCCGCGGAGCATCGGGCTTAACCCCGGCTTTAATGAGAGTCCACGAACTCGATTCCGTTTGTGTCATGTCGAGCGAAAGCTTGCCCTAAGCGAAGTCGAATGGGTCGAGACATCTCTTGCTGAGGTCCTGAAGATTCCAGAGATTTCTCGACTTCGCCTCCGGCTTCGCTCGAAATGACATTAGCTCAACTATGAAAAAAATTGGAATTCTTTTTGGCCAGGAACACAGCTTTCCGCCGGCGTTTGTCGACCGGGTGAATCAGAAAACCGGCGGCAAAGACATCGTCGCAGAATTTGTAAGGATCGACAAGGTGATCCAAGGCGAGCCATGCGGCTACGACGTCGTGATCGATCGCATCTCGCAGGACGTTCCGTTTTATCGGGCTTGGCTAAAAAACGCCGCGCTCACCGGAACGGCAGTGGTAAATAATCCTTTCTGGTGGAGCGCCGACGAAAAATTCTTCAACAACGCGCTCGCGACCAAGATCGGCGTTGCCGTTCCGCGAACCGTGCTCCTTCCATCGAACCAGCCGCCCACAGACACGAACGACAAATCATTTCGTAATCTCGGTTACCCGCTCGATTGGGAAGGGATTTTCAGCTACGTCGGCTGGCCCGCATTCTTCAAACCGTTCGCGGGCGGCGGTTGGAAGAATGTCTATCGCTTGCATAACCCGGAGGAATTTTACCGCGCCTACAGCGAGACTGGCCAGCTCGTGATGATGTTGCAGGAGGAAGTAAAATTCGACATGTACTTCCGCTGCTATTCAATCGATCAACGGCACGTGCGAATCATGCCGTACGAGCCGCGGCATCCTTACCACTTGCGGTATCAAACGGAATGGCAGGCGCCGAAAGATATCCTCGAAAGAGTCGAGCGGGATGTGCTGACGCTGAATCAGTTTCTTGGTTACGATTTGAACACGGTCGAGTTTGCGATTCGCGACGGCGTGCCGGTGGCGATTGATTTTTGCAATCCCGCACCGGATGCGGAAGCAGCCAACGTTGGTCAGGCAAATTTCGAATGGGTGGTCGAAGCGGTCTCCGAAATGGCAATCCGCAAAGCGCGTGAACACAAACCCGGGCGCGATAATTTGAGCTGGGGCAAATACGTGCAAGCCGCCGTGACAAGGCGCGCGCTGGGAGAGCTCGCGTAAGATCGCCAATCTCTACTCTGTCATCCTGATCCCGCAGTCGCGGGAGAAGGACCTCACAATCGTAGCGTTAGTCACACAGCGCACCGCAGAACCGTAACGAGCCTATGTGGGGTCCCTCGTCGTCTCGCGACTCGGGATGACAGCGCATCGTTTTTGGGAGAGAGTTGCTCCCCCTGATGAGCGCAAAGAACCACGTCTTTACTCTCGGCATCGAAGAGGAGTTCGCGATCATCGATCCGGAAACGCGCGAGCTGCGGTCGCATATTCACGAGATTTTAGAAGGCGGAAAGATCCTGCTTAAGGAGCAGATCAAGCCCGAGATGCACCAGTCCGTGGTGGAGCTTGGGACGGAGGTTTGCGATTCCATCGGCTGTGCGCGCGCCCATGTCATCGAGTTACGCAGCAGCCTGGCCGAGCTTGCCGGTCGCAGTGGATTGAAAATCGCATCGGTCGGCACGCATCCGTTTTCTCATTGGCGCCACCAGCACATCACTGAAGGGGAACGTTACAAGCAAATCATCGAAGACATGCAGTTGCTCGCCCGGGCAAACTTGATCTTTGGGTTACACGTTCACGTCGGAGTGCCCGATCGCGAGAGCGCCATCCACGTGATGAATCAAGCACGTTATTTTTTGCCGCACATCTACGCGCTCTCGGTCAACTCGCCGTTCTGGGTGGGCGAAAATACAGGGCTCAAAGGTTATCGCCTGAAAGTGTTCGAACGTTTTCCGCGCACCGGGATTCCAGACGCGTTCGAAAGCCTCTCGGAGTACGAAGATTACTGCAAGCTGCTGGTTAAGACAGGCTGCGTCGACAACGCGAAAAAAATCTGGTGGGACATCCGGTTGCATCCATTTTTCGATACGCTGGAGGTGCGCGTGTGCGATGCCCAAACACGAGTGGACGACACGCTCGCAATCGCGGCGTTGATCCAGGCCGTCATCGCCAAGCTCTTTAAATTGCTCTGGCAAAACACGACGTTCCGGATTTACCGCCGCCGTCTTTTGGATGAAAACCGGTGGCGCGCGGCGCGCTACGGCATCGACGGAAAATTGATCGACTTCGGCAAGGAAGCGGAAGTAGAAGAGCGAAGTTTGCTAAACGAGTTGCTGGAATTTGTAGCCAGCGAGGCAGACGAATTCGGCACGCACCGCGAGATGGCGCATATCGAGCGCGTCATGCGCGAAGGCACCGGCGCAGATCGACAACTTGCCGCTTGGAAACACACCCAGGATATGAAAGCCGTTGTCGATCATATCGTCGCGGAAACATACGAAGGTTTGATTACTGGGGCTCCGCATCCCAACTGATTGCAATTTTGGCAATCGAGGAAGGGTTAACGACGACAAATGGTCGTCGGTTCCTGGTTCAGTTCAATCTTCCGTATCCTCTTGTCCAAAGACCAGGGTAACGACCAAGCCCAGAACACCGACGGTTGCCATCATTCCGAGGACGGCGGGGACGGCAAAGTTGTCTTTCAAGATCGGCAGAACAAAGACGCCAAGAGTCGCTCCGATTTTGGCAACACCAGCAGCGAAACCGCTGGCGGTGGCTCGTAATTGTGTCGGGACCAAGATGGGCGCAAGGGTAAATGTGGTAGAATTAGGTCCAGCGTTCATTAACAAATTGAACAGGATGAACCCGGCGAACACGAATGGAATGCGTAGGCTGGAATTGGCTAGGTAGCAGCAATCGTAAGCAGCAACATGCGGAAAGCCATGCAACGAACCGATCACATCGCCTTATAGTCAACCGTAATAGTCCGGTAAAGCAGCGGGCCGTGTTGCGCAGAAAAATAAAAAAGCTCGAGCATCGTCGCGCCGACCATCCATTGATAGCCAACCAGCGTCTGGATAACGTCGGTGTCAGTATCGCGGGAACGTGATACCAGTTTTCCCGTCCCGTACTTCTCATCGAAGTATTTGCGAATTTCTCCCATGCGCTGGTTGTAACGCTCGATCGACCAATCGGGGTATTCATATTGCAATTCCACGGCGACGAGCGCTCTCTGCTTAAAAGTAAACAGTGTGCGCTTTAACCCTGGATGAAGCAGTCCTTCCACTGTCCAGACGTCCCGGTTCTCCTTTTTTTCTCGCGAGGTGATCTTCGCTTTCGCGCCGTGCAGCACCGCTTCCACATGCGCCATCGAGTCGTTCCAACGAAAGCCGAAAGGTGGCAACAGCTCATCGACGGAATATGCCTTAGCAGCAGAAAAAAAAAGGGCAATGACGCCGGTCGAAAGAATTCGGCGTATCGCTCTACTGTTCCAATTAGAGGCGCGGTTCGCCTTCCAGTTCTCTGTCTTCGCGTGCATCGCCCGCATTTTTTGATCGGCATCCCAGTGGCACTCTGGAGGCGGGAAAATTGCGTCCACGGGTCAATTCGGTCAAATCTGGAGTGGCACACGGCGACGCAAATCGGATCGATCGCTTCGCCGCAGCGATCGCTCCCCTGTCACGGACGAGTCCGAGCCGAAATCAGCAGCGGCATTCTTTTTTTGTTTTCTCTCGGACACGCGCGTTTCTTTTTCTAGTCAAGAAAATTTTTGGCCGCGATGAAAATAAAATTTCAAATAAAGTTCATTTTTTTCTTGTCGATTTTGAAAGCGATTTCTAGTCTCAAGCCCGCTGGCGAGGCAGAAACAAGAACGCATGTGAATAAGTTGTGAACATTTCTGAGAAACTTTTAGCAGCGAGGATGAACGACGCGCAGAGATCGCCGGAACAACGACGGAACATGCAACCCCACTTGGGGGCATCCATTCGATTGCTAACGCTCAGCGCAGTCCATTTTCCCTCGTATCTAAGCACTTTTGACAGTTTTCTTCAGGATCTCCCTAAGAAGTTACGCTGGCGATTAGCTCGACGTTGCTTGGGTTTTACCCGGCGATTTTCCGCGCTATCAGCGAGTGTGGCGATTGTGTAACACTGTTAACAAGTCTGCTATGGACAAGAAATGCGCACAGCTGTGGCAGCAATTATCAGCCGCGCTTAAACCGCAGATCAGCGCTGATAGCTTTAAACGCTGGTTCTCGGCCGTCGAACTTGTCGAGGCGAAAGACAAATCGCTCACTCTTCGCGTTCCAAACAACATCTATCAATTTTGGATAGAAAGTAATTATATGCCCGCGTTGCAGACTGCCATTGTGACAACGCTCGGCAGCCCGCGTCCGGTAAAATTCTGCTCTCCGTCGGGAACGAGCGTGCAAATGCCCGTCGAGGATGACGCGCCCCTGGAGAAAATTTTACCCGAACTGCCCGCTAACACAAAACCAGGCGCAACCGTGCCTGGGCTCAACCCACGGAACACGTTCGAATCTTTCGTGGTCGGTCCGAATAATGAAATTGCGCATGCCGCCGCTCTTGCCGTGGCGCAGACGCCCGCGCGCACGTACAACCCGCTGTTCATTTATGGCGGTGTCGGCCTTGGCAAGACCCACCTGATGCAGGCCATCGGCCAATACGTTTGGGCCAAGAAGAAAAACGTAAAGGTGATTTATGTCTCCAGTGAACTGTTCATCAACGAGTTCATCGACGCGATCCAGCACAGCAATCTGGTCAAATTCCGAAAGCGCTATCGCCAGGTCGATCTCCTCCTGATAGACGACATCCAATTTCTCGGAGGCAAAGAGCGTTCCCAGGAAGAATTCTTTCACACGTTCAATACGCTTTTCGATGGACATAAACAGATTGTCCTCTCAAGCGATCGGCCTGCTTCGGAGATTGCAAATCTGGAGCACCGGCTGGTCTCACGCTTTGAATGGGGACTCACCGCTGAGCTTCAACCGCCGGACATCGAGACCCGCATGGCGATCTTGCGGAAAAAAGCACGGGGCATGCAGATCAGATTGCGCGATGAAGTTTTCCAATTTCTTGCGAGCCGCATTCGCACAAATGTGCGCCGGCTTGAAGGCGCGCTCATGCGTGTGGCTTCGTTTGCATCACTCAGCGGCAAGGAACTGACCCAGGAGGTAGTGGAGCATTTGCTAAAGGATATTTTGCAGGAGGAAGGACGCCATTCCATCACAATCGAACAAATTCAGCGGCGCGTGGCTGAACATTTTGATGTGCGCGTGGCAGATATGACAAGCAAGCGGCGCCCTGCCAGCATCGCCTTTCCGCGACAGGTGGCGATGTTTCTTGCGCGCGAACTTACCAAAGCGTCCTTGAATGAAATTGGCGACGCATTTGGAGGACGCGATCACGGCACCGTATTGCATGCCTGCAAGCTGGTAAAGAAACGGATGGCCGAGCAAGACAACATTCGCCAGACCATATCCTTCATTGACAGTTCCCTTCAGCGTTAAGCCTCAAGTGGTGTGTTTTCCAGCTTGCGATTCCGGCTACCGCGGCTACAAACTTGCCGCCGGACGAATTCCCCGGGGTGGACTTGCGGGCATTGGAGAGATTGCGGTTGCCGAACAAAACCCAAAGCTTTACATCTTAGACCGTCATAATGAAATTTAGTGTCGCGAAAGAAAAACTGCTCGAAGGCCTGCAGCAGGTCCAAAACGTGGTCAGCACCCGCACCACTCTTCCCATCCTTTCCAACGTTCTGCTTCAGGCGCACGGCGACGAAATCCATCTCACGACAACCGATCTCGATGTCGGTGTCCGGGGCAGTTGCGAGGCCGATGTAGAAAAAGAAGGGGCGACCACGCTCCCTGCCCGTCGCCTCTTCAACATCGTCCGTGAACTGCCTTCGAGCGAAATTCAGGTGGATGTTAATGGAAAAAATGCTGCTTCCATCCGGAGCGGCCAAAGCTTTTTCAAAATTCTCGGGTTGCCCGAAGAAGAATTTCCACCGCTGCCAAAATTCGAGGACGCGAAAGTTGTCACGATTCGACAGAAAGATTTTCGCGACGGACTGCGCAAGACCTCGTACGCGATATCGACGGACGAAACTCGCTACGTCCTCAACGGCGTTCTTTTCAGTTTTAAGGACAACAAGCTGACGTTGGTGGCGACGGATGGGCGTCGGCTCGCTATGGTCGAAATCGAGCTGGAATTCCCGCGCAGCCATGAAGCTGACTTAATTATCCCGACGAAAGCGGTGACAGAATTGCAACGCCTGCTTACCGATGATGGCGAAATCAAGGTCAGCATGGGCAGCGGGCAGATCGCATTCGATCTCAATAAAACGCTGCTCGTCTCGAAATTGATCGAAGGCAATTACCCCAACTATCGCCAGGTCATTCCATCAGAGGCAAAAGAGCGGATAAAACTCGAGCGCGAAACATTTCTAAACTCGCTTCGGCGCGTTTCCCTTCTCGCGAGCGATAAATCGCACTCGATTAAGCTGAACTTTAGCAAGAACAATATCGACATTACTGCCACCACGCCGGAAGTGGGCGAAGCGAAGGAATCACTCGCCGTCGCCTACAAGGGTCGCGATTTTTCCATCGCGTTTAACCCGGAATTTCTCATGGCGCCACTGCGCGCGTTGACAGAAGACGAAGTTTTTCTCGATCTCATCGACGAGATGAGCCCGGGTGTTTTGAAGATTCAGACGCCATTCCTCTATGTCCTGATGCCGATGCGCATCAGCTCGTAGAGAGTGAGGGTAAATCAAGACAACGCGGCGCGCACGGAGTGACGCGCCCTACCCACGAAAGGCAAGCACACACGCGGATTTGGTAGGGCGGGCAGTCCTCTGCCCGGCGTTCCATTGCTGCTTACAAAACCCGCCGTTGGGGCATGGCCGATTGCACCATCATCAGTTCGGTGACGTTCTCCGGAGTGAGTAAACCGACCAGGCGCTTCATCCGATCCACCACCGGCACTGCCGGGCAGTTACATTCCTGCATGATGCGGAACGCTTCTTCGAAACGCGTTCCGGTGGTCACCGTGGGAATATCTCGGCGCATCACGTCGCCCACGCGAAGCGCGGGATCGTTCTTACGCAACGCAGAGATCAGATCTTGACGCGTCAACAAACCGGCGACGTTGCCGGTATCGTCAACGACCGGGAAATCGTGCTGCGAAGTCGCAAGCAACGCATCCACCGCTTCCTGCAGACTGGCGTCTTCCGAGAGAGTGTGAAATTCGCGAACCATCGCGCTGGAAACTGGGAACCTGCGCGAGACATCTTTCATCTGCGCCAGGGCCGCTTCTTGCGACGCGCCGATATAAACAAAGAGCGCGATAAAGAGCAGAAATGGATTCCACAGCAACCCAATGAATCCGAAGACGAAGGCAAAACCCTGGCCGACGTTCGCGGCGACCTGTGTAGCGCGTGCATAACTTAGTCGTGTGGCAAGCAGGGCGCGCAAGACGCGTCCACCATCCATTGGAAATGCTGGCAACAAATTAAAAAGCACCAGCATGATGTTAATGGTCAGCAACTGTGCAACGAGACCGCCGCCTTCGACGGTCGAGGGATTGAGCAGCGCTTGGGATCCGCCTGCCACAAACAAACCGAGCGCGATCACCACATTCACCAAAGGCCCGGCCACTGCGATGATTAATTCCTGAACCGGTTCTTCCGGCATTCGTTCAAGGCGCGCCACTCCACCGATCGGCAGCAATGTGATGTCGGGCGTATTGATCCCGAACGCCTTCGCAGCAAACGCGTGCCCGAATTCGTGCAGCACCACGCAAAGGAAAAGAAGCAAAACAAATATCACGCGGCTGGCCGCCACCGCGGAACCGCCTTGCGCGTAATAGCCGAAAGCCAGCCAGGCAATCAGCAGTAAGAACGTAATGTGAATCCGCAGTTGAATTCCCGCGATGCGAAAAATTGGGAGAGACCAGCTCATTTAAGTCAATTTGCTCCGCTATTGAATCGCGCGCCAGTGCTGTCGAAGCCGGACTGCGGAAAGATTATAAACAGAAGGGAACAAAGAAAACAAAGAGTCTGCGTCGGAGGAAAAAACCTTCGTTGTCTTCGTTACCTTCTGTGAAATTGGGCGTCGATGGAAACTTTTGATGTCGCAATTATCGGCGGCGGCCCGGCCGGATCGAGCTGTGCAGCGTTTTGTGCCTTCGCTGGTTTGCGCACGCTCGTTCTCGAGCGGGAAAGATTTCCGCGAGAAAAAGTCTGTGGCGATTGTTTGAATCCATCGTGCTGGCCTGTATTGGAGCGCCTCGGCCTCACGCAGCTGGTTTGGGATTTGCCGCATTCCAAACTCACCTCAGTCGAATTCATCGCCACCGACGGTCACAAAGTCATTGTTGATCTCCCAACTGGAGAGGATTGCGAGTTGTCGATAAAACGCAGCCTTTTCGATGATCTCTTGCTGAAGCGCGCTTGCGACCTTGGCGTGCACGTTCGCGAGGAAACAACCGTCACCGCATTGAGCCAAAGCAGTGCCGAGAAAGCCAGTAGCCACGGGCCTGTGGCCCGTCTGGTTCTCGACGCCCCACAGGGGGGTGGCTACAAGGTGTTTCAGCCTGGGTGGAAAATTGAGACAAACAGCGGAGAAAGTTTCCTTGCGCAGGTGTTAGTCGGCGCAGATGGACGAAATTCCACAGTTGCACGGCTGCGCAATTTCCTGCCCCGCCCGGCACGCGAACGCGTCGCATTGCAAGCGCACATCCCACTTCCGCGAGATTTCGGCAAACGCATCGTGCTGCAATTTCTTCGAGAAGGTTACTCAGGTCAGGCTCCAGTAAACGAAACCGAGCTCAATCTTTGCCTCGTCGGCAGGCCACCCACTATTTCCAGACTGCGGCAATGGGCACAACGACATTTCGAAATCCGCGTCGATCAACCCTGGCGCACCATCACGCCGCTGACCCGCGCGCCTGTTCCCTGCGCCCACGAAAATCTTCTTTTCATCGGCGACGCTGCTCGCGTCGTGGAGCCGTTTACCGGTGAAGGAATTTATTACGCACTTCGCTCAGGAGAGCTCGCTGCGAAGGCGATTGCGAAAATCATCAGCGGGAAAGATCGACAATTAGCACTGCGCGAATTCGCTCGTGCTTCGGCCGAAATGTATCGAGGAAGGCTCTGGATCAATCGACTCGCGCGCGCTGCGGTTTTATCTCCGCGCATCGGTTCGCTCTTTGTCCGTGCAGCACGAATTAATCCCTCAATCTTGAAATTGCTCACCACGAAAATTGTTCGCTCTTCACCGGTAGGTTGAGCGAATCACGTCGGCTTGCCCAGCGATTGCCGAGCTGCTTTGACCGTGTTGGACATCAGCATTGCGATCGTCATCGGCCCCACGCCGCCCGGCACCGGAGTAATCGCGCTTGCTTTTTTTGATACTTCGTCAAATGCAACGTCGCCCACCAGGCGATAACCACGCTCGGCCGCTGCGTCTTCGACGCGATTAATGCCAACATCAATCACGACGGCGCCTTCGCGCACGTGATCGGGTTTGACAAATCCAGCGCGACCAATTGCCGCAATGATGATGTCAGCCGAGCGGGTAATCTCCCCGAAATCGCGACTGCGCGAATGCACCACAGTAACTGTGGCGTTGGCCTTCTCGTTTTTCTGCATGAGAAGGAGGGCCAGCGGCTTCCCCACGATCATGCTGCGGCCAAGAATCACAACGTGCGCGCCATTAATGTTGATCTTGCTTTCTATCAGCAGACGCATGACGCCCAGCGGCGTGCACGGGACAAAGCCGCTGGGATCGTCGAGCACGAGCTTTGCGACGTTTTCCGGATGAAATCCATCCACGTCTTTGCGTGGATCGAGGGCCCGAACGGTTGCTGCTTCGTCGATGTGTGCCGGTGGTGGTGATTGAACAAGGATCCCATGAATATTGGAGTCGGCGTTCAATTCTTCGACGCGGTTGAGAAGCTCAGTCTGAGTGGTCGATGCCGGTAATTCCAATTTCAGTGAGTGCAGTCCAAGCTCGCGACACATTTTGTCTTTCGAGCGCACGTAAGCGCGCGATGCCGGGTCGTCGCCGACGACAACCACGGCAAGCCCTGGCGTTACGCCTTTTGCTTTTAGTTCCGCGATCTCACGACGAAGATCGACATAAACTTTCTCCGCGATCGCGCGTCCATCGATCAATTTCGCCATAATGATGATGGAGGCAATCCTGCCTGCGAGTGACCGCTACGCAAGCGAGCATTGCTGTAGCCGCGTCCCTGTGGGACGCGCAACGCGCGAGCTGGCAACACCTCAGTGCTGCGCTTGCCACAGGCAAGCGGCTACAGAATACGGCGTCAGCGCATTTCGACCAGCGCCATCATGACCCGCTGCAACGAGAGGCGTTCAGATTCAAATTCTTCCGGTGTAGCGGTCGCTTTGATACGATGCGGCGGATTGATCAGTACGCGCACTTTGGCAAACGGTCGTGGCACGATGAACCGGTCCCAACTTCCAAGGCGCCAGCAACGCGAGAATTCCAGATTCATCGGCAACACCGCTGCACCCGATTTTTGCGCAAGAAAAATAATTCCAGGACCGGGTTCGTAGGCGGGACCACGCGGACCATCCGGAGTGATCACCACGTCGCGACCGGCCGCCAGCAGCTCAGTCAGCTGACGGACGGCGCTCGCCCCGAGCCGCGAGCTTGAGCCGCGCACGACATCGTAGCCAAACCATTGAATCGCATCGGCAAGAAGATCTCCGTCACGGCTGGCGCTAATAAGGGCCGCGCCACGACGGTTGGAAAAAAAGCGCCGCAAAACGAATGGAAAGATGAGCAATCGATTGTGCCAAAGCGCACCAATATAATTTTCGGTCACCGGCCTGCCGATGACGCCCGCCCGGTCATCGACTTCGTAGCGCAGGGTGCGCGCCCAAACCTGCAACAAATAAAAGCCAAACGCGATCAACCATCGCGCGAGCCAACCTTCGATCTTCAATTTTTCTTGCGTTTCGCCGAGACTTTCTTCTCTCCCCAGCGATATGTGTGGGCGCTCGGCAGCCCAATTTGGTCGAGGATACGCCAAACCACTGTATCCACGATGGCGGTTACGGAACCGGGACGGCTGTAGAACGAAGGAATTGCCGGGAGCATAATCGCTCCGGCCTCGAGCAGCGTCACTACGTTGCGTGCGTGAACCAAATTCCACGGTGTTTCCCTGGGAACGAGGATTAATTTCCGCCGCTCCTTCAAAAAAACGTCGGCTGCCCGCAACAGCGCGCTGTCGCTGGAACCTGAAGCGATCCGACCCAGCGTTGCCATCGAACACGGTACAATCACCATCGCGTCAAAACGCGCGGAGCCGCTTACGAATGGTACGTTCATGTCATTTTCAGAATGCTGCGAAACATTTGAAGGAGTCTTGAAATCATCGAGCTCCTGCTTCGCAACGTCCCTTGCGGACGCGCTCATGACCAGATGAACTTCGTGAGCGGAACAATCGATCTGTGCCAGCAACCTTTGCAGATAGATCGTTCCGCTGGCGCCAGTCGCAGCAATCACAAGTTTCATTGACGTCCTGTCATTCCGAGCGGAGCGAAGCGTAGTCGAGGAATCCCGCGAAGCAACCAATGGTAACGCTACGGGATCCCTCGACTTCACTCGGGATGACGGAATAGCAGAGCATCACAACTTGGACAAATAGTACGGCACCATGTCACGCCAGTAGTTCCAATCGTGGCCGCGCCATTTTCCATCGTCGAGCCAGTGCTTGACGCCCTTGGAATTCAAGATCTCAGACAAACGATAGGATTCGTGGCGTGTGTTATCCCATTCGCCAGTGCCGAGGATGATGCCCATGTGATTGTATTTCCATGGGTCAGGCACGGTCGGCAGGTATTCGTAGGGACTATTGAAATAAATGTTGTCATCATGATACCCGTCGAAAAATGAGCTGATGTCGAACGAGCCGCTCAAGCTGATGAGATGACTGATGGCGTCCGGATGACGAAAAGCAATATTCGCAGCGTGATAGGCGCCAAGACTGGCTCCGCAGACTGCCACACGATGACAGGTGCATTCACGGCGCGCGAGATCGAACACGTCGCGCACGATTATGTTTTCATAGGCGTTATGTGTGCGCATCCGATCGGCTGGATGAATCGATTTATTGTAAAAACTTTCCAGGTCGATTGCGTCCGGGCAGTAGACCGTCACTCTGCCCGCATCGACATAGTCGCTCACAGACCCGACCAAGCCAAAATCCTTGTTTTGATAATAACTGCTAAACGAGGTCGGGAAGAGAATTAGCGGGAGGCCACCGCCATTCCCGAAGGCAAGCATTTCAAATTCGCGGCTCAACCACGGCGTGTACCATTTGATGTAGCGTTCGTTCATTGAAATAGCCCGTCCATCTTGGTTGTGGGACGGCCAAATCGCAAGCTCGCCAAAAGACGAATCCGCTCTACCGGTGGAGTTGAGGAGCTTGCGCTACGTTTGATCTTCGGCGAAGCATCTCGTTTTTCGATGCCCAAGCATACTCTTACTGGAAACATTAAACGGCACCGCGGATTTCCGTCGAAGATTCTCGGAAACCGACGCGACGTCCTGGTTTATTTGCCGCGCGGCTACCGGCGCCTGTCCCGACGGCGTTATCCAGTGCTCTATTTACACGACGGCCAAAATGTTTTCGACGCGGCGACGTCGTTTTCAGGCGTGGAATGGGGCGTGGACGAAAGCGCCGAACGCTTGATCAAAGAGTGCCTTATCGAACCGCTCATCATCGTGGCAGTTGCGAACACGGGCGAGGAACGTATTCACGAATACGCTCCCACGCGGGGAGTGATCGATGCCAAGGCGAAACGCAAGAAACGCAGCAAGGGTCTGGCCCGAAAGTATGGGCACTTCCTCATGGAAGAACTCAAACCTTACATCGACCGAAAATATCGAACCAACCCGGATGCGGAATTTACCGGATTAGGCGGTTCCTCCCTGGGCGGTCTCGTTACGCTTGCGATTGGAATTTTATATCCGCATGCTTTCCGTCGACTAATGGTGATGTCGCCGTCAATCTGGTGGGACGATTTCGCAATTTATCGACTGGTCGATTCTAGCGAGCAGAAGCCACCATTGAAAATCTGGCTCGACACCGGCACAGCCGAGCCGGGTTGGCAACAAGCACGCGAGTTGCTCAATCGTCTTGTCGAAAAAGGCTGGAAACTTCAGAAGGACCTTCAATACATGGAAGCCCAAGGCGCCGAGCACAGCGAAGCGGCTTGGGCAGCGCGAGTCGAACCGGCGCTGCGGTTTTTGTTTCCAAGAGTAAAATAGATTCTTACCTTCCCACGGGTGGAACCGGCGGCGGATTCGGCGGCAATGGTTCAGGAGGCGGTGTGGGCGTTGGTGGACTCGGCTTGGGCGGTAATGGAGGTTCTGGCATTGGTCATCCCTCTAAAGAATCGTCTTTATTGCAACCATTTGCCGTAAACTTGATAAACGCGAATAAAACCTCCGATAAAATCCCAGTCTCTTTGATACGCGAAACGGCGAGTGCTCGGGGACCAGGTTAGCTCGCGCGGCGATTCGGGATGATTCGGGTCGTAAACGAGATAATGTTCAATTCCATCATTCTGAGAGACAGGCTTTCGCTTGTAGACCAGGACTGCGTGATTGATGCTGAGAAGAGGGTAAGTTGTGAGAAAACCGGCGAATAAGTCGCCGCGCGCCAAAGCTGCATTAAGGTTGGCGTGGGTTTCCTTGTAGTAATTAGAGTCGTGCCCGAAAAGCATCCGGAAATTTCCGACCCGAAAGTAAGTCGGCCAGCCAAGGCCGATATTTCTTCGCACAACTTCGCGGCGCGCTTCGCTCATTGCGCGCAAGTTGGCGTAGCCCGGGAAGATGACGCGCTGATTTGTCGACAATGGTTTTTCCCAAGCAGCCCGGCGGGTGACATTTCGAATGCGAGCGGCCAACGCATTGTCGTCCAATGGAGGGGCATGCGGATCGAAGCGAGCGAACTTATGAAACTGCATCGTCGTACGGCATAGCACAAAACAGCGGCGAGTGTACCTTTTCGGCTCTCCCTTCTCTCTTTGCCGCCGCAAATAGGGATGACCTTCGCGGTACTCGAAGACGGTCGCGTTGGCGAAGCCGACCGTATCACGGTCGAAACGAAAATCCGACGCTGCCGCGCTGCTTTGTAGAAGGACGACAGTTAGGAAAGCGCCGAGCTGCCAAAAACCTGCGCCTGTACGCGAATTGCCGGGAATCATATCAAGAACGCGTCGATTCGTTTTCACTGCAACGGCTTGTCGTAAGCCTGGTAAACGCGAACGAATCCACCGATGAAGTCTATGTCTTTCTGATAAGCAAAGGCATATTCGCGAGGCGACCATGTTAGCTCACGCGGCGCTTCGGCATGGTTTGGA
>WNFX01004254.1_pt1 | contig 20668 bp, 12 predicted proteins | sample 5400111 | NCBI WGS metagenome assembly WNFX01 (sample SAMN13153363, study PRJNA577476) | soil metagenome | isolation source: 40 cm soil or saprolite under grassland replicate 1 | place: USA:California | collected 2016-06-15 | reverse complement strand
GCGCAGCACGTTGACGTCGCTGACAAACGACGCGACGAAACGGTCGACCGGCCGGCGGTAGATCTCATCCGGGGTGCCGAGCTGGCGGATGCGGCCCTCCGCGACCACGGCGATCCGGTCCGACAGGCTGAGCGCCTCGCTCTGGTCGTGTGTGACGAAAATGGTCGTCACGCCAAGCTTGCGCTGAATCTCTTTCAGCTCGACCTGCATCGAGGCGCGCAAGTTCCTATCGAGCGCCGAGAACGGCTCGTCGAGCAGCAGCACCTTGGGCCGAATGACGAGCGCGCGCGCCAGCGCCACGCGCTGCTGCTGACCGCCGGAGAGCTGGCGGGGTTTGCGATCTTCAAGGCCCGCAAGCTTGATGAGTGCGAGCGCGTCGGCGACCCGGCGTGCGATTTCGCCCTTCGCGACCCGGCGCATCCGCAAGCCGTAACCGACATTGGCCGCCACGTTCATGTGCGGAAACAGCGCGTAGTTCTGGAACATGATGCCGATCTCGCGCCGATACGCCGGGACATCGGTGATCCGCTGGCCGTCGATGGCGATCTCGCCGCTGTCCGGCATCAAAAAGCCGCCGACCAGGTTGAGCAGCGTGGTCTTGCCGCAGCCGGACGGTCCGAGCAGCGTCATCAGCTCGCCGCGGCGGACCAGCAGCGACACGTCATCGAGCGCGGTGGTCTTGCCGAAACGCTTGGTCACTCCGTCGAGTTCGACCGCGATATCCGCGCCACCGTTCGCCCGGGTCGCGGTCGTCGCGGCCGGAGCGGAAGGCCTGCCTTCAGCGGGGATGCTCAACGTTCAGCACCTTTGCGAGGCCAAGGAAGACATTGGCCAGCGTCAGCAGCGTTGCGGTGACCACAATGTACATGACCGAGATCGCCGCCATCGAGGGGTCGGCGTATTCGCGCACGTAGTTGTAGAGCGCAACCGGCAGCGTTTGAGTGCGCTGCGCGGTGACGAACAGCGAAGCGGTAAATTCGTTGAACGACAGGATTGCCGCGAACAACCAGCCGCTGACCAGGCCCGGAAGCAGCAACGGCAACGTGACGGTGGTGAGAACGCGGTGGGGCGGTGCGCCGAGGCTCGCGGCGGCGAGCTCCAGTCGCGGATCGAGGTTGCGCAGCGAGATGTAGATGCTCCGCAGCACGAACGGCAGCACGAGCACGACGTGGCAGGCGACGATCACCGCATAGCCGCGCGCCATGCCGAGCTGCGCCGCGAGGATGAGAAAACCGAGGCCGACCGTGAAGTGTGGCACCACCAGCGGAGAGAGCAGCACGGTCTCGAGCGCCCGCTTGAAACGGAACTCGTAGCGCTCGAGCGCGAGCGCGAACGCCGCGCCAACCACGAGCGCGATGGTGGACGCCCAGCCGGTCACGATGAGCCCGTTGTGGAAGCCGGCTTGAAAGTCTTCGTACGCGATCGCCTTGACGAACCAGCGCCAAGACCAGCTCTCGGGCGGGAACGACAGAATCGCCCTGCTGTTGAAGGCGGCAAGGGTGACGACCAATGCCGGCAACAGCAGAAAGCCGAGAATGGCGCTCACGGTGACGCCACCCAGCAGGCGCAGGAGCCACTGCGACGACAAGCGCGGCATGTCAGTGCAGTCCGATTTTTTCGAGCGGGCCGGCGGCGGCGCGCATGAGCGCCAGCACCGCGAATGTGAGCACGAGCCCGGCGACCGACAGGCTCGCCGCAAACGGGAAGTTGAAGCTCGCGAATCCGAGCTGATAGACCAGGTTCGCGACCATGTTGACGCGACCACCGCCGATCAGCTGCGGGGTTGCGAACGCGCTGAAGGTCCACGCGAACGCGGTGGTGACGCCGGCGATGATTCCGGGTGTGGAGAGCGGAAGCGTCACGGTGAGAAAGACGCGGATCGGACCGGCACCAAGACTCGCGGCCGCGCGCTCGTAGTCGCGGTCGATGTGCGAGAGCGCCGCCGCCAACATGATCACCATCACCGGCAAGGTGACGTGGACGAGCGCGGTGACGACCCCGAACTCGGTGAACATGAATTGCACGGGCTCTCCGATCAGCCCGGCCTTGAGCAGCATCGAGTTCACAAACCCGTTGTTGCCGAGCACGACAATCCACGAATAGGTGCGAACCACCTCGCCGAGGAACAGCGGGGTGACGGCGATCACCAGGATTGCGGACTTGAGCGCGACGTTTCTGGCGTGCACCAGCGCATAAGCGAGCGGGTATCCGACGATGAGCGTGAACAACGCCGTGAGGAGGCAGATCCAAACCGTGTCGAGGAACACCTGCGCGTAGAGCGGTTTCAGGAGCGCGGCGAAGTTTGCGAGCGTGAAGCCCCCCGGCTCCAGCGAACCCGGCACATAGGCCCGCAGGCTGTATTGCATCACCGCCGCCAGCGCGGCCACGAAGCCGAGCGCGCACAGCGTGGCCGGCGCCACGAAGGCACGCAGGAATGGTCTCGACGTCATGACCGCTCGGCGGGATGACACGGCGCGCCTGCGCCGCACGCGGCCGTCAGGCCGCTAGTTCATGATGTTCTCGGCAAACCACTTGCGCCACTCCGCGGTCTTCTCCGCGCGCAGCTTGTGATCGATGATGATGGCCTGCTTGTTCCACTGGTCGGCCGAGGTGAACACTCCCGGCAGCTTGGCGACGGCGGGATCGAGCTTCGCATCGAGGACCACCGGGCTGCCCTTCTTGAACTTGGCGACCTCGGCTTGCACCTGCGGGTCGAGCGCGACGTTGATGAACTTGTAGGCGAGCTCCGCCTTCTTGGAGCCTTTCATGATGGCGACGGTGTCGATGCCGAGCACGGCGCCTTCCTTCGGGATCACGAGCTCGATGGGAACGCCCTCGCCGGCCATATAGTGCGCGTTCATCGACAAGATCACCTGGACGGGCGTCTCGCCGTTGGCGATGAGCTGCTGGCTGTTGGCGTCGTTGGTGTAGAACGCCTTGAAACTCGGCTTCAGCTGCTTGAGCTTGGCTTGCCCTTTTTCCCAGCTGGCAGCATCGCCGCCCGAGAGCATCGCGGCGACGACGACGAGATGACTGGGATCGAAGTCCGGGGCGGCGAGCTTGCCTTTGACCTCGGGTTGCCAGAGATCCGCCCAGCTCTCGAACGGCACGCCTTTGATGAGGTCGGGCCGGTAGCCGATGGTGTAGACATAGGCCCAGGTGCCGATGTGATAGGGACTGATCTTGGCCTGGGCGACCAAATTCTTGGCGTTCGGGACCTTGGCGAGATCGAGCTGCTCGTAGAGACCATCGTTGGCGTAGAGCCAGCCGACGTGCGACGTCGTGAACGTGATGTCGCTCTCGGGATTACCCTTGGCCAGCTTCTCTTTGTTGAGCCGATCGATCGTGCCGCCCGTGATGTACTCGACCGGCACGCCCGTGGCGGCGGTAAATTTCTTGCCGATGAGATTGTCGACCATGTCACGCCAGCTGCCGCCCCACACGCTGACGACGAGCTTGTCCTGAGCGCTAGCCTGCGTCGGCGCCAAGAATGCCGCCAAGACTAGAGCCAACGCAGCGAGTGCCATACAGATCCGTTTCATGCTCCTGCCTTTCCCGTTTGCTCGACCATACGTTTGACGCCACGCGAATTTGCAAAAGCGTCGAGCAACACCCGTGGATGTCCGGCGCGTCATTATTCGTTCAGAGCGCGGAGCTTGTCCAGCGTCGCGGGGCCGCCGGCATCGCATGCGCTTGCCGAAAAGCCCGCGCGAGGCTTGGTTCACGCTTGAGCTTGAGGGTAGATTGCTCCCGCAACGGGAGTGCATCGCGATGGGATCGCGCCTGGAGCGTAGCAACCGAGCGAAACAGAAGTCGGCCGGGAATGTCGCCGCGGCCTATCTCGCCTTATTGGCCGATCGTGGGGTCGATTATTTGTTCGGCAATGCCGGGACAGATTTTGCGCCGCTGATCGAGGCCTATGCGCAGGCGGCGCAGACGGGCGTCGCGGTTCCGCGGCCAATCCTGGCGACGCACGAGAACCTCGCCGTCGCGATGGCGCACGGCTACGGCATGGTGTCCCGGCGGATACCGGCGGTGATGGTGCATGTCAGCGTCGGCACCGCGAACATGGTCTGCGCGGCGTTGAACGCGGCGCGCGACAACGTTGCGATTCTTCTCACCGCGGGCAGGTCTCCGCTGACCGAGACGGGCTTGTTGGGGTCGCGCGACGGCTACATCCATTGGGCGCAGGAAATGTACGATCAGGCGGGCATGATCCGCGAAATCGTCAAATGGGATTACGAATTGCGCAACGCCGAGCAGCTGACCACGGTGGTCGACCGCGCGCTGGCGATCGCGGCAACGGAACCGCGCGGCCCCGTCTACCTGTCTTTGCCGCGCGAGGTCATCGCGGCGCCGCTTTCCGATCTCGAGCGTCCCTCGCCGTCCCGGCTGAGCGCGGCGGCGCCCCCGGCGCCGGACGCCAACGCGATTGCCGCGGCCGCACGCATGCTCGCGCAGGCCACGCGGCCGCTGATCGTGACGGCGAACGCCGGCAGGGACGCGGCGGTGTTCGCGGCGCTGACGCAGTTCATCGAGCGTTTTGCCATACCGGTCGTGCAGCATCGCCCGCGGTATCTCTCGCTGCCGTCATCCCATCCCATGAATCTCGGTTTCGACCCGGCGCGACTGGTGCAAAACGCGGATGCGATACTCGTGCTCGAGAGCGACGTCCCCTGGATTCCAAGCCGGACCGCGCCTCGGCCGGACTGCAAGGTCATCCAATGCGGACTCGATCCCTTGTTCGCGCGCTACCCGATCCGCGGCTTTCCCTGCGACGTCGCCATCACCGGGAGCACCGTTGCGACGCTATCCGCGTTGACCGCGGCGCTCGCGGACGCCCTCGACGCCGAATCGATCGTGCTGCGGCGGCGCTGGATCAAGGACGAACGCGAGGCGCTGACGGGTGCCTGGAAGGCCGCGCGCGATGCCGCCGCCCGCAAGGCCCCGCTCGATCCTGCCTGGGTGAGCCACTGCATCGACCGCGCCAAGGATCCGCACTGCGTCGTAATCAACGAGTACACGCTGTTCCTCGAGCATTGCGCCTTCGAGTTTCCGGATCTCTATTTCGGATCGAGTTCCGCGTCGGGTCTCGGTTGGGGCGCCGGCGCCGCGCTCGGCGCCAAGCTTGCGCGCCCGCAGAGCCCAGTGATGGCCGTTCTCGGCGACGGCGCCTACATGTTCTGCAATCCCGCCGCCGTCCATCACGCCTCGGCCTTACACGAGCTGCCGGTTCTCTTCGTCGTCATGAACAACGGGATGTGGGGCGCGGTCGAGCGCAGCACGCTTGCCATGTATCCCGACGGCTTGGCGGCGAGGAGCAACGAACCGCCCTTTGTTGCGCTGAAAAAACTCCCCGCATTCGAGACGATCTGCGAGGCGGCGGGCGGCTATGGCGAACGCGTGGAAGATCCGGCGGCGCTTCCCGGCGCATTGCAACGCGCCATGTCGGTCGTACGGGAGGAAGGACGGCAGGCGCTGTTGAACGTCATCTGCGGACCCGGCGGAACGGCGTGAGCGACCCGCGCGCGATGTAAAGATAGGCACGAGGCGATCCGAAGTACTGTCAATCGGCGAGCACGAAGCCCATGAGCGCGCCAGCTCGTCGGGAGATCATCGACGATCCTCGCGCTCTCACGCGCGAGGTCGCGGAGGTCCGCGTGCCTGAGGCTTGCTAATACAACCCGCCGGTGCCGGTCCGTATCGCGCGATCTGCCTCGGGCGAGACGCCGGGCTGGCGGCCGTCGGCATCGCTCACGCCGATGACCGAATAGTTGTCGGGCGGCGCGGTGCCGGGCTTGAAGGCTTCCAGGATCACGCGCTGATCGCCGGGCCCCGCCCGCATGCCGCTCTTGGGATCGATGCGGATGAGCTTGATGCCGGCCGGCACGCGGAACGGCACCGCCGGCTTGTCGGCGAGCGCGACCTTCATGAAATCGCGCACGATCGGCGCCGCCAGCACGCCGCCGGTCGCGCCGCGGCCGAGATGGCGCGGCTTGTCGTAGCCGAGATAGACGCCGACCACGAGATCGGGCGAGAAGCCGATGAACCAGGCGTCCTTCTCGTCGTTGGTGGTGCCGGTCTTGCCGGCGATCGGCTTGCCGACCTCCTTGACCACGGTCGCGGTGCCGCGCTGCACGACGCCTTCCATAATCGAGGTGATCTGGTAGGCGGTCATCGGATCGAGCACGCGCTCGCGTCTATCGATCAATGTCGGCTCGTTCTGGTTCGACCACTTGTCGGCGTCGCAGCCGCGGCATTCGCGCGAGTCGTGCTTGTAGATGGTGTGGCCGTAGCGGTCCTGGATGCGGTCGATCAGCGTTGGCTGGATCTTCCTGCCGCCGTTGTCGAACATGGCATAAGCACCGACCATGCGAAGCAGCGTCGTTTCGCCCGCGCCGAGCGCGAACGAAAGGTAGGGCGGCAAGTTGTCGTAGACGCCGAAGCGCTTGGCGTATTCACCGATCAGCGGCATGCCGATGTCCTGGGCGAGGCGCACCGTCATCACGTTGCGCGACTGCTCGATGCCGAAACGCAGCGTCGACGGGCCGTAGTATTTCTTGGTGTAATTCTGCGGGTATAGTTTTCCGGCGCCCAGATGCCGCTGCCGGTGTCGATCTCGATCGGCGCGTCGAGGACGACGGTCGAAGGCGTATAGCCGTTGTCGAGGGCGGCGGCGTAGACGAATGGCTTGAAGGACGAGCCCGGCTGGCGCAGCGCCTGGGTTGCGCGGTTGAACTGACTCTGGTCGTAGGAGAAGCCGCCGGCCATCGCCAGCACCCGCCCGGTCTGCGGATCCATCGCGACGATGGCGCCGGAGACTTCGGGCACCTGGCGCAGGCGGAACTGGCTACCGCCGAGCGGCTCGACATAGACGACGTCGCCGGCCGAGAGCACCTGCGACACCTTGGTCGGAGTCTTGCCCCTCGTCGGCCCGCTGGTCGGCTTCGCCCACTTCATGCCCTCGAGCGCAACCGTGCCGGTCTCGCGCTCCTTCGAAAGCGTGCCGCCCGGTTCGCGGCCAGGCTGCAATCCGATGCGGGCCGATGCGTCATCGGCTTCCAGCACCACTGCGAGCCGCCACGGCGCAATGTCGGAGAGCGCCCTGATGTCGGCGAGCTTGGCCCCCCAATCGCCGGCCAAGTCGATTTCCTGGGCGGCGCCGCGGTAGCCGTGCTGCTCGTCGAAATTCACGAAGCCGTCGACCAGCACCTTGCGCGCCAGCACCTGCATCTTGGGATCGAGGGTGGTGCGCACCGAGAGGCCACCCTCGTAGAGCTTCTTCTCGGTGTAATTGTCGTAGATGTAGCGGCGGACCTCCTCGGCGAAATATTCCGCCGCGAAGATGTGGGCGCCGGTCGGCCGCGGAGTGACCTTGAGCGGCTCCTTCTTCGCCTTCTCCGCCTCTTGCACCGTGATGTAGTGGTCCTCGGCCATGCGATCGAGAACGTAATTGCGCCGCTCGAGCGCACGCTCGCGCTGACGGAAGGGATGGTAATTGTTGGGCGCCTTGGGCAGCGCCGCGAGATAGGCCGCTTCCGCCGCCGACAATTCGTGCACTGACTTGTCGAAATAGAGCAGCGACGCGGCGGCGACGCCGTAGGCGCCCATGCCGAGATAGATTTCGTTGAGATAGAGTTCGAGGATGCGCTCCTTGGAGAAGGCGCGCTCGATCTTCATCGCCAGCAGCGCTTCTTTGATCTTGCGCGAGAACGACAGTTCGTTGGTGAGCAGGAAGTTCTTGGCGACTTGCTGGGTGATGGTGGAGGCACCCTGCGGGCGACGGCCGCTACCGTATTGCTGCACGTAGAGCATGGCGGCGCGCGCGATGCCGGAGAAGTCGATGCCGCCGTGCTCGTAGAAATTCTTGTCCTCGGCCGCGACGAAGGCATGGATGACGAGCTTGGGCACCGCCTGGATCGGAGTGTAGAGCCGCCGCTCGCGCGCATATTCGGCGAGCAGCGAGCCGTCGGAGGCATGCACCCGCGTCATGACCGCGGGCTCATAGTCCTGCAGCTGGGAGTAGTCCGGTAGCGATTGTGAGTAGTGCCACAGCAAGCCGGCCGCCGCCGCGACCGCGGCGACGAATATGATCGTTCCCGCCGCGAACAATAGGCCGAAGAAGCGCAGCAACAATCGCATGGACGAAGGTCCCCCTGCCCCGGACCGTTGCGGCCGCGATATCGGCGGGTAGCCTAGCGGCAGCCGCCTAAGGCCCCATCCGGCGGATGTCCCCGCACCGCCTTTGCGCCACCGCAGCGCGCTCGGTCCGGTCCTCTAAGTTGCTCTGTTTTATGTTGAAACTGAGGCTAAACGGCCACAGTCCAGTCAATTCTGGCCGCCCCCGGCCAGCCGCGTGCTAAAGAACGCATCCACCGCCTGGACGATTGAATCGGCGGTGCGGTCCCGCCATTCGGTCGAGATCAGCGATTTCAAGTCCGCCTTGTTCGAGACATAGCCGAGTTCGACCAGGACCGACGGCACGTCGGGGGCCTTGAGCACCACGAAGGCTGCGGACTTCAACGGATGCTGGTGCAGCCGGGCGGCCTTCTTGAGCGTCCCGACGACGGTCTGGGCGAACTGCACCGAAAAGGTCTTGGTTTCGCGCCGGGCGAGATCGATGAGAATGCCGGCGACGTCTTTCTCCTCGGCGGAGAGATCGAGCCCGGCGATCACGTCGGCTTGGTTCTCGGCCGCGGCGAGGCGCGCCGCGCGGGCGTCCGAGGCCCGTTCCGAGCGCGTGTAAACGGTCGCCCCTTGGGCGTCGCCTTCCCGGCGCCGCAGCGCATCGGCGTGGATGGAGATGAACAGCGCGGCTTGGCGCGCACGCGCGAACTGGACGCGGTCACCGAGCGCCACGAAGGTGTCATCGCTGCGGGTCATGAGCACGCGGTACTTGCCGGTCTTTTCGATCTTGTCGCGCAGCAGCAGGGAGAACTCGAGCACGATGGTCTTCTCCATCTCCCCGCTCGCCGCCTTGGTGCCGTTGTCGATGCCGCCGTGGCCGGGGTCGATCACCACCAGCGGCCGGGAATCGCCGTTGACCTTGGTCTCGGGCGGCGCTTGCGGCTTGCTGCGCTCCGGCGCACGGCTCTCGAGCGCGACCGTGCGCATGAACGCCTCGCGGTCGGTCGCCGTGAGGTGAAGCACCAGGCGAGCGGGCTGATCATTGGCGGCGCCGAGCACGAAGGCCATGTCGACCTGCGCCGGGCGCGCAAGATCGATGACCAAGCGCGAGCCGCCCTGCATCACGAGGCCGAAGCGGAACGCTTTGATCAGGCCGCGGCCCGCCTCCCCGGCCTTGGCCGGGAACTGGAACGTGACCTGCGGCATGTCCAGCACCACCCGGTAGGGATTGGCGAGCGTGAAGGCGCGGATGTCGATCTTCTCGGTCAAATCGACGATCAGACGCGTTTGCGTGTCGTCGCCCCCGAGTCGCACGTCGCTCGCGACCGGAAAATGATTGGGTGCGCTCGTCGGCGCGCCGGATGCGCCGGTGCGCTCGGCCGCGGCTACGCCGCCCAAGACCAGTGCGCCCAAGCCCATTACGCCCAAGCCCATTGCGACCAGGACCATTGCGCCGAAGAGAAAAGCCAAGATGGTCGCGCGGACAGACATGGGCGGCCCCTGCGAGCCCGTCTTACTCCATTACGGGGGTGCGGTTAACCCAAACTTACCTGGTGCGGTGTCGGCCGCAGCCACCCGCCTCCGGCTCCCTTGCCATCGCCCACCGCCCGCCCTAATAAAGGGGTGCTGACGATTTGCAGTTCCGGTTGTGCCGCGTTCGGACATCCGGCAAGCCCGTCGAAGGACCGCTCCCCGACACGCGACGGGAGGGGATGTCGCGGGCAGATTTGGTTCGCGGCGTCGCATGGATGCGGCGCGCACGGACCATCGAAGCCGATGTTCTTGTGGACACCACCGGTGTTGCGTGCGGCACATGCCGCGCGCAACAGCGGGGCGGCTTAAACTTCTGAGGCCGCTATCCCGAGTCGAAAATCGTCAGCCAAGAGAACCAGCGGCCGCGCTCGCCGAGCGCTGCCGCCCGTCACGGGCCAAAGGTCATGCTGCGACCGCGCGCCGAAAACTTAACCCTTCGCTGCCAAAGCAACCTCGGGTCGCCGAGCGTTGTTTCGGCGGCCAGCGCGGGCTCGGCCGCTTGGCAGGCGCCGATCTCGCGCGCGCACCAGGCTCTTCCTTTCAACCACAGTCAGGCCGGTTTCCGGTCGCGCCGTCTTGCGCCGTCCACGTGGCGGGCTACGGCGGCCGCGCGCCTACCGGTCATCAAGAGATTGGTCAATGCCCAACAAAATGCTCGTCGATGCGACCCATCCGGAGGAGACCCGGGTGGTTGTTCTGCGCGGCCATCGTGTCGAGGAATTCGACTTCGAGTCCGCGAGCCGTAAGCAACTTCGCGGCAACATTTATCTGGCCAAGGTGACGCGCGTCGAGCCGTCGCTGCAGGCCGCCTTCGTCGACTACGGCGGCAATCGCCACGGCTTCCTCGCCTTCAGCGAAATCCATCCCGACTATTACCAGATCCCGGTCGCCGACCGGCAAGCGCTGATCGCGGAGGACGAGCGCGCCCAGCGCGCCGCCGAGGCCGAGGCCGACCGCCGCGCCGGACGCCGGCACGCGCACGCCGAGCGAGCAAGCGCGCGCGCGCGCGACGAAATCAAGAGCGCACCGGTTGAGACCGAAGGCGAGGCCATGGCGGCGGCGTCCGAGCAGATGGCTCCGCTCGCCGACGCGACCGAGGAACTCCCGCCCGATGCGGAATCGCCGGTCGCGGTCGCGGCCGAGCCAATTCCGCTCGAGCCTGCCGAGGACGCTCCCGCCGCCGCGGCCGAGAGCGAGGCCCCGATCGAGCTCGCCCAGCTCGAAGCAACGAGCGCATCCGAACCGGTGCCGACCAGCGACGAACCGCAGGAGGCCGAGAGCCACGTCACCGACGCCGCCGAGACCGCCGACATCGCCGCTGCGTCCCAGCCCGGCGACGGCGAGGCCGGCGAGGCGGCCGTCGCGGCCGATGCCGGCACCAACATCACTGAGGTCAACGGCCATGGCGCCGAAGGCGAGGACGAGGTCGTGGAATCGGTCGGCGGCGCCGACGCGATGGAGGAAGTGCCCGAGCGCATGCCGCGGATGCGCCGCCAGTACAAGATTCAAGAAGTCATCAAGCGCCGGCAGGTGATGCTGGTGCAGGTGGTCAAGGAAGAGCGCGGCACCAAGGGCGCGGCGCTCACCACCTATCTTTCGCTCGCCGGCCGCTATTCGGTGCTGATGCCGAACACGGCGCGCGGCGGTGGCATCAGCCGCAAGATCACGAGCGCCGACGATCGCCGGCGCTTGAAGGAAATCGCACAAGAGCTGGAAGTGCCGGAAGGCATGGGCGTGATCCTGCGCACCGCCGGCGCCGCCCGCACCAAGACCGAGGTCAAGCGCGACTTCGAATATCTGCTGCGGTTGTGGGAAACGGTGCGCGATCTCACGCTCAAATCGACGGCGCCGACGCTCGTCTACGAGGAAGGCTCGCTGGTCAAGCGCTCGATCCGCGACCTCTACAACAAGGATATCGACGAAATCGTGGTTGCGGGGGAGGACGCCTACAAGGAAGCCAAAGAGTTCATGCGCATGCTCATGCCGAGCCATGCCAAGAACGTGAAACTCTACCGCGAAGCGCTGCCGATCTTCACCCGCCACGGCATCGAGAGTCAGCTCGACGCCATGTTCACGCCGGTGATGCAGCTGCGTTCGGGCGGTTACATCGTGCTCAACCAGGCCGAGGCGCTGGTCGCCATCGACGTCAATTCCGGGCGCGCCACGCGCGAGCATCACATCGAGGACACGGCACTCAAGACCAACCTCGAAGCCGCCGAGGAGATCGCCCGGCAACTGCGCTTGCGTGATCTCGCCGGCCTGATCGTCATCGACTTCATCGACATGGACGAGAAGCGCAACAACCGCGCGGTCGAGCGCCGGTTGAAGGAATGCCTGCGGCACGATCGCGCGCGTATTCAGGTCGGACACATCTCGCATTTCGGACTGCTCGAAATGTCGCGCCAGCGCATTCGCTCGAGCGTGCTCGAGAGCTCGACCGAGAAGTGCTCGCATTGCGGCGGCACCGGCCACGTGCGCTCGGTGTCGTCGGTGGCGCTGCAGCTCTTGCGTTCGCTCGAGGAAATGCTGCTCAAAGGGGCGACGCACAATCTCAACGTGCGCACGCGCTCCGACATTGCGCTCTATCTCCTCAATCACAAGCGCGCGCATCTGCGCGTGCTGGAGGAGCGCTTCCGCATCGCCATCATGGTCAACGCCGATGCCACCCTTGGCGGGCAATTGTCCTTCGTGATCGAAAAGGGCGAGCAGGTGCACAGCCTGGAGCAGGCGAAGGCGCTGGCGCTGCAGCCGGCAACCGCCGTCCCCCCGATCGAGGAGGACGAGGACGAAGGGGACGACGACGAGGAGGAGGCGCCCGAATCCGAAGACGCCGCCGAGGGGGATGAGGAGGAGGACGCGCAGGTCGCGGGCGACGAGGCGCAGGCCGCGGGCGAGCAGGGGCAGGGCCGCAGACGGCGCCGACGACGGCGCGGCCGCCGCGGCGGCGAAGGTCGCGAGGCGTTCGAGCACGGGCGCGACGAGTTCCCGCCGGGAGAGGCCGCGGACTTCGCGCCCGCACCGGGCGAGCATGATCTCGCTCGATCGGGCCAAGCCCACGAGGCTGGCGACGGTGGAGGCGGCGCCGAAAGGCCGACGGAGGCACATGGCGAGGGCGAGGGCGAGGGCGAGCGCCGGCGCCGGCGCCGCGGACGGCGGGGCGGCCGGCGCAACCGTCGCGGCCGCGAGGGCGAGAGCTTCGCGCCGGAGATTTCGTCGGAGCCGGAACTCGCGCGCGCCGTCCACGATCTCGAGCCCGCTGCGGCGGCTGCTGCGGCCGAGCCGCCCGCGGCCCCGATCGGCGAGAGCAAACCGCGGGCCGTGCCGATCGCCGAGCCGCACGACGATGTGCAGCCGCCGCCCGAGGCGCGGCCGCAGGAGGCGCCATCGGCGCAGATCGCCGACCCAGCTGTTCCCGAACCGACGACCGCCGAACCGCCGCGCCGGCGCTCGACCGTGCGCGAGCCCGCGCCGCAGGCGTTGCGCGATGAGGCAAGTGCGCCCGCGCCGTCCTTCACGCCGCCCGTGCCTTCGATCGAGCCGGTGGTGTCGAGCCCGGCGGAGAGCGAGGACAGCGATCGGCCGCGCCGTTCCGGCTGGTGGAGCAAGCGTGCGCTCGGCAAGAGCTGACGGCGCGCTTGTCTCAATTCGCGGTCGCCCCGTCGGCGCCGCGCGCCCGCGGCGTCTTGCGCTCGCGTGAGGGAGCTCAGCGATGAAAAGCGGCTGGGTCGACAGCGAGGCGCAAGCGGCGATCGACCGCTATGCCCGTGACGGCATCAGCCGCGACCTTGCGCTGCGCGTCTATACCACGCGCCTCATCGGCCGCGATCCCAAGCTCGTGTTGCATGGCGGCGGCAACACCTCGGTGAAGACCACGATGGCGGACCTTCTCGGCGAGGAGGTCGCGGTTCTGTGCGTCAAAGGCTCTGGCTCGGACATGGCGGCGATCGAGCCGGCGGGACTTCCCGCCGTGCGGCTCGATCGTTTGCGCAAGCTGCGCGCGCGCGCGGCCTTGGCCGACGAGGAACTGGTGCGCATCCAGCGCGCGAGCCTGCTCGAGCCCGCGGCGCCCAATCCATCGGTCGAGATCCTGTTGCATGCGTTCCTGCCGCACAAATTCATCGACCATACCCACGCCAACGCGATCCTGAGCATCGTCGACCAGCCGGACGGCGAGGCCATCTGCGCCGGACTCTACGACGGGCGCGTCAGCATCGTCCCCTACGTGATGCCCGGATTCGCCCTCGCCAAGAGGGCGGCGGACATCTACGAGGCCAAGCCCGACGTCGAGGGCCTGATCTTGCACAAGCACGGCATCTTCACCTTCGGCGAGAGCGCGCGCGAAGCCTATGAGCGCATGATCGCGCTGGTCACGCTGGCCGAGGAGCGGCTGCAGAAGAACCGCAAAGCGGTGTTCGTGACCGCGCAGCTGCCGCAGGCGATCGCGCCGCTCGATGCGGTGGCGCCGATCCTGCGCGGCGCCTGCAGCCGCAAGGACGACAAGATCGAAGGCGCGTGGCGCCACATGATCCTCGACTTCCGCGCCAGCCCCGCGATCCTCAATTTCGTCAACGGCGCAGAGCTCGCGCGCTACAGCCAGGCGGGCGTGGTCACGCCCGACCACACCATCCGCACCAAGAACTGGCCGCTCGTGACCGTCGCGCCCGAACGCGAGCGCATGGATGATTTCAAGCGCGCCGCGCAGGCGGCGGTGACGGACTTCGGCGAGCGCTACCAGGCCTATTTCGCGCGCCACAATGCGCGCGCTGGCGGGATCAAGCGTGCACTCGACCCGCTGCCGCGCGTCGCGCTCGTCCCCGGCCTCGGCCTGTTCGGCCTCGGACGTTCGAAGGAGGACGCCAAAATCGCCGCCGATCTCGCGCAATGCGCGGTCGAGATCATCACCGATGCCGAGGCGATCGGTCGCTTCGAGTCGATCTCGGAAGCCGAGATGTTCGACATGGAATATTGGCCGCTCGAGCAGGCCAAGCTCGGCACAGCGGCGGAGAAGCCGCTCGCCGGCGAGATCGCCGTCATCACCGGCGGCGGCGGCACGATCGGGGCGGCGACCGCGAAGGCGTTCGCGGCGGCGGGCGCCGAGGTGGCGCTGCTCGACTGCGACGAGCGCGCAGCCGCGAACGCAGCCAAGGCCATCGGCACGGCCGCACTGGCGGTGAAATGCGACGTCACCGATGCCGCCTCCGTGGGCGAGGCTTTCGCTCGGGTGGTCGCGGCCTTCGGCGGCGTCGATATCGTGGTGTCGAACGCCGGCGCGGCCTGGCAGGGAAGGATCGGCGAGGTCGACGAAGACGTGCTGCGGAAAAGCTTCGAATTGAACTTCTACGGCCACCAGCGCGTGGCGCAGGCGGCGGTGAAGATCATGCTGGCGCAGGGCACCGGCGGTTGTCTGTTGTTCAACGTCTCGAAGCAGGCGGTCAATCCGGGACCGAATTTCGGCCCGTATGGATTGCCCAAGGCGGCGACGCTGTTCCTAGTGCGGCAATACGCGGTCGACTACGGCGCGGACGGCATCCGCGCCAACGCGGTCAACGCCGATCGCGTCCGGTCGGGACTGCTCACCGACACGTTCATCGCCGAGCGCTCCAAGGCGCGCGGCGTGAGCGAGAAGGACTATCTCAGCGGCAACCTGCTCGGCCGCGAGGTGACCGCCGACGACGTGGCGCAGGCATTCCTGCATCAGGCGCTGGAACTGAAAACCACCGGCGACGTCACCACCGTCGACGGCGGCAACATCGCTGCTGCGCTGCGGTAAGAAGCCCGGCGCGAGGGAGCGACGATGCCTTAATGTTAAAGAGCCCCGGCAGGTGCCAGGGCCCTAAAGATAGAGACGGAAAGCGCCTAGATGAGCGAGTTCTTCAGCGATGGTGCCGCTGAACTCGGGAACCGCTCACCACCGCCAGCGACGCCCGCGCCGCCAGCGCCGCCCGCGCCAACCCCAGCGGCGCCACCACGCATCGGCGGGGGTCGCCGTCGTGGTCAATACGGCACTCGATACTCCGACCACGCTGAGCGCATAAGTTCCAATGTGACCTACCGACCAGACAACGACCAGCGCTACGACCGCTAAGCCGCGAACCACGCTATGGGCGGCAGCACTCAAGAGAGCGCGAATTGACTTCGTCATGTTGTCACCATCTCTTGCTCGGCTCGGCAAAGTTAGGCGCGCGGCCAGCCGGGGTCAAGCGCGGTTTCAAGTGAGAGGCAATATCCGCTTCGCTAACGACATGGATATGCGGCTTCGCCTATACATGCGTCTGAGGCTTACACCAGGCTTACACGCGTCTGCGGCTTGCATGCGTGCGGGGAGCAGCACACGAAGGGGGCGTGAGGAAGAGTGCCTGCGCGCGCTCCGGCGTCGCGTTGGACGCTTGCGCCATCATGCCGGGCGCGCGGGCTTGTTGCCGAAGCCGGAAATGAGCATTCTTGCCTACCGGTGATCCGAGCAATGTCAACCTAGACGCGTCCCTCAGCAGAACACGAATGTCGAGCAAGCACATCTATGTCCTTGGGATAAATGCGTACGACCACGATGTCAGCGCGTGCCTCCTTCGCGACGGTGAGATTGCGTTCGCGATCAACAAGGAACGGATCACGCGCAAGAAGCACGACACCGGTTTTTATCAAAAGGTGGTCGACTACTGTCTCGTGGCGGAAGGCATCTCGTTGGACGACGTCGATCTGGTGGTGCGCAATTGCTACGTGCTGCCGGTGGAGGATTTGGAACTACGTTTGGTGTCGCAATACGTTCCTGAAGTCATGGACGACGAAGAGCGAAAACAAGCGAAGACCAATCCGCTCTACCTTTCGAGGTTGAACAAAGTTGTCACGGTCTCGCATCATTTGGCGCACGCCTACAGCGCCTTTGCCGCCTGTCCCTTCGATGAAGGGGTCGTGATGGTGGTGGACGGAGTGGGCAATTACAGTTCGGACGTCAGCGAACCGGGCCAACTCATTGACAACGTCAATCCGCTCGCCCGCGAGTCCGAGAGCTATTACAGGTTCGACGGCCCCAGAATCGAAACGCTGAAGAAGATCTGGCTCGAGCCGGTTCGCGGATTTCTCAGCGACGAGTTCTACTTCATGCCCGGCCTCGGCGCGCTGTACAGCCGGGTCTCGATCTACATTTTTGCGCACTGGAACAAGTGCGGCGAGGTGATGGGCTTGGCGCCTTACGGCCGCCCCCATGCGGTCAAGCCGTTGCTCGCGACCAAGAGCGACGAGGTGGAGGTTCCCGAGTGGGGCGTCGAGTTCGACAAGCCATTCTGGCCCGAGCACGAGCGCGACTGGGAAGCGAGTCCATCGATGCAGCATTGGAAAGACGTCGCTTGGCGGGTTCAAGACGACGCGGAGACCTTGCTCCTCAAGCGCGCGATCTGGCTGCGCGAAGCAACTGGCGCCAAGAACCTGTGCATGGCCGGCGGCGTTGCCCTCAATTGCGTGGCCAACGGGCGGATCGTGCGCGAGGCCGGCTTCGACAACGTCTGGATTCAGCCCGCCGCGGGCGATGATGGCATTGCGATTGGTTGTGCTTATTACGGCTATCTGGCGATCCTGAAAAAACAACGCTCATCGGTCATGACGCACGCCTATCTCGGCGCTCCCTATACGGATGAAGATGCGCGCGTGGCCGCCCGCAAATGGCTCGTTCGTCTGCAAACCATCAACACGCCCAGCAAGAATATCTGCCGCGACACGGCAAGACTGCTGGCCGAAGGCCATGTGTTTGCTTGGTTTCAAGGCCGTTCCGAGTTCGGGCCGCGCGCGCTCGGCAATCGCAGCATCCTGGCGGACCCGCGCCACGCCGAGATGAAAGATAAACTCAACAAGCGGGTCAAACATCGGCAAGCGTTCCGGCCGTTCGCGCCGGTGGTTCTCGCTGAACGGGCAAACGAAATTTTTGAAGGCGATGAGGAATCCCCATTCATGCTGCTGGTCAAACGCGTTCGCCCGGAATGGAAGGACAAAATCCCGGCAATCGTTCACGTCGACGGCACGGCGCGCGTGCAGACCGTTCGCCGAGATCAGAACGAACGTCTTTATGGGTTGCTCGAGGAATTCGACGCGATCACCGGCGTTCCGGTCTTGCTCAACACGTCGCTCAACGTGAAGGGGGGACCGATCGTGGAAACGCCCGCCAATGCGCTCGCATGTTTTTTGGGCACGGGTATCGATTATCTCGCCTTGCACGACATGTTGATCGCGAAGAATCGGTTTCACAGGATCTTCTCGCCGTTCAGGAGCGCGTATTCGGAAATGTCCTCGGTTGTGCAGAGAGGCCTGGCGGTCGAAATACGAGATTGACGGCCATGCGCGCGCAACGACACCATGACGATGGCTAAACGCATCGTTGTCGACCATTGCTGGGGTCTCATCATCGACGTCCAGGAATTTTTCTTATCGCAGGTGGAGGAGCGCCTGCGGTGCAAGATCGAGACGAACGCAAAGAACTTCGCTCGCCTGCTCGGCCATTTCAGAATTCCGATGGTCGTAACCCTCGAGCGGCCCGTCGATCGAAAGGGCTCTTTGCCCAAAGAGATCGGCACGCATGTGAGCAGTGCGGCAAAAATTTTCGAAAAAGATTTCTTCGACTTGACCAAAGAGAAGTCGATTACTGATTACATTGCGCGCCTGAACAAGAAGCAAGTCATCGTGGCCGGTTGCGAAACCGATGTCTGTGTCCTGCAGTCCTGCCTCGGCCTTCTCGATCTTGGCTACGAAGTCTACGTGGTGGAAGAGCTCGTGTTTTCTTCATCGCGCAACGTCGACGCGGCGATTGCCAGAATGAAAGCCGAGGGCGCCGTGTTCCTGACGTACAAGAGCCTCTACTACGAGCTGGTCGAGGTGGTGGAAGGCGCACGACACCCAGAGCACGTCCTTGCGACATTCGGGCCTTTGCCCGGCGACCTTCCCGATGCCGCGGTGGAATGACCCGTCCACGCGGGAAGTCGGTGCGAGGAGCTTGGCGGCGGCACAGCGCCGTTGCCTGCAGGGGCTCTGGCGCCTCAGTCCTGCGCGAGCGGCCGCGCGCGCGCCCAGGCGAACAATGCGTACATGATGGCGAGCGGGAGCAGGAGACCCCACGCGCCGGTCGCCACGTACGCCAAGGTGCCGACCGCCGTCCCGACCAGGAAGCCGAGCATGATCGCAAACAGCGCGGCAAACCGCGCGCGGGCCGCAGCGTAAGCCGCCGCGGCCGCGGCATCGGCCGGCGCGCGGCGGCGCGCCTGCCAGACCAGCACCAGCTCGGTCGCGTCGATGGCAATTTGAGTGGTGTTCGTCGTCATCACGTTGGTCGACGCCACGTCCTTCATCAACAGCCGCACCGTTGCGCTCTGCGTGCCCATGGCGAACAGGCCGAGCAGGCTCGCCGCCGCCACGGTCGCGGCGTTGGGATTGGACAGCGGCGCGCCGATCAATGCCGTCAGGAGAAGGCCGGTCAGCACCGCGCATTCAAGTCCCAAGAGCCATGCCAGCGCGGCGCGCCCGCGGCGCTCGAGCATGACGGCCAGGGCGGTGGTGGTCACGCCCGCCAGCAGAAACACCGGGATCGCGAGCAGCTGCGTGAGCGCGCCCTGCTCGTTCGTGGCGATGGCCGCGGCCGCGAGCACGAAGCTGCCGGTGACCTGCGCCACGAATAGCCCGAACAGCGCCAGAAAGGTGAAGCTGTCGATGAACCCGGCCGTGAAGCTTAAGAGCGGCGGAACGATCGCTGGCGGCCGCGGTCGGCGTAAAACGAGAACCTCGCTCATGCTCCCCCCTCGCGCGCGCCGTCACGATTTGAGCCACGTTGTGATCCGCTCCACCGCTTCGTGCATCTCCGCGCCCGCGCCCGCGTAGCAGAAGCGGATGAAGTGTCTGCCCTTGAGCGGATCGAAATCGACGCCGGGCGTCGCCGCCACGTGCGTCTGCGCCAGCATGCGCTGGGCGAATTCGAGACTGTCGTCGCTGAAGCGCGACACGTCGGCATAGAGATAGAAGGCGCCATCGACCGGGAGAATTCTATCGAAGCCGGCTTTCGGCAAGCCCTCGAGCAGAATGCAACGATTCTCCTCGTAGCCGTGCTTCACCGCCTCCATCTCCGCGCGTCCGTCGAACGCCGCCTCGGCCGCGATCTGGGACAGCGTCGGGACCGAGACGGCGAGATTGCCCTGCAGGCGCTCGAGCGGGCGCACGAGCGGTTCCGGCGCCACCATCCAGCCGATGCGCCAGCCGGTCATGCAGAAATATTTCGAGAACGAGTTGATGATCAGCGCGCTGTCGGACAGCCGCGCGGCGGTTTGCGCCGCGAAGGCATAGTCGAGACCGTGGTAGATTTCATCGGAAATGAATCGGATGCCTTCGCCTTCCGCGGCGGTGATGAGATCGGCCAGCGCCTGCCCCGTCATCATGGTACCGGTCGGATTGGCAGGGCTGGCGACGAGCACGCCCTTGAGCGGCGCCTTGCGATGCGCCGCCATCAGCATCTCGGGCGTGATCGCCCAGCGCGTCGCCTGCGTGGTCTCGATCGCCACCGGCTCGCAGCCGAGCGCGCTCAGGATGTGCCGATAGGGCGGATAGCCCGGCAGCGCCACCGCGACCCGATCGCCAGGCTCGAACAGCGCGAGGAACGCCAGAATGAATCCGCCCGACGATCCGGTGGTGACGACGACGCGCGCCGGATCGACCTCCAGATCATAGATTTCACCATAGTGCCGCGCGATGCGCGCGCGCAGCGTCGGCAAGCCGAGCGTTTCGGTATAGCGCAGCCGGCCGGGTGCGAGCGCCGTGCGCGCGGCCGCGATCGCGGTTGCGGGCGCCGCTGCCGCCGGCTGGCCGACCTCCAGGTGAATGACGCGACCGCCCGCCGCCTCGATGCACGCCGCCGCGGCCATCACGTCCATCACCATGAAGGCGGGAACATCGCTGCGCGCCGAGGGCGCGATCAACCGTCGTGCCGCATCCAGCATCGTCGCTAGGCCCTTGACGCCACGTGCAGACCCCGCCCCGCTGT
>WNFX01009548.1_pt1 | contig 20676 bp, 37 predicted proteins | sample 5400111 | NCBI WGS metagenome assembly WNFX01 (sample SAMN13153363, study PRJNA577476) | soil metagenome | isolation source: 40 cm soil or saprolite under grassland replicate 1 | place: USA:California | collected 2016-06-15 | reverse complement strand
GCCGGCCTGGGGAGCAAACGAGCTTGCAGCCTCAGCCGGTTTGGGCCGAGCCATGTCCACGAGGCTGAGAGGGTCTACCGACATGGATCAGACGGGGACGCCCGCCTCCTCGGGCGACGGCACACCCGCTTCCTGGGGTTGATCGGCAGGGGCCGGAGGCTCGACGGGCTCGGGTTCAGGCTCAGGCTCCTCCGGAGGAGGTGGAGGAGGAGGTTCCTCCGCCAGCGGAGCAGCATCGTATTGCGCGCGGAACTCCTCGTCGGTCATCACGAGGACCTCACCCCGAGCGGGATTGGTAACCACCCAGTCGCCTACCCTGGGCGGCCTCTGGCCTTGACCGGGATGGACATTGGCTCCAGGCCCCGTCTGCTCGGCCTCAACGATCTCCGGATTCGATGGGCGACGGATAAACAAGAGTGCCATGCACTTCTCCCTCCTACGCAGACTCGAACAGGTTCCCCGCGTCGGCCTTCGAGACCGCCCGCTCCTCGCCGGTAACAGAGTTTTTCATCAGCACGTGAGACGACGCGTTGCCCACGTTGACCGTCCCATCGCTGTTGGTAGTGATAAACGTTCCGCCGGTAGGCTGGGTTTGAGTAACCGAAGCCGACGCGGCCCGTACGGAACCCCCCTCCGGCGAAGTCTCGAACACAGTGTTGAACTGGGCTGGGGTAAGCACGCGCACGCTGCCGTCATCCTTCGACGTGATAACCACGGACCCGGCAGGGAATACCTGCGGCGAGCGCGGCGGGGCGACAACCAGCGCGCCGAGGGCCTGCTGCTGCGCAGGCGACATGAACGTGATGCTACGAGGGTCTGGGATAGGCAGCCGGTTTCCTTGCTCCACCACCACGGTCGGAACGGAAAGGGTCTGAGTGGTCCACCTCGGCATTTTGATCCTGGGCATGTTACCTCCTCCTCAACCTACAGGTCTACCGTTGGTTCTACCACCCGCGCGCTGAGGGCTACCAGCGGGCCGACCGGCACCACGCGGGGAGACCGACCTGGCAAGCATCGCACCCACGTCGCTGCCCCCTCCTCCACCCCCCTGCCCGCCCTTCATCGGGTTCGTCGGCTGCTGCATGGTATTGGCCGGGCGTTGTGCGCCCTGCGCGTTGACCCGCTGGGACAGGGCAATGAAACGTTCGGAGTCCTCGCCAAACCAGTTCTTTATCCGGTCTAGCCCCACTTGCTCCAGCACGAAGGGCAGTGCATCCACGGCCTCGCGGACCAGCTCGTCGATCCATTCCTGAGGGTTGTCAGTCGCACCGGACAGTTCGATGCTAGTTCGATGGGGCATCCACTTATTAGTTGCGAGACCCTGTAGGGCCTTCCACTGCTCCAGTAGAGCTGGATCAAGACGGCGGCCCAGCGATACCTCAAAGCCTTCCCAGTAGCCGTCAATATCGGAAGCCTTGATAACCACCTCGGCAAGATCGTCCCCCTCCTTGTCCTTACCCGGAACCGGCAGCACCAGCTTGTCGCCTTCGTCCAGGAGCAGGTTCTTCTCGATGTGCATGGCGGCCAGCTCAAGCGATCGGTTCAACCCCCGGGTAAGCGAGTCCTTGGCGCTCTCGATCTTGAGCGTGCGCATGGACTGGACCGCCCACAACTGCTGCGCGGAGCGTGTGCCCTCTGCCGTACGGGGGCCTTGAGCTACCGAGTTGCGCTGGATCATCTGGTCGATGACCGCACTGGTCTTCAGCAGCTCCTCCGGCACGGGCTGGCCCTCCAGCATACGCAGGTATTCCCCGATACGCTCGTCCATCGGGATGTACTGACCGGGCTTGATCTCGATAGGCCGGCCATCCTTGGTCCAGCCAAGGTACGTACGCCAGGCGTTGATGGCGAGCATCCACACGTGCATCGTCAGCACGTTGGCCTCGATGGGGTACAGGCCCGAGGAGTTGGAGAACATCCCCCGGTACTTCTTCTCCATCTCGTCAAACGTCAGTTCCCGGAACGGAGCGATGACGTAAGGCATATCTCCGTAGTCGTGCTCCTCGACGCCTCGACGCTCGGAGAAATCGTCCGCGCCACCGAACACCGGATGATCGTTGAGCACCAGGCAGCGCCACCTGCCCCGCCAGATATCGTCTACCCATACCTGTTGCGTCGGCTCCAGCCCCCGGAGAGCTTCGTCGATCACATCGCCGTACACAGGTTGCATGGTGGCCTTGGCTTCGACCACCGAGGTCAGGTAGTGCTCGACCACCACCAGCAGATCGCCCTCGTCGGTTTCCTTCCACCGGACATGGCGGGGACTTCGCTTCTGCATGATGACCGGGACCTTGCGCCTGTGCCGGACTTCCCACACGTCGATGTCGTCGGCGTCTTCCCACGCCTCGACGCGCTCCTCGTAGTCGGTGTCCGATTCATCCGGCTTCTGAGTCGGGAAGGGGCCACGTCCCTTGAGGCCCTCGGGCTTCCTGGGCCACAGCGAGTAGTCCACCATGATACGCCACACGGCGACCCGCCGGATGGTCATGTCAGCCGCGATCAGTCGGAGAACGTCTTTCTTCCTGCGCCACGCTAGGAGGAGGCCCTTGGCCATCCGGACGAGTTTGTCGGCCTGCTTTCGGTACTTCTCCCTTGCTCTCGCTGGGCGGACTCGTACAGAGATATCTGGAGGGATAAGCGTGTCAATAGCAGCATCAGCGTCAGCCGGAGCGCTTCCAGTTCTAACCGCAAGTCGTCCGCCAGGAGACTCGATGTCGAACTCCTCGAAGTAGACATGCTCCTCGTCCTCCATACCGTCGTCAAGATCGCTCCACTCGCCGTTGAGCTGATCCCGCCAGGCGAGCATCTCCTCGAACGTAGGCCGAGCCTCGTAGTCGAAGTCAGCCACAGCCGGCGTCCCAGAAGAAGTGCGCCACCAGGAGCCCCGTCACAAACACGAACAGCATACCTGTAGTCACCGTCCGCGCCGGGTATTGAACCACGGCGTTGCGGGTATAGGTCGTGATCGGCCTCCGGCCTGTCTCCAGCAGAGTCGCCTCCAGGATCAGCAGCAGCGTACCCGCGCCAAGAATGAGCGCGATGCCGAAGAAGATCAGCCCGCCGACAGCGGGCGTCACCGTCTCGGCCCCTTCCGGATCTCATACAGGATCAGCAGCTCAAGCCCGACGATGATGATGACCGGAATAGCGGTGGACACGACTGGACAGGAACTTATCGACGCCCTCGCGGTACACAGTTGGATCTGTGGGGTCGTCGGGGATCTCGTCCGGCACAACCTCGAACGAGGAGTAGTCGTAGCCTTCCTGGCCCTCCTCGTCGGCAAAGCGCTTTTTGGTCCACAGGTAGTAGCCGTAGCCGTCCATCGAATGGTTCATCCAGTCGCGCGGCACTTCCTTGTAGTTCATGTTGAGCCGGCGCTTCTTGGGGAACTGGTACGTCTTGAACTCCTCGATAGTGTGGATGCAGCGCTGATGGACCCGGACTTTGGCGCACGAGCGTAGCCAGCGCAGCGTAGCGGCGTCCATCTCGTTGTCCGAGAGGGTCATCTCTATGCGGATGACGAGCGCGTTGCGCTGCTCCCGGTCCATGAACACAAGGTCGTCCTCGGTCCGCCCCATCTGCTCCAGCACTTCCCGCTGCCGCTTGAGGTAGAAGAACCGGAAGCGGGTCGGGTCCCGCAGCCAGTTCTTCATCAACGGAATCCGGTCGGGCACCTCAGGCTTCTCGGGCACCGCGTAGGCTGGGAAACCCATCTTGGTCCAGCGGCGAATTTCCTCCGGCGACGCGCTGTCCACGATCATGTCGTCGCAGTTATCGATCTGCCAGCGGTCGGGCTCGGTCTCCTTGTTGACCTTCCGGGCATGGAGCCAGGGCTTCTCGGCCAGGACGGGCGCGATCTCCTCGGTGGACATATGCGACTCGTAGAACTCGTCGAAGATGACGACGTGATCGCCATAGTCCTGAATCGCCAGGATTGCGTAGGGGTTCGCGCCACCCGAGGGGTCAGCAACGAGCACCACGGGGAGATTGGAGTTGTAGTCGTAGGCGTCTCCAGTCCCCACGTGGACTCGCTCCTTGAACTCCGGGAAGACACGATCCCGACTAGTAGCCGGGATCGCACCGAACTGTTCCAGATATTCGATGGGGTCCATCTCCTTCGCCGCCTGTTCGAGCGCCGGGGTCCGCTCGCCCTGCGGGAAGGCATAGAAGTTGACATCGTAGGAGGCGTCCCGGAACAGCTCCCACGCCGCCTCCGAGCCGTACATGATCCGGTCCGCCTCGGCTTCTATCGCCTTTTTCTGGAAGAAGTCACCCTCACCCTCCCAGGACGAAATGAGAAGGGCCTGCCCATTTCGGTCGGTGAGCGGAGGCAGCACACCGCGAGTCCATGTCTCCGGATAGATCTGTGCGGCTTCATCGATAACCGCAAAGTCAATAGCGGCGCCGGCCATCGACCAGACGTTCTCGGCGGATATTCCTTCAAGCTTGGCTCCGTTGGCGAGCACGATCAGCTTGTCCTGGCCGGAGTTTTTGATCGAGCGGGTCTCCAGCCCGAGGTCCTGGATCGAGGTCAGGACTTTCTCGAAGGCCCGGTCGGCCAGCTTCATCGTCGGGCCTACCAGCCAGACCCACGAGCGGGGCCGTACATAGGCGCAGGCGATTGCCTCCATCGCGGCCTCGGTCGTCTTGCCCGCTCGGCGCCCCTGCGCAGCTATCCGGAAGCGGGCATTGGAGCGAGCGATGGCCTGCTGGCCGTTCCAATGGCCGGGGATGCCCGCAGCTTGCCACTGCTCGGTCTGCTTCTGTAGCTCAAGGTAGGCTCGCAGCCTCCGGTCGGCCTCGGTGACCTGGCCGATCTCACGGACCTTCAGAACGAGCGACTGCCGGGCCAGCTCATCGTCCGGGAGATACAGACCGTGGGGGTGGAAGTTCAGCTCCCTGAAGGCTTTGAGGCGTTCGGCGGGGGTGATCGGGTAGAACGGTACAAGGCGCGCGGCGGCACGGTCCACTGCCGGCTGCAGGAAGCTCGTGGACTTGCCGCCCGCGAGCCTGGTGAAGTCGAGGTGACGCAGGCCGGGTGTCGCGAACGCTACCGCCATAGCCGCGAGAGCCCCACCGAACAATCGTCGGCGGAGCATACGCTACATCTTTCCGCCGCCTGGGGCCTTCCGTCTGGTGCCTACCGGAGATCCGGCGGTACCCTCTCGACGTTTCTGCGCACCGCCTGCACGCTTGGGCTTGACGGCCCCCATGATCCGCCCTGCTCCTTCGCCCTTCTTACGGGGCATCACATTCCTCCTTTCCGCTTGCCCGACTGCCCGAGGAAAGACCTGACGCGAGGAGAGCGCTTGGGCTCTGTCTCCTCCGGCTTCGCTCCCTTCGGTTTACGGGTGACCTGCTTGACCGAAGTCTTGCCAGACGGCAGCTCGCGCCGGTCCCCTCTGCCGCCCATCTTCACTCTGACCATACGCTACGCATCCTCCAGGCCGAATATCGGATCGCTGGGCAAGAAGATGAACCACTCCCGGAGACACCGCCAACAGGCCCTACAACGCATATGCCGCCTCTGGGGCCAACTGTCCCGGGGGAACACCCAACCTGAGAGCCGGGGCATACGACGATACAGGGGCGGGGAGTCCGATCAACGCATCGCCGAGTTTGATGTTATCCGCGTAGACTTCGATGGCTCCGGCATTTGAATTAGTGGCGTACGGACCGACATACACCCGCGCAAACGTCTGATTCGTCCCTACGCTCGTATCGGTAAGGGTGCCAACCAGCGCGCCGTCCCGGTAGCACGTATAGACCTCGTTCGTGCCACTCCAGTCGGCAACCAGTTCGACCAGATACCATGTATCCGCAGTCCACGTTTGCTGCGTCAGGTTCAACGAGATCTCACCGGAGCCATCGCGTTTCTGCGTGACGATGCGCCAGGTGCCGCCGAGGTTATGAAGGTGGATACCTTTCGTGATAGCTGAGTCGTGCAGCCCTATGACGTACACGCCGCCAGTCGCTCCAACGTTCATCTGGTGGAACTTGAGCCTGGCCTGACCGGCACATACGCTGGTCGTGATTGTCTGCGCGGCACACTCGGGCTCGGCTCCGTCGCCAGATGCACCGTTGACGAAGCAGTCGGCACCGTAGCTCCCGGCGTACGCGCTGGCCGCGTTGGCGGCTGCGGACGCGCCTGTGCCATTCAGGTAGACGCGGCCGAAGTTAGTAAAGCCGCCAGACTCCAGATCGTCCTGCCACCGGACTGTCATGGAAGCACCCACCACTGCGCCGGGATAGGCTCACCAGGGTTAGCTACTAGCACGCCGATACGCGGCGTCATCAGGTCGAACACATGGACCTGAATCTGAACCGGCGCGCTGGGCCATAGCACGGCCAGCGCCGTCTGGATCTGGGCCTCAGCATCGGCCGCACTCGCGGTCGGGTTGGCCGCGCGCCACACCGTATACGCAGCGAGCAGATACGACACGTCCGGCAGGCCCGGCCGGCCTATGACCAACAGGTTGAGGGGATCAATACCGCCGAGCCGGGTAATAGGCGGCACTAGATCACTTCCACCACCCGGATATCCGAGCCGCCTGCAGCGGCAAACGCCCACCACGCATCGCCCGAGGACGCATCGGTGATAGCCGCCGGAGGTGAGAGCCCACCCGGCAACCTGAAGCCCGAAGTAGCAGATACAGTGTTGTCTTTGCCCAGGGTGATATCCACCGCGCCCAGGTTCTGGATCACCGCGCTCTTACGGCCGGTGTTGGCAGCGAGGATCGGCGTGGGAGTGGTAGCCGCCAGTGCGTTGCCGCTGGTCGAGTTGTACGAGGTAAAAACCTTGACGCCCCGCGTAGACCCCGCTGAGGACGCTCCCGCCGGACCGAGTGATTGCGTCACGGACTAGCCTCGACGCTTTCCCTGGGTCTGCTTCTTCTGCTTCCACGCCGGGGTCCCCGTGGCCGACTCCTTCTGGCCCTGATGCGGCATACCCCCAGGGGGACAGGCGTGGGGGCTGGACGAACGCGCCGCTTTCTTAGCCATCCGGGTACCTCACCTCCGTGTTCAACGCCTTCGCGTAATCTTCCGGCGTGATGACGACCTCGCCGCCGCCGCGTTGGAGATCTTCGCCGCTCGTGTCTTCCCCTCCGGGGTATCCCCGAACTTCTTTTTCAAGGCTTCGTACGCCCTGGGGTTCTTGATCGACGGCCCCGGAGACTTCCCTCCCGGCATGGATCGAATACCTCCGATCTCCCACTGGATAGAAGCTGCGCTCGAACTTCATCAGATACTCGTGGGCCTCGCGGTTCCACCGGGCGTCTGCCAGTGCGCTGTGTTCCTGGGCGATAGGCACCAGCTCGTCCAGGTTCAAGGACTGCGGCCCGAGCAGATCGTCAGCGTACTGCTTGATGTCCCGGCAGTACACAGGCCATTCTCGGGGTAGGTCGCCCATCGCGCCGAATAGCTGGCACAGCGCCACCCAGTCGTAGTCGGCATAGTAGCCCCAGAACTCCGGCGGCTCGTACGTTCCCCGGGTTCCCTCTGTCCCAGCATACGGAGAGACTGTCTGCTCCCTCACCCACAGGTGCAGCTCGTCCCGGATCAAGCGCTTCGGACGCCACACACAGGTCTTGTCTGCGCACAGACCGTAGACGTGGCGGGCTCCGGCTATGCCCCTGGGGCAGGGCCAGAGCTGGGGGAGGACGTGCTCGACGACGAACTCATTGGCGCGACGGAAGTCGGCTTGACTATTTTGACGATAGAACTCCTGCCCAGATTCGGAGACGAGGGCAATCGAGATCAGGTCTATCGTCCGGCCATCCTCGACGAACTCTGTATCGAGATACAAACGCATTATGTTATGATACTCCCTCATGGACATATGCGTCGAACCCGGCTGTAGACGTAAGGTGGAGTGTCGGGGTTTCTGCCACACCCACTACTGCCGGGCCGTCCGAAAGGGAGAGCTTACAATTCTCGAAAGCCAGAAGGGCGTTCGTCGCCCAAAGCCCGCTGGATTCCGGGTCACCCGAACGTACTCCCTCAACAACAATGGGTACGTTCTCAAGAGAGCAGGACCAAACGACTGGCGGCTTGAACACCGGATCATTATGGAGGGGATGCTCGGCCGTCCCCTCTACGACAACGAGCGCATCCACCACAAGAACGGCGACCGCACGGACAACCGGCCAGATAATCTTGAACTCTGGATTCGCAGTCAACCGGACGGGCAGCGAGTCGAAGATCTCTTGGCTTGGGCACGCGAGATCATCGCCCGCTACGGTTGAATCGAGGTACAGCCTCATACGAGCCCCACCACCGTCATGCAGGGCTTCCCGTTTGGGAGGGTAGACTCCTCCCATCTATGTTTGCCGGGATCGTGCGGAGGCCCCGCATCGCAGTGGCACAGGTCGTCGCTATCCCACTCGTCAACCCAGGTGCCCGAGGGAGCTTCCGATCGGTCCGAGATCTCTGTGCCGACCCCGTTCGAGTCGAACGCCATGACCCGATGCCTCACTTCGGATAGCCCCCCGGAAAGACGATGGCTTTGTTGGCCCACATGCTGGCTTCCTCCAGCTTGCGCACGGCCAGGACGCGCTCAGCCCCGTCCGGCACGTCCGCGAGGAGCGTCTCGTAGGCGATGCCCAGGGCGACCCGCACGCGGCGGATGCGCTCGACCTGATCGTCGTCGGGCTTCTGGTACTCAAACGGGTTCCTGTGACCTGTCATAACGCGATCCTTTCACTGAGATGCAGCAGGTTGTCCGGGCGAGACGACGGCAGGAGTCGGCTCCAGCAGCATCCGAACCATTACGCTACCGCCACCGCATCGGCCAGCATTTTGGCCGCCGCCTCGGCCGTGTCAATCCAGCACTGCCGTTGCTTATCCCCGATCTCGTCCCACGGCCAGACCTTGTCGCCGGGACTCCAGAGTCGGTTCTTCCTGGCCGATCGGCTCCATGCCTCGTACATACGCCGGGCCAACTGCTCCTTACCTACCTGTAGCACTACGCGGCTCCTTCGATGATCTGCCGGAGTTCGAGCACGGCTTCGTTCCAGGCCACGGACTCGGAGGTGCCGAAGTGGCGCTCGAACACCTGGACGATCTTCTCGGCCACGTCCTGTGTCTGCCGGTTGATGGATTCCGACTTCATGGCCTCGGTGTACTTCTGGAGCTGGTTGATGTAGCTCAGGTAGAGCTTGTGCACGTCGGTGTACTCGCCCGAGTCGTAGTCCCTGCCGGATGCTTCCATCTGGCGCAGGCGCACGGAGATGGCAGCACAGTTGTCACACAGTAGCTCGTAGTGCGGGCCGAGGCCCTCGTACTCGGCGCGGAGGGAGGTGCGAAGGGTATCGTAGGCATCGTGCCAGGGGCCGTCCAGGGGGCGCTCCAACCGGCGCTTACGGACTTCGGATTCGGCGCTGCGGGCCTGGGCGGTCAGCTCGAACCACCTGTTGTATGTCCGGCGTACTTCGTTGCGGATCTGGGAGCGGCGAGACTCCAGGTCGCCGTCGTCGGTACCGTCAGGCATCATGCCCGCGCCGAACGAGTCGGCTATGACAGACGCCTCCTGGTACTCCTCGTATGCCCGCCGGCACATGCCCAGGATCGTCTCCAGGCGGAGGGTGGGATCGAGCTGCTCGTCCAGCAGCGCGTGGGGTGGGGTCACAGCCGGCGACGGCTGGGACCGAGGCTCATGACTTCCCCGGCTATCCCTTCGAGGGGTACCCCCCCTGGCGGGGCCTCTAAGCGGAATAGGCTCGCCGTCGTCGGCCATGACTGGAAGGATACAGCAGCGGACGAGACCGGTCAACTACCCCCTCCTCCTCTTATACGTGCGCGCGCACGCGCGAGGGGGACCAGGGCTTGACACCAGGCCGGGATGGTGCTACGGTGTCCTAGTCGCCGGTAGAGAACGGCGAACACATTTGTTGGGAGGTAGCTCGGGATGGCTACTGAGGATCGCACGGGAAAAGCGGTAGAGGCGCTCAAGGCGAAGGTGGCAGCGAAGCGTCGAGGAGCGGCCGGGAAGCAGGCAATGGTTCAGGCGGGTGTGGAATTTATCGCAGGGACATCGGCGCCTACGCCGATTGTCCCATCCGACGCGGGGCTGGGGGAAGACGAGATCACGCCCGCCGCGAAGAACGAGCTGGAGCGGCTGGCCTCCGCATCGGCTCTCCGGCTGACCTGGACCAGCGAACAGGTTGATAACGAACAGGTTGATAAACGAGCAGAGGCCAACGCCTCCCCCCCGGATGGTGGAGCTACGTCCGATGGCTCAGGTGAGGAGCCTGATGAGGAGGGGGAGGACGCGGAGACCTCGGACGGGTCCGGCGACGAGGAGCAGTCGGTGATGGAGGGCCTCCAGGCAGGGGGCGGGGCAGGCGCCGACACAGTTGTTGGTGGCGGGGCGCTGTAGAGAAGCGCCAGGCGGAGATCGCCGCAGCCAGGGCCCGACCCGGCGGTAAGGGGGGCAAGGCGACGAAGGCTTCGGGGAAGGCTTCGGGGAAGGCGACGAAGGCGGGGCTCAAGGAGAAGATCCGGGCGCAGAAGGAGAAGGAAAAGGCAAAGACCAGGGAGAAGTCCGAGAAGCAGAAGGAGAAGGAGGCAGAGCGCAAAGCCAGGGCGAAGGTAGCGGCTGACGAGAGGCGGGCGAAGGAGAAGAAGCGCAAGGACGAGCAGGCCGCGCTGGCCAGGGAGCGGGCTCGGGAGCGCATGGAGAAGCGGGTTCCGGATCTGCTGGCCAGGGAGAACAAGGCGCTCCAGGCGGCCTTCGCGGAGGACTACGCAGTCGCGGGTCCGAAGACGGACCGCAATCCCGGGGGCATTGGCATCCGCAGGGCCAAGGCGGATCGAGGCGATTTCGCCGCCGGGTACATCATGGCTCTGCGTCGGGTCAGGAAGCAGGCCCGCGAGCAGGGCGACGGGAGTCTGGCGGCCGCTGCGGGAGCTGCTGCGTGACGTTCTTCGGGCGCATCCCCACCGACGACGACGGGCCGGGCATGGACGTTGAGGCAGCCATCGTCCGCAGAGGGGACGCGGCGGAGGTAAGCATGCGTACCAGGGAGGGGGCGTCGAGCCCCCTCACCTTCTCCAGGTTACGCACGGCCAACGTCACGCGGCTGGCTCACTCCCCGGGACACATGGACGATCCGTGGAGCACGGCTGACTGGGTGGTCGCGGTAGTGGGCGAGCTTGGTGAGCTGGCCAACAATCTCAAGAAGATCCGACGCGGGGTAGGGTATCCGGGTATGGAGATGCCCACCGAGGAGGACATTGCCGAGGAGATCGCGGACGCGTTCACGTACCTGGACCTGCTGGCAGCGAAGCTCGGGGTCGATGTGGGTGAGGCCCTCGTCCAGAAGTTCAACAAGGTCTCCGAACGCTGGGGCCTTCCGGATCGACTATGACCGAGGAGTTACGTACCCCGTATACTCGGGACTGGGTGATGCGCCTACCGCTCAGGGAACAGGGCGCGCTGATGGCAGGCATCCGGGGCTGCGACACAGTTGTCGATACGTTCGCGCCTCCGTTCGTGGACGGCTCAGGGTATGCTCGAATCCGGCACCCGACGAAACAGATAGTGGCCTGTCTGCGCTACACGGTTGGTGTGCCGCACGACGAGCGCGAGGTAGACACGGACGGCGCGTTCATGGCCAGCGAGCTTCCGGACGTGGAGCAGTGGCCTGTCAAGTGCCTGGACGATCTGCCGCTGCACTTCGTGGTACACCTGCTCCACGCCATCGAGGTTATCGCCTACCGGCTTCCGGATAAGAAGTGCGATCAGTGGCATCGGCTATACGTACGCATCTGCGAGCACATGCACGTCTACCCGGAATCCCGGCCGGACATGATCGCTCGTCTCTCGGAGGACCGCATCGCCAGGGGCACGGTCAAGCAGCGAGAGGATCGCCGGGCTAACCTGGCAGGAAGGACCCCTGAATACCCGTGACCGAGGAATTACGAACGCGGGACGGGGATCAGCCCCTACCCACGCGTGGCGTCGAGGGCCAGGAGGAAGTAGGTCCAAAGGTCATAGCCGACGTACAGGCCCTACGAGATGCCGGCGGCTACTCGGAATCGGCCGCCAGCGCTATGATCCTGGACCTGCAGGCGCGCACACAGTTGGGGGCGGCTCGATACGGTACACCGCTCCAGACGCATAACGGCCGGAGCGCCCGGCTCGATATGTACCAGGAGCTTCTGGACGCCGCGCAGTATGCGCGGCAGCACCTGATGGAGAGCCCGTCGGGGGTGGCTCAGACGAGGTACTGGGCCATACTCCGGCTTGCGCTCATAACGCGCGAGGAGGATATGTGGTAGCTACAGCGCTCATCGGCATCACGGGGACGGTGACCGGATTGCCGTCCGGATCGAAGGTTGTGTCGGCGGCCCTGGCGTCGGCGGCGGCCGTGGGGCAGACCACAGAGGTCGTGCTGGCCGGCGGGGATAACACGATAGCGGTGCCTGTGGGATCGTCGGCGGCGCTGATCCTGCCCCCGGCAGCGAACGCTCAAGCGCTCAAGCTGAAGGGCGCAGCCGGGGACACAGGTGTGTCCCTGGCCCCCGGGGAACCGACGCTGCTGGCCTTCCCTACGCCGGCCCAAGCCTCATTCATCCTGAACGCAGCGGGGCAGACGGCCGGGTTCACCGAGATCAGCTTCTTCTAGGTAGAGGGACCCCGGTGGCTTATGTTGCCGGGGTTTCTTTGTGGGTTGAGTGTAGAACAAGTGTTCTGGGTGCCGGACATTCTCAAACAGCGGAGCCTCCCCTTCCCGAACAAGCCCACTCCTGTATAACGCGCGCCCATACGGGGGGCCACCCGGGTGCACGCGCACGCGAGGGTAGGCTCTCGACTCCGGACGCGGGCAGCGTGCATGCGCTCCGGGTGCGCGTAGATGCGCGCGTTGAGAGACTAGAGTAGAGCTGCCTGGCGGGGCGATTTCGAGTTTGGATTAGAACACCCAAACTGGGGAATTTGATCTCAAAACTCAACCGCCTGTTCTAGTAAATTAGCCGGACTAGGGCTTGACAGTTAGCTGCGCATCGGTCATGGTGTTGGTGGCTCCAGCGACACAAGCCCCTGGGGATCACGTTCGGAGGTGCCGCAATGGCACAGGCAAACACTGGCGTCGAATACGCCGTAGAGATTGGCGTGTGGGTCGATAGCGACCAGCCGAAGAAAAGCGGACCTGGCATGCGCAAGGTCTGGGTCGCGGGTGACGCAGGCGAAAACACGCGCATTAGCGTGATCGCTCGCGCAGACGGCAAGACCGACCGTCACCTGGTCACGCTGCCCATAGGCTCACCTGAAGCGGCCGATGTCGCGGCGCACGTGCTTACGCTCGCGCTCCAGGGCGTGGAGGCATACCACGCGCACAAGGCGCAGCCCGCGCCCAAGGTCGCGAAGGCGCCTCCTGCGCCGAAGGCTCCTACGGCCGACGCGGTTACGAAAGCCCGAGCGGCGCTCAAGCCCGCACCCGCGCCGAAGGTCACGGCACCCGCGCCGTCCGCGCCAGCCGCGTACAGCGCACAGGATTGGGCCGCACTGCTCGGCTAGCTCGCATGCGGAGGCGGGTTATCCCCGCCTCCGCGTTCACCCACGAGGATCGCATCATGGCAATTCCAAGTATTCTCCGGAATAACACGCCTAGCGTGTCCGAGCAACTCGCGGATCTACAGGCGCGCGTCCTGGCGCAGGGGCTGGAGATCGCGCGACTCTCACGCGAACTGGGCCAACTCAAGGCGTCGGCCGTCTCGAATGCGCCCATCGCTGTCCAGCGCTCCGGGTGCGCGCTGATCGCGGACAGGCTCGGCATCAACGAGCGCACCGTACGCGGCGTGCTCACGTCGCACGCGGGGTTCGCTCGCGTACGCGAAGCGTGCGCGCTACGTAACAGCGTCATCACACGCGACCGTACGTTTCTCGCGTGGTTGGCAGACAACCTGGACAAGTGGCCCGCATGAGCGGGCCACTGGTCAATCCCAACGTGTACGTCACGCTGTGCGCCACGTGCCACGGCTACCACGACCGGCGCATAGCGTGTTTGGCGGATAACGGGGCCTCGGCTCCGTCTGCGCACTACTCGTGCGGACGCTGTCCGAGCGGCGCACACAGCGCGGACATGTCGCTGTACGAGGCCATGAAACACGCTGCGCTGGTGCACGACAGGCCCGTGCGCAGACCCATACACATGCTCGCGGTGCGCGCTCGGTAGGCGCACGGCGGCCCGTTTAGAGCCCCTGGACCATGACGGTCCAGGGGCTTTTTTGTGCCCTCCAGCGAGGTGTCCGGGCACCCGGACCAGGCTCGTGTCACGCTAAGATCGCCGATCCGGAATGTGTATAAATTTTTTATGACCGGAATGCCGGATGCCGGTTCCGGTCCGGTAGTGCTGTTTTTCCGTCTCGAAGTCTTACAAACCCTTCTCAGAGTGATACCCCCTAACCGGGGGAACGATTTTCCGGTCTTTCCGGTCTTTTTCCCACACCACCAGTTCAACTCTGTGTCTGGTAACCGTTCCGGTTTCTACACTCCCTTTACCGGTGGGAATCATCTCTCCTATAGATCCGCGTATGGGCAATTCTCGTTAGAAAACGCCAGGCCATGAGTAATCTCGTCTAACTGTTTCCTAGACCGGAATTGCTGTTCCGGTGTCACAGCTCGCAAGGGAATAGCAATTCACAGCCCTATATATATTCCGGTCGTTCCACGCCTTTTTTGCACACACTTAGGGCCTAGTGTTGACAATCCTCAGCTCGATCGTGTACCGTCCTGGAATGCCAACAACTCATCGCACCGGAATGGACCTGCCGCCCTCCCATCTCGGTTTCAAGCCGGCCATAGATACTCTCCGCACGTTATTCGAGAACCTGGCGGTAGAGCTGCCGGACAAGAAGGACATAATGGACACCGGCACCAGGACGGTAGATTACGTAGCCCGGCTATTCTACGCAGCCGCCGCCGAGAGGCCCCGGACGAGAGCTGAGACAAACTTCTGGGAAAAGGTAGTCCTCGACCCTCCGCATGCGATATGGACCGGCATGGGGGGAGACCGGCCCCAGACCAACTGGACTGCCTACGGCCGCAAGGTACGCACGAGTGCGTCCAGGATCATGTGGCTGCTGCGCCGGGGCGAGGACGTACCGGACAACTCCTACCTGAAGAAGCTGTGTGACCGCTCGCGTTGCATCTCGGACGAGTGCCACCGTCCGACCAGTGACCGCCAGACCCCCAGCGTTCGAGTCCGGAGGGACGTTATCTACGGTTCGAGCGGACTGGCTATGTGTGCCCGCAACGGCCACATATTGCGCAGCGCACCACGTCCGGGCGAGAAAATGTACTGCCCTGCATGCCATGCCCTCGACGCCCAGGAGAAGCGCCGCAACGACGCCATCCGCCAGCAGCTAGAGCCGGGCTCTGCGCGACCCACCCAACCCACATGGGTTATCCGACGGCCCGAGCCCGAGGATGACCCCGAACCAGAGCCAACACGACCCGCCCCCCGGCCGTCCCAGCAGAATGATAGCAGGAAGGGCCGGACAGCCACGCGGTCAGAGAAAGAAGCCGTGATGGCGATGATGGACGAGCAGCTCGTCGATGACAACGCCTAGTCTCTACCCCAACGCCGGCGACGCGCACGTGGGAACTGGGGCTTGACTTCTCTGTAGCCATCGGCTACAGTGATGCTGCATCGGTCGAGAAAGCCGATGACGTGAGACAGAGCCATCGGAGGGCTTACACGTGACGGATCGTATTCAGATGCGCAACGAGCGCACCCGGCGGGTCATCCAGGTTCCCAACATACCCGACGCGATTGAGCGCAACCGCCAGCTCGGGTACGTCGTGGACAGCGACCCGCCCATGCACGGGTTCCGGGCCAAACTCGCCTGGCGCTTCGACCCCGAGATGCCCCGAGTACCGCATGTCGCCACCCGGTTCCGTGGAGGCCGCTCGTGAACGTGATGATCCGGTTCTTCAACCCGAATGACACCATCGGGTACACCCCTGACAGGCCCGAAGAAGACCTCGTCGTAGGACCTTTCCCGTCGGATTCCATCCGTATGGTATACGGCACCCTGTACGGCACCCTCATGGCTGGCGAACCGCAAGACGACGACATCGCGCACTTCGACACGGAACGGGGGGACTGGCGGCCGGTTGGAGCGATGCCGCGGGACGGGCTGTGGCACGACATTCAGGAACGGCTCGCAGGGGCCGGGTACTCCGACTGGGAGCTGCTGGAGGCCAGGCCGTGAAGTACCGTGAGTACAGCTACACGAGCCGATGGGCCGATGGTTCCCTCCACACCGACACTGTGTACGTGCCCATTGGGCCATTCCCTGCTGACACCCATCGAAACGACGACCGGATGGGGTACTACGTGCAGGACTATCCATCCGAGCACCTGGCCATCATGCTGGACCGTAAGTGGGCCGCAGCATACCTCCGGATCAGACGGCTGGCTGGTACCCCGCTGGACGATCCGCGCATCGCGGCGCTCACCCCGCTCTCGCACGAGGGGGGCCTCCAGTACAACAACCCGGCTACGGGCGATCACGAGCTGCGCATCCACGAGGGCTGGCTCACCCGCCGGGTCACGGACCACGTGCCCAACATGCCCTGCGACGAATACGCCCGACCCGATACGGTCGTGCTGCACGGCGAGGGCATGCGCAGCTGGTATGGGCACAGCTACGGTGAGACCGTCGAGGGCACCGCGTACCAGGAGCAGAGGCTGGATGCCGGGCCGTACGACGACTTCCACGCTGGCCAGGAGTGCGACGAGCACGGCACCGACGTGCCCTGTACCGAATGCGGCCACAACGCGCTCATGCCTTGCCCGGAAGACTGCACGTGCGACCAGTACAACCTGGACTGCGAGCAGTGCCAGGCGATGTACGACTGCGAAGTGGGTAACTGCGACTGCATCACGAAGCTGGAGCAGTGCTCGATCTGCGACCGGGACCTGGGGGACGGGGATACGGCGTGGCTCTGCCTGGACGGCGGAGAATACGTCTGCCCCGATCACATCGTCCACGACGAGCGTCCGGACGAGCTATTCCGCAAGGTAGGCTCTCCCCGTGGGACTCTGCTGCCCGCCTTCGCCTGGCCCGGCGGGTATACGCTGGTCTACTACACCCACGACACCCAACAACTGTGTGCGGAGTGCGCCTCGAAAGTGGACACCTCCGACCCGGCGGTCACGGCAGACGCGGACGAGGAGATGAACTGCGTCGCGTGTGAGCACGCGCAGAGCTTCCACGTATCCGAGAAGGCTCACCGGACAGACGGTAACTCGGACGACGTTGGGCCGTGCGAGTACGGCCATGACGGACCGGACAACGACGAGGTCTGGCATGCCTGCAACTGTGTAGGCTACATGCCTCCGCTGTGCGACGACTGCAGCAAAACTCTGGACCCGGCGCTCAGGGCATGGTGGGCAGCCCTCACGGCGAAGGTGACGGCATGAGGAAGCCGTATCAAGAGTGGGCCGGTGCTCGTACCGAGGCCCGTTATCGAATAGCGGCAGCGTGGATGGTAGGGAGCCCGGATTCGGGCTCCAACTTCCGCACCGATGGTCAGACGCTCTACTCATACGCTCACGCGGTTGGGATCACGGGTTCGAACGGTCGGAAGATCGCCTACGACTGCCACTACTCGGTGACCACGGCAAAACAGACAGGCCCGGCGAAAGCGATGGCTCACGAGATCAGGCCATGCGCCTCGTGCGGGGGGCGGGCATGACCCGGGAGATGACAGTGACGCTCGACAAGAACGACCTCGTGCAGGAGGTCAAGTCAACCGGGTCGCGCTGGAGGTTCCAGCGCATCCGGCCCCTCCGCGCCGACCACGGCAAACGTAAGCTCACCGAGGAGCAGGAGCAGGCCATCTGCGCGATGTACGTTGACCGGCCGAACATGACGACCGTGAAGATCGGGGAGACCTTCGGCGTCGTGGGCACGACCGTCTCCGGCGTCATCAAGGATCACGGCATTACCCCTCGGCGTAAGCGCCACCAGAAGTCGGAGCCCGTTGTAACACCACGGCGCGCTCCAACCGAGGCCCAGATCGCAGCTCAGCTTTCCGGGTCCGGGGTGCCGGACCCGAGGTCAACGCAAGATACCCGGCCTGTGTGGCGGGTTACCCTCGTCCGCCGGGTGATCGAGGAGGTCCACGCGGACACGCTGCTCGACGTGGCGGCGCACTTCGACGGCCAGGACGTGGAGATCGTCAAGGCGGAACGGGCATGAGCCTCCCACAGGGCATCAAGGACGCATTCGATTTCGTTCAGGGCGACGAAGATGCCGGCTACGCGGGCCGCGCGGCCCTTCTCGAAGTCACCGACAAAACATCCGGCAAGTCCAGGTTCCTGCTGACACAGGTTGTGTGGGACGGCGAGCAGTACGAGGTTCACCCTATTGGGGAGCTTTTCGATCCGGAAGTGGCGGACCGGGTGTTCGATCAGTGTGAAGCCCCATGAGCGACTTTGACCTGTACGTGGACGCCTCCATCGCGCTGCTCACACCATTGACCGCAGCGGCCCGGGAGTGGTTGACGGAAGCCGTAGGGCCAGACGTGTTCTGGCATGGATCTTCGCTGCCCATCGAGCTGCGCTACCTGGACGACCTGCTGGAAGGCATCTCGGAAGCCGGCTGGGAGGTTGACTCGTGAGCAAGGCGTACCGCATGGAGCGCGAGGCGATGCCTCCTGGCTCCACGGAGCAATTGTTCCGCGTGATCGTCAGGCTCGGCAACGGCTGGGGGACGGTGCAGACCGCCCTCCCGAAGCCGGATGCAGAGGAGCTTCTGGCACGGCTGCTAGAAAACGAAGCGCACAAGCAGCGGGAGCGCATATCATACAAGGGAGGAGTCCGAAGGTGAGCGGCGAGCGCGCGGCCGACTGCGGCTTCCTGATCCACACAGGCGCCGACTTCCCGGTGCTGGCCTTCCACGGCACCCGGAGCGAACAGGAGAGCCTGGTCAACGCCATACTCACCGGATTCAACCAGGAGTGCCGCTGTCACCCGGCAGCCGATCACTTCGGCAACGTCAGGGAGTCCACGGAGGATTCTCGCCTCACAGTTACGGCGCCCTCGCCAACGTCGTGTCACGCGCCGACCGCATGATGTTTGCCCGGAGACTACGCGAGAAATGGCTCGCTCAGGAGGGCATTCTCCAACACTGTGTAAGCTGTCAGTCCATCTATCAAATCCGGCATCAGTGCATGCCAGCAACATCGAAAGGGACTTTGCCTTGGTAGACTACGATAGCGCCGTACCCCAGTTCCTGGCCCTGCTGGGCATCCTCTCGTTCATCGTCCTGGTCCTGGTCTACGCCGTCAATGGTTCCGGAGACTAGGCTAAGCAAGGCCGAGATCGCCGCGTTCTACGCATGCGCGAGCTGATCGGGTTCGACGTCACGCGGTGCTTTCGCTGCTGGAAGCCGCTCGAACCGTGGAATGGAACGGTGCTGGGCTTCGGAGCGCTTGTCGGGCAGGGCTGGTACTGTTCCCCAGGCTGCCGCGATCTGAACGACAGGGTGTGGGCTGAGTGGCACGCGCCGGAGCGCCGGTGGCGACGATTACGAACAGGTTCTTCACGGGGCTTGTGATGTTGGTCCTGGAGAACCACGGCATCGAGCGGAGCTGACCGTGCTGGCATTCAGGCAGGGCCTGATCCGGTAATCCCACGCTAACTCGGGCTTGACCTTCCTGGCCCTGTAGCTTAGCATGGACAACTGCCGTTCGGACTGACCCACCGAAGTAAGGCAATCCTCTGGGTCATCGGAGATTGGATCGCATATGCACGCGGTTGAGACGCAGCGCTACGTCATCACGGACGGGGATGGCGACGAGACGTACTGCACACAGGTCCACGACATCCGGGGCGACGGTATGATCGGCCCCAACTTCTCGGAAGCCGAGAGCGAGATCATCGCCTTCGCGCTCAACGCCGTGGCGGAGGGCCACACGCTGTACTGGGGACACGCCCCAAACGAGATCCTGACGGCCTACGATGGACCAACGGAGGGAGTCCGGCCATGAGCCATGAAGTGCTGGGCGACCTGTTCTTCCAGGATCGCAAGCTGCCAGCGTGGCACAACATCATGGTCGAGGGTATCGACCCGACCCGAGAGTACACCGCCCGAGAGGTGTACGAGCTGTTCGGATCACCGAAGGTCGTCACCGTACCCCTCCAGACACAGAGCGTTGACTCGAAAGGCGATCACTTCCCGGTCCCGTACAGGGCTATCCTGCGCGGACCGATCAAGGGTGATTCCGAGCCCAAGGTCTTCGGTGTCGTCTCGCCGGAGTACGTGGTCGTATCGCCCGAGGAGATTGTAGACCTGCTGGACGGGCACGTCTCGCGCAAGGTACAGACCATGATGTTCCTGCGCGAAGGCAAGCTCATGGTCGTCACCTACAAGCTGGAGGGCTTCCGGGTACGGGGTGAGGATGTGGAGACGTACGCCCAGATCGGCAATTGGATGGACGGCGCGTCGGCTTCCACGGCACTCCTGTCTGGCGTCTGTACCGTCTGCATGAATACATGGAAGATGGCCAACGATTCGGCCCTCGAATCGTACAGGTTCGTCCACGACTCGCAGATCAAGCACCGTATGGGCGGCTGGTTCCGGGACGTGCTGGCGCGGGCCGAGTCCAACCTGCCCGCCATGCGAGACGCTATGGAGCTGCTCGTCCAGACCAAAATCGGC
>WNFX01002008.1_pt1 | contig 20676 bp, 17 predicted proteins | sample 5400111 | NCBI WGS metagenome assembly WNFX01 (sample SAMN13153363, study PRJNA577476) | soil metagenome | isolation source: 40 cm soil or saprolite under grassland replicate 1 | place: USA:California | collected 2016-06-15 | reverse complement strand
AGGAGGACGAAGACGAGCTCGAGCCGGCGGCGGCCGCCGAGGTGGACGGAGACGAGCTCCCGGCCCCCCTCTCGCCCGAAGAGGATCCGGGCGCCGTCCGCCGGTTCCGTTTCCGGCATCCCACAGCCTCGGGCAAGACGATCGCCGCGGCGGGGTTCGTCGAAGCCGCACGCACGCTCGGCGTTCTCATCCTCACCCACCGCCGGCTCCTGGTCTCGCAGTTCAACCGCGATCTGACGAGCGAAGGCTACGGCGCCCGAATCGTGGACGCCATCGAACGCGGGCGGGAGCCTCCCAGGCCAGACCCGCTCACCATTCAGACCTACGCGTGGTTCGCGCGCCACTGGCGCGACCTGAACCCGCAGGCGTACCACCTCGTGATCGCCGACGAGGCCCACACCGCCCTCGGCGAGAAGACGAGTGCCGCGATCCGCAGCTTCACGAATCCGATCTACATCGGCATGACCGCGACGGAGCAGCTGATCGCCAAGCAGGTCTCCGACGTCTTCCCGGCCTCGGTCGACGATCTCCCGCTCGGAGACGCGGCCCGGCGCGGACTGATCGCGCCGCTGCGCTCGTTGCGGGTGCCGCCGGCCGCTGCGATCCACACCGTGCCGATCGTCGGCGGCGACTTCGAAGAGCGGGCCCTGGCGCAGGCCCTCGACCACCAAGCCTTGAACCAGGCCGCCGCAAGCCTCTACCGCGACCGTTTCGACTCGACGCCGGGCATCGTCTACGCGGCCGGCGTCGAGCACGCCTACAACCTGGCCAAGGAATTCCGCGCCGCCGGGCTCAAGGCAGAGGCCGTCAGCGGCAAGACGCCGCCGGTGAAGCTGGCCGAGATCCTTGCCGCATACGAGCGCGGCGAGATCGACGTGCTGATCAACGCGATGTTGCTCGCCGAGGGCTGGAACTCACCCCGGGCCACCGTCTGCATGCACCTGGCGCCGACCGCGAGCAAGCGCGTGTACCAGCAGCGGATCGGCCGGATCATGCGCATGCATCCGCGGAAGGAGGCCGGCGTCGTGGTCGACTTCGTCCCGAAGGCGGCCACGCACAACGAGCGCGTCGTCTCGCTGCACAGCCTGCTCGACTCCGATTTCTACCGGGAGGGCGCTCGCGTCACGCCGGCGCCCCGCCGGCGCCAGCAGCGACGGGCCCGGCGCAAGCTCTCGCCGGCGCCTTGGCTCGTGCCGGTGACCGCCGACGTCAAGCGGCGGCTCGGCGTGATCACGCGCGAGTGGCAGCGCGTCGACCCGCGCTTCCTCGACGAGGACGAGCAGCGCTACTGGGCGACGATCGCCGGCCGCAACGTCCGCTTCGACGAGCGCGTCGAGTTCGCCAAGAAGTTCGTCGAAGGCGGCGCCTCGAAAGCGGCGATGGAGACGTTCCTGGCGACGTGCGCCGCGGAGAATCCGAACCGGCGGCTGCGGATGACCGCGCTCGCCGACCGCGTCTCGATGACGGTGGAGCGCGCAGACTTCGACGATCTGGTCACGCTGGTCACGCAGGCGCCGACCTGGGAAAAGGACCGCGTCCAGGGGATCCGCATCCTCCTGCGCGCGATCGGCGAGGGGAAGGCCGACGCTCCGGAGCAGATCCTCGCCCGCTGGACCTGGCGGCTCGCCCGTGCGACCCGCAAGGTGCAGGACCGGCGCGCGAGCGCAGAGTTCCCGGAGGCGAAGCGCCTGCTCGGGGCTCTGGCCAATTCGCGTGGCCATAGGCACGAGGAGAACGCGGCGAAGCTCGTCAACGCGGCGAGAGATCAGCCGCTCGAGGTCGGCGCAGCACTGCTCGCCTCGGCCGAGGGCTACACGCCGCGGGCGAACCAGCTGATCGATGCCGCTCGGGAGCGGCTCGGGACGATTCACGAGGTCGCGCAGGGGCTGGCGGAGAATCTGCCCGCGCCCAAGCAACCAAGCGGCCGCTCACGCCGACGGCGTCGGCGTCGCAAGAAGAAGTCGCAGACGGCCCAGCAACAGCAGACGCAGAACGGGCAGCAGCAGCCGCAGGCCTCACAGGACGGCGGGACGCCGGCAAAAGAGCCGCTAGAGCCCGCCCCAACGCCCGCACAAGAACCGTAACGCCTGGATCCCACGAAGGACCATAAGCCGTGGTTCTGCTGCTGGGGGTCGCCTTTCTGGTCGGTGTCATCACTGCCGTCTCACCTTGCGCGTTCCCTGTCTTGCCGATCGTCTTCGCAGGCGGAGCGAGCGGCGGAAACCGGCGTCCACTCGCGATCATCGCCGGGGTCGTCGTGGGCTTCACCGGCTCGCTGCTCGCGGTCTCGTGGTTGCTACGGCAGCTCCACCTTCCCCAGGATCTCCTGCGCAACATCTCGATCGCGCTGCTCTTCGTCGTCGCCGCGACCCTGCTCGTGCCCCGGTTGGGCGAGGTGCTCGAGCGTCCGCTCGCCCGTTTCAGCCGCCGGCCAGGAGGCGATCTGGGCGGCGGGTTCGTGCTCGGACTCGCTCTCGGGCTCGTCTTCGTGCCTTGCGGCGGCCTGATCCTCGCTTCGATCATCACCGGATCGGCGAGCGTCGGGAGCGGCGAGCGCGACGCGATGGCGCTGGCCTACGCCCTCGGCATCGCATTGCCGATGCTGGCGGTCGCCTACGGCGGCAGGCGCGCCTCCGGCGGTATTCGGCTCTTCCGGGCGCACGCGGGCCAGGTTCGCGCCGGGCTCGGTGCCTTAATCGCCGTGACCGCTCTGCTGATCACATTCCACGTCGACCGCTCGCTCGCAAACGTCGGCTCCTGGGGCCTGGCCGACCGAATCGAGAAGAGCTGCGCGGTCCAGACACGCCTGACCGGCAGCTGTCACCGCGAGCAGAGCAAGCTCGCCGACTTCGGCGCCGCGCCCGGCTTCAGCGGGATCACTGACTGGTTCAACTCGAAGCCGCTATCGATCCAGCAGCTCCGCGGCAAAGTCGTGCTCGTCGACTTCTGGACGTATTCCTGCATCAACTGCCTGCGCACGCTGCCGCATCTGAAGGCCTGGTGGAAGGACTATCACGGGGCCGGGCTGGAGATCGTCGGCGTCCACACGCCGGAGTTCGCGTTCGAGGCCATCCCGCACAACGTCGGCGCGGCGATGAAGCAGCTCGGGGTCAGCTGGCCGGTCGCGCTTGATCCGAAATATGCGACCTGGAAGGCCTACCGCAACGAGTACTGGCCGGCCGAATATCTGATCGACAAGAGAGGGCACATCCGGAACGAGCATTTCGGAGAGGGCGAATACGGCCGGACCGAGCAATTGATCCGCCAGCTGCTCGGGGAGCCCGGGCCCGCCAAGGCGGACCTGGCCGACAGGACCCCCACCGAGCTGACCACGCCGGAGACCTACCTCGGCTACGACCACCAGCTGGCGAATTACGTCGGTTCCCGGCCGCGGCCGGACCGGGCAAAAGACTACAAGGCGCCGAAAGACGTGACCCAGAACGACTGGGCGCTGTCAGGCCGGTGGCGGCTCGGTCCCGAGCACACGACGGCGGGACGAAATGCGGGGCTTGCGCTCCACTTCCACGCCAAAGACGTCTACCTCGTGATGGGCGGCCGCGGCCGTGTCGGCGTCTCGGTGGACGGCCACGAGCTCCGGACGATCGCGGTCAAAGGGATCAACCGCCTCTACACGGTGTTGACTAGACCGCAACTGCTGGACGCCCAGCTTCGCCTGAGCTTCACACCCGGCGTCTCCGTCTACTCGTTTACGTTCGGTTAGCGAGCTAGCTGGCCGGCCCGCGAGGGCCGGACTCGCCGTTGCCGCCCTCGCGCTCGCGTAGGTAGCGCGTCAGCTCTGCGGCGAGAGCGTCGCCAGAGGGCAGTTCGAAGTCCTCCTCGACCGTGTCCGCCCGGTGCTCGAGCTCCTCGACATACGCGGAGGTCTCCTCGTCGCTGGCGACGGCCTGGCTGACCTGCTCCTCGTACGTCTCGGCGGCCTGATCGAGCTCGGCCGTGTCGACCTCGGTCCCGAGCAGGGTGCCCAGCCGTTCGCAGAGCGCGGACGCCGCCCGCGGGCTCGGCGTCAGCGAGACGTAGTGAGGAACCGCAGCCCAGAGGCTTGCGGAGGGAATCCCGGCTTTGTTGCAGGCGTCGTGAACCACGCCGACGATGCCGGTCGGGCCCTCGTAGCGCGAGGTCGAGAGTCCTAGCTCCTTGACGAGATCCTGATTGGACGCGCTGCCGGTCACGGGCGAGGGACGCGTGTGGGGCACGTCGGCGAGCAGCGCACCGAGCGTGACGACCAGCTCGACGCCGAGCTCCTGGACATGACCGACGACCAGATCGGTGAACGTGCGCCAGCGGACGTTTGGCTCGATCCCGAGCAGCAGCACGACATCGCGGTCGAGACGTGGGGGCTTCGCGCGGTAGAAGGCCGTCTCAGGCCAGTCGATCTGGCGCGTTATCCCGTCGACGAGCGACACGTGCGGCCTGGTCGCCTGGAAGTCGAAGAAGCCCTCTGGGTCGATGTCTGCGATCTGGTCGGCGCCCCAGAGCTTGGCGAGGTAGCCCGCGGCGAGCGAGGCGGCCTGGGCGCCGTCGTTCCAGCCGCGAAAGGCGGCTACGAGGACCGGCCGTGTGAGCTCCAGCCGGGCGGAGACCCGAAGCTCCGACTCCATCCCCGAAGTCTACGCGTGGCCTGACGCGAGCCAGGCAGGCGGGCGCCAGAACGCGAAAGTCAGCGCGACGATGCCCGCCCAGGCGGTCGCCGCGACAGTGACGTGCAGCAGGACGAGGTACCACGGCAGATGCAATCGGTATTGGAGCTCTCCGAGGCCGACCTGCACGAGCAGGATCGCGAGCACCGCCAGCGCCGACGCGAACAGGCGCGGCGAACGTGACCGGCGAGCGGCGAGATAGCCGAGCAGGAACAGGAACGTGCAGCCGAAGACCGCCACCACCCCCGCGTGCGCATAGAGGACCGGCTCGAAGCGGGCCAGCCGGTGCACCTGGGTCGTGCCGCCCCCGGAGTGCGGGCCCGCAGCTGTGGCGAGCGCGCCGCTGACGACGAGCGCCAGCCCGGCGACCGCCACGCCGATGCCGAGGAGCCGGAGCTCGCGCGGAACAATCGGCTCGGCCCGTCCGGCGATGCCCTCGGAGCCGAGGAAGACGAGCACGACCGCGCCCGCAAGCAGCACCATCGAGAGCAGCAGGTGAGCCGCCACAACCGGCCAGCGCAGATCGGTCTTGACCGCCAGGTAACCGAGCGGCGCCTGGGCCAGCGTCCCGACGAAGAGCGCGACCGCGAGTTGCTTCGTCCTGCGTCCGAGCGGCGTCCAGAAAGACGCCAGCGCGACCAGCAACGTGATCAGGATCGTCACACCGCCGACGGCCCGGTTTCCGAACTCGATGTAGGCGTGGTAGTTCTTGGCCGGCAGCGGGTGGCCGGCCTCGCACCCCGGCCAGTGGCGGCAGCCGAGGCCGGAGCTGGTCAGCCGGACGGCTGCGCCGGTCGCCACGATCACCCAGAGCGCGAAGAGCTCGAGCGCGGCGAATCGCAGGAACCAGACCGGCTGCAGGGCAAACGAACGCGACCGGCCGACCGTCGTCGTCGACTCGACGTGCACGCGAATCAGCCTACCCGGGCTCTACGATCGCTGTTCCATGTCCACGTTCTCGCAAAAGCTGATCGGGTGCTCGGGGTATCTCGACGAAGGGTTCGCCGACCTCTACGACAGGTATCGCCCCTCGCCACCGCGCGGGCTGCTCGACGTGATCACGGTCGTGGCCGGCGTCGAGCGGCCAGGGTTTGTCGTCGACCTCGGCTGCGGCACCGGCCTTGCGACCCGGGCCTGGGGCGAGCGCGCCTATGAGGTCGTCGGCGTCGAGCCGAATCCGCTCATGCTCGAGCGCGCTCGAAAGTCCACCGAACAGCCAAACATCCGCTACGTCGAGGCATACGGCGCGGACACGGGCCTGCCGCCCGCCCGCACGGATCTCGTCACCAGCTTCCAGTCCTTCCACTGGATGGAGCCACAGCCGGTTCTGGCCGAGGCCGCGCGAGTCCTCCGGGGCGGAGGGGTCTTCGCGGCCTGCGACTACGACGTCCCGCCGTTCGTCGAGCCCGAGGTCGACGCGGCACACATGGCGCTCATGAAGGCTCGACGGGAGGCGCGGCAGCGGCTGTCGATGCCGGCGGGCTCGAGCAGTTGGCCGAAGAACCGCCATCTCGACGAGATCCGCGCGAGCGGCCGCTTTCGCCACGCGCGGGAGCTCCTCGCACACGGTTGGTGGGAGACCGACGCCGAACAAATGGTCGGGTTCGCCGAGAGCATCGGCGGCCCGCGGGAGCTCTTCAGCGAGCAAGCGCCCGAGGTCGGCGAAGCGTTCGAACGGCTGCACGAGACGGCGGTCCGCGTCCTCGGCAAACGCACCTGGCCGGTTCTGCTCTGCTACCGCATCCGCGTCGGAATCAAATGAGCGGCTCGAGCAGTTCCCTGTCGGGGTAACCGTCGGCGCCGTCGACCGGCGTCGGCCGCGAGCCGAGGAAGAGCGGCCGGTCGGCTGCGTTCAGCAGAACCGGCATGAGATCAGGGCCGCGAAGCTGCCCCAGGATTCCGGCGGAGCAGTCGAGCTCCCCGAAGCTCGTCACTGCATCGGCACGTACGCCAGGCCCGGCGACAAGAAGTGGCACTGGGTCGCCGGAGTGGATCACCTCGGGCGAGGACGGCGTCGCGTGGTCGCCGGTGACGCACACGATTGCCCGGTCGGTCGGCAAGACCGACAGCTGGGAGTCGAGCGTCTCGATCGCTCGCTGCTTTTCCCGTGGGTCCTTCGTGTGGCCTGCCTCGTCCACGCGCTTGTCATGGGCATAGACGAAGGTGTCGCCCGCCTCGAGCCGCTCCCCGACCAGTCCTAGGTCGAGCTTGGCCTCGATCGGCTCCAGGCCCACGGAGCGCCCGAGACCACGAAGAAAGGCCGACTCCGCCGCGAAGCTCCCCGAGAGCCCGTGCCGTTCGCGAAACGTTGGGACGTGACGAGGGCGACCGAACCACTTGAGCGTGATCACATTGAAGCGCTCGCCTTCGAGGCGTCGCATCACCTCGCGGCTCCACTCCTCACAAGCCCGCGCCGTTCGGCTGGCTTCTGGAACGACGGGTCGCGGCCGTAAGACCGGGTGGCGGTCGCGGAAAAACGCGTCCGTGTCGGTGACGCGCTCGTCGGCGCCCCCCGCGATCCGCAGGACGGTTTCCCCGCGCCAGACCTCCTCGAGCGAGAACCTGAGCCCGTCGATCTCGATCCCGTCGCAGCGCGCGACGAGCTCGGCGGCCTCCTCGGCGTCACGCTCCGGATCGGGACGGCCGGTCAGCCACCAGCCGTCTTCCCGGCGCTCGGCGGGGCGAAGCGCGGCATATGCGAAAACGTGCTCGTCGCTGACCTCTTGCCCCCTGCCCAGCGCTTCGAAGATCGCGCGGCCCGGAAACTCGTCGGGCCGGTAGCCGAGCATCGCCCAGTGCGCGACCTCGCTCGACGGCGCCCGCCCGGGCCCGACCGCGTAGAGCAAACCGCACAACCCCCGCGCGGCGAAAGCATCGAGGTTGGGCGTCGTCGCCGCCTCACCCGCCGTTCGTCCACCGAGAACGTCGTGGGCGCGGTCGCCGAGCCCGTCCAGCAGGACGAGGACGATCGGGAGCACGCGCGCAGGCTAAACGCTGAGGTCGCCACAAGCGGCGGCCTCGCCAGAGGTCGCCGCTCGCGGCGTATTCCGGCGCCACTGACCCCTAGCGGCGCCGAACTGTGATCGTCGGGCTGTAGCCCCCGAGGTAGCCCGCGCCCGCCTGGTTGACGGACATCGCGGTGCGAATCCTCGACTTGCCCTTCGGAAGACTGAGCCGGAAGACCGCGCTCGACTTGCCGCCGAGGCGGACCTTCTTCAGCGTCACCCACTGGCCGAAGCGGGAGAGCCGCTGGGCCAGGACGGAGTGCGCGGCGTGAGAGGTCGCCGACTGAACGATCGTGGTGAACTTGCCGTTCCGATAACTGAGCCTGATCCGCGGGCGAACCTGGACGCCCACGTTGACGCTCGTGCGGCCGTTCCATCTCGCCTGGTACTGCGTCAGGATCTTGGGCGAAGGCGAGAGGACGAGATTCCACGCACCGTTCGTCGTCGTCAGAACGGTGCTCAGCTCCGCAAATGAGGCCTGCGGGTAAGGCTGCTGGTAGATGGTGACCTTCTCGTTGGCCTTGCCACTCGAGACGGCACCCGACAGCGAGACTTGCTGCCCGTAGACGATGATCGGCAACGAGACGCCGACCGTGACGGCCGGCGGCGGGCCGATGACGCTGACAACGCCCTTCACGGCTGCGTTGAGGCCGTCGTGGTAGCGATACGTGCCCGCTGCATCGAAACGATGCGAATAGGTCTTGCCCGGCCCCAGAATCGGCGAGACGAACGAGCCGTTGTTGGAGACGACCTGATGGTTCTGCGTATCCGTGTTGACCCACTTGACGGTGTCGCCCGTCTTGATCTTCGCGGTCGTCGGAACGAAGGAACTGCGCTTGATCTGGACTGTCGCAGTCGACGCTGGTGTGGCCGGCGCTGCGCCGACAACCAGGGCGGCGGCGGCGGCGAGTGGGAGCAAGAGCTTCTTCATGACCACTGACTCCTTCCGTTGCGGCAAGGGATAAAACGGAGCGGCGGTCGAAAAGTTGTGCCGGCGCTTACACGGTTCTTACGTTTAACGAGCCATAAAGCCCGCGAACGACGTTCGCGACGCCTGGAGGCACCAGCGACTCCCAGTCGCCGCCTTCGCGGATGGCTGCACGGACGTCGGCGCCGGAGATTTCCTTTTCCGCGCCCTCGTCGAGGATCACCACCTCGTAGCCCGCTTCCCGCAGCCGCTCGAGCTTCGTCCCGCCCCACGCGGAGAAGAGCCGCAGATACTGGGTGACCCCCTGCGGGACGTATGCCGACCAGAGCTCGGGCTCGTTGACCGGGAACGGGATCACGTGCACGGCCGCCGGCTCGAGACCGAGGTCGGCGGCCGCCGCCTTCACCATCAGTAGCCGTTCCGCGTAGGAGAACGGGTTCGACTCGGGCAGATGCCGGAGTTGATCGCTGGCCTCGGGCCTGATGCGGGTCGGATCCGGGTTCGTGATTCCGATCCAAACCTCGTCGGAGCGCTCGGCCGCCCCACCCAGGTACTCGAGGTGGCCGTTATGGAAGGGCTGGAACCGCCCATGGATCATTCCACGGCGGTTCACTCCACAAGGACTCCGCTTCCCTCCTCGACGCGGCCAATCCTCCGAACGAAGAGCTTGCGCGCCTCGAACTCAGCCTCGAGCGCGGCTCCCTGGTCGGCCGGGAGGGAGACAAGGAGTCCCCCTGCGGTCTGCGGGTCGAAGCCGAGCGCAACGATCGCCTCCGGCGTGCCGTTGAGCGTCACGTGGGCGGCCGCGAAGTCGCGGTTCCGCGGGTCTCCGCTCGTGCGCACGCCCTTGCGGGCGAGGTCGAGGGCCCCATCGATCGCGGGCAGGCGCTCCCACTCGAGCACCAGCCTGACGTCGCTGCGCTCGGCCACCTCGTGTGCGTGACCGAAGAGGCCGAAGCCGGTGACGTCGGTCACCGCATTTGGGGTGCGCGCTCGAAGGAGCTCGGCCGCGTCCATGTTCAGCGTGCGCATCCACTGAACGGCCCGTTCGAGCGGCTGGGAGCCGGTCAAGCCCTTCTTGTGACCGCTCATGATCAGGCCGGTTCCGAGCGGCTTCGTCAGGAAGAGCGCGTCGCCGGCTCGAGCACCGTTCTTGTGCCAGATGGCGTCGGGATGAACGGTGCCGACCACTGCGAGCCCGTACTTCGGCTCGTCGTCGCGGATGGTATGACCGCCGGCGAGCAACGCGCCTGCGGCCCGGACCTGCTGGTCGGCGGCGGCGAAGATGCTCGCGAGAATCTCTGTCGGTAGCTCCTCCGGGAACGCCGCGATCGAGAGCGCAAGCAGCGGAGTGCCGCCCATGGCGAAGACGTCGTTCAAGGCGTTGGTCGCGGCAATCGCGCCGTAGTCGGCGCCGTCGTCGACAACGGGCGGGAAGAAGTCCAGCGTGAAGATGAGCGCCCGCTCGTCGTCGAGCCGGTAGACCGCCGCGTCGTCGGCGGGAGCGAGCCCGACGAGCAGATTCTCAGCCTCGGCCGGCACGAAGCCCGCGAGCAACTGCTCGAGCCGGGAGGCCGAGTACTTCGCGGCGCACCCGCCGCAGGAGGCGAGATCGGTGAGCTTGACGGTGGCGGCTTCGAGATCCATGGCTCTCTCCGGCGGGTCCGGGAACTGTAGGGACTACGTCTTCCTTTCGTCCAGAGACGTTTCAGCGGTTCGAGTTATTCCCCGTCGCCAGACCCCTTGAACAAAGGGCGGCGGCCGAAGCCGCCGCCCTTGTCAGGGGAGAGGAGGAGCTAGTCCGCGAAAAGTCTCGGCACCTTCCGCGTGGAAACTCCTCCTCGATTCGGTCGGTCGTTCAAGAACCCTTCTCGATCGGCACATCCACGAGATTGCCCCACTCGGTCCACGAGCCGTCGTAGTTCTTGACGTTCTCGTACCCGAGCAGCTCGCGTAGGACGAACCACGTGTGCGCGCTGCGCTCGCCGATGCGGCAATACGCCGTGACCTGCTTCTCAGGCGTGACGCCCTTGCTCTCGTACAGCTCGCGCAGCTCGTCGGCGCTTTTGAAGGTTCCGTCATCCCGAACGGCGGTCGCCCACGGGATCGACGCAGCGGTTGGGATGTGGCCCGCCCGTTGCGCGCCTTCCTGCTCGTAGCCGGGCGGCGCAATGAGATCGCCCGCGTACTCCTGCGGGCTGCGCACGTCGACGAGCGCCTTCGATTGCTCGCCGATCTCCTCCCGCACCGTGTCGCGGAAGGTCCGAATCGACTCGTCGCGCTCGCCGGCCCCGTAAACAGACCGCCTCGGCTGCGGCGAGTCAGTCGTGAACTCCCGTCTCTCGTCGGTCCACTTCTGGCGGCCGCCGTCGAGGATCCGGACGTCCTGGTGGCCGTAGATCTTGAGATACCAGTACGCGTAGGCCGCGAACCAGTTGTTCTTGTCGCCGTAGAGGACGAGCGTCGTGTCGTTCGAGATCCCCCGCTCGCTCATCAGGCGCTCGAAGGTCGCCTTATCGACAAGGTCGCGCTCGACCGGATCCTGCAGGTCCTCGCGCCAGTGCAACTTCACCGCGCCCGCGACGTGGCCTTCCTCGTAGAGATCGGGGTTCTCGTCGACCTCCGCGACGACCACGTCCTGGTCGTTCAGATGCTCTGCCAGCCAATCGGTCGTGACCAGCACCGGCTTCACGTATCCATTCTCCGCCATTCGCCCTCCCTAAGACTTTCCAAACTGAAGTAACGGGTCGAGGCGAGATTACCTCAAGCTCACCGGGCCAGACCGAATCGCCGGATCGCCGTTTCCAGCTCGTCAGCCGACACCGAGCCCTCGAACTTGGCCTTGATCAGCCCGTCGGCGCCGACGAGAAAGGTCCAGGGCTCGGACTGCAGCCCCCACTGCCGCATCCAGCGGTTGTACCCGAGCGCGGGGCGGTTCCGGGTGTAGACCTCGACATGGATGAACCGCAGGCCAGACGGTCCAAGCTGCCTGCGGACGTAGTCGACGACGTCGACGACCGGCCCGCAGGTTCGGCTCGTGCAGAACCGTGGGGTCGCGAAGGTGACGACGAACGGTCTGTGAGCCGCGAGCGAGCTTGCGATCGAGTAGCGAAGGAGCGCGCGGTCCGGCGGCACTCGAGTCGTCAACGTCGAGACCGCACCGTGCGCGCTTGCGAGTGTCGGGGTGGCCGAGGCCGGGGCCTTCGCGCCGACCGCCAGCGAGTCCGAACGAGCCTTGACGTCGAGATTCCCGATTGCCTGGATCTTCGCCCCGACGGGTTCGGCGACGAGCCAGTACCGCCCGGGCCGCGCGACGCGGAGATGGACGACGTAGATTCGGCCGACCCCACCGCTGGCCGTCTCGCCGGCTCCCGGCGGCCCGATCGTGTCCAGTCGCGCGGTCGCGCGCTCGAAAGGGCGCGCAGAATGGGAGCGGGCAAGCCAGACGCGGGCATGAGCGCGCTCGACCGGCTTCGCATCGTGCTTGATCACGAGAAACGAGAAGCGAAGGTCCCCCGGTGCGAAATCCGAGTCACCGGCGACGACGGCAACGTCTTCGCCCGGCCGCTTCATCAGGGAGCCCAGCGAGCCCGAAGCACCCGCTTCGCTTCGGGACCGGCTTTGCGTCCCGCAGCCTGCCGCAACGAGCGCGACGACGAGGGCCACGAGGATGGCGTGCCTGAGGCGTTCGCTTGCGAAGCCCCCTTGGGAGACGTCCGGGCTTTGTCCGTGCGTTCGCTTAATCCTGGTCCGCAAGGCCGCCGCGTAAGACCGTGATTCGACATGGCGCCACGGGCCCGAGTCTAGCCCCGGGCCCGCGCCGGCCTCACGGCATGAGGACCGCGCGCGAGCCTAGTGGCCGTCGAACGCGCTGCCGCCGTCGAACGCGCTGCCGCCGTCGAACATGCTGGCGCTGTGAGACGTGTGTCCCAGCCCCGGAGCCTTCGCCTGAGCGAGTGCCGGGAACGACCACACCGCAGCGGTAAGGGCGCAAAGCAGAAAGATGAGTCGCGTCTTTTTCATGTCACCTCCTTTCTCGACTAGAACCGAACGTCCTGGAGTGCCTCCGCCGCCTGGCGGTAGAGCTTGGCCGCAGCCCCGTCCTCGCCACGTTTCGCGGCGAGGTCTCCACGAGCCATCCAGGCTGCCGCCCGGTGGCTGATGGACTCGAGTTGCTCGGCACTTGCATCGGACGCGCGGAGGAACTCCTCCGCCTCGTCCAGGCGCCCCTGTTCCAACAGCGCGCGACCCAGCACGAGCTGGGTCGGAGCCACGTGATAGAGGAAGTCGTCGCGGTTCTCCATCAGGGAAAGCGCGTGGCGGGCCTCCTCCTCGGCCGCCGTGGCCTCGCCCGTCATCAGGTGCACGTGGGCGAGTGATGCGACGACATTCGCGGCTTCCGCGTCGCTGCCCTTGTCGAGCAGGACCCGGTACGCGTTCTTCAGATCCTCGACAGCCTGCTCGGGCTTACCGAGCTGGAAGTTCAAGCCGCCGAGGTTGTTGAGCAGCCTGCCGACGTTTCGCTCGTCGTTGATCTGCTCGTAGTAGGCCTTCGCACGCTCTGCGTAGTTGCGCGCCTGAACCCAGTGCCCCATCCGCTCGCTGACAAGAGAAGCCTGGAAGTACGTGTCCGCGGTCTTGCGCGGATCATCGAGCGCCTGGGCAAGCTCGAGCGCGCGCTCGACGTCTTCGCGCGCTGCCTCGTAGTCCCGCTGGCGCCGGTAGCAGCGCGAGCGCCAGCCGAGAATGTCCGCGCGCAGACGGTCACACGGAAGCTCGGAGCCCTCAGCCAGGGTCAGGGCCTCGTTGAGGAGGTTGACCGCGGTCGCGATGCTGGAAAGCTGATAGCGGCAGACGGCCACGCGGAAGAAGAGATCCGCGCGGTCGACGTCCGAAAACTCGGGCGCCTCGGCGAGCATCCTCGCCCGGTTGAGTAGCTCGATCGCCTGCTTGATCTCGCTGCTCTCCATGCGCGCCCACGCCTCGCCGGCGAGCTGGCGGACCTCGAGCTCGGTGACACCCGTCGCAAGCACAGCGCTCTTGCAGTTCTCGTACTCGGCGATGGCCTCTTCGTAGCGGTGCGACTCGGTCAGCGCCTCCGCGCGCGCGAGCAACGTGTCGACGCGCCGGCGCTCGTCCGCGGAAACGCCGCGCTCCAGGAAGCCGGGATCGACGCCCAGCTTGACGGCGAGCCACTCGATTGTCTCGCGCGTGGGCCTGGTCTTGCCGCGCTCGATTTGGCTGACGTATTCCTTCGAGAACCTGTCCCCCGCGAGATCGGTTTGCGTCAGGCCGGCGGCCACGCGCAACTGCCGCACGCGCTCGCCCAGGCGATTGCCAGAGTGGGTACTGCGCCGGGATGTCGTGGCAGCGCGCGGCATGACGGCCTCACGGGAAGTCAACTGCATACTTCACCCATATGCAACCCTGTCCATTCCGGCATCCCCCAAAAAGGGCATGTCCGTGCCGAAAAGGGAGTCAAGTCGCGAACGTCCAAATCACTTGATCTAGCTACTTGACGACCCCTCTGGACAGTTCTATAGTCAGTCCACTCTGCAGCACCGCCGGACGCCAGGTCGGATCTGCAGGGGGCGCGCCATAAGTAGCGACTATGGCCCGGAAGCGTGGCTGGGCCGCAGAGTCATAGCTTCCGGGCCGTCGCTTCTAAGCCGCAAAAACAGATAGGAAAGGCCCCGGGAGCCGCAGCCGGGGCCTTTCTCTTTTCAGGGCCTGCTCTCAGCCAGCATCCAGCGCCGGCGGGAGGCGAAGACGCCTTCGAAATCGTGGTCGCCGACCGTGCCGAGCCGGCGATCGATCGTGCTCAGGAGCCCGAGCGAGATGAAGATCCAGGCTTCCGCGCCGGCGTCGCGCTCCTTCGCGATGCCGCCGGCACCCTGGGAGCGCCGGATCTCGTCGGCGACAAAGTCGTGCACTTCGCGCACCTGATCCCTCAGGTAACGGCGGATCTTCGGATCCTCGCTGGCCTCCGAGAGCGCCTGAACCCAGAGGTCGGAGAGCATGATCTTGTCCCCAACCCGCTGCTGGTGAACGTAGGCGCGGCCCATCGCACCGAGCTGCGAGCCGGGGTCGGGCTCGTTCGCTAGCGCCTCCTCCCAGAGCTGGCGAAGGTGCGTCCAGGCTGCGTCCAGGCAGGCGAGGTAAAGGTCGCGCTTCGAAGGGAAGTGACGGTAGAGAACCGGCTCTGTGACACCGCTCTCGCGAGCGATCTCGGCGGTGGTCGCGCCGCTGTAGCTCGACTTGGCGAAGACCCGGCAGGCTGCCCCGACCACGCATTGCCGCCGCTCCTGTGCGGCCATCCGGGGCCGCGTTGCGTTCATGCCGCCTCGGCGAGCGGCTGGGCCTGATCGGCTTGACGGTATTGGCGGATGAGCAAGGCAGCCGCGAGGGCACCGCCGAGGCAGATCACCGCGCTGACCCGCATCCCGAAGGTGAGACCGTGGACGAACGCGTGGGGCGGGTCGGCGCCGGCGCGAAGGGCGGCCGCCTCGCGGTTCGTGATGATCGCGCCCATGATGGCAATCCCCAGCGCCACGCCGACCTGGCGGAAGGTGTTGAGGACGCCTGAAGCAACGCCTGCCTTATCGACCGGAGCAGCGCCCATCACGGCCGCCGACATGGGCGTCATCACGAACGACATCCCGAGGCCGCCGAGGACGAAGCCGGGCAGCATGTGCCAAAAGCTGGAGCTGACGGTCACGGTCGAGAGCTCGAGGCAGCAGAGCGCAACCGTCGTCATTCCGCCGGCGATCAACCACCGCGAGCCGACGCGGTCGGAGAGCTTCCCGGCGATCGGCGCGAAGATGACGATCAGGATCGTCCACGGGAGAAGGGCCGCGCCGGACTGAATCGGCGACCAGCCGCGGAAGGTCTGCATGTAGATCGGGAAGAAGACGAAGATCCCGAACATCGCCAGCGTCACCAGGATGGCGACGATGTTCGCCCCGGTGAATGTTCCGTTGCGGAACAGGGTGAGATCGAGCAGCGGCAGCCGCTGGTGGGACTCGACGAACACGAAGGCTGTAAGGGCGAGGGCGGCGATCAGGAAGAGGCCGAGAATCCGTGCTGACGTCCAGCCGAAGTTGTGACCCTCGATCAATGCGTAGACGAGCGCGAGCAGGCCGATTCCGGACGTCACGAGCCCCAGAGGGTCGAGCTTTTGCTCGTGCGAGGTGTCCTTGGATTCCGGCACGACGACGATGCTGGCGATCACGCCGAGGATCCCGATCGGGACGTTGACGAAGAAGATCCAGTTCCAGGAGATGTTCTCCGTGATCACGCCGCCGAGGAGCGGTCCAATGGCCAGAGCCATTGCCGAGACGCCGGCCCAGATGCCGATCGCCATGCCGCGCTCACGCGCCGCAAAGGTGGCGGTGATGATCGAGAGCGTCGCGGGCATCATCAGTGCCGAGCCGACGCCCTGCACCGCGCGCGCCCCGATCAGCTCGGCGGCGCTGGACGACAGGCCGCAGGCAAGCGACGAGGCGGTGAAGATGACCAGGCCGATCGTGAAGATCAGCCGTCGGCCGTAGAGGTCGCCGAGCTTGCCCCCGGTGAGCAGGAGCACCGCGAAGGTGAGCGCGTAGGCCGTGACGACCCACTCGAGCTCCGACGTCCCGATCCCCAGATCGCTCTTGATCGCGGGCAGAGCCACGTTAACGATCGTGTTGTCCAGCATGATCATGAACAGGGCGAAAGAAAGAGCCCCGAGTGTCCACCACTTGCGGTACTCGTCGGCGAAGATTCTTGCTCTCATCTTTCCCCCCGGGCTCGTAGCTGGATCGGGCCAGGTTAGCGAGCACTAGCTACGGTCGCAAGACGGTTCTCTACGCTTCTTGACGAGATGGAAATCGCCTGGACCCCGACTCCGGAGGTGCTCGAACAGGCGAACGTGGTCCGGCTGATGCGGCGGCTCGGCCTCGACGATTACCGCGACCTGCAGCGGCGCTCGGCCGAGGACCCGGACTGGTTCTGGCCGGCGGCGATTGAAGACATGGGGCTCGAGTTCTCACATCCGTGGGACCGGGTCGTCGATCTGTCCCGCGGGCCGGAGTGGGCGACCTGGTTCGTCGGCGGCAAGCTGAACCTCGCCCGGAACTGCGTGCATCGCTGGGCAGAACGGACGCCCGACGTCGTCGCTGCGCGCTGGGAGTCCGAGGACGGCGAACGGCACGGGCTCTCCTACCGAGAGCTCTCCGAGCGCGTAACGCGTTTCGCGGAGGCGCTCGTAGGGCTTGGGGTGCGGCCCGAAGACCGAGTCGCATTCTTCCTGCCGATGTCGCCAGAGGTCTCGATCGTCTCGCACGCGTGCGCGCACGTCGGCGCGGTACAGGTGCCGATTTTTTCGGGCTTCGCGGCGCCAGCGGTCGCCCAGCGGCTCCAGGACTCGGAGGCCAAAGTGGTAGTCACCGCCGACGGCTCCCTGCGGCGCGGCCGAGAGGTGGCGATGAAAGAAATCGTCGACGAGGCAGTGCGCGAGTCGCCGTCGGTCGAGCACGTGGTCGTCTGGCGGCGGCTCGGCCGGGACGACGTGCCGATGACGGCGGGCCGCGATCTCTTCGACGCGGAGGCCATGGAGGGAAGGCCCGGCACGTTGGCGCCCCTCGAGGTCGACTCCGAGCACCCGTATCTGTTGACGTATACCTCGGGGACGACCGGCCGGCCGAAGGGTGTCCTACACGTCCAGGGCGGGTTCCTCGTCTCGATCGCGCGGGAGGTCGCCTACCAGGCGGATGCCAAGCCGGGCGAGGTCGTCCACTTCGTCACCGACATGGGCTGGATCATGGGGCCCTGGGAGGTGGTCGGGGGCAACGCGCTCGGGTGCACGGTTCTGTTCGCGGAGGGGGCGCCGGACTGGCCGGCCCCAGATCGGTTGTGGTCACTGGTCGAGCGGGAACGAATCGCTGTCCTCGGGCTCTCGCCAACGCTGACGCGCGCCTTGATTCCCCACGGCCGCGAGGTCGTCGACCGCCATGACCTGTCTTCGCTTCGCGTGCTCGTCACCACGGGTGAGCCGTGGAACCCGGAGCCGTATCGATGGCTGAACGAGGTGGTCGGCGGCGGCCGCTGTCCGATCATCAACTGCTCCGGCGGAACTGAGGTCGGTGCCTGCTTTCTCTCGCCCACCGTCGCGATGCCGATCAAGACCTGCTCGGTCGGTGGGCCGGCGCTCGGGATGGCGATGGACGTGGTCGACTCAGAGGGACGGCCCGTCCGCGGCGAGGTGGGCGAGCTCGTCTGCCGGAAGCCGTTTCCGGGCATGACCCGCGGCTTCTGGCGGGATCCGCAGCGGTACCTCGATACCTACTGGCGACGGCTCCCCGGGATGTGGGTGCACGGGGACTGGGCCTCCGTGGACGAGGACGGCTACTGGTTTCTGCACGGGCGCTCCGACGACACGCTCAACATCGCCGGCAAGCGCGTGGGGCCGGCGGAGCTCGAGTCGGCGGTGGTGGCCCATCCCTCAGTAGCGGAGGCTGCAGCGGTCGGGGTGCCGCACGACGTCAAGGGCGAGGCCGCCTGGATCTTCTGCGCGCTCGTGCCGGGAGCCGTGCCGTCGGAGGAGCTCGTCTTCGAGTTGCGTGCGCTCGTGACGGCGGATCTCGGGAAGGCTTTCGCGCCTGAGCGCATTCTGTTCGTTCCGTCGTTGCCGAAGACACGCAGCGCGAAAATCGTCCGCCGCGCGGTGCGCGCGAAGGCGCTTGGGGTGGATCCCGGGGACATCTCGGCGCTCGAGAACCCGGAAGCGCTGGCGGACATCGAAGCCGCAGCGCGCGATTGAGCGCCGACGGACGGGGGCTGGTCGGCCATGGACGCTTCCGCCAGTTCGCTGAGGACTGTCCCCACGAACTGCCACGACGGCCCATGGCTGGTGTGACGAAAGTGTGACTTTTCGTCCACAGGCACGGCTCGTCGAGACGAGCGGTCGCGAACCGCGCCTTTACGGTGTCCGTGTGAGCCGACTGCCGCGCTACGTCTTTCCCGACGGCACCTACCACGTCGGAACCCGAGGAGTCGATGGGACAGCGATCTTCCGCAGCGACACCGACCGCCGCTACTTCCTTCGCCTCTTCGCGGACGTAGTCGAGCGGAACGATTGGATCGTCCACGTCTTCTGCCTGATGACGAACCACTACCACTTGGTCGTCGAAGCCCTGCGGGACGAGCTTTCCGACGGCTTCCACCGACTGAACGGGGTCTACGCACAGTCGTTCAACCGCCGCTACCGCAGAAAGGGCCATCTCTTCGGCGACCGCTTTTGGTCGGGCCTGATCGAGGACGACGACGAGCTCGAGGACACCTGCGCCTACGTGCTCGCGAATCCGGTCCGCGCCGGTCTGTGCGCCGAGCCGGCCGACTGGCCCTGGAGCGGCAGCCGAGCCGAACGCGCCGCCTGGCGTATCCTGCCGCGGTGACCGATCGGGAGCTCGAAGGCCAGGTCGCGCTCGTCACGGGCGGCGGACGCGGCATCGGAGCCGACATCGCCCGCGAGCTGAGCAGCGCGAGCGCTCGCGTCGCAGTCAGCGCTCGCACGAGCGACGAAGTAGAAGAGATCGCCCGCGAGATCGGTGGCCTTGCTGTCGTCGCAGACGTCAGCGACCGCGCCTCGGTCGATGCGATGGTCCGGCAGGTCGAGTCCGAGCTCGGTCCGATCGACCTCCTCGTCGCAAACGCCGGGCGAAACGTCCACGAGCAGCGAGCCTGGGAGGTCGACCCCACCGACTGGTGGAACGTCTTCGAAGTCAACGTGCTCGGGGTCTACCTCTGCTCCCGGGCAGTCATTCCGGGAATGCTGGAGCGCGGCCGCGGGCGCATCGTCATCACCGGCAGCGGCGCCTCGTACCTTCCGCATTCCGGCAGCACGGCCTACTCGTCGAGCAAGGCCGCGGTCTGGCGGTTCGGCAACGTGCTCGCAGACCAGCTCGAGGCCCGCGTCGCTGTCTTTGTCATCAGCCCCGGCCTGGTCCGAACGGAGATGACGAAGGCAGCCCCCGATGATGCGCCTTGGACGCCGCCCGAGCTGGCTCCGCGGCTGGTCCGTGTGCTCGCCTCAGGCCGCGCGGATGCGCTTGCAGGCCGCTACATCCACGCCGAGCACGACGACATCGAGGATCTGATCCGCCGCGCGGACGAGATCCGCGAGCGCGACCTGAACGCGATCCGCCTGCAGCGATGAGCAGGCGGTCGCACCGGCCAAGCCGGCGCGACCTTGTCGCGGCATCGCAAGCGACGCCTCAGTAGGTTTTCGCCTGGTAGGCTAAAACCTCGCATGAGACTAGCGCTCGCTCAGATCAACACGGTCGTCGGCGACCTCGACGGCAATGCCGAGCTGATTCGCCGTCGGCTTGCCGAAGCGAAGGACCGGCACGCAGACCTCGTGGTTTTTCCCGAGCTGGCCATCACCGGTTATCCCCCGGAGGATCTCTTGCTGCGACCAAGTTTCGTGCAGGCGTCGCAAGCCAAGGTCGAGGAGCTCGCACGCGAGGCTCGCGGAATCGTCGCGCTGATCGGCGTGCCGTGGTTCGATCGCGATCTCTACAACGCCTGTGCCGTTTGCGCCGCCGGTGAGATCAAGACCCTTTACCGCAAGCGCTTTCTCCCGAATTACGGTGTGTTCGACGAAGACCGGTACTTCGCCCCCGGCCGCGACCTGGTGCTGCTCGAGCACGGCGGAACGCTTGTCGGACCGACGATCTGTGAGGACATGTGGCAGCCTGGGCCGCCGGCTACAGAGCTTGCGCTCGCCGGCGCGCAGCTCCTCGTCAACCTCTCGGCCTCGCCCTTCCACCTCCTCCGCGACCGCGAGCGCCAGGAGATGTTCGCCACCCGGGCACGCGACAACTCGTGCTTCGTCGCTTTCTGCAACTCGGTCGGTGGGCAGGACGAGCTGATCTTCGATGGAAACTCACTCGTCCTCGACGAGGAAGGTCACGTCCTCGCGCGCGGCCCGAGCTTCGAAGAGGCACTGCTCGTCGTCGACGTCGAGCCCGCCGACGCGATCGGGCGCCGACTCAGGGACGTCCGCCGTCGCGCCCTCGCACGCGACCGCCGCGAGCTCCCCGACCTA
>WNFX01002670.1_pt1 | contig 20678 bp, 17 predicted proteins | sample 5400111 | NCBI WGS metagenome assembly WNFX01 (sample SAMN13153363, study PRJNA577476) | soil metagenome | isolation source: 40 cm soil or saprolite under grassland replicate 1 | place: USA:California | collected 2016-06-15 | reverse complement strand
CATCGTGGAATTAAGACTGCAATTGAAACCGATAAAAGATACTATAGAGGTCATAAAAAAATTTACTACAAAAGATAAAACCAGCTTGCTGCTGAACATAGGATCGGACTTAGCAATCAATGCCGTTGTTAAAAATTTTATTTTATCAAGAGCGGGATGGTTTACAAAAATCGTTGTTCCTTTCTTTCTCAAAAATTATTCATCACATTTCCTTGCCGAACAGAAAGAAAAATGGTTTGATAAACTGTCTGCATGGCTAAGTCATAGAAATGGAAAGGAAAAAAAGAAAGAGGAAGAAAAAGAGGAACAGAGTGAGGAAGATATTTTTTAAACCGAAAGATTCATGTTCTATCATACATCCGCCCCGCAAATTGCGGGGCTTTTTTTTGCTACTGCAAGACCGATTCAATAGTGTTCAATGTTTTTTTCAGGTCAATCCCTTTAGTAAAGTCTGATGGAGACAAACCTTTTTTTACCTCTTCCCAGAAAAGAGGAGTTGAAACAGTGGCTCCTGGTTTTGGCCTCACAGAGTATACGCAGGCTACAGTCTGTCCTTTGGAGTTTTGTAAGTAATCCAGATAAACTTTTTTTCTTCTTTTGGATGGGCTTCTTTCCACGCTTGTAAAACCTGGTACTTCGTGATGTACAAGATTCGCAATCAATTCTGCTAATTGCCGTGATTGATCATAACTGTATTTTGCCCCGAGTGGGATGCAAACATGTAAACCTGAAGCACCAGAGGTTTTGCACCAGGCGGGGATGCTTAATTCATCCAGCACTTTTTTTACCGCCTGCGCCGACTCAATCACCTTATCAAATCCAATTTCATGTGGATCAAGGTCAATTAAGCAATAATCAGGATTATTAGGTTTCATCGTGGTTGAATGCCACGGGTTCATTTCAATGCAACCAAGATTAGCGAGATAGATAAGGCTCGCCTCGTTAGTACATACAAAATAGTGAACTGTTTCCTTGGTCGATTCGCTATACTCAGCAAACGTTTCAATCCAGTCCGGAACCTTGCCTTGCACATTTTTTTGAAAAAAACTCATACCGTTTATTCCATTCGGATGACGATTTAGTGATTGCGGCCGGTTCTTCATATACGGCAACATGTACTGGGTAATGTGGTGGTAATAATTCAACAGATCTCTCTTTGTATAATTTTCTTTTTTCCAATATATCTTATCAAGGTTAGTCAACTTCAGCGGCCTGCTATTTAGTGTAACTGTTTTTTCATTTTCATTGTCACTTATCCACCCGATAGGTGTCCGGTCACTGTTTTTGGTTTTTTTCGATAGCGCTTTTTTTCTTGCTGGCTGCGCAGCGGGTACAGATTTCTTTGAATTAGTTTTTCGTACAGAAGTCTTTGCTTCTTTTTTAACCTGTGTTTTTTCTTTCTTTATTGTTTTTATTTCCATAACTTCTTCCTTTTTAACCTCTGTTGGTTTTTTATCTGTTCGCAAACCCATAAAGATGGGTACTCTCATGATGTGGTCGTGTGTCCACTCCTGGAATTTTATTTCGCAAATAAGTTTTGGTTTCACCCATGTTGCAGGCATATTGGTTTTTGGCTTCGAGTCAAATGGACATTTATCTGTTATCAGCGGTTTCAGTTTATTCCATATTTCTCCTAATAATTTTTCATTGAAGCCAGAACCGGTATGGCCAGCATACACCAGTTTATCATCCTCATAAATACCCAATATCAAAGCTCCGAAATATTGTCGACTTGCTCTTGGCGCTGTAAACCCGCAGATCACAGCCTCCTGTCTTGCGGCGGTTTTTATTTTTAACCAATTCCTGCTCCGCACACTAAAATCGTAACTGCTGTTTTTATTTTTGGCAATAATTCCTTCAAGCCCTTGTTTCTTGGCGATTCCAAAGAACTCTTTTCCCTTTTTTTCAACATGATCGCTATATCTTATAGTATCGCTTTCGGGAATTATTTGTTGAAGAATTTTTTTTCTTTCAACAAGGGGTAATTGAGTTACATCGTACCCATCAATCCATATCAAATCGAAAACATAGTATACCAGTTCCCCTTGCTGTTCGCTTTGCCAGTTTTGTAAATATTGAAACCGTGAAAGTCCATTTTCATCAAGCGCCACTATTTCACCATCAATCACTACATCGTTTGCAAAATCTTTCAGCGCACTTACTATGGGAGTATATCTTTCTCTGAAGGAAATATTGTTACGAGAATAAAGCTCGACATTACCATTGGTAACAGAAGAGATTGCGCGGTAGCCGTCCCATTTTATTTCGAAGATCCAATCTTCACTATCAAATGGTTCATCAACCAATGTAGTAAGCATTGGTTTTACTTTATGAGGAGCGGATGCTTTTCTTACATCAGAATTTTTTTGCAATTCTTTTACGCCAGGGACTTTTTTTTTACAGAATGCGCCGGCTGATCATCCAGCAACTGGGGTGGGCTCGACTTCTTCTTTTTTGGTGGGTCTTTTTTCGTTTTTCCACCCGTTTCTTCAGCTATCTGGTTTAGGCTACGGCCGGTCTTTACTGACTTATCTTTTTTCGTAATATCTTTTTCGGTGGCTTTATCATCCTTTTTTTTGATAAGCAGCCAGGTATTTTCTCCACGGCCTTTCATTTTCACCAATGCGAAAGCTCCCTTTACTTTTTCGCCATGTAATACAATTTTCACGTCGCCTTTTTTCAATTCTTCCAAAAGAATCTTTTCCTGTTTTTTTTCCCTTCAGGAATAGTTCCCTCAAAGCTTCTGTAATCATATGGATGGTCCTCCACCATCATCGCCAGCCTTTTGTCCTGGGGATTTAATGAAGGTCCTTTAGGTACTGCCCAGCTTTTCAGCACACTCTCCATTTCAAGTCTGAAATCATAATGCAATTGAGTGGCATCGTGTTTTTGTACGACAAATTTTAGACCCCTTGAAGATGATTTTTTCTTACCCTCCGGTTCAGGAGTTTTCTTAAAACTTCTTTTCTTTTTATACGTCGTCAGGCTCATACAAACATATACGCAAGATTAGGCCACCTTTTTCTTTCCAGAGGTTGTGTTGAGACTTTCTTTCAAAACGCTCATTAAATCTTTAACGGCAGCAGTTTTCTTTTCTACTGCAGGAGCCGCGATCTTTTTGCCGTGAGCCTTGGCCTCAATTAATTTCATCATCGTATCCGTGTAAGTATCTTTAAACGATTCGGGTTTGAATTTCTCGGTCAACTGATCGATTAATTTCAAGGCGAGACTTATTTCCTGCTGGGTAACCTTTGCATTTGTGTTTTTTATGTCTGGTATCTCATTTATCTGGTCCGCATAGCGTAATTGTTCCAGCAACAATACTTCCCCCGCCATCGGTTTGATGGAGAAAATATGTTCACGGTTTCTTATCACGCAGGTGGCGATCCCCACCTTCTTTGCTTTTTCAAGGGCTTTTAATAAAAGCGTGTACGGCTTTGCAGCCCCTTTATCAGGAGCCAGGTAATAAGGCTTCTCAAAATAGATCGAATCAATTTCTTTCTCATCGGCAAACTGAAGTATCTCGATCGTATTTGTTTTCTCCGGGCTAGCCTTTTTAAAGTCCTCATCCGTAATTACTACAAATTTCCCCTTTTCAACCTCATATCCTTTTACAATGTCCTTCCATTCAACTTCTTTGTTGCTTGCCGTGGATATTCGTGCATACCGGATCGGAGCCATGTCTTTTTTCGAAAGCATATTGAGATCCAAAGCACGTTCTGCGGATGTGCCACTGTAAAGTTTTACGGGGATATTTACCAGCCCGAAACTGATGGCACCTGACCATATTGCTCTCATAACTTGATTTTTTAGGCTGGTTAAGTTAGTTGATTTTTATTTATAATCAAAGGGCGACTCAACTTACTTCTGACATGCCCAGGTAATAGGTCGTTGGTCCATAGCTTGGGGCATGGGGAAATATCCATGATTGGAGCACACTGATTGTATTTTGAAACCAGGTAGGTTTATGACCAGATATATTTTCAAAAAAATCAGCCTTTGTAATTTTCACTTTTATCAGCACTTTTTTTTCTGGATTGAATTGCTTTACCTCATCTATGTTCGACGTTAAAACGAATATCTCCTCAGGATCGTTCACGATATAGCCATTGCCAATAACCTGTAAAGAGTAATCAAGTCCTTTCCTGAAAAAATCCAGCTTTACCGGGAATTCTTTTTCAAATTCAGTTAATCGCTGCTGCGGTTTTTGCAGAAAAAACCAGGCATATCCATAATCATCTACATGAATAATCCGCACAATGCTGGTCGGAAGCTTTAAAACCGCATCACTTTGATTAAAAAATATAGCGCTACCTAAATTTTTTATTTTTTCCTGTAAAAATACTTGTAGGGTATCCATAACTAAGTTGTTTGGTTAATACAAAACATCTTAAATAATCCAAAAGCAATGCCACTTAGAATTGTTGTTCAAAACTCAAAAAGATCGTGCACACAGTTGGGCAAAAAAATCTACATGTAAAAAACAGAAAACCTAAAAGAAGCGAGTAAAATCATCAAACCGTATAGTGCAAATTGAGTGAGCCATTTTTCATGGCTTAGGCTTTCGTAAAATTACCTGGCAGGAAATTTAATTTTGGATAGAAGCCATGGTTCTCAAAATACCAGCTGCCCATGAATATACATTGTGGCTCATGATTACCCGGCGCATTTGTTTCATTTTATGTTGCTGCTGCTCTTTTGGCATTTCTAGCGCGGCTTTTATGGCATCAGCTGTTTGTTCTATATCATAAGGGTTAATAAGAGTAGCGCCTGGCAACTCTTGCGAGGCACCGGCGAAGCGGCTGAGAATAAGCACCCCATCATTTCGATTGCGTGATGCGATAAACTCTTTTGCCACAAGATTCATTCCGTCATGGAGTGAAGTAACCATACATAGATTGGCTGCTTTGTAAAAAGGCATGATCTCTTCATGGCTATGATGTCTTTTAAGAAATAAGATGGGCTGCCAGTTTTTTGATTTGAATTTCCAATTTATTCTGTCGGCTTCATGGTCAACGGCGCTTATAGTGTCAGCATATGTTTTCAATAAAGAGCGGCTGGGAGCACCTATCTGTACAAATGTAAACTGGCCTTGATAAATAGGAAATTTATCTAAAAACCGTTCAATCGCCAGAAATTTTTCTATCAGTCCCTTTGTATAGTCAATTCTATCCACACCGACGCCTAAATAGTCTCCATGCAGCCCATATTGTCTTAATATCTCTGAAGCTCCGTGCTTTCCTTCATTGCCCTTATCGTCAAAATCCTTTAAGGTAAATGCAATACTGATAGGAAAAGGTTTTACAAGCGTAAACTGGTTACCGATCTTCACCGAAAAATTTTCCCAGATTACTCTTGATTCAAGGGAATTGTTTACAGTCTCTAAGAAGTTATTGCAATGGTATTGAGTATGAAAGCCAATAAGGTCAGCACCAAGCATACCACTCAGCAATTCTCTTTGCCAGGGGCAAATGCCAAATGATTCGGGGTTAGGCCATGGAATATGCCAGAAGATGGCCACTTTAGCGTCGGGTCGCTTTTCTTTTATAAGTTTTGGCAGAAGTGCAAAATGGTAATCCTGTACAAGAATGAAAGGCTCTTCCTGGTTTTTAATTTCTTCCACAACTGCATTTGCATATATTTCGTTCACCTGCTGATAATACTCCCAATCTTCTATTCTGAACACGGGCCTGGTGTGCGCAATATGGCAAAGCGGCCACAAACCCTCATTTGCAAAACCGTAATAATAATGATCCTCCTGTTCTTTAGTCAGCCATATGCGCCGAAGTGTATATTTATTTTCATAAGGAGGTACCTGCACTTTGTCATATTTATCAACGGTTTCTTTATCAGCGTCGCCGCTTCCGGATGCAATCCATAATCCACCACAGGCTTTTAATATGGGCTCCATCGCAGTAACCATGCCGCTGGCGGGCACAATGCATTTTATTTCTTTGCCCGCATGCACGTGCATATATGGCTCCCTGTTAGAAACCACGATCATTAACTTATTTTCTAGAACCTGCTTCATTTCCTCGTTCAGCCGTTCAGGCGTCCAGACCGCTTCTGCCGTCGTTCTTAATCTTGCTTCTTCCTGTGCAATGGCTTTTGCCTCCTGCATCGCCTGAGCAATTCCTGAAACTTCCTTATATAGCGGCTCAAGAAAATTAATAGCCGGACGTTTTTGTATCTGCTCTACATTTCCAAATCTTGCAGCCTTTACCCACTCCACTATCCTATTCAGAGGAGTTAGAATACCCCACCTGATAATAAGCAGAGTGACAATAGCAATAACCAATGCCTGTATAAACCACCTGGCAAAATTGCCGAGCCAAATACTGTTGACGATGTTTTTAATATAACTGGTGTCTGCATAAAACACCGCAGCCATAGAAGGTTTGTCTTCTCTCTTAATCACCCTGATGTACTCATAAAATTGTTTGCCATCCACTTTGATCATATTACCCATAGACGAATCTGCAGAAATGGCCCTCGCTATATAATCAGAAGAAGTTTGAAGGAGCGGTTGAATTGAATCATTCAGAGCAATAACGCTATCCCTGTTATAATAAACAGCAATGCCCTTAAAATCATACTGATTAATAAGGCTATTTGTGATTTTTTTCAGATGGGGGCTGTCACCTTCTTCTAAGTTTTTAAAATTATTTTGATAAAAATCTTCAGCAGCGCGAACCGTTTTTGATTGTAACTCGCTGTTGAGCTTTTGCCGTTCTGAAGAAATTTGAACTGCAGTAAAAACAAAAGCCACAATACCTACCGCAATAATAATAGAAAGAATCAGCGCTAAATTTATTTTCATGATCTACGCTCTCCAGGTAACAATATTTATTTAGCGGTTCGCTATGATGGGAGCACAAAGATATTCGTTATCGGCTGTAAAATATTATTTTTGCTGTCCGCTTTGGGGATGTAGCTCAGTTGGCTAGAGCACTAGCATGGCATGCTAGGGGTCAGGGGTTCGAGTCCCCTTATCTCCACAAAAATTTGCTTGATGGGAGTGTGGAGGCAGATATCACAATACTTCTATTTAAGAAAGCCCGATAAGCCGGAAACAAAATGGGTGGGTTATATGCACTGGATCAATCGCATTTGTTTTTTTATGTTTATACTCTGCATGATCATTCTTGCTATTAAATTACTTAGATAAAAAACCCACGATTGATTTTGCCGCTTTAGCTGAAGCATTACCACCTTCGGTAAGAAGTCTTTTCAATTCAGCATAATCTTTCTTCATTTTCGCAATTCTGTTTTCATTCGTGAGCAATTCGTGCAATTCGTGTTTTAAATTTTCAGTAGTAAGCTCATCCTGAATCAATTCTTTTACCACAAGTTTATTCATGATCAGGTTCACAAGTGAAATATATTTCACCTTGATCACCCTTTTTGCAATCTGGTAAGAAATGGGCGAGCCTTTATAGCAAACAACTTCCGGGACCCCGATTAAAGCAGCTTCCAGGGTGGCAGTACCGGATGTAACTAAAGCGGCCTTTGCATGCATCAGTAAATTATATGTCTGGCTTCTAACCGCGTCTACATTTGAATAGGGCCTGGTAAAATCTTGATAGAATTCATGTTCAACGGAGGGGGCTTCAGCGATGGTAAATTGATGATCGGGAAAAAATTTACTAACCTCAAGCATAACCGGAAGCTTTTTTTCAATTTCCTGTTTACGACTGCCTGGTAACAGAGCAACAATCGGTTTTTTCGAAAACTGTTGACTGCCCATTGCTGACTGTCGACTGTCTATTTCTTCTACTAACGGATGTCCCACGTACTCTACGTCCCAGTTCCATTTATTTTTGAAATAATCTTTTTCAAAAGGAATTATAACAATCATCTTGTCAATATTCTCTTTCATTTTCTTCACGCGATTTTCTTTCCATGCCCAAACCTGGGGGGAAATATAGTAAATAACTTTTCCGCCGGATTCCGCAAATAATTTCTGTTGCCTTGCCCATTTTGCAATCCGAAGATTAAAGCCGGGATAATCAATTAGAATTAATGCATCAGGTTTGAACCGTAAAATATCCTGTTTGCAGAATTTTAAATTGTTCAGAATAGCGCCAAGATTTTTCACTACCTCAGTAAAACCCATAAAGGCAAGATCCCTGTAATGTTTTACCAAAGCGCCACCGGCCTGTTGCATTAAATCCCCTCCCCAGCAACGAATGTCAGCTGAATCATCAATCTTTTTTAATTCTTTGATAAGATTGCTGCCATGTAAATCGCCTGAGGCTTCGCCTGCTATGATGTAATACTTCATACTCTCATCTCCGCCCTAACGCGGAGAGTTTTTAAATTTTTTATTAAGTCGCAAAATACAATATGTTGAGTAACATCTCTTCTTCGGTAGTTTTGGAGACGCTCTTCCTGTGAGAACAAAATGTTCGTTTTTCTGAGACGGCACCCGCTCCTTAAGGATAGAGAGATCGAAGATGAGATTCACAATAGCGATAAGAACGATGAAAGCCTAGCTGTCGGCAGACAGGGATTGCGTCGCAACAGAAGCTTAATCAAGGCCTGTTGCTCGTATAAAACAACCAGTAACAAGGAGCCAGAGAATCAGCAACAGTTTTTCTTACCTTCGCCGCCATGACGGAAAGAATTTTGATTCTTGATTTCGGTTCACAATATACCCAATTGATTGCCCGTGCCGTGAGAGAAGCCAATGTATACTGCGAGATTATTCCTTATCACATTCCATTTGAATTTGAACCCGGGTTGAAAGGCATTATTCTTTCAGGCTCGCCGTTTTCTGTAAACGACGAAAAAGCGCCTGACGCTAATGTGCAGGCATTTATAAAACAGGTGCCGGTGCTTGGAGTGTGCTATGGTGCGCAATTGACAGCAAAGCGTTTCGGAGGCAAGGTTGAAAAAAGCAGTAAGCGAGAATATGGCCGTGCCTTGCTCCACAAAGAAAAAAATGATGTGATATTAAATGATGTGATGGAAAAAAGCCAGGTTTGGATGAGCCATGCAGACACTATCTTAGAACTTCCAAAAGGATTTGAATTGCTTGCTACAACAGAAAGTATCCCTATAGCAGCCTTTAAAATGTCGGTAAACGGAACTAAAACGCCGAGCCTAAAACCTCAAACTTCGAACTTCCCTCTGTACGGTTTGCAATTCCATCCTGAAGTTTATCACTCCATTGAAGGGAAAAAGATCTTGCATAATTTTTTAGTGAATGTTTGCGGTTGCAGCCAGGATTGGACTCCGGCACACTTTATTACTGATACCGTTGCTCAGCTAAAAGAAAAAATCGGTGATCGAAAAGTGGTGATGGCATTGAGCGGGGGCGTTGATTCAACCGTTGCTGCCACCCTGATTCATCGGGCAATTGGTGATAACCTTTATGGAATTTTTGTTGACAATGGTGTATTGCGAAAAGATGAATTTGAAAATGTATTGACTACTTATTCAACACTTGGATTAAGTGTGAAAGGGATTGATGCAAAGCAACGATTCTACAATGGACTTGAAGGAAAGACCGATCCCGAGGCAAAAAGAAAAACAATCGGCAGATTATTTATTGAAATCTTCCAGGAGGAAGCAAAAAAAATTGAAGATATAGAGCTTCTGGGGCAGGGAACAATTTATCCTGACGTGATTGAAAGTGTTTCTGTACATGGCCCGTCAGTAACAATCAAATCTCATCATAATGTTGGTGGGTTACCTGAAAAAATGCATTTGGATTTAGTAGAGCCATTACGATTTTTATTCAAGGATGAAGTGAGAAAAGTTGGAAAAGAATTGGGAATACCCGAAGAAATGATCGGCCGACATCCCTTTCCCGGTCCGGGATTAGCCATACGAATTTTAGGAGAAGTGACCGAGGAAAAAGTGCGACTGTTGCAGGAGGCGGATCACTTATATGTGAAAGCTTTAAAAGATCAACATTTGTATGCAACGGTTTGGCAGGCTGGCGCCATCCTGTTACCTGTAAAATCAGTAGGAGTAATGGGCGACGAAAGGACCTATGAATATACAGTTGCTTTGCGGGCTGTAACAAGTGTGGATGGCATGACCGCTGACTGGGCTCATTTACCTTATGATTTTTTAGCGAATATTTCCAGTGAAATCATCAATAATGTAAAAGGAATAAACCGGGTGGTATATGATATCAGCAGTAAACCCCCCGCAACAATTGAATGGGAATGAAATCGATTGGCAATTGACATGTGAATAATTTAAATACTAATGAAAAACAGATTCGCAATTTGTCGGTACTTTTTTTTGCCAGTTGCTTATTACCTATTGCCTAGTGTTTATTGTTTATTATCTAACTCCACCTTTGCACAGGACAGTGCAAAACACAAAATTGCCATTTTCGCTCCGCTTTATCTCGATTCTGCATTTGATGGTGGTAATAACTATCGTTACGAAAAGCAATTTCCAAAATTTATCAATCCTGGTCTTGAATTTTATGAGGGGGCGGAATTAGCATTGGATTCTTTGTCAAAGGAAGGAGTTCAACTGGAGGTTTTTGTTTACGATATACGTTCGGGAAAAGAAACCCTGGTGCAGCAATTGGAAAGACCCGAAATGAATGAGGTAGAAATGATACTTGCTTATGCTACACCGCAGGAAACATGGAGTATTGCAAATACAGCCAGGATAAAAAGAATTCCTTACATCAATGTAAATCTCCCCAATGATGCAGGAATAACCAACAATCCTTATTTCGTGATGCTGAATTCAACGCTGCAAACACATCTTGATCGCATTTATAGATATGTACAAAAAAATTACCCGCTCGATCCACTCATTGTATTTCGCAAAAAAGGACAGATGGAGGACGTTATCAAATCTTCTTTTGAGGCTGCCGGTAAAACCATTGTATCCGCTTCTCGGAAAATAAAATATGTTGATCTTACAGACAGTTTTACAGCAAATCAATTAACGGCAAAACTGGACAGTAACCAACATACCGTTTGCATTGCAGGTAGTCTTGATGAAAATTTCGGAAGAAGATTAAGTACTGAGCTCGCTTCAATAAGCAAAGAATACCCCCTTACCCTCATCGGTATGCCTACGTTTGACAATTTGGTAAAAGACTTTACTGCTCCGCAATACAAGGGACTTGAAATTGTGTATAGCACACCGTTTTACAATTCAAGGATGGATAAGGTGAGTCAGTCCATAATTAATTATTTTACAACCAAAATGTATGCACGGCCCAGTGATATGGTGATGCGTGGCTACGAAGCCGCCTGGCGTTTTTCAAAATTATTGCTTGAGTACGGAAAAGATGTTTCCTCCAATCTTACCCGCAAAGAGTTTAATGTATTTCGCGAGGTCGATATTCAGCCGGTAGTAAACAAGCAAACGACTACTCTCGACTATTTTGAGAACAAGAAACTATTCTTTGTTAAATGGCAGGATGGAATTATTAAAGGAGTGAATTAGCTGTTCGTTTCATATCTCTTCCAGTTTCAATTTTGCCCTTTCCATTGTTCAGGGTAAAATTATTTTTGCTCACCTTTAAGTATGGAAATCAGTTTTAATACCCCGGCGTTGCTTTTTCCCGCTATCAGTCTTTTATTATTGGCCTATACCAACCGCTTTCTCGCTTTAGCAAATCTTGTAAGAAAATTACATGAAGAATACAAGCGAAATGAGCAAAGCAAAATCATTATTAGCCAGATACGAAGTCTTCGCCGCCGCATCAGGCTGGTGCGTTATATGCAGGGGTTAGGTGTGTTTAGTTTTCTTTGTTGTGTAGTCACTATGTACACAATTTATATCAACTGGATGTCGGCGGTAAAATATGAATTTGCTGTGAGCCTGTTAAGCCTGCTCGCTTCCCTTATTATTTCCCTGGTTGAAATTTCGCAAAGCACAAAAGCCCTCGAACTAGAGTTAAGCGATATTGAAGAACCGGAGAAGTCGCATTTCTTTTCTGATCTTTTGAAAAGCAAAGAGGAGAAAAAATGAATTTTATAGTCGTTCATCCAGGTTTTGCTGTGGAGAATAATTTCTAATTTTCTAAACAATTTTCAAAATGAAAAAAATTCACGGAATGACGCGCATATTTCTCGCTTGTGCATCGGTTTTAATGATGCAATTGCTGATGGCACAGGACACCGCTAAGCTTCAATCATGCGAATCAGTTATAAAAGAATATCCTGTTCTCTGGCAACAACAAGCCGCGGAGTACAGGGCTTTGTGTTACCAGGCATTTAACATTGCCTTGCTGCGCATTAGCCAAATTCCAAAAGAGAAATTTAAAAAGGAAAGGCTGGCGATTATAACTGATCTTGATGAAACTATTTTAGATAACAGCTATAGTGAGGCGCAATTAATCAAGGAAGGTAAACAACATAGTGCACAGTCCTGGAAAGGATGGACAGATAAATCAGCTGCTACCGCCGTGCCCGGCGCAGTCGAGTTTTTGCAAATGGCGAGAAAAAAAGGGATAGCGATTTTTTATATTAGTAATAGAGACACCGCGTCTGTCCCATCTACACTAATCAATTTAAAAAAATTAAAGCTGCCTGATGCGGCTGAGACCCACATGCTTTTCCTGTCTAACACTTCTTCTAAGGAAGCAAGAAGACAACTGGTCATGAAAAAATACAATGTGGTAATGCTGCTGGGTGATAATCTGAATGATTTCATGCGGGTGTTTGAGCAAAAACCAATTACCGAAAGATTTGGTGAAACAAACAAGGTAAAAAATGAATGGGGGAAAAAATTTATTGTATTGCCGAATGCTACATATGGTGAATGGGAAAATGCTATTTATGATTATGGCAGGAATTTAACGGCGGATCAGAGGGCTGAAATGCGAAGAGAAAAATTAAAAGGTTATGCTGAACTGAATAAATAATAAGGGAAAAAAGAGAGAGCCTCGCTATGTTACCCGGCGGGCTGGTATATTTTATGAAATCCCGACTCAACTCACTGGTCCGTCGAATCCTTAAATTGATTTAATTATTCTCAGCATCCTGGTCCACCTACCACCATTGTAAATTTCTTTCATGCCGTTTGCTTTTAAAAAACTGATCGCTTTTTCATTTTCGGAATCTGAGTCTGAACAAATGATTATTGGCTTTTGCATCTGACGCATTCGTTGCAGATTAATATTTATCCTGTCAATGGGAATATTAATTGAGCCGCGAACCTTTCCCTGGTCAAATTCATGAGCCGTTCTTATGTCAATAATTGCAGCTCCGCGTCGTAACGCATCTTTTACCTTACCATTTCCAAAACCAAGTAGAGTGAGAATGCCCATGGTAATTCAAAAGTAAAAATTCAAAAATCAAAATTTGATTTTTTCCTGTTTTAATAAAATTTTTTACTTTTTACTTTTGCCTTTTGAATTTAAACAGCAATTGCTTTTGTTTTCCTTTCGCCAATCTGCTGGCGCCACATGGCGTAGTAGAGCCCTTTCTCGTCAAGCAAGCTTTCGTGTGTGCCGGTCTCAACTACATCACCTTTTTCTAAAACATAGATCCGGTCAGCGTGCATGATGGTTGAAAGACGATGGGCAATAAGAATAGTTATCTGGTTTCCTTCCGTAGAAATGTCCTTTATAGTATCCGTGATCTCCTCCTCTGTCAATGAGTCAAGTGAAGATGTAGCTTCATCAAATAACAACAGTTTTGGTTCGCGAACCAATGCCCTTGCAATAGACAACCGCTGCTTTTCACCTCCCGATAATTTCAGACCCCCCTCGCCAATGGTGGTATCCAATCCTTTTTCCGCTCTTGTTAATAAATTCTGGCAAGCAGCCTTATTTAACGCATTCATAAGGTCATCATCATCAGCAGATGGATTTACAAATAAGAGATTTTCCCGGATGGTGCCGCTAAAGAGATTGGTGTCTTGTGTAACAAAACCAATCTGGTTACGCAGATCGTCAAATCGCAATTCCGTTTCGTCTAAATTGTTATAAAGAATTTTTCCTTCCTGGGGACGATACAATCCTACAAGTAGTTTCATTAAGGTAGACTTACCACTACCGCTAGGGCCAACAAACGCAATTGTTTCTCCGACCCTCACATCGAAACTTATGTTATTAATAGCTCGCTGTGCGGCCGTTTGGTGCTGAAAGGCAACATTTCTAAAAGACAGGGTCCTGATATCGCCCAACGGTTTGGGACGAACCGGCTCGGGCTCAGGCGCCTTTTCCATAAGATTGTGAAAGTTATTCAATGATGCTTCTGCTTCCCTGTATGAGAGAAGAATATTGCCGATCTCCTGCAACGGCCCAAAAACAAAAAATGAAAATATCTGCATGGTGACCAACTGGCCTGCGTCCATTAATCTGCGAAATATGAGCCACATCAGTATAAAAAGAATCACCTGCCTTAGTGTATTAACGAAAGTTCCTTGTATAAAACTAATGCTGCGTATACGTTTTACTTTTGCTAGTTCCAATCCAAGTATTTTATACGTATTTTTATTGAGACGCTCTACTTCCTGGCGGGTAAGGCCGAGACTTTTTACTAATTCGATATTTCGAAGCGATTCCGTTGTAGAACCTGCAAGTGCCGTAGTTTGGCCAACAATGTTTTTTTGGATTATTTTGATCTTTTTACTGAGTAAATTAGTGATTACAGTGAGTAGAAATATACCAACAATATAAGCAACGGGAATACTCCAATGAATAAAGATCGCAGCGTAAATAAACACGAACAATACTCCTACCAGCACGCCAAAGAGGATATTGATAAAGTTGATCATAAATTTTTCTACATCAGCACGTACTTTCGTTAATACAGAAAGTGTTTCCCCGCTTCGCTGATCTTCAAATTGGTGGTAAGGCAACTTCATTGCGTGCTGCAAGCCATCAGTAAAAACTTTGGCGCCGAATTTTTGAATAACAACATTTAAAAAATAATCCTGGAAGTTTTTAGCAACCCTGCTGATCATTGCTACCGAGATTGAAGCGGTAAGCAGCCAAACAATACCATACAAATGATCTTTTTTACCATTTTTATTTATGAAGTTCATCTTTATAAAAAGATAGTCGTACCATGTAAAGTGTTGGTCAGGCGCGGGTTTTACCTGGTGCAGGGCAGCCAGGTTAATTAACTTCCCAAAAATGATTGGATCAAACAGAGAAAAACCAATGTTGAGAGCAGCTAGCGTCATCACAAGAATAACAAGCCATCGATGAGGTTTTAGATATTGCAGTAATATTTTCATGCGTTATTTTCGTTTTTAATTGAGGATAAGGAGCGATCAAAACTTCTTGGTCAGTCGCAATCAATTCATTTGTATAACACTTCAATTTCTAAAAAGTTATTTAACCTAATGTAAAAATTTCTGACATCAAATGGCGTACAAGTTCGTAAAAAATGACAACTTAGCAGCTTCATAACAACCCATTTTTTAAACAAGTAGCATGTCTAAGATTTTAGTTGACCTTCACCGCACAGGAGGCAATTCATATAATGGGCTATATCATTTTTGTTACCAGTTAGGCAAACACCTGGCTTTGGAAGCTCCTGAGGACATGCATTTACATTTTTATGTTCCTAAAGCCCAGCGTGATGTTTTTGGAGAAAATGTAGATTATGTAACTCAATACAGCCTTCATAAATATTTTCACCAATTAACCAGCCGGTTTGATATTTGGCATGTCGCCACCACACTTTCCTGGTACCGGCCATATGGCAGTAAAACAAAAAATATCTACACTATCCACGATCTTAATTTTTTGCAGGAGGAAGAATATACTCAATCGGTACGGAAAAGATATTTGTCATTGATACAACAGCGAATTGACAGAGCCGACTATCTTACCTTTATTTCTGAGTTTGCGCACAAACAAACCCAGGAATATTTGCGACCCGGAAATAAACCATACAGCATCATTTACAATGGATGCAATTCACCGGAAAAAAATATTGGCGAACCGGCATATGTTCCCGATAAACCTTTTTTGTTTAGCATAGGTCAATTTCATTCGCGAAAAAATTTTCATGTACTTTCAGCGCTGTTAACAAATAATGAATACGAGTTGATAATTGCAGGTATGAATGAGTTCCCTTACACTGATAGAGTGATTAAGGAAGCAAAGAATCTGCAGGTAGCCGATAGGGTAAGGCTGTTAGGCGCTGTCAGTGAAGAAGAAAAATTCTGGTATTATAAAAACTGCCTTGCATTTGTTTTTCCAAGTGTTGGCGAGGGTTTCGGCCTGCCTGTATTGGAGGCTATGTATTTTGGCAAACCTGTCTTTTTATCAAGATCTACCAGCCTGCCGGAAGTGGGTGGCGATGCGGCATACTACTTTGATAACTTCGATCCTGATTGCATGAAAGAAATTTTTGAAAATGGGATGCATCATTATGAATGTACTCATCCGCAGCAGAAAATTATGGAAAGGGCAAAAAATTTTAGCTGGAAAAGTTCAGCGGATCAGTATTTAAATGTGTATAGAAAATTTTTAAGCAAATAGAATTATACGTTTCATGCCTCTTAAAAATTACATCAAGCTCGGCAAATCCATAAAAAACTGGCCCATATATTTCAAAAAAAGATTTCAAGATGCTGTCTATATTACAAGAGGAGCTGGCCTGGAAATGGAAGTACCCCGAATTTTTTTTTATGTATTTAAGGAAATCTTTATGGAAGATTTTTATTCAATTAATGAGCTTCTTAAACACATTTCAGACGAACCAGTCATTGTAGATATAGGTGGTAATGCGGGATATTTTAGTTTTTTGATCGCTTCAAAAAGGCAACGGGCGAAAATATTTGCTTATGAACCAATGGCTGAAAATTTTTCTGTTTTTCAATCTAATATTGATAGAAATAAAGGTCTTGAAAAAAGAATCCATGTTGAGCAAAAGGCAGTAACAGGGATGGAGCAATCTTCAGTTAATTTATTTTTTGATGATGTTCATCACAACACCGTTATCGCTTCAGTTTACCCCGAGTTTTCAGACGCAAATAAAAAAGAAGTTGCGGTTAAAGCTATCAGTCTTACCAGGATTGTTAAAGAAAATAAACTTAATAGAATAGACTTACTTAAATTGGATTGCGAAGGAAGCGAATATCCGGTTTTATACGATTCTCCTTCTGAAGTATGGTCTTCTATTCAATGCCTTGCCATTGAAGTGCATGAATTAGATAGCGATAAAAAAAATTTCCGGTATTTAACCTCATTTATTGAAGACAAAGGATTTAAAACCCAAAGTCGACTTGATCTCAACGCATGTCATTATTTGATGGCATATCGAAATTAGAAGAACTTAACCTGTTTCATAAAGTTGCTGAACCATTTTTTCAAACTGTGGCTGATAGCAGAAATCATTTGCACCCGAACCTTCTACGTTTACATTGGGACAGAGGTGATAAACTTCAAGCAGTCTTTTTGTTTTCATTGCCTCGGCAAGAGAAAATGGAAATGATTGATTGCCGATAAATAATTTACTTCCGGCAATTATTTTAGCCAGTTCGAGAAAGCTTTTTACAGGTTGGTATTCTATTTCTGACAGTTGTTCCTTCATTTCTTTCCATTCAGATTCTATCCCTATAAATATTTTTCTGTTGTATTTTTTTAAAAATGAATAGGAAATTCCGGGTGCCTGGTATCGTTGGCTGCGTGAAATGACGATATATTCATTCCAATTGCGATCAGCTTCAACTCTAAGCCATGGCTTTGACAGGTCTGCACTCACGGCAAACAAATAAAAATACCATCGGCAAATATTTCCTCTGTTTAATGGAAAGGGAAATGAACGGATAAGATCGAAATCAAAGTCAATTAACTGGCTATTATATGGTATACATGAAGCAATATAAGATTGTGAAACCAACAATGGTTTCAACATCTCTACCATTTTTTCATTCAGCATCAACCCGCCAAGTGGGTGTGGCTTTTTTCCATAGTGGCCTTTTTCACCAATGTTGAGATAGTAATGAATACGATGATTACCACTCAACGCAAGAGCTGCAGGTAAAGAATAAATAATATCCCCGGCATTGCCACTGTGTTTGAAATAATAATCTTCCTTACCGGAAATAGTTAACGAGGGATGGTTTTGAATTCTATTAAGCCGCTCAAGAAATTTATAGTTCTTATAGGATTCTGCATCCTTCATTTTTAATAATAATTCCGAGAGAAAAGATTTTTTTTTAAAGTTGTTTTGAATCATCTATTGATATTATATAAAACAGGGAAAACATTATACCTTTTTAAGTAACAATACTATAATTATCTGTCATCATGTGTAAAAATTAATTCTTAAAATATTATCGCAAAGTTTCTAAAGAATATATTTTCGTATCGATAAATAATTCTTAGCCATTAAAGCTATCCTGCCCAACCTTCTCTATCCAAACTTCGGTATTGAATGGCTTCTGCCAGGTGCTCAGGTTTGATGTCTTCAGTTTCTGAAAGATCAGCGATGGTTCGTGAAACTTTTAATATCCGGTCATAAGCTCGTGCTGAAAGATTCAATCTTTCCATCGCCGTCTTCAAAAGATTCTGCCCCACCTGGTTGATTACGCAAATTTGTTTCAGCATTTTACTGCTCATTTGCGCATTGCAATAAATGCCGGGATTTTCTTTATATCTTTTTTCCTGAATTTCCCTTGCCTTCATTACCCTTTCACGAATTACAGACGAGGTTTCCTGCAATCTGACCGATGAAAGCTCACTAAAAGCCACTGGCGTTACTTCTACATGCAGATCAATTCTATCTAACAATGGCCCAGAAATTTTATTCAAATATTTCTGTACAGCACCGGGCGGACAAGTGCATTCTTTTTCCGGATGATTATAAAAGCCGCAAGGACATGGATTCATAGAAGCGATCAACATAAATGAAGCGGGAAAATCAACGGCAATCTTTGCTCTTGAAATGGTCACCCTTCGTTCCTCCATTGGCTGGCGCATTACTTCAAGAACTGTTCTTTTAAATTCAGGCAATTCATCTAAAAATAAAACCCCATTATGTGCCAGTGAAATTTCGCCGGGCTGGGGATTACCGCCTCCACCCACTAAAGCTACATCGCTGATAGTATGATGTGGTGAACGGAACGGTCGCTTTGAAACCAGTGTTGAATTTTCAGGAAGCTTACCTGCTACCGAATGGATTTTCGTTGTTTCCAAAGCTTCCTGTAAAGTGAGTGGCGGAAGAATGGTGGGCAGTCGTTTTGCAAGCATCGTTTTTCCGGCACCTGGCGGACCGATCAGGATAGCATTATGTCCACCAGCCGCTGCAATTTCCAATGCACGCTTAATATTTTCCTGTCCCTTTACTTCGCTAAAATCTATTTCATAATCTGCTTGTGAGTGAGCAAATTCCTCTCTTGTATTTATCACAACCGGCTTTAAACCTTCTTCTTCATTTTCAAAAAAATCGATCACCTCTTTTATGTGCGATACGCCATATACGTCGATATTATTTACCATGCCGGCCTCACGTTCATTTGCTTTTGGAACAATTAACCCTTTAAAGCCTTCCTTTCTTGCCTGGATTGCGATCGGCAACGCTCCTTTGATTGGTCTTATGTCGCCATCAAGACTTAGCTCACCCATGATCACGTATCTTTCAATTGCTCTTTTATTTACTAACTGCTCGGAAGCAGCAAGAATGCCAATAGCGATAGGAAGATCGAATGGTGTTCCGCTTTTTTTGATATCAGCAGGAGCGAGGTTTACAACTACCCGGGTACGTGGCATCATGTAACCATTGGATTTGATAGTACTCTCTACTCGTTGCAAACTTTCCTTTACAGCATTGTCGGGTAACCCTACAAGTACAATTCCTGTATTGGTGGCCATCCAGTTTACCTCAACAGTTATGGATAAGGCTTCAACACCATAGACGGCGCTGCCAAAGGTTCTCACTAACATGGAATGAAAATAGGAAATGTTTTGAGAAATGGAATGGGAAATTCAACATTAGAAATGAGAAGAAAGCGGTTACTTTTTTATTTCTTCAAACAGTAGAGAAGTATTTGGATCAATAATAAAATGGGATGGTTTTTTTTTGACTTTAAATTTAAAAGATTCAGTTTTTTTATTGATTTGGACAGTGACCGTCGTTGCTTTTTGCACGTCAGACTCAATTTCAAATTGTAAGGGGAATTGAAAAACTTCTTTTTGAGTTTGTGACACAGTTACAAGTAACTCCCCCATTGTCTTATCATACTTCCATTGCATATTCATTTGGGGAATCTCGGGTGTGTACAACCATTGTTTAAAAAATCGTTCAAGATTTTTACCGGTCACCTCTTCAGCTATTTCCCGGAAATCCTCCGTATTCGCATTTCCTCCCTTGTATCGATCATAATATTTTCGGATTAAAGTTTGAAATGAGGAATCGCCAATTTGCCTTCGAAGCATATGCAGTACCCAGGCGCCTCTTTCATAACTGTTAGGGCTCAAAAGTTTCATAAGGGATGAAACAGAATCTACAACGGGTTTGTTTGAAAAGTTGGTGAAATCAATCACTTTTTTACGTTCTTCTTTCAAGCGTTTATTCATACTGTCTGTTCCATACTTTGATTCAAAATAAATGTCGGTGAGATAAGTAGCAAAACCTTCACTGAGCCATAAATGCGGAAAACTTTTTTCTGTCGCCATATCCCCAAACCATTGGTGAGCGATTTCGTGAGCAAGAAGACCTTCTATTGGCTCGGGTTCTTCTGCAGACTCTTCATTGTAAAAAATGGCACTGGCATTTTCCATG
>WNFX01002006.1_pt1 | contig 20690 bp, 19 predicted proteins | sample 5400111 | NCBI WGS metagenome assembly WNFX01 (sample SAMN13153363, study PRJNA577476) | soil metagenome | isolation source: 40 cm soil or saprolite under grassland replicate 1 | place: USA:California | collected 2016-06-15 | reverse complement strand
AACAGCGAGAAGCGCGAACAATTGGAACGCAACGAAGTGGGCCGGCTTATGATTGAAACACGCGGGCCCCTCGTCATGGACAATCATGATCGCATCCCGAATCTCGGCCGGTTTGTCATCGTGGACGACGATGAAATCTGTGGCGGCGGCACAATTTTTGGCGGCGTTTATACCGACCGCAGTGTGGCAAAGAGCCAAAACATTTTTTGGAGCGAGGGTAAAATTACAGCCGACGAACGCGCACTGCGCAGCGGACATCGCGGCGCAGTGGTTTGGTTCACCGGTTTGTCCGGCGCGGGAAAATCGACAATCGCGCAGGCGCTGGAGCGTGAGCTCTTCAATCGAGCCATGCATACCTATGTGCTCGACGGCGACAACATTCGCCATGGACTTAATGCCAATCTCGGATTTGCCCCCGAAGATCGGGTGGAAAACATTCGCCGGGTAAGTGAAGTCGCCAAGTTAATGGCGGACGCCGGGGCGGTAGTGATCACGGCATTCATCTCGCCTTATCGACTGGATCGGCGACGCGCGAGAGAGATCGCGCTGGAGGGCAACGCTGAGTTCATCGAGGTCTTTGTCGATGCTCCGCTGGAGGTTTGCGAAACGCGCGATCCGAAAAACCTCTATAAAAAAGCGCGAGCGGGCGAGATTCGCGAGTTTACCGGAATCGATGCGCCTTACGAAGCTCCCGAGGATGCGGAAATCGTCGTGCACACAGACCGGCAGAGCGTCGATGAGTCTGTGGCAACGATTCTCGAGCAGTTGTTGCCGCGCTTAAAGGCGGACGAGCCGGACGAGTAAGAGGAGACGGCGGCCGCGCGTCAGGCGACGTGTGTCGCCAGCCGGCCGTCCTGAAGATGTCCGCCGAAATTCAGGTGACTCATGCTGATTACGTCGTGGACGATTCTGCCGAGGTCGGCGGCTTCGTAGGGCTTGGCAATGACACCGCGGAAGCCAAAGTCTTGATAGCTGCTCATGGTTGCGTCGGTCGCGTAACCGCTGGAGACGATCGCGTTCACAGTCGAATCGATCTCGATTAATTTCTGCAAAGCTTCTTTTCCGCCCATGCCGCCTGGAAGAGTAAGATCGAGAATCACGGCGTCGAAACGTTCTCTGGCTTCGAGTCTTTCGCGGTAAAGGTTTACGCCTTCGAGAGCAGTTTCGGCCTCCATCACTTCGTAACCAAGGTGCGTGAGGATAAAATGCACCAATGTCCGAATGGCATTCTCGTCATCCACCACCAGTACGCGGCCGGTACTCTTAACTGCCGGAGCAATGATTCCCGGCGCTTCGACGGGCACTTCCTGAGAGAGGGTGGCGGGAAGACTAAAAGGCCAGGCGCTGATTCGGCGAAAGAAGCCGAAAAGCCCTTTTTTCTCCTTTAAGTTGGCGGGAGGCGGTTTGGACTGACCCATTATAATTTTTAGAAAAGCAGGTCTTCTGTCAACCCAAGCTTCCTTCTGCCTGACAGTTCAGGTGATGCTATGGAGCAATCTCAGTACCGCACTCGGACGAGAAATAGCCCTTCGGCCGGGGCTGCAAAACGCGCCTGCCCAGTTCGACCCGACGCCAACCGATCCGCAATCTCATCAATGGGTAATTTGCCAAGTGCGCAACGCACGAGGGAGCCCACAATCAGTCGAACCATTTTGTAGAGAAAGCCGTCGCCCCCGAACTCGATCGTGACGCGAGGGCCGTTGCGACGCACTTGCACCGAATGAATTGTCCGGACGGTATTGTTTTCCGGCCTGCCGCGATTCGCCGCGAATCCGGCGAAATCGTGCCTGCCAACGAAATAATTCGCTCCTGCCTTTAAAACTTCGAAGTCGAGTGGCGCAGTTACGTGCCAGGCGCGCCCGTATTCCAAAGGCGGCAGGATCGCCGCGGACCAGATTCTATAGCGATAGATTTTTCCCTTGGCAGAAAAACGCGCATGAAAATGTCTCGGCACATAACGGCATCGAAGCACGCGAATAGTAGGCGGCAACAGCGAATTGAGCGCGCTGATCCAACTCGCTGCCGATAAGCTCTCATTCGCAAGATCGACATGTGCGCATTGCGCGAGTGCGTGCACTCCGGCGTCAGTCCGGCCAGCCCCGTGGATCCGGACGGGCTTGCCGCCGACACGTTCGAAAGCACGCTCAAGGTGGTCTTGGATCGTGTTGCGATGAGATTGGCTTTGCCACCCCCCAAATTGGCTGCCGTCGTAGGCGACGGTCAATTTCAAGCGCCGCGACATCTCTGTCTACCGCGGCATTTCTTCGACCTTTGCCGCTTCCTGGCGCCGATCGAGATATCCCTGTAAAATCATCTGCGCTGCCACTTGATCGACATAACCGCGGGTCGCGCGCGTTTTCCTTCCCGTTTCTCGCAATGCCCGGTTGGCCGCCACCGTTGTCAGCCGTTCATCCCATGTAACAACCGGGCAGGGCAGATTCGCGCGAAGCTTTGCCACAAACTGAAGCGCTTCCGTCGCCGCAGGTCCAATCGTGCCTTTCATCTGGCGAGGAATTCCGACCACGACATGATCGATCTTTCTTTCGCGAACGATCTCCTCTACTCGCGCTGCTGCCCTTTCATTTGCCGGGATTGTCTCGAGCGGGTGAGCCAGCAGCAGCAACTCATCGGATATGGCAGCTCCGATGCGCACGCGCCCAAAATCGATTCCTAAAATTGGATTTGTCGCCCGCAAACCAGTCATTGGAGTTCGAGCGGAAGCTTGCCAATCAAATCCTTGATCCTTTCCGCCTGATGACGGTGACAAACCAAAACCGCGTCGCCCGTTCGCACGATAATGAGATTGTGCACCCCGAGCAACGCGATGGTCGTGCCTTCCTGATCGAAGACGATGTTATTGCTGGAATCAACGGCGGTGACCGCGCAGTTCGCGGCGTTTCCGTGTTCGTCGTTTTTAAAATACCTAGCCAGCGCTCTCCAGCTCCCGATATCGTCCCAATCAAAGCTGGCTTCGACAACGAGAACGCGGTCCGCTTTTTCCATAATCGCGTAATCGAATGAAATTCGCGGCAGTTGGCTGAAACGCTCGCGCAATACTTTTTCAAAGTTTCCCGGTGCGCGAAGCTGGGAAATGAAATCCGCCAATTCCGGCGCATGGCGGTTGAATTCGCTCAATACCGTTGGCACCGACCAGACGAACATCCCGGCATTCCAACGAAAGTTGCCTTTGCGCAAAAAAGACTCGGCAAGATCGACATTGGGTTTTTCGCGAAAGCGCAGCACACGATGAATTGCGTCTTTACTGTTACGTTTCCGCAAACGGACGAGCGCACCCTGCTCGATGTAGCCAAAACCAGGGCAGGCCCATGTCGGTTTGATTCCTATCGTCACCAGCTCGCCGCTCTCTTCCGCTGTCTCGGCCGCCAAGGCTAGTGTGTCTTGAAATGCCGCCCGATCGGCGATGACATGATCGGCCGGCAGCACAATCATGGTTGCGGTATGATCGCGCGCTGCAACCCAACCGGCGCCGAGCGCTACCGCCGCCGTTGTATCGCGTTTCGTCGGCTCGGCCACAATATTTTCTCTGGGAAAACCGGCCAGCACCTTGCGAGCAGCCGCTTCCTGCTCCGTATTGGTCAGGATCAGAATCCGCTCTTTAGGAACGAGGCCATCGAGCCTCGCCACCGTTTCTTCGAGAAGCGCTCTTTTGGATACGAGCCGAAGCAATTGTTTGGGACGCCCGCGCCGGCTTAGCGGCCAAAAACGTTCGCCACTTCCACCCGCCAGAATGAGCGCATAGATCGGATTCGACATGTCGATGCAAAAAAATAAGCGCCGGCCAGGTCCGCCCGAGCCGCGAAGATTTTCCCGTTTCTTTTTCCAAAACGAGACGTATAAGATACGCGATGCCTGTCCTCTTATCCATTCCAAAAACCCCCGAACAGCTTCCCCTCGACAGTTTGCTTGTTCTGACTCGCACTGCATTCGGCCTTGGACTTGGAATGTTAATGGCGGACAAAATCAAGCGGCCCGTCCGGCAGGCCGCTGCCATTATCCTCGTTTCCATCGGCGCGCTCGCAGCCGTGCCGTTCCTGGTCAAAGTTGCACTCGAGCGAATCAATCGGCCGGAATCGGAACGGGGCAGCCGTGCTCGCCTGCGTTCCATTCGCGATGACTCCGGTTATTCGTCGGAGCGAGACATTTACTGAGCGGCCGCCGGAGGTCGTCCAACCTCCAACGCTTGATTCAGTCCCGCAGGCGGATTAAGCCTCCTTCGCCCCATGTCCCGTAGATCGACATCCTCCAATGAATCGCTGCGCGATCGATGCGCAGAGATTTTGAGGGAGGAAGCTGTGCTACGCGAAGGCGGCGGCAAAAGCGGCCACGAGCGTCAACGCAAAATGAGCCGCTTACCCGCGCGAGAACGCGTCGGCCATCTGCTCGACAAAGATTCATCGTTTTTCGAAATAGGACTTTGGGCGGCTTACAACATGTATTCGGAATGGGGAAACGTGCCTGCCGCCGGCTGCGTCGCCGGCATCGGAAGCGTTGTCGGGATTCCCTGCATGATCATTGCCAACGATGCCAGCGTGAAGGCGGGCGCGTTTTTCCCGCAAACCGTCAAGAAACTCATTCGCGCGCAACGGATCGCTTTCGAATGCTCGCTGCCCATCATCTATCTCGTTGATTCCTCCGGCGTTTTTCTACCGCTCCAGGACGAGATTTTTCCCGACGAAGATGATTTCGGCCGGATCTTCCGCAATAACTCCGTCATTTCCGCGGCCGGGATTCCGCAATTTGCTGCGATCATGGGAAACTGCGTTGCCGGCGGAGCTTATCTGCCGGTCCTCTGCGACAAGATCCTGATGACCAAAGGAAGTGGTTTGTATCTGGCCGGCCCGTCGCTCGTGAAGGCGGCCATCGGCCAGATTGTCGATGCCGAAGAGCTCGGCGGCGCGCAAATGCACGCGGAAGTAAGCGGCACGGTCGATTTTTTCGAAAAGGACGACTCATCGTGTATCAAACGGCTGCGCTCGCTGATCGCGCTCTTGCCCGAAGCCGGTGCGGCCAGGTCACTCAAAATCGGCAATAAGAATTTCAAGCCGGCGAAAAACCCGGAGACCGTTTACGATCTGGTCAGTCTCGACGTCCAGAAAAATTATGACTCGCGCGATTTGCTTGGCTCGATTGTCGACGCAAGCTCGATTGACGAATACAAAGCCGCCTATGGCAAGACAATCGTGACTGCTTATGCGCGCATCGGCGGCCGCGCTGTCGGCATTGTCGCTAACCAGCGCCTGCAGGTTCGCACGAAAAAGGAAGGCATTCAGATGGGCGGCGTCATTTATTCCGATAGCGCCGACAAAGCCGCGCGCTTCGTCATGGACTGCAATCAAACCGGCATCCCGATTGTTTTTTTCCAGGACGTAACCGGCTTTATGGTTGGTCGCGACGCCGAAGAGAGCGGAATCATTCGCAGCGGCGCCAAGTTGGTGAATGCCGTAAGCAACTCTGTTGTGCCGAAAATCACGGTCGTTGTCGGCGGTTCATTCGGCGCCGGCAATTATGCCATGTGCGGAAAGGCGTACGATCCAAGATTTATTGTCGCATGGCCGGGCGCTCGTTACGCCGTTATGGGAGCAGCGCAGGCGTCCGATACCGTCTTCGCCATTCTCGCGCGAGCGCGTGAGCGCGGCGACAAACAGACAACGCACGAGGAACTCGACGATCTGCGGAAGAAAGTGAAACAGAATTACGAAGAACAAACCGACATTCGCTACGGGGCCGCTCGCGGCTGGGTCGATGCCATCATTCAGCCGCACGAAACGCGTGACGTGCTGATGCAACTATTGCAATACGTCTCTCGACCGATGCCGCATGGGCGCTTTCACACCGGCGTCCTCCAAGTTTAAATCGAGCTTTGATTTTATGCCTGTTGTATTAATCGAAAAACAAAGTCCGCAGATTGCGATTGTGACTCTTAATCGTCCGGAGCGTCGCAACGCGCTCACGATCGAGCTGCTCAACGAATTGACCGCCGCGATCAAAGTCTCCTCGGATGAACCGCACGAGCGCGTCCTCATTTTGCGCGGCGCCGGAGTCGCTTTCTGCACCGGCCTGGATTTGAAGGAAGCGGCCGATCCGAGAAAAGCGCAGATCACCGCCGACCTCGTTGCAAAAGCGCTGATCACGCTCAGTCAGACCCGACTGATCACGATCGCGGTGGTCCACGGTGCGGCCGTGGCCGGAGGTGCCGGGATCATGTCGGCCTGCGATTTTGTCGTCGCCGCTGAAGGAACAAAAATTGGATACCCGGAAGTGCGACGCGGGTTGGTCGCCGGGTTGGTCATGACATTTCTGCGCCGGCAGGTGGGCGAACGGAACATGCGCGAATTGGTGCTCGGCTCCGAGTTGATCGACGCGCAACGCGCGCTCGAAATTGGTCTGGTTAATCGCGTCACGGCGAAAGACGACCTGATGAACGAAGCACAAAAGTTTGCCGATTCCGTTTTGCAGGGTGCACCCGGCGCGGTTACCCAAACGAAAAAGTTAGTCGAAGAACTTTGGTCGACGTCGGTCCAGGAAGATGTCGATCTTGCCCTGAAACATCACATGCAAGCCCGTGAATCGGCCGAAGCCAGCGAAGGCATCGCGGCCTTTAACGAAAAACGCCCGCCGAGATGGACTAAATAATGGAGGACCTTACGCTGTCCGGCGCTCAAATTAATTGGCTGCGACGGCGCGCGTCACTCCAGCTGGAATCTTGAACTTCTCAAGCTGTTCTTTGATTTCGTGGACGAAGTTGGCGGCGCCGGCGCCGTTGACGACTCGGTGATCGAAGGTAAGCGAGAGGGTGATCACTTCGGCGGTTTCGTTTTTCTTGCCATTTGGAAGCAATTCGCGATGAGCGGCGCCGACAAAGAGCGTTCCGACTGATGGCGGGACGACGATCGGCGCGCCAGCTTTTACGCCGAACGCGCCGAGGCTGGTGATGACGAGCGGCGCGTTCATTGCGTCTACGCGGCCGGTCCGGGTGGCGTCAACAGTCTCATTGTAAATTTTCACGAGTTCCGCCCAGCTTTTCTTGTTTGCATCGACAATGACCGCGGTTGCAAGACGGTCGCCTTCGATTGCGACGGCGATGCCAAGATCGAAATTCTTGGTTTCGACAATGCGATCGTCTTCGAGAATCAGACGGCGAAACGGCGCGTGTTTTTCCATCGCCCGTATAACTGACCACGCGATCATCACGGAAGGCGAAGGGGCGTTTTTGCCGTTTTTCTCTTTTTCGGCTTCACGCGCTTTGCGGATGGAATTCCAACGGGCGTCAATCTGCAGGTTCGCGGGAATAACGCGACTGAGTTTGCGGGTAATGGTGGGAGAGAGGGCAGGTTCGCGAGTTGCCGGTTCAGTAGCTGTCGACCTTGCAGGCGATGGCTTTGCCACCGAGCCGGCGGCCTCTACAGATTTTTCTACGCCGTCGGGCGAAGCTTTTGCTGCCTTTTGCATTTGACCCGCTTGCGAAGGTTCCCCAGTAAGAATCGTGCCGAGCTCCTGACCGATATCGACGGTGTCGCCGACTTTTGTCTTCCACTCGCCCATCACACCAGCGAACGAAGATTCAATCGGATAAACGGCTTTGTCCGTCTCGACTTCGCAAAGTGGATCGTCGAGCGCAACGGCATCGCCCGGTTTTTTGAGGAGCGACACAATCTTTGCATTGCGAATTCCTTCCCCCATGACCGGAACCGTGATCGATTGCGCATGCTGCTTGTTCATGTCGATCTTCGGAACTGTAGCCGGGATTGTTGATCCCGGTCCCACAGATTGTGCAACGACCTCGCCCCGGCCGCGATCACCGATCGCGGCTACGGCGACGCGCTCGCGTTTTGTTGAAACAGATTTGTCGATTGCGGCGACGATGCGCTCGACGTCGGGGAGCGCGGCATATTCGTAAATCGGATTGTAGCCGATCATGACGTTTGCTTTGCTCAAGAGAACGGGCGGGCTGATCATCGTGTTCCAAAGTTCCGGCTGCGATGCGATGTGAGTGATGATCATCTGACCGACGCTGCAATTTTCCGTGTCCTCCTGGACGACGACGAGGCGGCCAGTTTTGCGGACCGATTGTTCGATCGCCGCTTTGTCCCACGGCACGATGGAGCGGAGATCGATCAACTCGACGCTCGTTCCCTTGTCGACCTTGGCAATCGCTTCGAGGCATTTCTCGACTGTGTTGCCCCATGCGATCAACGTAACGTCGCTGCCGTCGCGATGTTTTCGAGCCTGACCGAAAGCTACGGCCCGAATCGGCTCCGCGCTTTCGCGTTCCGCCCAAAACATGTGTTTCGGAATTAAGAAAATGACGGGATCTTCGCTGTGCATCGCGGTCCAAAGCAGGCCAGCGGCGTCTTCGGGAGTACTGGGAATGACAATCGTCAGTCCCGGATAATGGGCGAAGACCGATTCATTCGCCTGGCTATGCCACAAACTTCCGCCCGGGAGATAAGCTCCGTAGGGCGCATAAATTACGGCGGGACATTTCCAATTGCCGAAGGAGCGCCAGCGCAGATTCGAGATGTTGGTGGCGACCTGATTAAAGCCGGGATAAATGAAATCGATGAATTGCAATTCGAAGACCGGTCGCTTGCCGTAAGCGGCCAGTCCGCAGGCCACGCCGAGGATGGTCGATTCAGCAAGCGGTGAATTGAAGACCTGTTTCGGAAAATCGGTCGAAAGTTTTTGAGTGAGACGAAAGACGCCTCCCTTAGGGTCCTCGATGTCTTCGCCGAAAATGATGCGGTTTTGGTCTTCTTCGAGGCCGGCGCGCAAAGTCTTGTTCACGGTATCGCCAATTCGATATTTTCCCGGCGGCAAAATTTCCTTGTCGATCTTTGGCGGCGCGTCAGTGACATGTAGCTCGAGTTCGTCAGCCGCTGGGTCCTGTGCTTTTTCGGCCTCACTATATTCCTGGCGGATGCGCTCCTTAACTTCATTGTCGATCCTGGCAAACTCTTCGGTGCTTAGGAGGCCTTCTTCAATCAGTTGGTCTTTCCAACATTTGAGTGGGTCGCATTTCTCGAGAGCGGCCAACTCTTCCTCCGCGCGGTAAAGTTTCTGGTCGTCCGAACTGGTGTGGCTGGAGAGCCGCTCCATCTTTATCCAGAAGAAAAACGGTCCGCCGCTACTACTGCGAATCTTTCCGATCGCGTCCGCCGACGCGTTGTAAACCTGCTGAACGTCATGGCCGTCGATTTTCCGCCAGTCGTCCAACTCAAGTGCATCGAGGGCGAGCGGATTAATTTCTCGGGTCGGGCTGCTGATCCCGTAACCATTGTCCTCAACGACGAAAATGACGGGGAGTTTTTTTTCTTTAGCAAAACAAATTGCCTCGAAAAAATCTCCCTGACGCGTCGCGGCGTCGCCCACCGTTGTGACAACGAGATTTTTTTTGCTGTCGAGTTTGAGGCCCCAAGCCATGCCGCAGGCGGGAAGGAGTTGTGACCCTGTGGGCGTGGGCACGCTCCAAATGTGACGCAACACGTCGCTGTAATGAGAGGGCATCATCCGTCCGCCGCTTCCAGTATTGCGCTTGGCAAAATATTCCAGGGCGAGCTCGCGGGTAGTCATTCCCCGGCCAAGAACGAGGCCGCGATCGCGATAATAAGGCACGATGTAATCGTCCGGTTCCATTTGGATGGAAATGGCGGCGAGCGCTTCGTGTCCCATGCCAGAGACGTGAAAGTGGCCTTTGCCCTGGCGATTCAAATTTTGCTCGCGCAAATCCGCGTGCCGGCTCTCCAGCATCGTGGTGAGCAGCCGCAATTTTTCTTCTTTGCTCGGCCCTGGCATCCGGTGTCGATCTTACAACTGCACTTGCAAATCGACAATCACGCGGATTTGGTTCGAATGGAAGATGTCGATGGACGCGGCCGAATCGAGATTGGAACAGGGCAGGGGAGTGATCGAACGATACCGTGAATTTCTCCCGGTGTCCGATTCGACGCCGATAGTCTCATTGGGCGAAGGAAATACGCCGCTGGTTTATTCGGCAAAGCTAAGCGCGCGAGTCGGGCGCAGCTGCGAAGTCTTTGTTAAAAACGAAGGCGTCAATCCAACCGGCTCGTTCAAAGATCGCGGCATGACAGTGGCGGTTTCGAAAGCGATCGAGCGCGGCGCGCGGACGTTGATTTGCGCGTCGACCGGCAACACCTCGGCCTCAGCTGCGGCGTATGCGGCCCGAGCCGGAATAGAGTGCGCGGTGATTTTGCCCGCCGGAAAAATTGCAAGCGGCAAATTGCTGCAAGCTTTTGTCCACGGAGCGAAGATCGTTGCGGTCGACGGAAACTTTGATGACGCATTGCGGGTTGTCCGCACGCTTGGGCAGCGCGAAAATCTCGCGATTGTGAATTCAATCAATCCCGATCGTATTGCCGGACAAAAAACGGCGGCGTTTGAGATTGTCGATCTTCTTGGCGACGCGCCCGATTTTCACTTATTGCCGCTCGGCAACGCCGGGAACCTGACCGCTTATTGGGCCGGCTACCGCGAATACCAAAAAGCTGGAAGATCGAAGAGGTTGCCGGCCATGCTTGCTTTTCAGGCGGCTGGAGCAGCACCGATTTTTTATGACAAAATTATCGAGCAACCGGAAACGATCGCTTCGGCGATCCGAATAGGCAATCCGGCGAGCTGGAAATCGGCCCGAGCGGCGATCGATGAGTCGAAGGGGATTGTCGATCTTGTCAGCGATGAGGAAATTGTCGATGCGCAATCATGGCTGGCCCAAGAGGAAGGGATCTTTGTCGAACCCGCCAGCGCCGCGCCAATCGCCGGGCTGTTCAAATGCTGCGACGCAAACGATGCGGCCTATTCATTTCAAAAAATTCCCGAGGGGAGGAGGATTGTTTGCACGGTCACTGGACACGGCTTGAAGGATCCCGATCTAGTTGCCGGACGCATGGGGACGACAACGCCGATCGCCGCGAAAGAGGAGGACGTTCTTCGCGCGCTTGGCTTGTGATTTGCAACTTCTGTTGACAGCGGCGTGAGTTGAGCGAAAACGATTCGGCTTTGCATCCACTCTTGTCCACTGTCCGCGTATTTTTGCCATGCGCCTGATTGTTCAAAAATATGGCGGCACTTCGGTGGGCGACCCGAAACGCATTCAAAGTGTAGCGCAACGCCTGATTGAGACGCAGCGGGAAGGGTCCCAGGTCGTCGCAATAATTTCGGCGATGGCGGGAGTGACTGATAATCTCATTAAACTTGCGCAGGAAGTGTCGCCGCATCCGACCGAACGTGAGCTGGACATTCTGCTTGCGACCGGTGAACACGCCGCGACCGCTTTAACCGCCATGGCGATCAACGCGCGTGGAGGCAAGGCGATTTCGTTGACTGGCGCTGAAGCTGGTATCTTAACGGACCGGACGCATGCGAAGGCGCGAATCGCAAATATCAGTCCGCGGCAAATTCATGAACTTCTGGCGGACGATTACATTGTCATCGTCGCTGGATTTCAGGGACAAAACGCCGAGGGCGAGACGACCACGCTGGGACGCGGCGGCTCCGACCTGACTGCGATCGCGCTGGCCGGCGCACTCAATGCCGACGCCTGCCAGATTTTCACCGATGTCGATGGAGTTTTCACTTGCGACCCGCGTGTCGTCGCGGAGGCAAAGAAACTGGACGAGATCGCCTACGACGAATTGTTGGAGATGGCCGGCGCCGGATCGAAAGTAATGCAATCGCGCGCGGTGGAATTTGCCAAAAAATTTGGCGTCCAGTTTGAAGTGCGGTCGAGTTTGAAGGCTGATGCCGGAACAATTGCGAAAGAGGAGACGACGAACATGGAAGACATCGTCATTCGCGGCGTCAGCATCGATCGCAACCAGGCTAAAGTGACGGTCGACGACGTTCGCGACGAGCCCGGTGTGGCCGGGCGAATTTTTTCCACCATTGCCGCCGCGAACATAGTCGTCGACATGATCGTGCAAAGCGTCTCCGAACACGGGACGACCGATCTTTCGTTCACGATTCACGAAAGCGACCTGGATTCAGCCAGAAAACTGCTCGAGCCGGTGGTGAAGGACGTTCAGGCCGCAGGGCTAATTACCAAGAAGGGCGTGGCCAAGCTGAGTGTCGTCGGAATTGGGATGCGCTCACATTCCGGCGTAGCTGCGCGACTCTTCGATTGCCTTGGGAAAGCCGGCATCAACATTCAGCTGATCTCGACTTCGGAGATTAAAATTGCCGTCATCATCGACGGAGCCGAGGTCGAGCATGCGGCCCGGCTCACGCACGAGGAATTTGGTCTGGCGACTTTGATTCCCGCCGGCTCGATCCAGCCGCTCGGCTGATTACTTCACCGATGGCGGACCGGGTTGACGTAGAATTCCGGAGTGCCCTCGATCCGCATCTTCCAGCCGAAGGGACTGCGCGAGACGAACGCCATCGGATGGTCCGTGACCCCCGCACGATAGTGATCGTCAATGTTTGCCTGCTTCCAGACTGTTCCATCCTCGAGTTTGATGATGGTGCGACCAGTCAGGCCGGTAAAGGTTCCGTCCACGCGACTGAGAGTTTGGTCCAGTTTTGCACGCGATGACGCTTTGACCTCGGCTGTTGCTTTCGCTGCTGCTTTTGTCTCGGCAACTTCGCGATAGCCTTGCAGCCACGCATTCAGGTTCTTCAATTCTTCGCTGGAAAGCTTCTCCAACCCGGCCGCCCTGAATTCCTCGGCCGTCATCATGTCTTGAAGAACTTTCGCGGCCTGCTCGTGCTCTGAGGATCGCTCTTTTTTCGCAGGTTGTTCGTCACCGGCCTTTTTCTCGGAGCTGTCCTTGGATATTTCTGCCGCCGGCGTTTCCTCAGGGATCGGGGTGGGTTCGTTCTCGGCGGCCTCCTGCGAAACAATAGAGCGGGGAGCAAATGCGAAGACCACAGCTGTGAAAACAATCGCGATCCGATAAAATTTCATAATTTCCTGGCCGGCGGTTGAAGCGGCCCGGGAGGCTATCATCTGCGCGAGGCGGGTCAAGAGCTTCGCGGCGGCGAAGATGACACACTGACGTCCGCGAATTCGTCCAGACCTTTGCCCAATCGATCCAATGATTCCCGAATCATTTCTGTCGGCCCGCCCACGCCGACCCGAAAGTGATTCGGACAGTCAAAGAACCGTCCGGGAACCACGGAGGTCTCAAAACGCGTGCGCAGGAACTCGCAAAATTGCTCTGCGCTTCCGTGACGCAACCGCGGGAACACAATTGTTCCATGTTCCGGCCAGTAACAATCCAGATCGTCTCGCGCGTTAAGAAATTGCCGCAGGAGTTTGCGGTTTGTCTCCAGTAACGTGTTCACGCGCGCGGAGATTTGGCCGAGTTGTTCGAAGGCGATTACGCTGAGCAATTCTCCCGGATGAACGAAGGTCGCGCCGTGAAGATCATTAATGCGCCACATGCGCCGGGCCAGGTCAGGCGGGGCGATGACCCAGCCGCAGCGTAGGCCGCTCAAGCCATAGGCTTTGGTCAGGCTATTAGTAATGAGAAAGCGTTCCGGATGGATGTGGAACGCGCTCCGCGGCCGCGTCTCAAAGAGCATTTCCCGATAGACCTCGTCCACCAGCACGTAAGCTCCGTTTTTGTGCGCCAGAGCAGCAACTCCTCTCAAAGTGCTCTCGGAACAAAACGCGCCGCTCGGATTATGCAGATTCGTAATTACGATCACGCGAGTTCGCGGCGTGATTTGCCGCTCCAGATCGGCCAACTCAATCGCGAAGTTATTTCGCCTTTGAAAATACTCGATCGTCAAACCCAGATAACGCGCCGTGCTCAAGAGCGGCTCGTAGTAGGGTCGCTCGACCAGGATTTCATCGCCGGGCTCGGTGGCTGCGGCGAGCGCGAGATAATTGGCCATCGAAGTTCCGATGGCGCTGACTATCGATTCATGTGGCACATCATAACGAGCCGCGATTTGTTCCAATAACGGTTGGTAGCCGTAACCGCCGGGGCCATTAATCTCCAGGTGGTTGATTTCGACGCCGAGCTCCGCCAGCGGAAAAGCGGCCATTCCGCTCGTCGCTAAATTATAACGGGCCCCTGAGGAAAGCTTGGCCCATTCCATATAGGGCGAACCAGCGGTGCTGCGAGAATAGTTCACGCGCGGGAAGTCCTTTTCCAAAAATAATACACCGGCACGCCGGAAACCAGGATCGCCATCCCGATAAGTGTATTGGTCGGATAGCGATAAATCGTGTTAGCCACGACGCTCCAGCAAACCAAACAAAAGAGTGCAGTCGCGAGCGGATGTAAAGGCATGCGGAACCCCGCGACTGTTTGTTCGCGGCGACGCAGGACAAAAAGACAGCTGGCCGTGAGTCCGAAAAAGATCCAATCCATCGCGGTCACGTAATTAAGGATTTGTCCATAGCTTCCCGAAAATAGAATCACCATTGTCCACACACTCTGCAAAACAATGGCAAACACAGGCACACGCGTCCGGGGATGGACCCAGGCGAGTTGCCGGAAGAAGACTCCATCTTCGGCCATGGCGAAGTAGACCCGCGGCGCAGTCAAAACACTCTGACTCAGAAAACCCAGGGTAGAAATCGCGATGCCAAGAGCAATGGCGATCGCGCCTCGTCTGCCCAGGGCAATTTCCATCAGCGTCGACGCCGGTGTGTCGGTAGACGCCAGGCCGCTAACTCCCAGCGCTCGGACGCAAACAAAGTTTACCAGAGTGTAAAGGACGACGACGCCGGTAATCCCCAGCAACAATGCCCGCGGCAGATCGCGACGCGGTTCTTTCAGTTCGCCTGCGACAAAACAGCCGGTTTGCCATCCGCCGTAGGCAAACAAAACCGGCACCATGGCTGCGCCGAAAGACGATAACAGCCCGCCGGAGACCGGTTGATCGACCATTGGCTTGAAAGAAAAATCGGGAGCACGCACTAATAACGCTCCAACCATGACCAACAGGCCGATCGCGGCGATTTTCAGTATCATTAAGGTGCTTTGCACATTGCTGCCGCTTTTGACTCCGAAGCAGTTAACAAGAGTCAGGACGATTAAGGTAATCGCGGCAATCAACGGCACCGGCACTTGAACGCCGGTCAGCTCGATGAAATATCGGGCAAACGTGACTGTGACGGCGGCCATTCCTCCGGTCTGGACCACCAGGAGCAACACCCAGCCATACAGAAACGCCACCAGGGGGTGAAATGCCTCGCGAAGATAAGCGTATTGTCCGCCTACCTGAGGGAGGCGGCTGGAAATCTCGGCGTAAATAAATGCGCCAGTCAATGCCACCAGCCCGCCGAATATCCAGGCGCCCAGAACCAGAGCGGGGGTGTGGACCTGACGCGCAACAAGGGCCGGATTCATGAAAATGCCCGAACCGATGGTTCCACCCATCACCAGCATCGTGGCGTCGAAAACTTTCAGCCGGCGAGCCAGCTCAGGAGGAGGACTTTGAATCCGCGCTTGGGAGGAGTTCAACGGTTCGGCCACGGCCAGATTCGAATCACGTGAAGTTTAGGAGTAGATTTCTATAATGCGAATAGCATAATAACATATCTTATTAGTTCATAATCAATCAGTTATTAATGTATCTAATAACGCCTTACGCATCCGGACATGGCGAACCGCGCCAAAAAGGGTCTCTGCCGGACCTTCAATCACGTAACCATGCCGGCGGTAAAAGTTAAGCGTCGCCTCACGGGCGTTCAGGACAATGCCCGCAACGCCCTGAGACAGAGCGCGACCTTCGAGGCCGCCGAGAATGCGGCTTCCAATTCCACGGTCCCGACAGGTTTCATCGACCGCCATATAGCGCACCTGCGCCTCGGTAGCCGAATTGAGGTGCAGCCGACCGACTCCGACAATGGTTCCGGCTGCATCTCGGGCGAGAAGATGAAAGCTTTCGGCATCGAGCTCGTCACGCTCACTGCCGCGAGGTTGGTCCCAAGGCTGCCGGAGCACGCGCCAACGTAGATTGAAATAGCTTTCCCAGTCTTGGGCCGTCCGCGGCTCCGTAAGGACAAACTGTTCCGAAGCGGCATCCGACGAGTCCATCAAGGGAACATTAGCTGGCTACGTCGAAAGAGGGAGTGCGATATATAATGCCAATTCCCAATCCTTACTTCCATGACATCAGACAATATATGTCATATGAAATCGTGGGGGTTGGGCAAGCTTGGTTCTAGTGGCTATGGAGGTCGCCCGTGAACGGCCCTCTAAGCTTGTCCGGCGTCGAAATCGAGGGAAAATCCCCTGTGCGGTTTGTTTATGCCGATGAAAGCGGAATCTCTGTAAACGAATCTATCCTCGTCGTTGCTGGGGTTATCATCCACGCCGATTCCCAATGGCTCCCCGTAGAGCAACACATCCGAGCGTTGATCAATAAATATGTGGCCGAAGAAGACCGCAGCGGCTTCATCTTTCATGCGAAAGATTTGTTTCAGGGAGGCGGAAAGATATTTGGGAATCGGGAGAAATATCCGCTCGAACGCTCCCGGGAAGCATTGAAGGAGTTTTTGTCTATCCCCTCACGCTTCAAGGTTCCGATTGTTTATGGATTTACGCGGAAAATAGGAAAACTACCGCGAAAGAGTGACAGACCATCGCGAAAAAGTGACAAGCAGCACCGTGAAGACTTGGCAGAGGATCATGCTCGCGCGTTTTCACTCTGCGCCATACTCGCAGAAAGGTTCATGCGGCGATACGCGGATCCCGCTGAGGTCGCGACGATAATTGCGGAAGACAATACCCAAACCAGGAAGACGGTTAAGCTCATGCACGATGTGTTTAGGGGCATACACCCCTCTTTCGCCAAATACGTCGAGGGTACGGCGTCACAACTCAACCTTGGTCCCGATTTTTTCCCCCTAAAGAAGATTGTGGACACTGTGCATTTTGTTGACAAATCCGGCGCTTTTCTCCTGCAAATCGCTGATGCCTCCGCCTTGATAATTCGTTGGTATTTGGAGGAAAAAGCGAATGTGGAAGAATTCGTGAGCGCGTTCACTTCGCGCGATCCCGAAATAGCGATAGCTAAACGCGAAGGGGTGCGGCGCAGTCATGTAGGAGGGAACGACGTGAGGTGCTGGACAGGGGTTGCAGGAACGTGAAAACGCAAGCAGTGTTCGGTCAATCATGGCAGAACGCGACGCCAGCCAAGAGGCACTGGAGCAAGTCCAGAAGGCTACCGAGTCCGAACCGGCTAACGGAGAGGACTTGCTTGGTTCGGACGATCTCAAACGCCAGTTACGCGAGGCCAAGGAACGGCTCGCCAAAGAATCAGCCAAGCCAGCGCGCGAGTAGCCTGTCCAGCAGGCCGGAGAAGTTCTCTTCCCGCTTTTTCGCCATTTCAGCGTTCTTCTCTGTCAGGGTGACGAGATACGCTTTTTTGCCCTCTGGCTTGCGGCCAGCGCCCTTCCTTTTGCCGCCATGTCGGGTTTTCGCCATTTGAAAAAATATATACGATTTATATTGACCGCACATGACTCTATATATATTCTTTCAAGTAGTCAAGATACGAATATGGCTTACCAAAAACTCTCCAACGAAAAGACGGCTTTAGTCCTAGCGGCGCTCTGTGAAGGCACTCCGATTCGCGCTTGCGCCCGTATGTTCAAGGTCGGCAAGGACACGATTCACCGCGTGATCTGTGAAACCGGCGAGGCGTTCGCGGATTACATGGACGCGGAGTTTCGCGACCTGTCATGCGTCCGAATTGAGATGGACGAACAATGGCAGTATGTCGGCTGTCACGCTGGCCGGATGCCGAAGCCCACGACTGTCTATGGAAAGCGTGACGAGACGCGCGGCGACTTCTGGCTTTGGGCCTGTATCGACGCGGACACAAAGCTCGTTTTCTCGCATCGCGTAGGGAAACGCGATATGCACACAGGCCGCACATTCGTTGAGGATGTGCGCGCCAGAGTCAACGGGCCGGTGCAGATCGCGACGGATAATTTCAAGCAATACCCGTGGCACGTCCGCGCTGCCTTTGGGTATGAGGGCTGCAGCTACGGAACGGAAACAAAGATATTTGGCGAGCCGGAACTGCTAGACGGCACGTTGGCCCGTCTTGGAAAGAACGAAGGCGTTCGCAAGATGAAAACAGCCGAGCGTGAAGCAGTCATTGGCTCGCCAGACTTAGCCAGCGTTACCACTTCGCACATTGAACGGGCTTTCCTGACCGTTCGACAAGGATTGAAGCGGTTTCAGCGCAAAGGCCTTGGCTATTCAAAAGACCTAGAGACGCACAAACTGGCGGTCGCCATGTTCCTTGGCGTTTACAACTTCGTTCGCAAACACAAGACGCTAGGAATGACTCCGGCGGTTGCTGCTGGCGTTGAGTACGAGGCTTGGGATTTAGAACGGGTCGTGGAAATGACCGGCGACTATCTCCGCAAGAAAGAGGACGCCAAATTTGAGAGAGCTTTCGCAGAACTGCAATGCTAGCTAGCAGCAGCGGCCAAATCACGGCGGCCTGCTCCGACATAGCGTGCCATATTTAAATCGGCATTTGGTGCTCTGACTTGCGCCACATCAAGAAGCTTGACGACGCTAAACTCCTTTACTCCGAGCAATTCCACGCCGATTACTTCGCCTTCGCGGTCAAAGTCAAGGGTTACTACAATTCTCGGTCGGGGGAGCTGCTGTGTTCGCACTACGCGGGTTTCTGCTCGCTTAAAGCGCACGTAAGCTGCGCCCGCCTCAGTGTCGATTTCCACGGTCGGAGGCGTCTTGCTCCTTACTATCACCAAATTCTGCTGTCGAGCGGGTACGGGCATATTATTTTGGTTTGTGTTCTTTCCAGCTAGAGATAGGCCAGCATTGTGCCTTTTTTACCTCCGCGATCACTATCAGTTTAACCGCATTTACAGTTTTCTCGAATTTAGTGACAAATCCGCCATGTTCACCCCGATATTGCTGAGCTTTACGTTCATGATAATTGATTACGTCGCGAATTTCCTCATGGGACAGGGCTCGCTGTTCGGCTCGTAATTTGCAATGTGTGGTGAAGTGAAATTTGTCGATCTGCACACAAATCTAGAGGAAACTGAAGCATTGCAGTCGGTGGTGTCCAGAAAGTCAATCGGCAATTATTGGACACCTAAACCCGTTAAAGTTCAATCTGAGCCTAAATGAACACAGCCGAATCTGTACGTTTATGGCAAAGGGCGTTGGTTTCGTCCACGGATTGAACAAGACTCACGGTAAGCCTGTAAAAACCATATCGAAGCTGGCCCAACACCAGTCGTGGGGGTTGAGTACTCACCAAATCGTCGCCGGTCGACACTTGCGTGCATAGCCGCGACGTTGGCAGTTTTCGCGTGCATACTGATCGGTGTGCCGCACTCAGGACATTCAACGAGGGCCGTGACCGGTAGCCCGTTTACGGTTTTACCGGGCCCGAGACACTGCCGTTATCTCGCGACCAGCTTCCACCCCTAATGTCGAGTCCCTTCGATGAAAGCGGCAAGTCTCTTAAGTTCTTCCTCTTTCGAGTGCTTTTAGGTTCAGTGTTTTTCGCTTTCTTCGGCTCCTGGTTCATTCGGGTATTTCTGTTGACTGTCGTTGTTTTAGTTGTGTCTGTTCATAGATGTACTGTCCCAAATCTGACGCCACGTTACGTAGGAACATGGAATTTTTTTCCTGACTTCCGGGGGGTGATGGCGGGTGCCTTTTTCGTCGGCATCGATTTACCTCCTGAGCGGCTAATCGCCCGCCGGAAGCTGCCCGAACCAGACACAAAGAAAGTTTGCTTTATGTCACGTGAAGGGCTCAGTACATTTTCCGCAGTTTCCACATCATTCAGCAACGTTTGCCACGTATCCGCGAGTGGTAGAAGTTGCGAGAGCCGTGCCCCAAAACATCGACAGCATTCTCGACGCCGCGGAGCAACAGCAGGCGAGCGACGTCTTCCTTCAGGAGGACGAGGTACCGCGGCTTAAGATCAATGAACAAATCATCGTCCTCGGCGAGGAACCGATATCGCTCGCGCACATGACCGCATTCTGGCAGGCCTGCGGTGCGAATACGCAGGGCGACCTGGATCGCGACACCGGCTTCGTGTCGCGCACGCATACGCGCTACCGCGTGAGCCTGCACCGCACCATGGGCCGCCTCGGCGCGGTCCTGCGCCGCATAAAAACCAGCGTGCCCAGCTTGAAAACGCTCGGAGCGCCCGAGTGGCTCCTGACCCGATGGGGCGCTCGCGAGCACGGCCTGATTCTTATAACGGGACCAACCGGCTCAGGGAAATCCACCACCATCGCGTCCCTCCTTCAATGGATGAACGAGAACCTCGTGCGACATATAGTGACGATCGAGGATCCCGTCGAGTATCAGTTCACCAGCAAGCGCTGTCATTTCACCCAGCGACAGGTAGGACGCGACACCAGCACCTTTGCGATCGGGTTGCGGAGTGCGCTTCGTCAGGCGCCAGATGTCATTTTTGTCGGTGAGATCCGGGATTACGAGACGGCGTTGACGGCGCTGCAGGCTTCGGAAACCGGACATCTCGTTGTTTCGACCATGCATTCGGAGAAGGTTGCGGACACGATGGAGCGTTATTTGAATCTTTTCCCGGCCGCAGACGAGAAGCACGGTGTGAACCTTCTGGCAAACCAGCTCTCTGGCGTCCTGTGCCAGAAGCTAGTCGAATCTACTAACGGAGGCTTGCATTTGCTGGTGGAACACGTCGAAAATGCTGGCGCCATG
>WNFX01003178.1_pt1 | contig 20692 bp, 19 predicted proteins | sample 5400111 | NCBI WGS metagenome assembly WNFX01 (sample SAMN13153363, study PRJNA577476) | soil metagenome | isolation source: 40 cm soil or saprolite under grassland replicate 1 | place: USA:California | collected 2016-06-15 | reverse complement strand
GCGACCAGCAGCGCGCCGGCCTGCCCGAGCCCGGGCCGCCGCGCCACGCCGATCAGCGCCGCGGTCAGCACGCCCGCCAGCACCAAGGGCAGCACCGAGGCGCTCAGTGCCGCGCCCCGCGGGTCGTCCGGATCCGCGGGCACCACGTCCACGACCCGTGGCTGTCCGCCCGCCGCGGACGAGCCCGGGGCGGCCTGGGCGCCCGCCTCGGTGGTCGCCTGGGTGAGCAACTGGGCCACCACGGGGCTGGCGGCCGAGGCCGTCAGCAGGGTGACGCCGCCGGGCCCGGCCACGATCGCGCCGTAGACCTCGCGGTCGGCGATGGCGGCGCGGGCGGCCGCCTCGTCGGTGTAGACGTGCACGTCGAACGCGTCGCCGCGCTGGGCGAGCTGGCGCTGGATCGCGGCGGTCGCCTGGGGCGACCCGGCGACGCCGATCGGCAGGTCGCGCGGGCCCACCTCGACGCCCGCCGGCAGCAGATCCTCGACGCCGCGCGGCGCTGCTTCGTGCGCAACGGCTTCCACGCCACCTCCATGCAGGACGTGCTGGGTGAGGCGCACCTGTCCGCCGGCGCGGTCTACCGCTACTTCCGGTCCAAGGACGACATCGTCACCGCGATCGCCAGCGGCGCCCTGCACGAGATCGCCGCCGCGCTGGAGCCGGGCGACGACGGCGCGGTGCCGCCGATCGAGGAGGTGGTCGGCCGGGTGCTGGCCGCCGTCGAGAAGCTCGGCGAGACCCAGGACGTGCCCAAGCTCGCGATCCAGATCTGGGGCGAGGCGATCCGCTCCCCCGCGGTGTTCGAGCGCGTCCGCGAGGCGCTGGAGGGCGTCCGCTCGACCTTCACCCGGCAGGTCCAGGTCTACCAGGACCGCGGCATGATGACCCGCCAGGTGCCGCCCGCCCACGTGGCCCGGGTCCTTGTGGCCGTCACCGCCGGGTTCATGCTCCAGTACGCGCTGGTCGGCGACGTCGACGCCGCGATGTTCCGCGACGGGGTCCGCGCGCTGGCCACCATGGCGCGCTGACCCAGACCCCCCGCGCCCGGCAATCCCACCGCCGGCGCCCCATTTCGTGCGCTAGGGCACCTGCGCGATCGTGCGCTGGTGCAGTCGGGCTATTTTTCTGGGCGCCGGTGCAATTCGCCGGAAAGCGGTACGGCGCGCAGCTTCGGCTGCGCGCCGTACCTTCCCCACGATTTACCGCGCCGAGGCGCGTACGTGCCACGTGGTGGCGGATATTCCCCGCTTACTAGCGCAGACCGACCTTGCGGCTGCAGGTTGGCCAGGCACCCCAGCCCTGCATCTGCTGCAGGTGCTGGGCGACGCGGATCTGCTCGGAGCGGCTGGCGTTCTGCGGGCTGCCAGAGCCGCCCGCGGCGCGCCAACTCGACTGGGTGAACTGGAGGCCACCGTAGAAGCCGTTGCCGGTGTTGATGCTCCAGTTACCGCCCGACTCGCACTGCGCGAGCCGGTCCCAGGCGCTCCCGCCGGCGACCGAGCCCGACGACCGCGAGGAGCTGCCGCTCCGGTGGTCGACCGTGCTGGTCGGCTGCGAGTGCCGCACCGAGGAGTCCCCGGTGGAGAACGAGCGGTGGCTGACCTGCCCACTGCCCGAGGGGATGGCCAGGCGCTGACCAGGGAAGATCAGGTTGGGGTTCTTGATGCTCGGGTTGGCGTCGTAGAGGGAACGCCAGCTCCCCAGACCTTGCGTGCCGGCGATGCGCGAGAGCGTGTCGCCGGACTTCACGACATAGGTCCCGCCGCGGCTGGATGCTGAGGCCGGCAGCAGGAACGTGGAGAACAGGACGGCACCGCTCAGCGCAATGACAGCGCCAAGACGGGCCGTGCGGGGTAAGTACCGATGCAGGAGCGCACGACGACGTGCCAAAACAACCTCCTGGAATATGGGGGATCCGGGGGATATTCAGATGGGCACGGGAGGGTGGCCCATCCTCCATGCCGCTACCACGCAGCGCATGGATGCGCCTGGGGGGCGCGGACCGGCGGTTCACCGTGGGGGTGCGAACCTGTCCGATCAACGAGCGAGCAGGTTAGCCAAAAGGAATCGAAATCGTCAAGGCCCTATCAATAATGTCCCTTTTCCCCGGGCCCGAACACTATGGGACCGGATCGGGGAAATGCGCAGGCTGTACTTGGGCCGCTTGCGCGGCCTGGAGTTTGGTGTTCCCGCTGGGCGGCCGACCATGCGCACGCAGGCCCAGAAACGACTTCGGCGGGGTGCTGCCGTGCGGACAGCACCCCGCCAGCGGGCCGACACCCCCCAGGTCGCTCGACCACCGACTCCGGCTGAGCACGCCCAGCCTCACGTCGGCCCCCCTGCCGAGGACCCCTGCCGGCCGGTTCACCATCCACCGCGGACGGTGGAACACGAAGCCCACGCCCGACCCGGCCTCGGTGCCGGGTGGGCGCGCGGCAATGGCCTCCGAAGCAAGGATGGCCGTTGCCGGTGCCGGCCGCCTGGGTCGGACGGCCCCCGACTTGCGGGACCTTTGGACCGTCCAGGCAACTCGGGCAGGCAGCGGGCTTCGCAAGCGGGCGGGCCGGTATGATGCTCTGGCGATGCGCTGATCAGTAGGGCAGCCGCCAAATGGGGGGCGATCGCTGCAGATGGCCGCCAGCTACGGCGGACGTGAAGCGCGATTGCTCGAGGCCGGGCTCGCGCTGACGCTGGACCGCGAACTTCCCGCCGTGCTCCGCCGCTTGGTCGCGCTTGCCTCGGAGCTGACCGGCGCCCGCTCGAGCGTGCTGGGCGTGCTCGGCGCCAACAACGTGGTCGTGGAGGTGATCAGCACCGCGCCGGACGGCCCCGACCTCGGCCCGGCGGGCCTGCCGGCGCCCGGCCCGGGCGTGCTGCGCCTGCGGGTGAAGGTCCGGGGCGTCGCCTTCGGGGACCTGTGCGTCACCGGCAAGCGGGACGCCGCCGACTTCGACGAGGACGACCGGCGCGCCCTCGAGGCGCTGGCGGCCTACGCCGGCGTGGCCATCGAGAACGCCAGGCTGCTGGTGGAGGCCGAGGGAAGCGCCCGCCGGCTGGAGGCGCTGCGCGAGGTGGCCGCCAAGATGCTCGCCGGCTCCCCGCTGGACCAGCTGCTCGAGCTGATCGCCAGCCACGCGATCCGGCTGGCCAGGGCGGAGGGAGCCAGCGTGCTGGTCCCCGGCCCCCGCGAGGGCACGCTGGTGATGGAGGTGGTCATCGGGCCCACCAGGGGGCTGCGGGGCGTCGAGATCCCGATCGACCATTCGGTCGCCGGACGGGTCATCCAGACCGGCAAGGCCGAGATCGTCGCCCACCTCGGCACCGACCCCCGGGCCTTCCAGCCGGTGGCGGAGCTCCGCCGTCCGGGCCCGGCCATGTTCGTGCCGCTGCGCGCCCGGCAGGAGCCGTTCGGCGCCCTGGTCGTGATCCGCCGCGTCGGCGACCCCGGCTTCGGCGAGGCCGACGTCGAGCTGGTCGAGGGCTTCGCCGACCTGGCGGCGGTCGCCTACGAGTACGCCAGCGTCCACCGCGAGCTGCGCCGCCTGGCGATCATGGAGGAGCGCGAGCGCATCGCCAGGGACCTGCACGACGGCGCCATCCAGGCGCTGTTCTCGGTCGGCATGGGCCTGCAGGCGACCGCGGCGCGCACCGGCGAGCCGGAGGTCACCCGCCGGCTGCACGGCGCGGTCGGCGAGCTGGACCGGGTCATCAGCGACCTGCGCAGCTACATCTTCGGGCTGCGGCCCGGGGTGCTGGCCGGCCGCCACATCGACCAGGTGCTGCGGCGGGTGGCCGACGAGATCGCCACGCCCGCCGGCGTCACCACCGTGGTCGAGGTCGACGAGCAGGTCGCCGCCGCGCTCAGCCCGCACGCCGGCGACCTGGTGCAGCTGGTCCGCGAGGCGCTGGCCAACGTGGTCCGGCACGCCGGCGCCACCACCTGCCGGGTCTCGCTGTACTGGCGGCAGGCCGCCGCCGGCCTGCAGCGCGGCCGCCTCGCCGTCCTGGAGGTCGACGACGACGGGGGCGGCTTCGACCCCAAGCTGGCACCCACCGGCCACGGCCTCGGCAACCTGCGCGCCCGCGCGAGCACGCTGGGTGGCACCCTGGAGCTGAAGAGCGTCTCGGGGGACGGCACCGTCGTGAGGGTCCTGATCCCGCGGTAGCGCCCCGCGCGGGGCCGGGTCCCGAGGGTCCCGCAGGGCAGGGGCCCATCGGCCCTTGGACGCACCCCGCGCCTGCTGTGACCCTGCCGCGGGGGCCGACCGGTCCTGGTCCAGCGTGCCCGTGACCCGAACGGAGGTGTGGGACCACCCCCTCATGAGCTCGCCAATGCTCCGCGTCATGCTCGTCGACGACCACGAGGTCGTCCGCAGCGGCATCAAAGCCCTCCTGGCCGCCACCGATGACCTCATCGTGACCGCCGAGTCCTGCTCGGCGCGCGACGCCGTCGCCGTCGCCGAGCGCTGCACTCCCGACGTGGTCGTCATGGACGTCCGCCTGTCGGATGGAAGCGGCATCGAGGCCACCCGGGACATCCGCGCCCGCCGGCCCGCCACCAAGGTGCTGATGCTCACCTCGTTCGCCGACGACGAGGCGCTGTTCGCCTCGATCATGGCCGGCGCCGACGGGTACGTCCTCAAGCAGATCCGCGGCGACGAGCTGGTCCACGCCATCCGCACCGTCGGCAAGGGCGGCAGCCTGCTGGACCCGGCCGTCACCAGTGGTGTCTTCGACCGCCTTCGCCGCAACAAGCAGTTCCTCATGGACGAGAAGCTCGCCCGGCTGTCGGCCCAGGAGGAGCGGATCCTCGGGCTGGTGGCGACCGGCAACACCAACCGCCAGATCGCCGACGAGCTGGGCCTGGCGGAGAAGACGGTCAAGAATTACGTTTCGAGCATCTTGACCAAGCTCGAGGTCGGCCGCCGCGCCGAAGCGGCCGCCTATCTCGCCCGCCACAGCTCCTCTGGCGGCGGCTGAGCCGCAACCCCCCGTTCTCGACATCTCGGGTCGTCCACGACACGAGCCGATAGAGAGAAGGCCGCCACTCCTCGGCGCTGCCACCTGGCAGCCCTGGCGGCGCGGCGAGGGGGGCGAGTGAGCCGGTCCGACGTCGGGATCGTTGCCAGGAGGATCACCGCGCGTGGCCCGCTGGGCCCGGCCTTCCAGGCGGTCGACCTGGAGGCCGAGCCGGGCGCCCTGGTGGCCGTCACCGGGCCGGGCGGCTCCGGCCACAGCTCGCTGCTGCTCGCGCTGGCCGGACGGCTGCGCCTGGTGGCCGGGCAGCTCACCGTCGGCGGCTACCGGCTGCCGGTGCGCTCGGCGGCGGTGCGGCGGCTGGTGGCCGTCGCCCGCGCCCGCCCAGCGATCGACCTGGACCCGCGCCTGCGCGTCCAGGAGCTGATGGTCGAGCGCTGCCTCGTCTCGCCGGGCTCGGCCAGCCTCGGCCCGATCGCCGCGGCCTTCGAGCTGCTCCGGATCGACCCGCCCCGCGACGCGCTGGCGCTCGACCTGCACCCGGCCGAGCGGACCCTGCTGGCGTGCGCGCTGGCGCTCGCCACCGAGCCGGGCGCGATCGTGATCGACGACGTCGACCAGGGACTGGAGCCCGCCGACGTCCCCTGGGTCTGGCGCGCGCTGCGCGCCGTCGCCGGCACCGGCTGCACCGTCGTGGCCAGCGCCGACGCCCCGCCGCCAGATCCGGTACCCGCGGACGTGGTCGTCCGCCTGCCGCACCGGTCGACGCTCGAGCGCGCCGCCACGGCGTGGGCCGAGCGGGTGGACGCAAAGGGAGGGGCACCGTGAAGACCATCAGGCTTGCGCTGCTGGAGCTCCGCCGGTTCCGCGGGCCGCTTCTGCGCCTGGTGCCGCTCGGGGTCGCACTGGTCCCATTGGTGTCCGCTGCTGTCTATCTCTGGTCTGCCTGGGACCCGTATGGCCGGACGGACCGGATCCCGGTCGCCGTGGTCAACCAGGACCGCCCCGTCACCTCGCAGGGCGAGCTGGTCAACGCCGGGCAGCTGCTGGTCGAGCAGCTCCGCCAGGACCCCATCTTCGACTGGCGGTTCGTCGGGGAGGGCCCCGCCAGGCGCGGCCTGCGCGACGGCCGCTACGCCTTCACCATCACCGTGCCGGCCGACTTCAGCGCCCGGCTCGCCAGCCCCGCCAGCCAGGCGCCGCAGCGCGCCTCCATGCTGATCACCCTCGACGACGCCAACGGCTACCTCACCGGCAAGCTCGTCGAGACGACCATGGTCAGGCTCCAGGAGCAGGTCGACGCCGCCGCGCGGACTGCCTACGCCCAGCGCATCCTCGGTGACCTGGACACCCTGCGCGGCCGGCTCGCCAAGGCCTCGACCACCGCCACCAGCCAGCGGGACGGCATCGCCAGGCTCGCCCAGGACGCCGGCGAGCTCGCCCAGCAGCAACGCGCCGCCGGCCAGCTCGCCACCACCGGCCAGCAGCTCACCAGCTCCGCCCAGCAGCTCTCCCAGTCGCTGTCGGGCGCGGCCAGCTCCATGGCCGACCAGATCCCGGCCGCCACCCAGGCGGTCGTCGACGCCAGCAGCAGCGCCCAGCGCAACAGCGGCCAGGCCGCCGGCGGCATCACCACCGCCCAGCAGCAGGCCGACCTGGCGCTGGACGGGCTGACCGCGCTCGCCCAGGACCATCCCGACCTGCGCGGCGACGCCAACTTCCAGCTCGCCATCGAGGCCGCCCGGCAGGCCGACCGCGCCGCCGCCACCGCCGGCGTGGCCGCCCAGGAGGCCAGCACCTCCAGCTCGCAGGCCGTGGCCGCCTCCCAGCAACTCCAGAGCGCCAGCAGCGGCGCCCTCCAGCAGCTCCGCTCCGCCGCCAGCCAGGGCAGCGAGCTGGTCCGCTCGGCCCAGCAGGCCGCCGACGGCGCCGGCGGGCTGCGCACCGGGCTGGACGGCGCGCTCACCGGCGCGCACTCGCTGCAGGCGCAGATCGGCAGGCTCCAGGGCGCCGCCACCCAGCTCGCCGACGGGCTGGGCGCCTCCCTCGACCAGATCCCTCCCTCCAACGCCCAGCAGCGCGCCCAGATCGCGGACTCGCTCAGCGTCCCGGTCGACGTGCGCACCACCAACCTGCACCCCGCCCGCTCCTACGGGCGCGGCCTCGCGCCGCTGCTGTGCGGCATCGGCCTGTGGGTCTTCGGGCTGGTCGCCTACCTGGTGCTGCGGCCGCTGAACGCCCGAGCGCTGGCCGGCAGGGCACGCGCCCTGACGGTGGCGGTCGCCGGCTGGCTGCCCGCTGCCGGGATCGGCGTGGCCGGCGCCCTGGTCCTGTACGGGGTGCTGGCCGGCGGCCTCGGGCTGCACCCGCTGCACCCGCTGTGGACGATCGGGCTGCTGGTGCTGACGGCGGGCGCCTTCGTCGCCCTCATCCACCTGCTGCGCACCCTCTTCGGCATCGCCGGGGTGGCGCTGTCGGTGGTGCTGCTGACCTTCCAACTCACCGCCTCCGGCGGCCTGTACCCGCTGGAGACGGCCCCGGCCCCGTTCCGCACCATCCACCCGCTCAGCCCGCTCACCTACGTGGTCGATGGGCTGCGGGTCACCATCTCCGGAGGCGAGCCGTTCCAGCTCATCCGCGCGGCCATCGTGCTCGGCGCGCTCCTGCTGGTGTGCCTGGGCCTGACGACGCTGGTGGTGACCCGCCGGCGCGTCTGGACCGTGGGGCGGCTCACCCTCAGGCCGGCCGTCGAGCTGTGAGCACGCTCACGCGGGCGGCGCGAGACGGACCTCGCCCGCCTCGGCGTCGGCGGCGAAGGCCAGCAGCTGGGCGCCCTCGGCGGTGACCGCGGCGGCCTCGCGCTTCGACAGGCGCCGGAACGGCTCGACGATCAGGCCGGCGGCCGCCCGCTCACGGGCGATCCTCCAGGTCCCGACGACGAAGCCGTCGACCAGCAGGGAGCCTTTGGTGAAGACCCGCTCGCGGTGCTCGACGGCGATCACCCGGCTCCGGTCGGCGTGGGACAGCAGCAGGTTGTCGTACTCCGGCAGGAACCTCGGCGGCGCCGGCGTGTCCGGGTCGGGTCGGGGGGCCTCGGGCAGGTCGAACAGCTCGTTGCCGGCCTCGTCGCGGAAGCGCAGCAGCTTGGGCCGCAGCCGCTCCACCACCTCGCGGAGCCGGGTCAGCCACGACCATGTCTGCACGTCCTTGACGGTGGCCGGGCCGAACGCGGCCAGGTAGCGCAGCACCAGCTCCTCGAGGTCGGCGCCGCTGGCCATCGGCCGGCCGAGCCAGGCCTCGGCGGTGGTCCAGGTGGCCAGCCCGCTGGCTCCCCAGACGCCACGCGGCGGCACCTGGACCAGCGGCACCAGGTAGCGGATCGTGTAGCCGAGCGAGCTGGCGTCGCGATCCGGCCAGCGCTGCTGGAGGAGCTTGCAGAGCGCCGCGGTGGTGCGAGGCCGCTCCTCCAGCACCGCCCTGCCGGCGGCCAGCAGCGCGCCGCTGTCCATCCCGGCGACGTTCCTGCCGAACGGGGTGCTGGCGTGCACCCGCTCCAGCATCGGCTGCAGCAGCGGGCGCATCCACAGGCAGTCGCCGGCGGTGACCAGGTGCAGGGTGGTGCGCAGCAGCGGCGCGCGGACCACCCGCCGGTCCAGCAGCAGCCCGGCCAGCTCGTCGTGGCGGAAGCCCTCCAGCCGCGTCCACAGGCCGACGTACGGCGCGTTCGGCACCTGCGCCTGCATCCCGACCAGCCGCTCGACCCCCTCGGCGGCCGGCACCCGCCAGCGGCGCAGCAGCCCCTGGCGCTCCAGCAGCGCGCGGTTGAGCGCCCGCCGGCCAAGCGCCGGAGCCGGCTCGCTCACCCCCCGCCGGGTCGTCACCAGCGGTCGTGCGCCTGCGGGCGCTCCTGGCTGGCCCATCCGCGGCAAGCCGACCCGAGACGCTGGCCCGACGGCAGCGGCAGCAGCGTCGCCGCGGCCAGCAGCACCGCCAGCAACAACGCGCCGAACACCCACCCGCCGATGACGTCGGCGATCCAGTGCCGGCCCAGGTACAGCCGCGAGTAGCCCTCCATGAACGCCGCCCCCGCCACGACCGTCCAGGCCGCGCCCGCCGCCCGCCGGCCCCGCGACCGCCGCGCCAGCAGCCAGGCCACCATGCCGCCCACCAGCACCACCCGCGCCGACCCGCCGGACGGGAAGGCGCCGGCTGGCCCGATCGCCAGCGCCGCCGGGGGCCGCGGCGCCTGCACCAGCGCGGCGATGCCCAGCTGCAGGTATTTCTCCACCGGCACCGTCGCCAGCAGCAGCAGCGGCAGCGCCTCCCGCCGGTACAGGGCCAAGCCGATGCCGGCGACCGCCGAGACCAGACCGGTGGCCGCGTAGCTGCCGATCCCGGTGAACCCGCTCAACGCGGTGGTCGCCCAGCCAGCACGGTGGGAGACGAACCAGTCGTACAGCGGCCGGTCGACACCGGCCACGGCCCCGCTCTTGGCGAGCAGGCCGAGCATCCACATCACCAGCACCAGCAGGGTCACGCCGACCATCAGGACCAGCGCCGACGCGGCCAGCGCCCCCGGCGGCCCGGCAGCGCCCAGCCGGTCCCGGAGCCATCCGGCCCCCGGCCAGGGTGTCCTCACGCCGTTCCTTTCATCCGAGGTCGTGCGCAACGTCCGGAATCATAGCCCGCGCCCGCCAAGAGGATCGCTCTGGCGCGGGTGGAAGCCGGCTGACCCCTACGCTAGCGTCAGGGTCTGACACCCACGAATGGGACATCGGGATGCACGAGCGACGAATCGAGATCCGCTGGAGCGACCTGGACGCCTACGCCCACGTCTACCATCCCGTCTACCTGACCTACATGGAGGCGGCGCGCGATCAATGGCTCGGCCGGGTCCTCGAGCTGCGCGGGCGGATCTGGGACTACGTCGTGGCGCGGGTGACGATCGACTACCGCGGCGCGCTCGCCCTGGCCGACGGCGCCGCGGTGGTCCGCTGCCGCCTCCAGCGGATCGGCCGCTCCAGCCTGACCACCAGGGAGCAGGTGCTCGCGCCCGACGGACGGGTGGCCGCCGAGGCCGAGGTCGTCATCGTCGCCTGGGACGCCACCACCGGCGGCTCGCGGCCGCTGGAGCAGGTCGAGCGCGCCGCCCTGGAGCGCGAGCTCGAACACGTCGGCGCCTGAGCCTTTACGGGCAGAGGTACGATCCACCGCTACCAACAGCACGGTGCCGCCGTACTGGCCGACCGGCCCCGAAGCGGCCGTCCACGGCTGGGCAGCCCCAGACTGGGCCAGCGGATCCGCCGGTTGCTCACCCAGCCAGCCCCGCGCCTGGACCATCCCCAGGCTGTGGCACGCGCTGGGCCGCCCACAGCTCAGTCTGCACACCCTGCACCGTCGGGTGCGCGCGGTCGCAGCCTGGCGGCGGCCCCGCCTGATCGCCAAGGGCGACCCCGACCGCGACCAGATCCTCGCCGACCTGCAGCAGCAGATCCGCGACCTGCCCGACGGTGCGGTGGTGCTGGCCGAGGATGAGACCCACATCAACCTGCTGCCCTGGGTGCGGGCCACCTGGATCCCCCGAGGGACTCGCCAAAAGGTCATGACCCCCGGCAAGAACCGTCGCCGCACCATCTTCGGCGCGGTCGACCTGCGCACCGGCCGGTTCCTGTGCCAGGTGACCCACAAGGCCATCAGCGTCAGCTTCACCGCGTTCTGCGAGCAGCTGCTGGCCGCCTATCCGGCTGCGCCGCTGGTGGCGGTGGTCTGCGACAACGTCATCATCCACCACTCCAAGATCGTGCAGCGGTGGCTGGCCACCCATCCCCGGATCCAAGTCCTGCACGGGGCGCGCTACAGCCCCCACGACAACCCGGTCGAGCGCATCTGGGGCACGCTCAAGGCGTGGCTGGCCAACAACCCCCACCCTGACCATCCAGGGCCGCGTCCGCCAAGTGGACGCCTTCTTTCGCCAGCGCACCCCCGCGCAGCTGCTGGCGCCCGCCGCGCCGCACAGCTCCCCCTGGCTGCCCGAGGATTACGTGCAGAACTTCAGGGAGGCCGCTCATATAGATCGTTGATGCGGATTTTTGTGCTGGTCAGGGGTGTGTTAGTGGTCGTAGGCGAGCAGGGAGCGCTTGGTTGGGGCGCCGATCTGCCAGTTGTGCCAGATCGCGGTGTTGAGGGCCAGCAGGCGCTGCACGACGCGGGCCCACAGGCCGGCGGGCACGCGGCCGCCGTGGTCTTCCAGGCCGAGCTGGTGCTTCAGCGTCCAGATGATCGCCTCCACGCGCTGGCGCAGCCAGTTGGGGAAGATCCCAGGATCGTGCTCGTCGCTGGCCGAACCCGGTGACCGTCCCCTCGGCGGTCCACACCAGCAGGAGCTTGACCCCCCGGTAGTAGCGGCTGTGGGCGGGCTCGTAGCCGTAGCCGGCGGAGCCGAACAGGTCCGAGCGTTTGGCGGTGATGGTGGACTGGCCGCAGCCCACCGGCGTGCCGTCCAGCAGCCGCAGCCGCTCCGCCGACCCGGGGTCTTGTCGGCCAGCCACCGCAGCGCGGCCTCCAGCAGCGGCGCCAGGTCCTTGAGCCGCCGGTTGTAGGCGCTTTGGCCAAGCAGGCGGGGAAACAGGTGCCCGACCCGGGTGGGGGCGGCCCGCAGCCAGTGGCGTTCGTCGTGGTAGCGCAGCAGCACCTGGGCGACGGCCAGGCAGACCAGCTCGGCATCGGTCACCTGCGGCGGTCGACCCGGGCCGCGGCGGCGTTTGCCAAGTGTGGGGATGACCCGGTCGGTGAGTTCCACGTACAGTGCGATCAGAAGGGTGTCCAGGGCGGCGATCACGAAGACCTCCACGGTCCGACGTGTGTGAACACGCCGATCTTGGACACCCTTCACCTGTCAGTCACCGATCAAGGACGGCGTGTGGGCCAGCGGAGGTGCACTCACGGACGTCTCGCTGCTGTACGTGCCGTTCATGGCTGGTGATGCCGCGCATCCGGTGGCAGCGGCCCCGGGTCGGTATGCGCGGGCGGGTGCCCACAGCCTGCTGGCTGGCAAGGGGGTCACGGCCACCCACCAGCGCGTCCAGGCGCCATCCGGAGTCGGCGCCGGCGTTGCTGCCGCGTCGCTGGCGGTCAACCACGGCGTGCGCGTGGCGGTGCGGTCGGCGATCAGCACGGCGCGGCTGCCGATCGTGCTGGCCGGATCGTGCGATGCGGCGATCGGGGTCGTGGCCGGCCTGGGCGGTGGGCGCTGCGGCATCGTCTGGATCGACGCGCACGCCGACTTCAACACGCCGGCCTCGTCGGCCAGCGGCTTTTTTCCCGGCATGTCGCTGGCCGTTGTCACCGGCCACTGCTACCGGGAGCTCTGGGCATCGCTGGGTGGCCGCCCGCCAGTCCCGGAACAGCTGGTCGTGCTGGCTGGTGTGCGCAGCCTCTCCCCGCCAGCGGAGGCCCGCCGGCTGCGAAACTCCGCCATCCACGCCATCCCATGGAAGCAGGGCAGGCCACAGGGCGACATCGCCGCCGAGCTGGAGCAGCTGGCTGGCCAGGTCGACGAGGTCTACCTGCACATCGACAACGACGCGTTCGACCCACACACCGCGCCCGGCATCGTGGACGAGCCGGTAGCTGGCGGGCTGTCACTTCCCCAAATGGAAGACATCATCCACGCCGTGACGACACGGCTGCCGATCGCGGCCGCCACCATCGCGACCTACACTCCCGCCCGCGACCAGCAGGATCGGACCTTGCTCGCCGACCTGCGCATCATCGACCTCCTCGGCGAGTACGCCGCACAGAACTGAGACCCCTGCTGACGTGCGCAGAATTGCCGGTCAACGATCTACATAGCTGGTGGTCCGGGCGTGCGCGGGGGGCACCGGCTGCTTGCCAGGCGGTAGGCCACCGCTATAGAACCTGCGTTCTAGCTCGGCGAAAAACGCCCCTGAGAGACGTTCGAAGTCTTCCTCGGTAAGTAAGCCTGATGGGATCGCCTATGTTGAGCTTCAAGACCGACCGTTCAGGTGTCAGCTTGATCTGTCTGTCGCCGCGCATGATGCCATTGTTGTTCATCAAGGAGTCACAGATGATCCTGACCTCGTTGAGTGGATTCCCGTCCTTGCCTTCATAGTCGGCCCATAGTCGGCCCCTGGAAGTCTGTGAACGAAGTAACGGTCCAGGACGAGGGTCATGTTGTTGAAGAACAGCGCCTCGAAGGATTCAACGGCAGCGTCGAACCTCTCGTCCGTTGTCGCGCCGGCAACGGCCTTGACGAGTTGCTTGTACGCTGCAAGCTGTTGCTCCACCGCCGCTTTGCCCTGATCGATTTCCTCTTGTGTGTACTTCTTACGGCCGAGCATGGTGGTTCCTTTCATCGTTGGGGTCCCTGGGCGACAAGGTTGATTGCGGGCGATGCTCTGCGTCGGCGGGCGGCACGGTGTAGCTCCACCCCCATGCTAAATTTGGGATGCTGCGCGAACCCCGGCGGTCACGGCAGGAGATACGCCTCGATCGAGTACTCACGACCCTGCGCCAGATAGGGGTGATCCTTCACCAGGCCGAGCGCCTCGTCCATGTCTTCTGCTTGAATGATGCTATAGCCATTCAGATGGGTTGCCGAGCGACTGGTCGACCCATCACCATGCAGCGCAAGCCCATTCGACATCGGCGATCCCTTGTCAACCAATTTGTCTCCGAGCTTGTCGAACCACGCCGGCCAGCCCTCGTGTAATGCATCCGGCGGTGTTGGCGGCCCCACATACAGCACCATGAATCTCGTCATGTCAGTCCCCTCCTCAGCAGCCGAGGTCGCGGTGCCTTTGACCGCGACCTCGGCGACTCGTGCCGGGTGTCGTCTGAGCGCCTCTCAGGAGGCGGACGCGACCTTCCAGAGGTAGCCGTCGGGGTCGCTGAAGTACCCGAAGTAGCCCCACGGCGAGGCTGCTTGCTGCTTCACGACGCCGCCACCGGCCGCCACGGCGTTGCCCATCACCTCGTCCACCGCTTGGCTCGAGGGGACGATGAAGTGGAACGAGACACCCCGGAAGCCGGATCCTTCGGAGGAGACGCCGGCGTCTCGCGCCGCTGCCTCCCGCTGGTACAGCGCCAGCGACGATGATCCCTCGCCCAGGTTGAACGACACGAAGGTGGGATGGTCCTGGTCGATCGCGCAGCCCAGGCCTTCCCCGTAGAACCGCTTGGAGCGGGCCAGGTCCTCGACGCCGAGCATGATGGCGGTCACCTGCACGGGCATGGCTGTCTCCCTTCTACCCACCAGCGTGGGCAACGAGCGCTCATCAGGGGTGGACCGATTTCAGGGGATCACGTCACGGTGGCTGCCCCGAGCATCAACATCATGTGCGGGTTCGTCCCGCAAGGTCCCCCTGCACGCCGAGGCCCGCACCGTCCTGGCCGCCTGGCTCGGTGATCGCGCGCGGCTGCTGGAGGAGCTCGCCGCGCGCGGCCGCCCCGCCGCCCCAGCCGAGCAGGCGGCGCTGTGGCTGTCGCGCCGTGGCAGGAGGCTGACCACCCGCGCGATTGAGCTGGTCGTCCGGACGCTCGGCGCCGAGGCGGGCCTGGAGGAGGAGCTGTCGGCGCACGTGCTGCGCCACACCTGCTTCACCAACCTGCGCCGCGCCGGGGTCGACCTGGTCAGGATCGCCGCTTGGCCGGGCACGCCCGCCTGGACACCACGCGGCGCTACACCTTGCCGTCCGAGGCCGACCGGCAGGCCGCGATCGACAGCATCCGGATCGAGGACTGACAACGGCTACTGACCCACGGCGCCCTTGTGGGTGATGCCGGCGGAATCAGCCGGAGGGACCGCTGCTACAGCGTGCTCATCGTGGTGGCTGGTCGGAAGCCAGTGGGGCGGCACGCAGGCTGAGCCGGCTTGCCCATGTCGAGGCGGACCTCGCCGTAGGGCGCCACGTGCGACCAGACAGCGGGGTGAGGCCGCGACGGTCCTCGACGCTGAGTACGTGCTCCCAGGCAGGATCGGCCAGCACGTCTTGGAGCATCAGGGTGTTGACGTAGACCAGGGCGGCCTGCAGGACCCGCAGGCAGGCGACGGTGAGCTCGCGCTCGTCGCGGCGGTTGGTGGCCAGCTCCCCGCCCTTGCCGTACAGGATGATCGACTGGCCGGGGTTGTGGGACTCCAGCACGTTGAGGCCCTCACCGACCTCCCGTTGCAGGTCCCGGTCGCGGAGGTAGCGGGCGACGAAGATGGTCTTCTGCGCGCGACCGACCTCCAGCATCGCCTGGTAGGTCGGGTGGGTCGCCGCCCGGGTGAAGCGCCGCAGGATCGCCTCGGTGGCGGCGGTCCCGACCCGGATCGCGGTGGCGTAGCGGACCATCATGTCGTACTGCTCGCCGATCAGGCTCCACCGGATCGTCCGGGTCAGCGCCGGGCCGAGCTGCGGGTAGGCGTCGGGTTCGCCGGCGGCGGGCCGGTACAGCCGCACCTTGTTGATCCGCTTGATCCTTGGCAGCAGGTCGAACCCGAGCAGCCGCGTGATCCCAAAGCCGATCTCGGACTGGCCGTGGGAGTCGACGTAGTTGCCCTCCACCTGCATGGCGGTGCCGTGGTGCATGGCGCCCTCGACCATGGCGGCGACCTCGGAGGCGGTGCAGTCCAGCAGTTGGGAGTGGATCGCCATCGACTTGCGTTCGACGTGCCAGTAGATGAGCACTCCGCGACCGCCGTAGCGGGAGTGCCACTGGGTGAAGATGTTCTGGTCGAACGTGCCCACGTGGGTGGAGTCCGACGCCACCGCGGTGGAGCCTTCGCCCCAAATGGCCCGCTGGCGCGCGGCGAAGGTCGCGTTGGCCAACTCCACCGCCATCGCGCGGGCGGCCTCGGCCGACAGGTACCGGCGCCGCACGTAGCGCAGGTCGTCTTCGGTGTGGCGGTGGTCGCCGGCGGCGACCGCGCGCAGGCCGGTGTTGGTCCCGTAGGCATAGACGCACAGCAGCAGCCGCTCCGCCAGCACCTGCGGGTCCAGGTCGGCGCGGCCGGCGACCGAGGTGACCGCCTGCAGGCAGCCGGTGCGCAGCGCGGCCTCCTTGAGCATGTCGATCAGCGGCACGGTGCCCCAGCGCCGCTCGACCTCGTGTTTGAGCCGCCGCAGGTTGCGGGGCTCGGGCGCGGCGTCCAGCGGGGACAGCCGGATCGCCCCGCCGGGCCGGTCGGCGACGTCCAGCCACGCGAGCCTGGGCAGGGCGTCGTTGAGGGCGGCGAGCTCGCGGCGGTGCTCGGCCAGCAACTCGTCGACGAACCGGCTTGGGTCCAGCGGCTTGCGCAGCGCCTGGTAGTGCGCGGCGCGGCGCTCCTCGAAGTCGGCGGGCAGGTCCTGGTCGGGGTTGCGCCAGCGGTCGGCGCCCTCGACCCAGGACCACCCGCCGGCGGCCGCGCCGGTCATCCCGCCAGACCAGCTCCTCCCAGTCGCCCAGGATCCCGCTGTGGACCGGGACGTGCTCGCCGAGCGGGTAGTAGCGGGCGTTGCCGTCGTGGGCGTGGCGGCCGATCAGCCCCAGCGCCTCGATCACCGGCTGATGGGTGGTGTTGCTGGACCGGAATGCGAGCACCTCGAGGAGGCGGATCAGGCCCTTGCGGTAGTGGCTGGTGTAGGAGGCCTTCAGGGTGGTCTGCACCGAGCGGCGGTAGGTCGGCCCCGACTGCTTGTACTCGGCGACCAAGTCCCGCAGCGTCCGCTCACCGCCGGGCACCACCGGAAACAGCGCGGCCCGGACGGTGTCGTCGGGGTGATCGACGGCGGCCCCCGCGATCCGGAACAGGATCGTCTCCTTTCCGCCCGCGCGTTGATCCGGTGCACCGTGGCGATCAGCAAGTCCACCAGGCGGACCGCCTCAAGCTTGCCGATCTCGGTCAGCATCGACTCCAGGCTGACGTTGCCCGGGTCGGACTTGATCAGCGCCAGCAGCGCCGCCCCCTCCGCCTCCTGCTCCCCTCGTCGGCGCCAGCGTCATCAGGAGCGGCGGCGACCAACTCCTCCAACCGCACGGTCGCCGCCGTCGACAGCCGCGAGGCGATCCGCACCGACAGGACCTCCTCGGCCTGCCGAAGCGCCGAAGCCACCATCCGGTCGACGCGGCCGGCGGTGGGCGGCTCGATCCGCTCGGCGTGGCAGTGGGCCAGCAGCTCCTCCCGGACCCGCTCCGCCTGGCGTTCGCGCTGCGCGACGTGCGCGGCCAGCCATGCGGTCAGCTTGTCGGCGTCGGCGACGCTGCACCCCCGAAACCCAAGGTGCCGGCGAACCTCGACCCGGTGGCGTTTGGTCTGGCGCCCTGACCAGTCGTACAGCCCCAACTCCTCGGGTGGAACGCCGACTTGGCGGGCGATGTGGTCGACGGCGTTGTCGGGGATCTCTCCCCGGCCGCGCGGGAACCGGCCCTTCCAAGCCAGGTACTTCAGTAGCAGGCTGAAGCCCAGCCGAGTCGCGCCGCTCTTGTTGCGCAGCAACACCAGCTCGTCATCGGCGAGCGTGAAGTGCTCGAGCAGCTGGTCAAGGTCCAGCGGACGGGCCACGATCCTCTACCCGTCCAGGAGTGCCAGCGGCGCCGACGGCGGCGTGGAAGCAGAAGGGACCATAGGGGCGCAACCCTACCGCCCCCCACCGGCCGGCCCGGCCGCCCACGCGCAAAGGCGACCGGCTGCCGGAGCTGATCGTGCTGGCCGCCATGACCCGCTACCGGTGGACCCCCGTCCAGGTGCGCTGCTACGCCACCACGCTGGAGCGGGAGGTGCTGGCCATCCGCTGCCTGACAGTGGTACGGCGCGCTCAAAGGCCAACCCGTCCAGGTCGTGCTGTCTCGCCCAGTCGGCGCGCCCGACGGCTACCAGCTGGCCCTGGTCACCACCGACCTGGCCGCCACCCCCTCGGCGATCATCGAACGCTACGCCGACCGCTGGTCCCAAGAGCAGGCGTTCCTTGACGGCCCCGGACTCCCGAACGTGACCCGAGCCGCAAGGTAGCGGCGGAGTCAGCGGCGCCGGGTCGGATCGCGTCGCTGCTGCCAGCGGCCAAGCGCCTCGGGTGAGACGCGGGCGTAGCGGGCCAGGGACGCGACCGAGGTGTGCCCGGAGTAGGCCAGCAGGGTGGCGGTGTTGGCGCCGGCCTCGGCGGCGTGGGTGAGGGCGGAGTGGCGGAGCTGGTGCAGCGTCCACGGCCCGCCAGGGTAGGCGGCGGTGGCCTGCTCGAACAGCTCGGCGGCGCGACGGTACGACAGTCGCGCCCGGCCAGTGGCCGGGTCGAGGTCGCTGGGTGGGAGCTGCACGCGGGCGCGGCGGTCGGTCACGAACACCGGGCCGGCCCGGCGGCCCTTGAGCAGGCGGGGCAGGAGCCGCGCGGTGGCGGTCTGCCAGACGATGACGTCGGCGGCGTTGCCTTTGCGGCGGACCTTGGCGCAGCGGTTGCGCAGGTCCAGCTCGGTGATGTCGAGGGCGAGGACCTCGCCGGCGCGGGCGGCGGTCTCGTACAGCAGCCGCCATAGGGTCCGCTCCCGCAGGCCGAGGTCCTCGCGGCCGAGCAGCGCCTCGATCTGGTCACGTGGCAGCGCCTTGGTGCGGTCGGGCGCGCGGCCGCGCCGGCGCAGGCTGCGGGTGGGATCGGCGGCGGGGTCGAGCCAGCCCTGGTCGTGCCAGTAGCCGAGCGCCGCGCGCAGCGCGTCGAGGTTGCGGTTGAACGTCGCCGGCGCCTGCTGGGCCCAGCGGCTGGTGAACCAGGCGGTGAGCTGGGTGGCGGCGGCCGGCTCGGCCAGGTCGGCGACGGGCCGGTCGGCGCCCAGCTCGGCGCGCAGCGCGGCCAGGGTGCTGGCGTAGACGCGGCGGGTGCCGGCGCTCTCGGGATGGTCGAGGGTGGCCAGGTAGCCGGCGACCGCCGCGGCCAGGGTCGGCCCGGCAGGGTCGGTGCGGAGGCGATGCACGGTCGCCACGAGCCCCTCTCCCTCTATCGCAGAAAAGCTGTGGGAGCCGCCCCGACTGGTAGGGGTGTCGTCCCAAGTCACTTCGGAGCTTACCGCAGAAAGTCCATCCCTTTCTGCGGTAGCAACGTGGCCGAGAAAGATCGGGAGTGGCGGTGTTCAATCAAGGGCGTACGACTGAACGCCGCGCCCCGGGGCGGGTACCCGTTCGACCTGCCCGCGGTCCGCGCGCTGGCACAGCGGGGGGCGGGGATTTCACCACCCGGCCCGGGGGCCTGCGGTCACCGCGTCTGGTCGGCGCGCCGCCACCGGGCTGCGGCTGCCCAGCACCGCCGCCAGCCCGACGAGCACGACCAGCAGGTACCCGGCCGGGCCCGGTCGGGTACGGACTCCCGCGATACCGGCGTACAGGGCCGGCACCGCCCATGGGAAGTACGCGCCGTATCCGAGCGTGGTGACGATCTGCCCGAGGAACGTGGCCAGCACGATCCCGCCGACCGGCGCCAGGTACCCGCGAGCCACGCTGGCTAGCAGCGCGAACGGCGCCACCAGGGCGATCGTCATGATCGCGGTGAGCAGCAGCCGGACCAGGCCGGATCCGACCGTGCCGGCAGCGGCGCCGGGCAGCCGCAGCCCGGTGACGACGCCCACCCCGAGCGCGCCGGTCCAGGCTGCCAGCACCAGGCACCAGGCGGTGGCCACGATGAACTTGGCCGCCACGATCGCGGCGCGCGGGACGGGCAGCGCGAGCATGTCCTTGACGGTCCGGTCGGCGAACTCCCGGCCGAAGACCCAGATGAACAGCAGCCCGAAGACGAACAGCCCGCCGATCCCGGTGGCCTCGGTGAGGAATCCGAGTGCGGTGGGCGTGTCCGCGACACCGACGGTCAGCTGCGCCTTCGCCCCCAACAGGCCCCACGAGCGGGCCGCGGCCGGGTCCTTGAGGATGACCATGAACAGGCCATCGACGAGGGGGACCAGGCTGAACGCGAGGGCGGTGATCCAGGGGGTACGCGAGCGGCGCAGCTTGAGCGCCTCGACCCGTACCGCCGCGGTGAAGTCACCCATCGTCGCCTCCGGTACCGGCGCCGACCAGGCGCAGGAAGTGGCTCTCGAGATCGTCGTGGGTCACGGTCAGGCTGGTGGGTGGGTACCCGGCGGCGACCAGCACGGTGGCCACGTCGTCCGGCCGGCGCAGGGCCGCCTCCTCGGTGAGCACCAGCGCGCCGTCCGGGCCGCCCCATCCGTCACCGCCAGCCGCTCCGGGACCGGTCGCCGCTGCGCCGCCCGGGTCGAAGCCGGCGGCGCGCAGCGCGACCCGCGCCCCGGCCGGGTCGCGCGCGGTGACCACGAGCCGGGGGCGTTCCCGCCGGGCCAGCTCGGCGGCGTCCAGCTCCTCGATCAGCCGTCCATTGTGGATGATCCCGATCCGGGTCGCCAGCCGGGACACCTCGGCCAGGATGTGGCTGGACCAGAAGATCGTGACGTTGCGGTCCCGGGCCAGCCCGCGCAGCAGGTTCCTGATCTCGACCACCCCCGCCGGGTCCAGCCCGTTCGCGGGCTCGTCGAGGATCAGCAGGTCGGGAGCATGGATGAGGGCCTTGGCCAGGCCCAGCCGCTGGGCGTTGCCGAGCGATCGGATCGCGACACCCGGCTCCGCCTCCTGCGCGAGCGCCCCGAGCTGCGCGCCCGCGGTACCCAGCTGCTGTTCTCCGCGCACCAGGTGCTGGCCGACGGCATCCGCGCGGGCGTACCCGGCCTGGACGGGTACGGT
>WNFX01002396.1_pt1 | contig 20730 bp, 21 predicted proteins | sample 5400111 | NCBI WGS metagenome assembly WNFX01 (sample SAMN13153363, study PRJNA577476) | soil metagenome | isolation source: 40 cm soil or saprolite under grassland replicate 1 | place: USA:California | collected 2016-06-15 | reverse complement strand
CTAGCCCGACCTTCCTGGTTAGGATGATCGTTTGAGCTGTTTTCGCAGCTCATGATGGTTGGCTGGGCCTATGACCTAAGTCCGTGGCGCCCAGCGTGTGAGGTCGAAGATTTCGATGAGTTTCTGCTGTTGGGGGCTTGTTTCGGTGAGCTGGTGGCGGGTCTTGGGGCGTCCGCCGGTGGAGGGGTAGATCAGTACGGTTTCTTGGATGCCGGCGAGTTGGGTGAGCAGTTCCCGGACGGACAGGTTCAGGCCGGCGTGGGTTGCCTCGCGGCGCATGAGGTGGGCGATCTGCAGGGCGAGGACGCAGGTGTAGACGTGCACGCGGATGCTCTGGTCGGTCCAGTGGTGCATGGGTGAGAACGACACCGCTTGCGGGTCTTTGAGTTGACGGAACCCGAACTCGGCGTCGGATTGGCAGCGGTAGGCGGCCACGACGTCGCTGATGGGCCAGGAGTCCCGGTTGGTGACCAGGACTCGCTTGCCGAACAGTTCGGCTTCCAGCGCGGTGCGGGCCTTGGCGTCGATGCTCCAGGACAGGCGCAGTGTCGACGGGGTGTCACCGGCGAGTTCCCAGCTGAGGACCTGGCGGACCCAGGTGTCTTTGCACAGGGAGGTGACGTCGGCGGCGACGGCGTCGCGGGTGCGGCGGGTTTTGCCGCGTTGCAGGCGGGCTGCGAGTTCTGCCAGCTTGGCCTCGGTCTTGGCCAGGGTCTGGTCGAACCCGCGGGATTGGCCGGCGTGCAGGGTTGGGGAGTGGGTGAGGATGACGCGGGTGGGTTGGCCGTAGATGTCTTTGTGTGTTTGCAGGGCGGTCAGGCCGGTGAAGCGTTCGGTGTCCACGGCCCGGCGCCTGCGTTTGGGCGCGGCGGTCAGGTCGGGATGGTCGGAGGGTGGCAGCGAGGTCACGTAGCCGATTCCGGTGGCGCGCAGGTGTTCGAAGTTCGCGGTGGAGTTCTGCCCGGCGTCGAAGACCACGGTCACCTCGCCCAGCGCTGCGTCGGTGGTGACGGCGCGGTAGCGGTGGCAGAGTTCGTCAAGGACGGTGGCGAACTGGGTGACATCGGGCCGGTTGCCGGAGTAGGCGTGTGAGACCAGCGGGATACCGCCGTCGCGGGTGACGACCAGGCCGAGGCCGACCAACCGTAGATCGGAGCGTTTTTGCTTGGCTTTGCCGCGCTGGGCCAGGTCTGCCTTGTCGTTGCCGGTGTCGATGTAGGTCGCGAAGTTCGTCATGTCCAGCGCTACCGCCGACACGTCCAGTCTGAACCGTTCGATCATCGCCTGGGTGACGCGGCGTTCGATCTCGACCAGGTGGGTCTCGGTGACCGTGTGCAGGGCGTCCCAGAACCGGCGGTGCTCCAGCACACTCGCGCGGATCTTGGTGAACCGCTCGGCCGCCGTCGTGGTCCACCAGTCGGCGAACGCCTGTCTCGAACATGGGTCGACGAGGCGGTTGATGGCGGCCAGGGCCAGGTACGTGCCGACGCTGGCGCCGGCATCGGCCCGGCGTGGCCCCACTACCTCGTCGATGATGCGGGCCAGGTCCAGCCGCTGGGTGATGCCCCACGCCGCGGCGACATCTCCGAAGGCCAGGTGCCGGGTCCGTTGCGGGGCGACCGCCCGCTCGGCGTCGGCGACCGCCGCCGCGATGTCCGCCGCGGATCCCAGGTAGCGTTCCGACTTCAACCGTGGCTTGCCGTCAACCCACTCCATCTCCCGTAGGTACCAGTTTCGGATACAAGCTCGCCACGACTTTAGGTCATAGGCATTTTAGAAGATCGAATCAACGCGACACGCGGGTTAGCCCAGCTCAACCCCGATCCTTTGAACCCGCACAGTACACAAGATCAAAATAGCCAGGAAGGTCGGCCTAGCGTCGGCCCCGGTCCCACAACGACGACACCCCCCACCGCACCCTGTCGGGGCTCCGCCCCGACGCTGCCGCCTGCCCACACCGTGAGATTTACGGGTTAGACCGGGATCTCGACGAGCTCGCCGACGCCGTCCGCAACATCGCCGCCGGCCACGACCTGTGCCCGCCCGAACTCGCGTTCGCCATCGCCCACGACAAGCGCCCAGGACGGCCCAGACTGTCCGCCCAGGAGCTACGCCTCCTGCTGGCCTACGCCGCCGGCATGACCCTCGATGCCGCCGCCCGGCGCACCGGCATCCGCCCCGCCACCGCCAAACACTACCTGGAACGGATCAAGCAGAAATACCGAACGGCCGGCCGCCCCACCTACACCAAGCTCGACCTCGCCACCCGAGTCCGCGAAGACGGCCTGCTCCGCTACCCGCTCGGCACGCCGAAACACCACGCCGAAGCCGCGTCGCAACGGCCACCAGGGCAGGCTCACCAAGGCCACGCCGGTGCAAGCTCAGCCCTCCCCGCCTGCGCCGACCGGCCACGTTAACCAACCATTGGCCTCTCACGCCGTACGTCACCGCCGGATCGGGCTGCTCGGCACCCAGCGAGGCCACATGCCGGTGCCCGTGCCGCAAACCCCTTTTCGGATCTTGACCCCCGGGAAGTGTCCCGCATGATTGACAATCCCCTGATCGAGCAACTCACGACCGAAGCACAACTCAACGCCGTTCAGCAACTCGTCGTCAGCGCCGTGTGACCCAAGACGGACGATCCTGCTGCTTCGCCGGGCGACTTCATGGGCGGCATCTACGAACTACCCGGCGGCAAGGTCGGCGACATGCTCGACAGGGCGTTGATCTGCCAGGTCAAGGAAACCGGGCTGGACATCGAGTCGATCGCCAACTACCCCGGCAGCTTCGACTACACCTCCAGCAGCGGCAAGACGACCAGACAGTTCAACGTCACCGACAACGTGACCACGACGAAGCCGGTCGTCCTCCAAGAGCACGACGAGTACCGGTGGGTTCCGATCTCGGAGGAACCGCCGGTCACCGGTGCGGTCAAGAAGGTCCTCGCCCGGTACCGTGAGCTGATCGACGGACAAGCTTGAGCCGAGCACGCCGAGAAGGGACATTCGTCATGTCTGAGCGCCAAGCCCCGCGAGGCATCGACACCTCGGTCGCGCACTCGGCCCGCATCTATGACTGGTGGCTCGGCGGCAAGGACAACTTCGCGGCCGACCGCGAACTGGGCCAGAAGATCGTGGACCTGGTGCCGATGACCCCTGGCAGCGCCCGCGCCAACCGGGCGTTCCTGCACCGCGCCGCGGAGGCGGTGGCCCGCGAAGGTGTGCACCAGTTCCTCGACCTGGGTGCCGGGCTGCCGACCGTAGAGAACACGCACAGCGTGGTGCAGCGCATCGACCCGAACAACCGGGTGGTCTACGTCGACTATGACCCACTCGTGATCGCATACGCCCGCGCCCTGCTGGCCGGCATCGGCCCGACCACCGTCGCCCAGGCAGACGTCCGCGACCCTGCCGCGATCCTCACCCACCCCGAGGTGACCGATGCCATCGACTTCACCCAGCCCTTATGCATACTCGCGGTGGCCGTGCTGCACTTTTTCACCGACGAAGACAACCCACACGCGGTCGTGGCCCGGCTGCACGAGGCGATGGCACCGGGCAGCTACCTGGTCTTGTCCCACATCACCGGCGACGGCACCAGCGAGGCCGACGAGGTCATCTCGACCATGCGGCAGCGGATGGCCGACCCACCAACGGTGCGAAACCACGCCGAGGTGGTCCGCTTCTTCGACGGCTTCGAACTGCTCGACCCCGGCGTAGTACCAGTGCACCTATGGCGGCCCGAGGGCTACGACCCGCAACAGCAGCAGTGGCGCAAGCCCGGCGACGAGGACGAACCGTTCTGGATGTACGCCGGGGTGGGTCGCAAGCCATGACGCAGCAGCCAGACCGGTGACCTGAAGCGTCAAGACCGAACACTCCGCCCGGGAGCCAGGACGCGACCGATCTCGGCAACCGCGGCGGCCTGGTTAGCCCGGGGCCGGTACGTCAACGTGGCGGTCACCAGGTCGAACACGGCGTCAGAGAGGGGAACGGCAGCCGCTCAGCAGCCCGCACCAACAGCACGGGTATCCGCGCCGACGCTACGAAGGGGCCAACAGCATCCCGCCTGATACGTCCACGCCGACCAGTGTGGTGCCTGGGAAAGCGGGAGGCAGCCGAACGCAGCAGCCGGCCGGTACCGCAGCCGACGTCCAACCACCGCCGCGGCGACGGCGTGAGCTGTGTGCACCGGTCAAGTACCAGCACGTGGACGGCCTGGTACAGCAAGGGCTGCAACGCGCCGCCTCGTACCAGAGCGCCCACTGGTCGAACCGAACCACTGGCCACCGGCGCTCGACGGTCGGTCATGAACCGGTTGTACCGCAAGTTATCGATGCCCGCGCGGCGGGCCGCCTGGACCCACACGCCGCACGTTCACCGTCGCCGCCGGCCGGGATTGGGCGGGTGCGCGGGGGCGGAGTGCAACCGGGCGCCGCCCTATCAGCCGCCGCCTCGGAAGGCGGCCGGTGCGGTCGCCCTGGATACCCGGAGGGGGTAAGGGTCGGTCGGCCCCGTCGTCAGGGTCATTCGTCCCAACCCCTTGTGCGCCGCGGGGTCGTTACCCGTGCGCTGACGGTGCTCGATGTCGCCGCGTTGCTGGTAACCTCCGGGATCGCCCTGGCCACGCAGGTTGCGGGCCCGCAGCGGTGGAACCCGACCCAGACACGCAAGACGCACGCGGTCGCGGGGCTCGGTATGACGGTGCATCGAGGGGCGTGCGGGCCATCGGCGTGCCCGGCGGCCACGGCGACGACGAGGCCGCCGCGATCGCCTCCGACCGCCGCCTCGCCGGCGCGGCGTTACGACTCGGCGGATTGCTCGCAGGTCAGCTCGCCGCGGTCGTCGGCGTCGAAGTCGCACGCGTCGGTGAGGGCGGCGCGCAGTCGTGTTCGAGCCCGGTGGATCCGGATCTTCACGGTGGCCACCGAGCACTGCAGCAACGCCGCGATCTGCGGGTTGGTGAGCCCGTGCCCGTCGTGCAGCAGCAGCGCGACTCGGTGGTCGTCGGGCAGCGACGCGAGGTGGCCGTCCACGCAGGCGCTCATCTCGCCCCGCTCGGCTGCGGTCTGCGGTGACGACACCTGGGCCTGCCAGAGCGGGTCCGCTGCCCCGGTCTCGGCGAACCGGTCGATGTCGACCGGCGCCACGGCCAGCCGGGCGCGCCGGGCGTGATCGACCACGATGTTCGTCGCGATCCGGTACAGCCAGCCCAACGCGGCGCGGTCGTCGTGGAGCTGGTCGAGGCGCGACACCGCGCGCAGGAAGGTTTCCTGGGTGAGGTCATCGGCGAGGACCGGGTCGCGGATCATGGCGAGCACGTGCCCGTAGACACGCGACCGGTACGCCACGAGCGCCGCGGCGTGATCATCGACGGTGCGCCTGTCGGTCATCTCGTGTCCTCACCTCGACCCCACCATGACAGCGCGGCGGCCCTGGCGCACGGGCCCACCGGACCCTTCCCGGGGGGCGTTGTGCCCGGGAAGGGTCCGGTGTGCCGGGCCGGCTCACGCCGGCACACCGACGCAGCAGGCAGACAGCATCGCCGGCGACGGCGCCCAGCCCGCCATGACGCTGCCCGCCGCGCCCCTTTCGCCGGCGACGGCAGACGGCGGCCGGTCGTCTCGCGGCGGCTGGTCGTCGCCGGCCGTCGCGTCGGCGCACCCCGGCACGGCCGCCGTGGCCGCGGGTGTCGGGTCCGTCGCCGACACGGCGCCACCCCCGGCCGTGTCGTCCTCGTCGTGGCACGGGCAGGTCTGCTCGCACTCGTCGTCGGCCTGTGTCGGGGCCACCGCTTCGGCGGCCGCGGGCGGGGCCACGGCTGGCGGTGATTCCACCAGCCGACCGGTGCGCCGGGCGTGGATGCGCACGGCGTTCGCCTGGACCTCCTGCGCGACGCCGACCGCATCGACCAGGTCGTCGTGCGGCACACCCAGTTCCGCGGCCTCGGTGAGGTACCGCTCGATGTTGGGCATCGAGTTCGCCGCGACCGCCGCACCCAGCGCGGCCAGCGTCGCATCACGAACCGTGCCCTCGGCTGTCACGCCGGGCACCGACCCGGGCAACTGTCGACGAGCATGCTGGGCCATCCGGGCCGACGAGTCCGCCGTCACCCGCTCCGCCGCCGTGATAGCGCCCAGCAACGCCGGCGCCTCCAGGCCCGCCGCGGCGCCGGCCTTGACGTGGTGGGCCACGCACGGGTGGCACCCGGCGCCCACGCTCGCGCCCACGGCGACAAACTCCCGCGCCTGGGCACTCAGACCACTGTTCCGCACGCTCTCGGTCATCTCTACGGCCCTCCTGTCCGTTGATGTACTCACCACCAAAGACGAGTCCCGCGACCGAAGGGATACACCGGCAAGGTCATCGACGACGCGTCAACGCCGCCGCCGCACTCGCCCAGGCCGACCTCGGCCTAGCCATGGGTACCGGCACCGACGTCGCGGTCGAGGCCTCCGACCTGACCCTGGTCCGCGGCGCTCTGCGGGCCGCTGGCGTTCTGGTCGGTGTTCGTGGTCTCCAGCAGCCTGCGGCTGCGCGGATTCCGACCGGTCGCCGGCAGGGGCGCGTCCCGCTTACCCAAGGTGACGGCCTCGACGTCGCGGGCAATCGGCCGAACCGATAGTGGCCCACCCCAGCGAAAGGGTGCATCGGTTATCGGGGCCAACCGGTGCCGTCTCCACCGGCAAGGCGGTAGCGTCGGCGATGACCATGGCGCCAAAGGCAAGAGCATCCTGGCGGGGGACCCTGCCTGGCCACCCGCGGCGCCGCGCCCGAGGCCCGCGCCGATGGCGTGGCCGTTCTGGAGACCCGGTTCACGGCGGAGAACCGGGACGGGGCGCTGACCGTGTGCAGCCTGCTCGACGGCGACGTGGCTAACACCAACGTCGCCGACGACACGCAGCTGGCCCACCGCCACCTGCGCACACTGACATCCGAGGTGGACGGTGACGTCGCCGTGCCGCAGACCGAGACCGTCACCTCCGATATCCGCATCGCGCAGGCCGCCCGGACCAGTCTCAGCGGCGCCACCGCACGACTGCAGCCCCTGTCTTCGGCCGCCGGGCACCGCGTCGAGATCCCCCTGACGCGCGGCCGGCCGGTCAGCGTCGCCAAGACCGTCGCCACCGTGAGCTCCCGCGACGTGGCGGTCACCGCCCCAGCGGTCACCGCCCGCACCGTCCTAGCCCAGGCCGGCGATCCCGCGGCCCTGCGTCGGGCACACGAGCGGGCCTGGGCCTGGCTATGGGACCGCTTCGACACCGACCTCGACGCCGCCGACGCCACCCGGCTGGCGGTACGCCTGCACACCTACCACCTGCTCACCGCCGTGCCGGCCCACCTCGACGACGTCGACGCCGGTATGGGCGCGCGCAGCCTGCACCGCGAGGGCTACCGCAGCCACGTATTCTGGGACGAGCTGTTCGCGCTGCCCGTGCTCAACCCGCGCCAGCCGGCACTGGCGGGGGCGCTGCTGCGCTACCGGTATCGCCGCCTCGACCAGGCGTGGGCCGCCGCCACGCTGCCGGGCAGACCGGGCCATGTTTCCCTGGCAGAGCGGCAGCGACGGCCGCGAGGAAACCCCGACCCGCCTCTACAACCCGCGCACCGGCCAGTGGATCCCGGACAACTCCCGCCGCCAGCGCCACGTCGGCATCGCCGTGGCCTACAACGCCCGGCAGCGCTACCAGGTCACCGCCGACTGGACGTCCTCACCACCATCAGCGGCGAACTCATCATCGAGGTGGCCCGCTGCCTGGACGGGCTTGGCCCGCCACGATCCGGCCGAAGACCGCTACCGCATCGACGGCGTGATGGGCCCCGACGAGTTCCACGACGGCTACCCCAACGCGCCCCGGCCAAGGGCTGCGCGACACCTACACCAACGTGATGGCCGCCTGGGTCCTCACCCGCGCCCTGGATGTGGTGCGGCTGCTCGCCGGGCACCACCGCGGCGAGTTGTGGGACCGCCTCGACCTGCGCGACGACGAATTGACCCGGTGGAGACGGTTAGCCGCCGCCTGGCCGTGCCGACACACGCCGACGGCGTGATCAGCCAGTTCGACGGCTACGAGCAGCTCGCCGAGTTCGACCGGGTCGGTCACCGCGCCCGCGACCCGAACATCGGCCGCTCGACCTCATCCTCGACGGCGAGGGCGACAGCCCCAACCGGTACCGGCTGGCCAAACAGGCCGACACGCTCATGCTGGCCTACCTGCTGTCGGCCGAGGAACTCCGCGACGCGCTGCACCGGCTGGGCTACCCGCTCGACGCCGACACGCTGCGCCGCACCGTCGCCTTCTACCGCGACCGCGTCTCGCACGGCTCCACCCTCAGCCGGGTCGTGCACGCTTGGGTCCTCGCCCGGGCCGACCGTCCCGCCTCCTGGGAGCTGCTGCGCGCGGCGCTCGACGCCGACCTCGCCGACACCCAGGGTGGCACCACACCTGAGGGTGTTCACTTCGGCGCCATGGCCGCCACCCTCGACCTGTTGCAACGCAGCTACACCGGCCTCGAGGTCCGCGACGACGCCCTGTGGCTACACCCGCAACTGCCCCGACGACCTGACCGGCCTACGCGTCACGCTCACCTACCGCAACCAGCGCATCCGCGTCGACATCAACCACTATCGGGTCAGCGTCGCTTTGTGCCCCTGCGCTGCGGCCGCGATCGATATCGTCATCGCCCGGGCGCCGGCACCGGGTCCGTGCAGGGGAGATCCGCACCTTCCCACTGCCCGACCGTCGACCCGTCGTGCACCCACCCGCCGCCCCCGCTGCCGCTGACCTTTCTCGACACCGGCTCACGAGTGGCCCGTCACGCTGACCGGATCCTGGGCCAATGCCCACGGCCAGCGAATGGTCGATGGCTGCCGCCTCGTAGATGCGCGCCACCGAGCAGCCGGTGGCACTACCGGCCTGGCCCATCTGGTGATCATGGTGGTGGCGGCTCGTCGGTGCCGTTGCAGCCGGCGGCGCGGGTCGTCGCCACGTACGCCTGGTGGCCAGGCCGCTGGCCCGACCACTAGGCGCAATGTCAGCGTTGCCGGCCGCAGGCGCGGATGACGACGGTGCCGCCGGTGGGTTGGGTGAACTCGCCGACGGTGACGCCCTCGACGTAGTTCGAGCCGGGCGGGGCGTTGCGGGTTGAGGTGACGGTCATGGGGATCCCGGTGTGGACCTCTCCCATCGTCGCGCAGTAGTGCGTGACGAGCATGGAAACGATCCCGCCGTGAGCGCGGCCGCGGGTGGCGCCGAAGTCCGTCCAGCCGGTCAGTGCGGTCGCTTTCCAGGTGCCCCGGCAGTGGACGGTGCCGTCGGCGTTGTGGTGCACAAAGCCGCCGTCGGCGTGCACGGTCGCGGTGCTGGGGGTGAACGTGCCAGCGCCGGTGACCTGGATCCAGTCGCCGGGCGCGGCCATCATCCCCCCGCTCGGGGCGACCGCGGTGTTGGGTGTGACCAGGGCGAAGGCGAAGGCCGTGCGCTGCGAGTCGGCAGTTGTCGTGGTGGCGGCTGCCGCGCTGGCCGGCACCAGTAGCGCCAGGATCATCAGCGCCGTACCGCCGATCAGCGTGAGCGTTCGTCGCATGTGCCACCTCCGAGGAAGGCCGGGTAGGTATCCGAAGCATCATGCGGCGCCAGTGAGACTGATCGGACGGGCCGAAAGTCCCGTCGAGGATGGTCGAATGCTGCCCGCCGGGGCAGCGCTTTGGCGCCGCCGCCCCCTGGTTGTCTTCCCCGCCCAGCCACGATCAGTAAGCGATTGCGCCGGTCTCGGCAGTTCAGGCAGGTTTTCGCCAACCGGCCGCGACGATGTGCAGGCCTGGCTACACGCCGGTCAGGCCATGTCCACCTCCATGTCCACCTCCATGCCCGTGCCGACCACGGCGCCCCGGCGGACCCGGCGTCTCGCACTGTTCGAGCAGGCCGGTTCGCTGGCTGTGTTGCCTTGCCGGCTCGTCGTGGGTACCGGGTCGGGTGTTGGGCCGGCGACCGGGTCCCGCCCGGGTTCGCAGCGCCGTTCATTTCGCTCGCCGGGTCGTGCCGGTGGCGGGCCGTGCGTGGCCTGCCGGGTCGGTGGGTGGGGTTGGTCGGCGGTGGGGGATGAAGGCCGGGGCGCGGGTGGCATAGTCACGCCAGGCGGAGCCGAACCGGGCGGCGACCTCGCGTTCCTCGGCCTGGGCCAGCCGGGTGTCGACCAGCACCAGGATCGCGCTTGCGGATCTGGTGGCCGATGTGGCGGGGTTGTCGAGATCGCACGCACGGCCCCCTTGAGCCACGCGACGCCGCGAGGATGCGGTTTGCGTGCGGATCGGGCGGACGAGCTCGGGATGCGGTCGGTCCAGGTGATCAGGTGACGGGGTGTGGGGTTGGTTGTCGGCGTGCCGCCGGCTCACGTCTAGTCGCTGCCGCCGGATGATCGGCGTAGCCCGCGGCGTCGTGGTGGGCGGGTGGAGCGGCGGGCTGCGCGGCGGGCTTGATCGAGGGCGAGCAGGATGCGGGTGGCCAGGGTCAGTGCGATGGCCAGCACGATGCCGCTGAGGGCGACGGTGGCGCCGGTTGCCGGGCTGGGGTGGGCCTTCAGGGCGATGGACAGGGCGCCGGTGGCCAGTGCGGCGATCAGCACGAGGGCCCAGAAGGATTTCCGGGCCCGTGCCGTGGGGTTGGGTGTGGTGGGCATGGGTCACATCAGGTGCTTGGCGGCGGGGGTGGTGATCGCGAGGATGGTCAGCACGATGATCGCGATGACGACGGTGGCGGCGAGTGTCATGGCCACCGGGCGGGTGCGCCAGTGTCGGCGGGCGTTGCGGTCGACGAACGGGACGAGGGCGAGCAGGACGAACAGGACCGCGCCGCCCCAGAGGATGCCGGATAGGCCGATCCAGTTCTCCAGGGTGAACATCCACCAGAACGGCCACGGTGGCAGGGTGACTTCGATGCCGGCGACCGGTTCGGGGCCGACGGCGGGTGGCAGCAGGACGGTGAGGATGCCCAGGGCGCCGAGCAGTACCAGGGCGAACGCGGTGACGCGGCGCAGGTGGTGGGTGAACGGCTCGGTCGGCTCACGGCTGGAGGCCTGGGTGCCGGACTCGTCGGTGGGCAGTGACGGGTGCGGGGAGATCCGGTGACGCTTGACCAGCAGCCCGTGCCACACCAGCAGCGCGAAGATCAAAACTGGGATGATGACCACGTGGGCGCCGTAGAGCCGCACGATGATCGGTATGTTCTTGGCGAAGTCCGGGGAGAACCACACGCCGGCCCCGCTGAGCAGCCGACCGATCTCGATGTTGTGGCCCAGGGCCTCGTAGCCTTCCTGGTCCCACTTGAGCACGGTGCCGGTGAACAGGGCCAGGATGACCAGCCCGAACATCGCCACGCCGAGCAGCCAGTTGCCCTCGCGGGGTTTCTTGTACGAGCCGGTGAAGAAGATGCGTAGCAGGTGCAGCGCCGCGGTCACGTACATCGCCTGGGCGGCCCAGAAGTGCACGCCGCGGATGAACGACCCGAGCCAGATGTGCTGTTCGATGTCGCGGACGGAGGCGTTGGCGCCTTCCGGGGTGGGGTTGTAGAACTGGACCAGGATCACCCCGGTGACGATGAGCACGACGAACATCGCCGCGGTCACTCCGCCGAGGCTCCACGCCACGTTGTTGGCGTGTTCGGGTACGGGGTAGCGCAGCGCGCTGATGCCCAGCCGGTCGTCGACGACGTCCCAGGCGCGCCGGTACCAGCCGCGGCGACGGGGCGCTTCCGGGGCGACGGGCGGCGTCGCTATTTGGGTCACGGCTTCCTCCTCAGGATCCCGGCGTGGGGCCGCGTGGTTGGTTGGCGAGTTGACGGCGGAGCACGCGGACGCTCTCGGCTGGCCGGAACCGCACCGAAAGCCACGTGCCGAACGCCAGGACGAGGACGCTGAGTACCAGCAGCACCCAGTCACCGCCGGGGAGGCGTCCACGGGTGTTGAGGGAGTTGTGGACGGTCGTGGTGCCGGTCTCCTCGCCTTTGGCGCCCTGCATCGGGGCACCCGACTGCAGGGACTGCTGCAGCAGCGTGCGGGCCTGGTCCATGTTGTTGTCGTCCAGGGCGTCCTTGGCCGCCTGAACCTGCGCCATGTCGACGCCCTCCTTGTCGGGCGCCTTCAGCGCGTCATCGACCTTGTCACTGATGTCGTCCATGTCGCCGGGCTTGTTCGCGATGAAGCCGATGGCCTGCAGGACGAGTACCGAAGCCTGGTCGCTCTCACCTTCGCCGTGCGCTATCGCGGGCGCCGCGGCGAGCGTGGTGAGCCATACCCCGACAAGCAGCGCGGCCAAGATCGTAACCGGCCGCCGGAGTGGTATGCGCCAGATGAACATACCGGTCGTGGGAAAGGATGAGGGCGACATCGACGAATGGCCATCAACCGAAGACCCCCGTCGAGGGGGCCGAAGGTCCCTACCCGGTGCGGGTAGCGGCTGACAGCGTCGGGTGGAGAGGGCACGCGTGCGCGGCGTTCCGGTGGCCTGTTGACGGGGCGGGCGCGGGAGGTGGCGAGGCGCGGTCGGCGCGTCTGCGTCGTTGCGCTCCGCCCAGGTGCGGCGTGGACCGGCCCTGAGCTTCGCGTTTACTGATCTTCAGAGGTTGGGGTCTGGCGCCAGTCTGCTTGGATGCCTTTGCGCTACAACCTCCCCTCGTGGGTATGCCCGCCTTCATGAGGTACGGCGATGGCGGCGGGGTGAACCAGGCCGGGCGGGCCCGCCGTGAACAGATACGGCGCCGGGCGGCGGCGATGTTCGCCGAAGGGACACCCGCCCCGAAGGTAGCCGCGGTGTTGGAGGTGTCGACCAAGGCCGCGTACGCGTGGCGGCGGGCCTGGCGCGCCGGTCTGACGTGTTTCTGAGTTATTGATTCGTAAGGCAAATGTGCCGTGGTTAGGCTGCGGCGTAGCGGACCTCGGCCTTGCCGAACAAGGCTTTCACGGCCTCGGGCTGGTTCTGACGGCGCCGCAGGTGTGCGGTGGCGGCGGCGGTGAGGTGGGCCGGGCTGGCCGGATTCGATTGCGCCACATGGCGTTTGATGTCGCCGTTGAGCAGTTCTACGGGATTCAGCTCAGGACTGTAGCCGGGCAGGAAGTGCATCTCGATGCTGTCAACATGTTCAGCCAGCCAGTTGCGTACGCTGACCCGCCGATGCACCGGATGCCCGTCCACGATCAGATGGATCTTCCGGTCCAGGTGGCCGGTCAGGCGCTTGAGGTAGGCCAGGAACACCGGTCCGTTGAACGAGCCGGTGTAGCAGGTGAAGTACAGTTCGCCTTTGTTACTGATCGCGGCCATGATGTTGGTACCGAATCGTTTGCCGGTTTTAGCCACAACCGGGGTCTTGCCGACCGGCGCCCACGTCGTGCCGACAGGGGCGGTGGACCGCAACCCGGTCTGATCAAGCCACAATATGATTGCTTTCTCCCGCTTAGCCCGTTTCGCGATAGCCGGGTACTCGACCTCCAACCACAGAGCCACCGCCTGCGGGTTCTGCTCATAGGCCCTACGGATCGGCTTTTGCGGCGAGAGCCGCCACGATCGCAGGTACTTGCCGATCGTGACCAGCGACAACCCGATGCCGTACCAGCGGCGTACCAGATCACGCACCTGCGGACGAGTCCACACCAACCCTGGCAAAGCAACCTGATCAGGAGACTTGCCCAACACCGCCCGCCGCACCCGAGTCTCCTGCCTCGGCGTCAACGCCTTCTGCTCACCCGCACGCCGCCCGCGCTGGCCGGCTTGCAACGCCCGATTCCCGCTGCGGTCAAAGGCATCCACCCATCGCCACACTGTCTTGGCTGAAACACCGAACACCGTGGACACTGCCGCCTGGGTCATCCCGTTCTTGACCGCCGCGACCGCCCGACGACGCAGATCCTCTTGCGCCTGCGGAGAAAGCCGCCGAGCGTCCCGCACCACCACAGCCATACAGCGCAATCTATCACGGCATATTTGGATTGCGGATCAATAAGCGCGGCCCCCGAGGCAACCTACGTCCTGGCCAGCGGGCCGCCCGGAGTCGGCGGCGACGAGCTTCGCCGGCAGTGGCTCCCAGCCGAGCTCAACTCCTACAGCGACCGGATCCACTTCACCGGCTGGTTGACCCCGGACCAGGTGGCCGCCTGGTACCGACACGCCGACCTGCTCGTCGTACCCAGCCGCTACGAACCTTTCGGCATGCCCACCACGATCGGTGCCAGCGCGGCGAGGGCGAAGCCGAACCCGGCGGACTTGAACGCCGACTTGGCTTTCTCGATCTCTCCCGGGTCGCCGCCGGCCATCACGTACCGGACCCCGCCGATCGTGAGGAACAGAGTCGCGACGGCCGCGAGGATGGCCATCAGCCAGCCGGTGGCGTTGTCCACCACGGTCTTGATGTCATTGACCGCGAGAATCGTCGGGTCGGCGGCGTAGGCCGGCGGCGAGGTGATGATTGTGGCGGTGACCGTTGCGGTGGTCAATGCCGCGCGGGCCGCCAGCCGGACGATGAAACGGTGCATCGGTGGTCCCTCCACCTCCACGAGTCGCAACACTGGTGGGTGCCGCCACCGGTTGACAGGGGCGCCTCCCGTGGGCGGACGGGCCGGGGAGCTGTGCTCCTTTCCGTCAGGTCCGAACCGGGGGCGCATACACGACCGGCCTGGCGGCCCGACCACCCGCGAGGGGCACGGGATCAGCTGCCGTTGCCGGCTGATCCTGCAACCGGGAAAGGCGCCCGTCTGAGCCTGGAATGACTGACCGGCTCGCTCACACGCACTGACACCGACTCACACGACCCGGCCGATGCCGGCCGCGGGTGTCCCGTCGCAATGAAGTTGCACGTGTCGCAATGCAGTTGCCCCGACCCGGCTGTTTGTCTCAATGAAGTTGCCCCAGACGGCGGCCGCGTCGGCGGTTTCGAGGCCACGCTGCCCACGCCACCTGCGACGACACCGGCAACTCGCTGCCGCTGCGGAACATCGATGCGGGGCCAGATTGGATGAGACGGTCGACCACAAACACGGTTGCGGGGCAGATCGATTGAGACAGGGCCTGGCTCCGGCTGTCTCAGTACATCTGCCCCGCCCTGCTCACGGCGCCTGCCTCGGATCACCTGCGCTGAGACGGGACAGCGGGCCGGGTGAGTATGGCCAGACTCGGGGTGGTCGCCAACGCGGCCACCGACCCGTCGGCAAGGGCCGCAGCGAGCCGGTTCTCCGCCCGTCGGCGCCGCTGCACGACCGTGTTGGTGCGCTCGCCGAGGGCGGCGGCGACCAGGTCGACGGGCACGTGCTCCAGGCGAGTGGTGGCGATCAGGCCGGCTTCGTCGTTGGTGATTACGCCGGCGTCGACCGCGCCCAGCAGCAGGAAGTCCGGATGCCCCCAGGGTGGGATCGGGTCGTGGGACCGGAACTCCGACCAGCGGGCCCCGTCGAAGCCCGCCTCGGCGTAGACCAGCCGGACACCGGCCTTGTGCCCGGCGCGTACCAGCCGGCCGCACAGCGCGTAGTCTGCCACGTCTACCTTGTCCAGGGCTTCCAGGAAGCCTTTGGCGATCTCGGACTCCAGATCCACCGGGTCACCGGCGAAGCCGTGCCGCAGTTCGCGCAGGCACCGGCGGAGCCCCGGCATCGCCATCCCGATCGCGATGACGACCCACGTCGAGGCGTCGGCCCGGGCCCGGCGGATGACTTCGCGCCATACCGCATCCCGGGTCGGCAGCGACGTCGACGGTCGAAGGAGCAGGTCCCGCAGCCGGCCCAAGGGGATGCGGCCGGGCGGCAGCTCGTCGCCGAAGTCCGCGCCGTGCAGGTACAGGTTCGTCGGTTCGGCCGTGACGAGGGCGAACGTGCGCTGCGCCGCTCGCAGCGCCGAGGTCGAATACGGTGCCATTGATTGTCTGTCCATAGTGGAGGCTCCTCCACCCAGGCGCGCCCGAAATCTGGGCGTGCAGCCGGCAGGAAGCCACCATCAAGACACGAGTGGTGTCACACGGTTCTCACACGAAGCCAGTCAGCCGGCATGGCCCCGCACAGCGCCGCCCCGCTAACAGCCCAGGTCAAGGGGCCGATGTGACAGACCAGGCCCGGCGCCGCCTCGATCGAGGCACACCGGCGTCTCTCCGCCCCGGGGACTCACAGATGCAGGCCAGCGGCCTGTTCGACCATGTGACTCCATGTGACACCAGCATGATCGTTCACGGTGACGCATCGAGGCAGCGGGTCGCGCACCGGTGCAGTCCGCGCGCGCCGACCTGCCCCGAACCCGCGCCCCGCCGCGTCGGCCAGCTATGCACCGACACGCCACGTCGGCGCGTCCGCAGGCGGGCCGGCGACTGCGTGCGCCCGCACCCGCGCCCCATGGGTCACGACCGACCTCAGCCGCGACCCCGCACGCCCACCCGCCGCGCCGCACGCCGCCTCGTTCGGGGCGGCGATACCCCTGTCTCGCAGAAACCAGCGCATGCCTGCCCAGATCCGGCGTCATGTGAGTCCGTGTGATTCTGTGTGAGTCCGTGTGACAGGCCCCTTTCACACGACCGTTCCTACAGTGACCTTGCGGCGGGCGTGTTGGAGTTCTCCTATCACACGAACCGCGCCACTCCTCCAACACCCGCGCAGCCCTGGGTACGGCTATCACACGGGTGGATCACACGGAGGACCCCATGGCGGGCAACGACAAGCACATCCCATACCACCTGCCGGCCCCGCGCATCGCGACCAAGCCGGCCGGGCGCTGGCGATGCTTCGTCGCCGCGATCCCGCTGCGTTTCGCGTTGCTGACCACCGCGACCGTGTGGGCGATGGGCTGTATCTGGTCCTTCCGCGAACAGGCCCTGTTCGCCCAGGCCAACGGATTCCACCTGCCTTGGCTGCTGCCCGCCGTCATCGACGGGCTGGCAATCGCCCTGGCTTGCGTGGCCTACGCCGCCTCCCTGGACGGCCGACCCGGCGTGCTGGCCCGGCTGGGCACCGCGGTGGCGGTCGCGGCCAGCGCCGCCAGCAACGCCACCTTCGCCTGGCAGCGCAGCGGCGACCCGACCACCGCCGTGATCGCCGCCGGTGTCCCCGTCGCGGCGAACCTCGCCTTCGAGGTCCTTCTGCACGAGCTGCGTCGCCAGGTCCTGCGCCGGCGCGGGCTGCCCGCCCCGGCCGCCGTGCCGTACCCCCGGTTGATCCGGGTGGTGCTGGCACCCTGCTCGACGCTGCGCCAGTGGCGCCGCTTGGTCCTCGACCTGACCGCCCTCGAACCAGCCGTCCACGCCGCCAACACCGCGACCCACGTCGGCATCCCTGACGCCCACGCGCCAGCGCGAGGCGTCAGCGCCAGCCTGCCGGCGTCAGCGTCTGACGCGTCCGCTCCCCGGCGCGCGGACGCGTCTGCACCTCCCACCGACGCCGAGTTGCTGGCGCCAGCCGGCGCCACGGCCGCAACAGCTGACGCGTCAGCGCCGCGGAAGAGCCCAGCCGGGCTGGCGCCTGCAGACGCCGCAACTGCGCAGATCACGAGCAGCGATGGGCGTCAGGTGATCCAATCTGACGCGTGTCAGAACGACGCTGCTGACACCCGGTCTGACGCGGATGCTGACGCTGACGCCCCTTCTGCTACTCGCGCGGGTTCTGACGCTGACGCCGAAGCGCCGGCACGTGCGACCGACGCCAGCACATTGGCCGAGGAAGCGCGTCAGGTCTACCGCGCCAGCGTCGCCGCTGGCGACCCACTCACCGGCCGTCAGCTCGGCCGCATGTACAACCGCTCGCCGTCCTGGGGCCGCGAACGCGTCGGCGAGGTCAAGTCGCAGGACCGGGCGCAGACTCGCAGTGAGGGCAACCGGCCGGACGGTCCTGCTGTCGGTCATGTGTCCGCGCCACCAGACGACTGCGACGCAGGCAACCGCGCCCTGCAAAGCGCCGCCTGACGCCTGTGCGCCCGGCTCGTGTCGACAGCTGTGGGTGAGCTGCCTGGTCATCTTCAATTTGGGCAGCCGAGCCAACGCTGCCTACCTGGCGCTCGGCCCGTCGGGTCACACCGCCCAACACCGGCTCACACGCTGTCATTGTGAGCCGCTGCGGCGGCCTTTCCTGGTTGCATACATGACCGGCCGGCGCGGGAGCCGAACCCGCTATGGCTGTACCACGTGACCCCACCCGACCCAGTCCCGACGGGCTCGACGCCGACGCCCTCGCCGTTCCCGGCGGCGTGCCCCCTGTCGTGTGGCTGGCCGCCGCAGCGTCCGATGCCCTGTCGCCGCAAGTGGCCAGCGCACTGCTCGATGAGCACACCGAGCATGGCGATGTCGTCGTCGATGTCGATGACGACGTAGCGTTCGCCGCCGCGGCGGCCGAGACCGGACGGCGCCACCACGCCCTGGGCGGCGACCACCACCTCACCGCCCTGGCCGACGCCGCCGGCTACGTCGACATGGTCCTCCTGCACTGGCCTCGACCGCAGGCGGCGAACCCCCGCTGGCTGCTTGTGGCCTGCCGAACCCTGCTGCGCCACGACACCGGCGTGCTCGTCGTCGCTGTCGGCGTCCCCGCCGCGCAGCGCATTCCCCACCTTGCCGCGCTGACCGGCGCCGCACGCGCCGTCGGCCTGCGCCAGGTCCGACACGTCGCCGTCCTCGCCCCCGGCGCGACGTTCGGGTCCGGACACCACCCCGGTAGCCGCCGCGCCGCGGCGCAAACCGGCGTCAACGCCGATACAGCCGCCGACCGTCCAGCCGACGACAGCAGCGCCGACACCGCGACCGGCGTCGGCCAGACGACGCCGCACACCGACCTGCTCATCTTCGCCGCGGAGGAAGACCACCATGACTGACCACACCCCGGACTCGAGCGGCGCCACCAACGGCGCCGCCCCCGACCTGGCGCCACCCGAACCCGTCGACACGGACATCGAGCCGTGGGTGTGCACGGCCACGTCCCCGCTTGCGGCCACACTCGCCGACGGCCACGCCGGCCGGCCGATGTCACTGTGGCCGACCGGCCAACGCAGCGACGCCGCCCAACGCGCCGGCCGATACCAGCCCGACATGCCCAAGCACCCGGGTCGGCTGCTGGCGGACCTCGCGATACGAATCATCACCGCGTGCAGCCAGCCCGGGCAGAAGATCCTAGGGCTGTTCTGCGGCTCCGGCACTAGCGTGGTCGAAGCCGTCTACGCCGGGCGCGACGCCATCGGACTGGACAACGACCGCCGCCGGGCCGCCGTCACTCGCACCGACCTCGCCTATGCCGGCGAGCACGGCGCCGCCGGCACCGGTCACGTCACGCGCGCTGACGCACGGTTCCTTCCCGCCGTCCCGCGACGACTGCGCCGCAGCGTCGACCTGGTCATCGCCACTCCACCGACCCGCCTGACCCCGATCCGGCCCGGCACCTACCCCCACAGCAACGAAGACCTCGTCAACCGGCTCGACAGCGACCTCAGCACCACCCTGCACGGCTGCGCGCCGCTGCTGCATCCGGGCAGCACCGTCGTCATCGTCACCCGACTCATCCACCGCAGCGGGCGACTCGTCGACCTCACCTACCGATCAAGCTCGCCTCCGCGTCGGCCGGCCTCGACCTGGTCGACCACGTTGCCGCGCTCCGCGTACCGATCCGTGACGGACAACTGCAACGACCGCGTCCAAGCCATCGGCGTCCAGATCGGCGACGCCGCCGACCCGGTCCGCCGGTCATCCACGACGACGTGCTCATTTGCCACGTACCGCCCAGATGGCAACGGGTGGCTGCATCGATGAGCACGTTACGAACAGATCAACGAATGCGCGTCTCGCAAGGACCGGCGCAGCAGCAGGAACGAAAGAAGGGACCGTGAACGATCCGCAGGCCGACCGGAGCCGAGAGACCGGGACGCAACCCGTCGACCACGCGTGGACCCTCGAGGCCGTCCGCGGCCTGGGCATGACCACAGATGTGGCGACCGCCGCCTCCATCCTCGGATTCGGCCGCACCAAGGCATACGAGCTGGCCAAGAACGGCCAGTTTCCGGTACAGACCCTCCGGATCGGGCGCCGCTATGTCGTCCCGGTGTCGGCGATCCTGCGCCTCCTCGGAGTCGATTGATGTCCGTCTGTCGGCGGCGCCTCATCCAGAGCAGGGGAGCGCTGGTCTGGGCGCCACGGACGACGCTCGGCCACTCGTGCACGCCCGCCGATGGACTGCAACCGGTCGGGTCCCGTCTTTGCGAGGACCCGGCCGGTCGATCATCCCAGCACTCGTGGTGGCCTCCGTCTGACAGCCACCGACCGATCAGAGGGCCTCGGCAAGTCGTTCGGCGTGACGGCCGGGCAACCTCAACGGCGCAGCGCCGCGCGTTGGGGCGTCCGGCGCCGCCTGGGCCGAGTCGCGGCCCCGCTCGGCGTGTGGGCTGTCGCTGGCCGCCGTTGTCGGCTAAGTGGTCGCCTACAACGCACCGACCGGACGCCGACCCGACCAGGCCATGCACCTGGCATACGCTGTTTCGCATCGACGGACCGCGGCGAACCGGTGGTTCATCCCGGCGGCCGTGCCGGGCCGCCGGGGTGGTGATTGATCGTCCAGACCGGGGAGAAGTCACTGTAACGGCCGAGGTGTCTAGTCCCGCTGCGATCACGCAGGCTCCGTGATAGTCACGAGGTACCGGCAGCGGACGCCGAGGATCCCGGACAGGACGTTGAGGGCGCGGCGATGCTGTCGAGCGCGGGAGCAGACATGGCAGAAACGGAGCATCGGGCAGGAC
>WNFX01009873.1_pt1 | contig 20734 bp, 20 predicted proteins | sample 5400111 | NCBI WGS metagenome assembly WNFX01 (sample SAMN13153363, study PRJNA577476) | soil metagenome | isolation source: 40 cm soil or saprolite under grassland replicate 1 | place: USA:California | collected 2016-06-15 | reverse complement strand
TGTCGCGAGGCTAATCGCCGGAGCGTCGAAGGCGTGATTGTGGATAACGTCATACCGGGTCTGCCGCACTGCGGAGTAGGCGCGGGCAAAGGCAGACGCAGCCATGGCCGGGTCACGGCCCGATGGGTCGGCGGCTCGGTAGCCGGCGGCTCGGTAGAGGGTCGCCGCCAGAGATTTCGGATCGACCCCGGTATCGATGACCGTGACGCCCGGTATCTCCGATCCGGTGGCGGCGTACACGTGGACCTGGTGGCCCCTGCTGACCAGGCCGCGTGCGAGGTCGGAAACGAAGGCCTGCGAGCCGCCGCCCTGCGGCTCGCTGATGGCTGAGACAAGCGGCGCAACGATGGCGACCTTCACCGTGTGATCACCTTGAAGGCGAGGTCGCGCGGCGGATTGATCCCCAGCACCTCATACGGGACTCGCCGGCTGCCGCGGCAGCGGACCTCCGTGACCGCATGGGGATAGAAGATCTCGGCCAGCTCAACCGCCTCGCGGTGGCTCGCGAAGTCCACCGACATCGGTCCAGCGAAGCTTTCGTACTGGTAATCGCGGGCGGCCAGCCAGCCGATGTTGTTCGGCCAGATGATGGCGACACAGCCACCGGGCCGGCACACCCGCTCCATCTCGGCCAGGCCGGCGTCGCCGCCATGGCCGGGGGCGGGGGTGAAGACCGAGCACGCGACGACCAGATCGGCGAAGCCGCTCGCGACGGGCAGGTCGTCGAAAAACCCCTGCGTCACGCGGGCGCGGTATCCATGATTGGCCTTTGCCAGCTTCCGCTCAAGAATCTGGCGCAGGCCGGTCGCGGGCTCGATGGCCACGACCTCCCGCCCCCGGTCGATGAGCTCCAGCGTCAGACGCCCCGAGCCGGCGCCGACCTCGACGATCCGGTCCACGCGGCGCGGCAGCCAGGCAATTATCCCGGGATGGAGCCGCTCCGCGCGGGCCATCCGCTCGTAAAGCTCCGGCTCGAGCCGGTACAGCAATTCCCAGGCCAAGGTGACGTCGGCCTGCGGATCGCAGCCCTCGTCGGGCGCGAAGCGCCGCGCCTCGTCGCGGGTGAGTACCCGCAGGTCCGCAGCTGTGTAGCGGCTGCGCAACTCCCGGCCCAGGCGGGCCGGGTCCTCAGAGGTGATCACCGACCTCGGCCCAGTTCTTGTCGGTCTCCGAGACTCGGACTGACCGCAGTGACCCGTCAGGAAGCTCGCGCTGGAGCCTTTCCCAGAAGGTCACGGCGAGATTTTCCGCCGTCGGGATGACTCCTTCCAGCCACGGAACGTCGGTATTCAGGTTGCGGTGGTCAACGTGCTGGATGATCTGCTGGTGCATGACGTCAGAAAGCCGCTTCAAGTCCAGGACGTAGCCGCTGGCGTCGTCGATCTTTCCAGCGACCACGACGTCTAGTGCGTAATTGTGGCCATGCAGATTGACACATTTCCCGAACAGGCGCCGGTTCTCGTCATCTGATAGGCGCGGATTGCGCAGCTGGTGCGCGGCGTTGAACGTCTCGCGGCGGCTGACCAGCACGGTCACCGGGCTGGTCATGGCTCTGGGTGGCGGTGACCGCGTCCACGTCCCTGATGGCCGTGATCAGCCATGTGATGCCTCCAAGCTCTTCGCTGGCCCCGACCTGCTGGCTGAAAGTTTACGGCCCAGCCCCATGGCCAGGCGGCATCCCGGCCGCCCGGCGCCCCGCCCAGTCGGCGTCCCGGCCTCCCGGCTGGTCGGCGATGACGCTGGGCTCGTGCATCTCTTTCGACACCAGTCTGCGCTCACATGCCGTTCTGGCGTAGCGTGTTCGAGCGCCCGCGCACTCCATTCCGGTAGCCCAAGCCGCGGTCGGCGCCGAGCTGACGCGTAGGAACTCGAGGACACCGAACCATTGATTAAGCGCATCGCCGCCGTATTGGCCGCTGGGGTCATTGCCCTGGCCGCCGGATGCTCAGCGGCCGGGAACACGAGCACGTTAGCGCCGGAGCAGCACGCGACCAGCGCACCGGCAACTCCCATCCGGAGCACGCCCACCGCCACGGTGCCCGCCCCCCGCTTGACGATGGCGCAGGCCCGCGCCGTATACATCAGGATCACCCGCCCGTTCAACGTGGCCGTCGCCGCCGTCAACCGCGACGTTGCGGACGCTGCGCCCTGGAGGCGGTTCCGGGCCGACACCCTCGCCGTGGCCTCGGCGGACCAGGCCTGGGCACGTCACGTGCGTGCGGTGCGGTGGCCTGCCCTAGTGCAGCGGTACGTCACCGCCATGCTGCGCGCCGACGTCCCGGCGGAAATCCGGTGCGACCAGGCGATGGCCGCCGCCGGGGGCATGCACGCCGCGACCACTGTGTTCAATACCAACCAGGACTGCAAAGACAACACGGCCAATACAGACAAGATCCACACGATACTGAACCTGCCTTCGGTGGATTAGGCGCAGATCACAATGGCCGGATGGGATGGGGAAACCATTCCCCATGATCGCGGTGGATTTTTTACTAATAGAACATAAAATCCACCGCGATCATGAAGATGCGGCCCGGGCGAGGCGGTCGCCTGGGGTTCAGGCGAGGTTAGCGTCGTGGGCGAGCAGGGCGATCACCTCGGGCGGGAGTGGCCGGGCCCGGAGACGGCGGGTGGCGGTGATCCCGTCGACTCGCGGCATCCGCAGGTCCATCAGCACGACGTCGGGTGAGTGCGCGTCGACCGCCGCAGCGACCGGGTCGCCGTCGGCGGCGTGCGGCTGGCGTGGGTGTGCCACGTCCGCGCGGCCGTTTGGGATCATGTCCTTATTCCCGGAATTGTGCGCGCGCAATCGCACCACGCGAGCCCGGGGAATTCCTATCTGATCAGTAAGTGATGACGAACTTGCTCCAGGGCCATAGATTCCTTACCTAGGTCCTCGATGCGCGGCACATGAGCATGCAGATGACCATGTCCTGAAAGCCCGGTACGTTCCTAATCGCTATGTTTCGCCTGGTTCTGTGCATCGGAACGTGCAGCTGCACTAACGCTACCAGTTGGTTAGTGGGTTACCGCACCGGGCTTTGTCGCCGCAGGTAGGGGCGCAGATCATAAACACGGCAGCGAAATGCCCGTGTCGGCTCCCGATTTCTCCCGCACTGCCTCGCGCATCGGCGTAGTCTGTGCGATCAATGGTCCCAGATCGTCATAACAAGATCTGGGATGCCAGGTTGATCCCAGTGCGGCAGCTAGGCTCCAGAAACGGGGGAGGCCAGGGTGGCGGGCCACGCCCATCCTTCTGCGGGTGGCTCTCATCGGAGATGCACCAGATAACTGCGGTGCTGGGTGGCTCCAAACGGTTTGGCGGCTGACGCCTGGCCTGCGTGTCCGCCCTACGAGCCGGAGGACCGCCCCCGACGTTCCGTGACCACTGTGCTACCAGGACGGCACGGACCGGCGGGGCGGCCCTCCCTCACACCCCCACAGGAAATGGGAGCGCGTCGTGAATAACGGCACAACTCTGACGGGTCTGATGACGCCCGCGCAAGGTCTTGCCTCAACCTTCCTCGAGCACCGAGGGTACCGCAGCGATCACAAAACGCAAGTATTGCTGGCGCTTGCAGATATAAGGAAGCCTTCACGCCGTATGCGAAGTCTGCGCCCCGGTGGAAAAAATATCTCCCGGCCGTGGTGGTCAGTGGCGCCAGGAAGGGATGATCGATGCCGGTGAGTCCGTCGGGCCGCTCCGCGGATTCGGCCGGGTGGCACCCTTCAGGCGCACGCGGCGTATTCGCCGCGCATCACGGCGACGACGACCTTCTCGCGCTCCTGCTCATCAAGACGTGGACGCTGGCCACCGGCCGGGTCTTGCGCTCCGACGTGCCGCCGTGGCAGCTCAGCGAAGACGAGCTCATCGCGTTCTGGGCCGACGACCACATCGCTCCTCCCGATGCGGGCACGCTCATGCGGTGGGCCGTAAGGGCGGGGCGGCGATGACCATGGTGCGGGGCAGCGCGCGCGGGATTCCGGCGGACGGGCAGGTGTGCGGGCTGTTCGCGGTCGACATCGCCGGCTTCACCGGGCCCGAGCGAGACGATGACATCCGGCGGTATGTGCATAAATCGCTCTACGACATCCTGGAAGCCGCTTTCGACGGATCCGGCATTCCCTGGCGGCGCTGCTCCCGCGAAGACCGCGGTGACGGCGCGCTGATCGTCGTCCCGGCGGACGTCGCGCCCACCCCGCTCATCCATCCGATTCCCGAACGGCTGCGCGCGCAGATCCGCCGCCACAACTATGTCGTCCGCGAGCCCGCCCGGATCCAGCTGCGCGCGGCCGCCCACATCGGCCCGGTGCACCATGACGGGAACGGGTTCGTCGGCGACGACCTCAACCTGCTGTTCCGGATGCTGCAGGCGCGGCGCCTCAAGCGGATGCTCGCCGACTCCGGCGCCGAGGTGGCGCTGATCACCTCCCGCTATGTGTACGAGAGCGTCATCGTCCGCCATCCCAGCCTCGTCGACCCAGGCGCCTTCGAGTCGCTGAACGTCCTGGTCAAACGGACCCGCGTGCGTGCGTGGATTCACTTGCCCGGCGCGCCGCCGCGGCGGGTCGAGTAGGTCGCGAACGGGCCGGGCGCGGCGTTCACGGCGGCCATGATTTACCGATTTAGTCGTTCGAACTCGGCGGCAACTTGTCGAAATATTTCGACGTGCCGGTTTCACGCATGGTCGCCGGGTGTGTACGACAACCGAGGCGCACGAGGGAGTTGAACACACTCCGCAGTGGAGTTATGGTGCCAATTGTTTCCGAAATATTCTCGAAAGTTTCGACATGTAACCGTGTACCGCCGAGCAGCATCCCGCGGAGATAGTCATGGCTGAATTACCTCCCCTCCCGCCGACCGGTCCGCTTGCATCGGAGATCATCAGGAGGAGGTTCCTCAAGCTCCTCGCGGCTGTGACCGCCGGAGCAGCGGTTGCGCCCGCCATCGCCAGGAAGGCCTTCGCGGACAACGGCGCGCTCAGCGCCGATCCGGAGGCGTACCTGGCCACAACGCCGGGACCAGGGCGCTTTCCGCTGGTGGCGGGCGGGACGGCCGCACCGCTCGTGGTTAGCGCCAGCGATTATCCCGGTGTAGTGCGGGCGGTGAGCGATCTGCAAGCCGATATCAAGGCGGTCACCGGGGTGGAGCCGGTCGTGTCCGCCGATCAGATCCCCGCGCAGAGCGAGATCGTGCTGATCGGCACCCTCGGCCACAGCCCGCTCATCGACCAGCTGGTTTCCGTCGGCAAGCTCGACGTTACCGGGATAGCGGGACAGTGGGAGACCTCACTTGAGCAGGTCGTGGACAACCCGCTGCCCGGCGTCGACCGGGCATACGTGATCGCCGGCAGCGATCAGCGCGGGACGATCTACGGCGCCTACGATGCCTCGAAAGGGATCGGAGTGTCCCCCTGGTCCTGGTGGGACGACGTTCCGCCGCGCCATGCGGACGAACTGTATGTGCTGCCCGGACGCCACACCCAGGGCACGCCGGTGGTGAAATACCGTGGCTTCTTCATCAACGACGAGAACCCCAACCTCGGCACCTGGGCACCGGCCTTCTTCGGCCCAGGCCTGGCTCCCGGGTATCCCGGCGGGTTCAACAGCAAGTTCTACGCGAAGATCTTCGAGCTCATCCTGCGGCTCAAGGCGAACTACCTGTGGCCGGCGGTGTGGGGCCGGGCCTTCGCCGAGGACGATCCAGCCAACCACGCGACGGCCAAGGCCTACGGCATCGTGATGGGCACCTCGCACGAGGCGCCGATGATGCGCGGCATCGAGGAGTGGAACCGGCACGCTGTCGCCGCCGTCCGCGACAGCAGCGGAAACATTATCACGCCAGGTCACGACCCATATGGCGGCACCGGCGAGTGGAGTTTCGTGCACAACCCCGACGCCATCAAGGCGTACTGGACGGCCGGGATCCGCCGGAAGGTGGACCAGGCCTTCGAGGGCGTCGTCACCCTCGGCATGAGGGGCAACGGCGATACCAGCCTGCCGGACGGCAACGGGATCGAGCTGATGCAGAGCATCATCGCCAGCGAGCGGCAGATCCTGGCGGACATCACCGGTGTGGATCTGACCACCATCCCGCAGGTCTGGACCCTCTACAAGGAGGTCCAGCGCTACTGGGACGAGGGCCTGCGGCCGCCGGACGACGTGATGGTGGTGTTCACCGACGACAACTGGGGGAACATCCGCAAACTGCCCGACCAAAACCTGCCGCCGCGCAGCGGCGGCTACGGGCTGTACTACCACTTCGACTACGTCGGCGGTGGCCGGGACTACAAGTGGGTGGACAGCAGCCTGATCGCCAATACGTGGGAGCAGCTGCACCAGGCCGTCAGCTACGGCGTCGAGAAGCTCTGGGTGGCCAACGTCGGCGATATGAAGGGCAACGAACTCCCGCTGCAGTTCTTCCTCGACTACGCGTGGAACCCGGACCGGTGGCCGGTCGAGCGACTGCAGGAGTGGGAGCAACAGTACGCCGTGTCGAGTTTCGGCCCGGAGAACGCGGCGGCCATAGCGGGCGTTCTGCATACATACGGAAAGCTTCAGTCGCGCCGCAAGCCGGAGTTGCTGAATCGGCAGATCAGCCTTGATCCCACCAAGAACCCCGCCACGGACTCGTCCGCGGTTATCTACAACGACCAGGCCAGCCCGTTCAGCCTGACCGATTACCGGGAATTGGACACGGTCACCGCCGAATGGCAGGAACTCGCGGCCGCGGCCGAACGGGTCGGCCGCTCACTTCCGGCCGCCTACCAGGACGCCTACTACGAGATCGTGCTCTATGAGGTGAAGGCGACCGCCAACCTGTACGCGCTGCGCAACGCCGAGTTCACGAACGTTCTCTATGCCACGCAGGGCCGCGCGGCGACCAATGATCTCGCTGCCGCCGCCGAAGCCGGGCTCACCGCCGACCAGGCGATGATGACGTTCTTCAACACGGCAGTCGCTGGTGGTAAGTGGAACAATTTCCAACTCCAGCCGCACATCGACTACGGAGATGTGGCGAGGTACGGGCCGAACGCGCCATGGCAGGAGCCCGAACTGAACAACGTGGCCATCCCCGACGTCCTGTTCCCCGCCGTAACGCGGATCCAACTCCCGGCCGATGCGGAACTTGGCGTCGCCATCGACGGATCGGCCAAGTGGTGGCCAGGCGAGCCAACCCCGGCGGTCCTGCCGGCTTTCAGCCCGTATCAGAGCCAGCCGGCGCAGTACATCGACGTCTTCAACCGCGGCCAGGCCGCCTTCGACTATCAGATCCGGCCAGGTGTCCCGTGGGTGCGAGCCACGCCGCCCCGCGGTCGCGTCGACACGCAGGTGCGCGTCACCGTGCGCGTTGACTGGTCCCGGGCGCCGAAAGGCACGAGCCTGGTGCCCATCACGATCTCCGGCCCGGGCGGCAGCAGCGTGGTCGTGCAGGCACCCATCGACAACCCTGATGTGCCACGGTCGCGGCTGGCCGGCTTCGTCGAGGCCAACGGCTATGTCTCGATACTGGCAGACCATTTCACCCGGGCCGTCCATGCCGGAGCGGTCCGCTGGCAGCGCATACCGGACATCGGCCGAAGCGGCGCCGGCATGACGCCTTTCCCCGTCACAGCGGCCAGTCAGACTCCGGGCGGCGCCAGTCCCCGGCTCGAGTATTCGATGAGCCTGTTCACCACGGGCCAGGTGACCGTCTGGGCGTACCTGTCACCGAGAAATAACATCCTCCCGACTGACGGGCTGAAGTACGCCGTCTCCGTCGACGGTGACGCGCCCCAGATCGTGAACATCACGACAGCGACCGGGGCCAACGACACGACGATGAACCGGCAATGGGAGAGGAACACTTCGGAAAACGTCAACCGCACCTCCACCACACATGTCATCGCCGCGCCCGGGGTGCACGTCCTCAAGTTCTGGATGGTCGACCCGACCGTGGTGGTACAGAAGCTGGTGGTCGATACCGGCGGTGCGAAGCCCAGCTATTTCGGGCCACCGGAAAGCATCCACATCAACCGCGGATGAACCGCCCGCCACGCTTCATGACGATCTTGTTCTGGCGCCGTCAGCAGCGTGGTAGTGGACCCTTTAGCGTTAGGGCGTGTCCACGGGACACGCCCTAGAACACCGAGATGTGCACGTGGTCGAAGTGGTTCGCGGTGATGCTGCCGCGGTCCGCCATGGGAACCCAGCCCGACGACGCCATCCGGATGTCCCACAGCCGCTGCCGGTAGATGATGTACATGATCCCGAGCCGGGAGGCGTTCGCCTGAGCCCATGCGGCGATGTCGTAGCCGCGCTGCACCCCGGCGCTGGACGGCATGACGCCGCCGGAACTGAGCATGAAGTCGCACGCCCGGCCGAGCGGGTGCTCGCCGTCGCCACCAGGCCGGTAGCAGCCGATGGAGGAAAACGGGCCAAACCTCTGGTCGACCTGGTCCCGCACCTGGCGCATGCGGGCGGTGATGTGGTCCCCCCGCTGCGGGTCGGCGTCGGCCAGCAGCGTAAGCGCGGGGTCCAGCCCGCCGCCCATGTAGCTCGCCGCGGCGAGCCGGGCGATCTGCTGTTGCGCGCCGCCGAGCTGGCGGCGCAGCAGCAACGCCTGCGCCGCTGCCGTCTTGGCGGCGGACGCTGCGTCGGTGAGCTCCACTATCTGGCCGCGGTACTGCTTGGACAGCTCGGCGGCGCGGGCTTCCAGCCTGGCCAGCGTCACAGGTGAGTCAGCGGCGAGTAGCCCGACAGCAGGGGTGCCCCGCGTAGTCCGGGCCGCCGGAGCCGCATCCGCCGCGGACGCGGCGAGGAGCGACCCGGCGACGACCGCGGCAACCGCTGCGGCGCGCATGGCCACCCTGAGACGAAGCAATTGTCCCGCGACAACGGAGTGGCTCTGGGTGGAGGAGTACGAGCGACGCACCGGCTCACATCTCCCTCCGCCTCCTGGTGAACTGACGGTTCGGGCCAGGAGCGCACGTCACCGATCATCTTCACCGGCCCTGAGAGCTGATTACGGAAGATAGCACCCCATTGCTCCGCGCGAAGCCTGTTCCGCTTGCCCAGGCGAGAAATCCTGCAGGAGGAAGGCAGGAAGGAAGGAGGAAGGATCGTCACCCGCGCCTGGTCCGCCCGCGCAGTGCCGCCAGGCACAGCGACATGCTCAGCACACCCACCGCGGCGATGGCCAGGGCGGCCTTGCCGAGGGAATCCCACTGCCAGCCGATGGTGACCAGGGATCGCAGGCCCTCCAGCACGTAGGTCAGGGGGTTCCAGGTGGCGATGACGCTCAGCCATCCGCTGAGTTGCCCTCGGGGCACGTAGGAGGAGGTCATGAACAGGAACGGGAAGAACAGCAGGAAGCTGGAGTTGACTGCCGCCGGGTTGCCGGTCTTGAGCGCGATCGCGTAGCCAAAGCCGGCGAACGCCAGGCTCCACAAGCAGCCCATCAGGAGGAACACCGCCACGCCGGCTGGTCCGGCCTGTGGCCGCACTCCGAGGGCGAGCGCGAGGGCGATGATCGGCACCATCAGCGCACAGGCGATAGCCACATCGGCGACCATGTGCCCGATGAGGATGGCCAGCCGCCGGACCGGGGTGAGCAAAAGCCGGTCGAGGTAGCCGCCCTGGATGTCCATGACCAGTGATCCTGCGCGTGAGACGCCGGTGACGCCAAGCAGGATGGCCGTCGGCAACATGAAGGCCTTGATGTCGAAGCCCTTCAGGTGGCTTTGGGTGAGGTGCTGCAAGGTGCCGATGTTGACCACGAAGAAGAACAGGGCGATGAACACCGGTGGGATGACCGTCTCAGGTTCTCGTGGGACGGCGCGCAGGGCACGCCCGGCGATCGAGATGACATCGCGCAGCGCGGGTGCGGGGCGGGCCTGGATGACGGCGCGGTCACCAGGACCGGCAGTGGTGCGGTCACCAGGACCGGCAGTGGTGATGCTCACGCTGGTCATGACCCAACCTCCAGATGGTCTCGTTGCTGCCGCGCGCCGTGGTCAGGCTCGGTGGCCTGAATGTGGTTGCCGGTGAAGTGGTTGCCGGTGAACTCGAGGAAGACGTCGTCCAGGCTGGGTGTGCGCAGCGTGAGGTGACGCACCGGCGTGACGCTGCTGAGGGCGACGGCGACCGCTCCGATCGTCGCGGCGCCGTCAGCGGCCGTGACGGTCATTTCCTCGCCGCGCACCTCCACGCTGCGCACGCCGGCCAGCGGTTCCACCGCCCGGCGGGCGGCGTCGGCCTTGCCGTCCACATGGGCGACGATGAGGTCGTCTCCCACGCTGCGCTTGAGCTGGGCCGGTGAACCCTCGGCGACCAACCGTCCGCCGTGGATGATGCCGACCCGATCGGCCAGCTCATCTGCCTCTTCCAGGTATTGGGTAGTGAGAAAGATAGTCATGCTGAGTTCGGTGTTGAGCCTGCGGACCTCGTCCCACATCCGGGCCCGGCTCACCGGGTCCAGACCGGCGGTCGGCTCGTCCAGGAACAGGACCTCGGGGTTGTGGATAAGCGCCGCGGCCAGGTCAAGCCGGCGTTTCATCCCGCCCGAGTAGGTGCCGATGGGCCGCGCGAGCGCGTCGCCGATATCGATCAGCTGGCCCAGTTCGGCCAGCCGGCGGCGGATGTCAGCACGCGACAGGCCATACAGCCTGCCCTGCAGGCGCAAAAGCTCGATGCCGGTCTGCTTGGGATCGAGGGCCACCTCCTGGAGGGCGACCCCGATGCGCAGCCGGACCTCCTCCGGGTGGGTCGCCACGTCGTAGCCGGCCACGACCGCCCGCCCAGCGGTGGGAGAAAGCAAGGTGCACAGCACACGGACAGTCGTCGACTTGCCTGCTCCGTTGGGTCCGAGGAAGCCGTAGATCTCCCCGCGGCGGATGTCGAGATCGACCTCGTCGACGGCGGTGACCCCGCCGAACTGGCGGACCAGGCGCTCGACCCTGATCGCCGGGGCCGCAATCGGGTGGCCGGCGGGGTTCGGGTCGGCGGCGGGCGCGGCCGCACTGGGCGTCTGCTGACCAGAGTCCTTCTCGGCTTGCCGGAGGCTCATCGGCCCTCCTCGGGAGTTTTGTCGTTGATGTTGTTTCAGGGGGTTCGACGGTGCCGCGCCACTTATCTCATCGGTCGTGTCGCGGCGAGTTCGGAGTCATCACTCGATAGCGGTGAGTTGTGCGCCTCCGCCGCGTCTTAACAGGGATGGCAGGCATGAAGCCACATCGCATACGGAGGCATCGACTGGACTGCGTCCTCACGCAGCAGCCGGACCAGGCGGTCAATGTCGTAGCGTTCGAAGGCGTCCACGTAGCGGGCCAGCAGGGCGCGCTGCTCGGTTTCCACGGTGGCGGGAGCCGTGTCGGCCTCGACCGATACCAGGGTGGCCCGGGCCCGCTGCAGGGCGCTGTTGACCGCCGCCACGCTGGTGTCAAGCAACTCCGCTGCCTCGGCCGCCTGCCAGCGGAGCACTTCGCAGAGGATCAGGGCCGCCCGCTGGCGGGCCGGCAGGTGCTGCAGGGCGGCGACGAAAGCCAGCCGGATGCTGTCCCGGGCGACGGCCACCTCTGCCGGGTCGGCCTCCGGGGGGAGCACCCTGTCATCAGCGATCGGGGATACCCAGCTTCCCTCGGGCAGCAGCGCCTCCAAGGACGACTCCACCGGCGGGCGCGAGGGACCAAGCTCCATCGGCCGGGCCCGGCGCTGGCGGCTGCGCAGCATGTCGAAGCACACGTTGATGGCGATGCGATACAGCCATGACCGGACACTCGAGCGCCCCTCGAAGCCCTTCGCGGCCCGCCAGGCCCGCATCATCGTTTCCTGCACCGCGTCCTCGGCGTCGAAGCCTGACCCAAGCATCCGGTAACAGTAGGCGGTGAGCTCCCGGCGGTGGTCTTCGAGGTCCTCGGGGGCCAGGGCGTAGGGATGTACGGTCACACCTCCGCATGCTACGGCGGCGTTCAGCATGGATGTCGGCACATGGGTAGGACGCCGGGCGGGCACGGAAGTCATCGCCACGGCACCGACTGGCCGGCCCATCCAGCAACGTCCGGGTTTATCAACGGAAGCCCGAGACAACCTCACGAGTGCCCGTGCATCCTCAATGGTTGAGAGATCCAGCCAATGTGTCCGAGCTACCAGCGGAACGACTGGCGAACTGCGTGCTGCGGAGGGGAGTAGCAGCGTCGTGCGAATAGTTGAGCTGTCAAATCATCCGGGCGGGATGCTCCAGGATGTTTACCGGCAGCGTGCGACAGCCGAGAAGCGAGCAAGGTCTCGGTACGAAGAATCACTTGTGCAGCATCGCCGGCGCGTTCAGGAGGTGCGTGATAGGCGGGATCAGGCTCGCGCGCAACATCGCTGGTGGACATGGTTGCGATGCGTCTTCAGCTTGCCGCAGGAGCAGCGGAGCGTTCCGCGACCGCCCGTAAGCGCCAGCAGGGTCACTGACCGTGAAGAGATTCTCGCGGCCGGAATGACAGGCGAGCAAATAGTCGCGGCAGAGTTCGGCCGTGTTCTCGGTGACGACTGGACGCTGCTGCGAGGCTACAAGAACCGTCGCGGTGAGATTGATCATATTCTCCTGGGACCCCGGGGACTCGTCGCCATCGAGGTGAAACATCGCAACGCCACAGTGCACTGTGACGGTGACGACTGGTGGTTTGACAAGTACGACCGCTATGGCAACCTCGTCGAACAGGGGCAGCGGATCTCGGACCGGCGAGGACGTTCTCCGAGCGTGCAACTCAACGAGCCAACTAACGAACTTGAACGTTTCCTGCGTTCTCGGGGCCGTCCAGTTTCGATGCAACGCCTGGTCCTGCTTACCCATCCACGGTCACGGCTTGGCCGCACGAGCAACCTGACTGTCCACGTCGCTACCTCAACGAACTGGATCATCAGCCTGCTGAAAGGCTCGTTCCACGAAGCCAAGCGGCCCGCGCCATAAGCCCTGATGGAACGATTTCACCAGCCTGCGGTTCCTCGAAGCCTCCCTCGTCGTCCTGAGCCTCGGGGTCCGTCAGCCAGAAATGTGCCGGGCAATCCGCGTTCGGTTACCAGCTGACTGTTCCGCACCAGCGCAAACCCGAGGTCCGCGAGTTCACCGAGCGCCTTACGTCAGCGCTGTGCGCCTGAGCTATCGCACGCCAAAGTGTCAGCAAGCACCCTGCGAGGCGACAGATGACGCGCATCTGGGTCAGGTCCAGCGGGGCCAGCGCTTCGCGTTAGCGTGGCGGTGTGACTGTAGTCGGCGTTCCTTATCACCTCGACGAATATCTGCCTGGTCTGGACCTCCCGCTGCGGCCGGAGCGAGAAGTCACCGCTGATCTGCCGTCGGGCGACGTGTGGGGGCGGCTGCGGGCTCTTTATTCCGTGGTCGCCGCAGTGGTGGCGGACGCGGCCGGGCGGGGCGCGCGCCCGGTGGTGGTCTCGGGGGACTGCACCACGGCGCTGGGGACGGTGGCCGGTTTGCAGCGTACGGGCATCGACCCTGGGATCGTCTGGTTCGACGCGCACGGCGACGTGCAGACCCTGGAGACGACGGCCTCGGGTTATGTGGGCGGCCTGCCGCTGCGGTTGCTGGTGGGCTACCGGCCCGAGTTGGTCGCCGCCGGGCTGGGGCTGCGGCCGGTGGCGGAGCAGCAGGTCATGCTGGTGGGTGCCCGTGACCTCGACCCGCCTGAGGTGACGTATCTGGCCGGCGCGGGGATCCGCCGCGCCGGGGTCGCGGGCCTGGACGCCGCCGCGTTGCCGGACGGGCCGCTGTATGTGCACGTCGACCTGGACGTCATCGATCCAGCCGATGTGCCAGGCCTGCGGTACCCGGTGCCTGGCGGCCCGGGCGCCGCACAGGTCGCCGGGGCGCTGCGCATGCTGCTCGCCACGGGCCGGGTCGCTGCGGTCGGCATCGCCTGCGTGTGGCATCCCGGCCACAGCGCCGCGGCAGCCGTCGGCCCCCATCTGGAAACGGCATTCGCCGCCCCGGGCTGACCGGCGTCACGATGTCGAGAACCGGGTTGCGGCACCGACTTCTGGATAGGTGGTGCCACCGGGGGGCTGCCCGGCACCAAATACATACTGAACGGCTGCGCATGGGGTCCCGCGCGGCAGCCGTTCGGGATGATCTTGGTGTTCAGCGGCCGCTGGCGTGTGCCGATCCTGCTCGGGCATCCCGTGCCGTCAGGGGCCCGATGCTGCGGCGCACCCGGGTGGCCTGGGGTGGGATTCCCCGGGCCACCCTCCCCCCGGTGAAGCGTTGCGCACTCAGCCCAGGATCACTGCGTGGTAGGCGGCGCGGAGCATGGTCGCGCCGTCCCCCTTGACGACGATTCTCGCCGTCACCTGGATGTTGCCGTTGCCGTCGAGGATGCTGTCCGCGTTGTCGATGCCCCACCCCACCCGGTCGTCGGGATCATCGTTCTGGATGGTCGCCGGGACGACCGTCACTACCGAGTCGACGAAACTGGGGATGGGCAGCGGCGGCGGGTTGCCGACGCCCGGCTGCTCACTCGGCACGACGAACACCAGATCATCGCGCCGCCAATCGTCATTGGTGCCCGTGTAGTTGACCAGGGCGACGCCGGAGCAGAAAAACAGGGTCTGACCACCGGCCTGCGGTACCTCCATCACTTCCGGGTTGTCGAAACTCGCCACTGCGACATTGGCCATGACTGTGCCCCCTTCTCATGGGAATGAACCTTCGAACGGATCAGAGGGAAAAATGTCAGCCGCTGATACGTTCAAGCCGCGGAGATCGCCGTGACGGTGCGGTGGCAGTTTTGTGACACCTTCCGGTCACGGCGATCTCCACGCCCCGGGCATCCGGTGCGATTACATTCGGCCGATGCTGGGCGCTGACTTTCATTCGCTCTTGGGCACGGCGTCCGATGCTTCGGTGCCGGCCCAACTGTCAGGCCGGTAGGTCTTCTCTCATGACAACCTTTGAGCCGTGCGCGACCGACCGCGGCGTAGATGCTCCGGCCCCGCCGGTGCTGCGGACCCGCCGCACCGGCGATGACCGCCCCGAATCACACTAACCTGTGCGTATGCGGGTGCCGCGATCCGGCAGGGACCACGATGGCTGACGCCAGTGACGTACGCCGCATCGCGCTGGCCCTGCCGTACGTGGCGGAGATCGACAGTGACGGCTTTGACTTCCGGGTCGCCGGCAAGGGGTTCGTCTGGTCCTACCCCGAGCGCCGGCCGGGCAAGCCGCGGCTCATCCGGACCGACATCGCGGTGCTGTTCGTCGGCGACGAGGCCGAGAAGCAGGCTCTCCTGCTCGGCGAGCCCGAGGTCTTCTTCACCGCGCCCGGCTACAACGGCTGGCCGCTGGTGCTGCTGCGGCTGGCGGCGGTGGACGCCGGGCGCCTGGCAGAGCTGGTGACCGACGCGTGGCGGATGCGTGCCCCGGACGGGCTTGCCGGACAGCTCGGCGAGCCCGGCGGCCTCCCGGGCGCAGAACCGGGCTGAGCGAGGCCGGTCAGCAGAAGACGGGCCGGGTGCTCGAAGGCTAGACGCTGATCACGACATTGTCGATTTTCTGCCCTGTCTCGACATACCTGTAAGCCTCGACGATCTGATCCAACTGATACCGCCTGTCGATGAGCGGCTTAAACTCTCCGGACTCGATCAGTTCCTTGAAATGCCTTACCGTCGCCTGGTCGAGCTTTGGCAGGGCAAACATGACCTTCTTGCCACCAAAGAGCGGAGTGATGAGTACCAAAATCAGGAACAGCAGACCTCCCTCCGTGGAGAGATAGATCCCGCCCGGCTTCAGCAGCCGCCTACATCGGCCGAACGAGCTCTTGCCGACCGCATCGAAGACCACGTCGTATTCCTGATCGTCCTTCGTGAAGTCCTGCGTCGTGTAGTCGATGACCCTGCCGGCGCCCGACCGGAACCGTCACCCGGCCCGGGAACACTCCGGTTTCGGATTAGCCATGCCTGCGCCGCCGGGCCCGTAGTACGGCGTCATGGATGGTGACGGTGCGGCCTTCAGGGTCGGTGGCGGTCCTGGCCGGGGAGGCGTTGGTGATGACGTCCCATTCACCTCGGTCAAGGGAAGCAGCAATGTCATCGCCGGTGAAGAACAGCTCGGGCATCGGCGGGCGGGGCATCGTGGTTTCCAGATCAGAAGGGTGGTGGCCGACGATCAGCAGGGTGCCGCCGGGCGCGACAGCCGTCGCCAGGAGCTCGAACAGCATCTGGCGTGGCATGCCTGGCAGGTGCAGGTACTGAGCGGACACCAGGTCGTAGCGGATCAGGCCAGGCTCCCACGAGGTGATGTCTTGATGGAGCCAGTGGATTCGGCCGGCCATGCCGGCGTCAAGTCCGGCGGCGTGTGCGGCAGCGCGCTCGAGGGCGACGACGGACACGTCCACGGCAGTGACGTGCCATCCTCGCCTAGCCAGCCAGATAGCGTCGGCACCTTCACCGGCACCAACGTCTAGTGCCGTGCCCGGGGCGAGGCTCTCAGCCTGGGCCACCAGGTGAGGGTTGGGATTGCCGCTCCAGAGAGCGGTGCTTGATCGGTAGCGGTCATCCCAGAACGCCTGGTCGAACTGCTCGGACATGGCGGCTGTTCTCCATGATTGCGGATTGGCGTTACACGTCAGGGTGAAGTAAACCAGACAGCAGCCCCCGGGTAGGCGCTTAGCGGGTGGCGCAGGCCGGGCTGGGGGCGGCGTTGGTGCCTGTCCAGTTGGCAATGAAACCGAACGCGGTCAAGCCGCCGGGGTTGGGGCTTCCGTTCCAGCTCGCGTTCTGCGCCGACACGCCTGCTCCACTCTGGGTCACGGTCGCGTTCCAGGATTGAGTGACGCCCTGGCCATTGGCGAATGTGAACGTCACCGTCCAGCCGCCGATGGCAGCGGTGCCAGTGTTGGTGACGGTTACCTGGGCCTGGAAACCGCTTTGCCACTGGTTGGTGATCGTGTACGTCGCCGCGCATCCCGCGTTGGCGGTCGGCGTGGGGGTGGCGGTGGGTGTGGGGGTGGCGGTCGGCGTGGGTGTGGCGGTGGGTGTGGGTGTGGGGCTGGCGGTCGGCGTCGGAGTGGTCGTGAGGAAGGAGGTCAGGGCCGGGTACCATTTGGCCGCGATTTTCTGGTTGCCGGAATCGTTGGGGTGGACGCCGTCGACGGTGTCGGTGGCGTCGTTGAATCCGGTCCATTGGTCCACCACGATGATCGGGGACGTCGCTGTGGACAGCGAGGACGCCCAGGCCGGGATGGCGGCATCGAGGTTGACCACGCCCTGGGCGCAGTAGGAGCACCCGCTCGGGTTCATCGGGATGATCTGCGCGACGAGGATCTTCATGTTCGGGTTGTTGGCCCGCATCTGCTGCACCAGCGTCGTGTATGCGGCGAGAATTTGCGACGTGGTGTAGGAGCCGTTCCACACGTAGTTTGTGCCGAGGTGCATCATGACGATGTCGGGATTGATGGCGGCGAGCCATCCGGGCAGCAGGTTCTGGCTCACGATGCCGTTCGCGAGCGCGCCGCCGTGACCCTCATTATCGCCGTCGTATGGAATCCCACAGCCCTGCGGGGGCTGTGTACCGACGAAATCGATGTTGGTGTAGCCGCCGTTCTGCAGGTTATTCCAGAGAATGGCACGCCAGCAGCCTGGTGAACCGGTGATCGAATCACCGAGTGGCATGATCCGGAGCGGCTTCTGGGCCGAAAGTGCTGGCCTGGTGGAGATGAGCCCAAGCGCTATAGCCAGCGCCGCGAGGACCGACAGAATGGCAGCTTTCCCGAACATGCGCTCAGCATCGGACCGCCCCGCCGTGGTTCAAGATTCGTCATGATCGTGGTGGATTTCATGTTCTATTAGTAAAAAATCCACCACGATCAGGCCGTCAGGGCTATGAAGCCGGACGTCGCCCAGAACGTGTGCGCCAGCGAGCCGGCGCCCCAGGCAGGCTCCGGGCTCACCGCGACCAGCATGCCGGCGACACCGCCTGCCATCAGGATGAGCCGCCCCGCCGAGGCGGCTGGCCTCAGCGCCAGCCCGGTCAGGACATCGCATGCTCCCACTCCCAGGAGAACAAACATCATCACCTGACATGACAAGCCCGGGGGAGCCCATCTCCCGTATCCGCTGGATCGCCGGTTCGAACATCGACCGGGCGGCGACGCCCGCCGAGGTCGTTGGTGTTCTGATGGGACCCGGCTTGATATGGCTGGTCCACCGAATCATCTGCCTCATCGAGCTACGGATGATTTTGCGGTCCCTGCCCAGCTCCGACCGCGTGACGGCGGCCGTCGCCTACGTCACCACTCGTCCGGCGCGAATACGTGGCCAGACAGGGTGGATGACGACGTGGCCACGCTGTCCGGGCTCCGCGGACGGTGAAGGCCGCCGCAATAGCGTGCCGTCCGCTATTTCCGGTGTCACAGGTCGAGTACCAGGTCGCCGCGTGGCTGGGAGCAGCAGATCAGCGTGCTGCCTTCGGCGGGGTCGTCAACCGGGTCGGGGGCGTAGCTGACCGTTCCGGCCAGCAGGCCTGTCTCACACGTGTGGCACACACCGGTGCGGCATGACCAGCGGACTGACAGGTCGCAGGCTTCGGCCAGCTCGAGCAGGCTGGCGTAACCCGGTTCCCAGTGAACTGTCAGGCCGCTGCGCGCGAATTCAATGAGCGGGCCATCGGCCGCCTCACCCGCTGGCGGGTGAGGCGGCCGGACCGCAGCGGGCGCGATCCCTGGCGTCTGTGCCGGCCTGGCGCCGAAGATCTCGGTGCGGATGCGGGCGCCATCGACGCCCATGCCGACCAGGGCGGCGGACACTTCTGCCATGAACGCGGCCGGGCCGCAGATGTAGGCATCGGCGTTGCGCGGAATGTTCAGGGCGGCCAGCACGGCGGGCGACAGCCGCCCGGACGTCTGGTAGTCGCGTCCTTTGACATCGCCGGAGCCGGGGCGGCTGTAGCAGATGTGCCGGTGTCCGCTGGTCAGCGCAGCCAGCAGGGACCGCGACTCCGCGGCGAACGGCTCCTCGGACCGGCTGCGGGCACCATGCAGCCACCAGATGTCGCGACCGGAGCCGGTAGCGGCCAGCGCATGCAGCATGGCCAGCACCGGGGTCGCCCCGACACCCGCGCTGATCAGCAGGACCGGCGCCTCCCCGGGCTGGAGGGTGAAGGTGCCACGCGGTGCGGCAACCTCCAGCAGGTCGCCTGCCCGCACCCGCGTGTGCATGAACCGGCTGCCCGCGCCGTGCGGCTCGCGCTTGACGCTGATGCGGTAGGAACTGGCGCCCGGGGCCCCGGACAGCGAGTAGCTGCGCAGCAACTGTGCGCCTGGGCTGGCCGGCAGCCGCAGGGTCAGAAACTGTCCTGGCTGGGCGGGCGGCACGGCTGCCCCCTCAGGATCGGCAAGGTGCACCGAGATCACGGAGTCGCTTTCCCGTTCGGCCGCGGTCACCGCCAGCGGGCGGAACCCCGGCCAGGCCGGCGGCGGACTCACCGCAGCCAGGCCGGCGTTGCCCGCCGCCTCGGGCTGGCCAAGTATCGCCTGGAACGAGGCTCTCCAGCCATCGGGCAGGGCCACGATCCGCAGCGCGCGCTGCATCTGCTGCCGCCGATGCCCGGGCAGGTAGAGCAGCGCGTCCACCTCAGCCACCGTCATGGCTTCCGGCCCGGAGGCCACCTGCACGATCTCATCCCCAGCCTGCACAGCGCCCTCGCGCAGCACCCGCAAGTAGAACCCCGGCCGGTGATGGGAGATCAGCAGCGCGGGCATCCGCGGGTCGTCCATCCGGATCCCCACCCGGTAACAGGTAACCCGCGGCTGAGTCACCTCGAACACCGCCTCGCCGATCCGATACCGGTCGCCGATGCATACCTGGTCATCTGCCAGGCCCTGCACCGTGAAGTTCTCCCCGAACTGCCCATACTCGAAGTCATCGCGGCCGAGTTGCTCCTGCCAGTACCGGTAGGACTCGATCTGGTACACAAACACGGCGCGGTGCTCCCCGCCATGCCCGGCCAGATCGCCCTGCCCGTCGCCGTCGATGTTCAGCCGCCGCACCAGCCGCGGGCCCTCTACCGGCCGCTTCCAAACAGCCGTGTGCACCGTCTGGCCGTGCCAGGCCACATCCTGCGGCAACCCCACGTTCACCGACAGCAAGCTGCCGGCCCGCTGATGTGCGATCACCAGCTGCGCTCCTCACCGCCGCGGCCTCACCGCCGCGGCCCCACCGCGCTGCGCCAGGTAACAGAAATTCTCGCAGGCCAAATCGGGCATGTGGCCCGAAGGGCGAAGGTGATCACGCGGCCTTTGGCTGTTCGGCGACCCGGCCGGCGTCGGCTTGACTTTCGCGTGGCTCGCGTGGCTCACGTGGCGGGCGTGGCTCGCGTGGCGGGCGTGGCAGGAGCAGCGCCGGCACCACGGCGGTCGCGGTCAGCGCGACGGCGACCCAGAAGGTGGTGCCGAAGGCGCCGGCGAGCGCTGGTGCGATCTGAGCCCGTTGTGCGGGTGGTAGCGCCGTCAGTGCCTGGATACCGCCGGGGTGGTGGGGCAGGTTGGCTGTGATCCCGTGCTGCAGGATGATCGCGAACACGGCGGTGCCGATTGCGCCGGCGATGCGCTGGACGGCGTTGAGCGCGCTGGTTGCCCGTGGTGTTTCCTCGCGTGAGAGCGTCTGGAAGGCGGCGGCCATGGAGGGGACGATCGTGCTGCCGATCCCGACTCCGATCACGAGCAGCGCCGCGGCGAGGTAGCGGTAGGGGGTGTCAGCG
>WNFX01007922.1_pt1 | contig 20754 bp, 18 predicted proteins | sample 5400111 | NCBI WGS metagenome assembly WNFX01 (sample SAMN13153363, study PRJNA577476) | soil metagenome | isolation source: 40 cm soil or saprolite under grassland replicate 1 | place: USA:California | collected 2016-06-15 | reverse complement strand
ACATGACCGACATTCTTGAGATTCGGAGCGACATCTCCAGAAAGGTGGCCGATGCACTCAAAGTGCAGCTCGGCGTTAAGGAAACGCAACTCCTGGCGAAAAAGCCCAGCGAGAACTCAGAAGCGTACGAGATCTATTTGTTAGGCCGGTTTGAATTGAACAAATTTACCGAGGAGGGATTTACCAAGAGTGTCCAGCATTTCCAACAAGCGATCGCTTTGGATCCAAAGTTCGCGCTCGCCCACGCGAGTTTGGCAGACGCCTACAACACGATCGGGTATTGGGGATACCTTCCACCAAAAGACGCCTTTCCCGAAGCGAAGCGAGCGGCTCAGATGGCATTGAATATTGATCCCGACCTGGCCGAAGCCCACGGCGCACTCGGCTACGTGGAATTTCAATATGAATGGAACTTTACGGAAGCTGAGATGGAATTCAAAGAAGCCATTCGACTCAATCCAAATTCTGTGAGTGCGCGCCTCCGGTTTTTAGAATATCTTTTCGACTTTCAACGCGCTCAGGAAGCTCACGAGCAACTTGAACGAGCAAGAGAGCTGGATCCGCTCTCCATTCAGATCGCCTACGATTACGCAGCCGTGTCGTGGTTTGAGCGCGATTTTGACCGCGCTATAGAGCAGCTTCAGAAAACGATCTCGATGGACCCCAATAATGCATTGGCGTATGACCTTCTGGCCGCGATATTCTATCAAAAGAAGATGCCGGCACAGGCTTTTACAGCCCACGACAAGGCCAACAGCTTGGAAGGCGTATTTAGCGATGCGGAAATGGCCGAGATGAGGAAGGCATACGAAACTGCAGGCCTATCAGCGTATTTCCGAAAGGAAAATGAACTCCGGCAGAAACGCCTTGCAGAGGGGAAGTATCAATCGCCATTGAACATTGCCTTGAACTATGCGTTCGCGGGCGATGACTCAGAAGCGCTGGACTGGCTCGAGCGGGCGGTTGACGAGCACACTCCCTGGTTGCCAGAATTGAACATCGACCCCATGTGGGATGCCGTTCGCTCCCAGCCTCGCTTCGTCGCGCTACTGAAAAAGATCGGCCTTGAGAAATGAAACGGCGCCAAGACCAAGCTTAGCCGCCGATCGCGCGGATAACATCGATAGCTAAGGCGCGATCTCGGCTGCGGCAAATCGGACCGCAATTGTAGGGCGTCTGTGTCAGACGCCTGCCAACAGTCCATCCGTGACATCCGCGTAACCCGTCACGCCGGAGCCTTGGCGTAGGCGGATCCGTGGTGTCTGCAAAAATTCCCAAACTTTCCGCGTAAGGGATCCAAAAATCTTACGCAGTACATGAGTGAAGGTCAGAAAGGGCTTCTAAGGATAAGAAGCCAAAGAAGGCCAAAACAAGGAAAGGAAAATTCAAAAACATGAACAAACCAAACATTAAACAACAACTGCGCAGAGGTTTCTTTGCGCTCGCAATTGTCGGCGCGTTATTGACGTTGCCGAAAGCTCAAGCCCAACCGATACCGGCAAGCGGAAGCACTACTGACTGTGAACACATCATTAGTGTGCGAACGGCCGGTCCAAGCACGATTATCACCTCGAGCATTACTGTATGCTTTCACGGCACCTTCGAGGGAACGTGGGTTGGCACTGAGCGCGATGTAATCCATCCTAACGGGACTGTTACGGGCCAAGCTAGCGGCGTCTTCAGCGGTACTGTTAACGGACGGTCCGGCACTATGGTCTTCAGTTTAGAGGTCAGCATTACACGTAACGGCGACGTGACGCATTGGGTGGTGGACCAAGGGACTGGTGACCTGGCCGGTTTGCACGGGCAGGGAACGACTCAGGAAGTTAGTGAAAATGGCCCTGGGTGCCCGGTAAGCGGTTTTGACTGCACCGACTGCCCACCCGCGACAGGTACGTGCGATGACTCGTTTACCCTTGATTACACCGGGCAGATCGACTTCGCTCCATAAGCCGACTAGCTAAGCGCCGCAATCCGCAATCAGCCGTCACGTTTCACAAGCGTGGCGGCTTTTTGCTTTGTCAAGAGCTAACGCAGACTCACAGAAGTGAACGAAGGGGCTGTATTCAAACCAAAATTAGAATCTTTGTTTTCTTCGTTCCCTTCTGTTTTTACGCCTAAAAGAATCTTTCCGCTGGCGGCCGAACTGGGGTCGCCCAGGCGCCCGCTCCCCAATCCGTGAAATCCGCGTAATCCGTGGTTGGTTTAAAAAATCCAAATTTTTCGCGTAAGCGATCACAAAAATTTACGCAGTACATCAGTGAAGGGACAGAAATCACACAAGGCCAAAACAACGAAAGGAAATTAAGCTAATGAAAAATCGCAACCTCACAATATTCACCATGGGCCTGTCCGTGCTTGCCTGGTTTGGGCTTTTGCCAAAAATGCAAGCAGCATTACCCCAGGAGATACCCGGGAATCCGGACGGGTGCTATCCCGCGTTCACGACGGCGGAAGGGTGCAACGCCCTTTCTCTCCTCGGGAGCGGCATAGGCAACACAGGAGTTGGTTGGTATTCGCTCTTTTTAGTCGGTGACGCCAGCTTCAACACCGGTGTTGGCGCTGGAGCGCTGGCCCTCAACACTACCGGGGCGGATTCCAATACTGCAGTTGGCACGGGAGCGATGTTGCTCAACACAACCGGCATACGGAACACGGCCCTTGGAACTAACGCGCTCCTCTACAACGACAGCGGCAGCTCCAACAATGCTGTCGGCGCCTTTGCGCTCTTTTACAACATTGACGGATTGTCCAACAACGCGTTTGGCGATTCTGCGCTTGGACTAAATATTCACGCCATTGAGAACACTGCCATTGGTGATTTCGCGCTCGCGAATAATGACAACAGCGGAAACGGCCTTGGGAACTTCAACACGGCAGTTGGCGCTGAGGCGCTCTTTTTTAACACTGATGGCGATTCAAACACTGCCGTTGGTTTTGATGCGCTCGCTTCCAACATCCTTGGCTTTGGAAACACTGCCATTGGTGATTCCGCGCTCCAGAATAATGACTCGAGCGGAAGCGGCACTGCCATCTTCAACACGGCAGTTGGCTTTGGGGCGCTCTCCGCTAACATTGATGGCGGCAGAAACACCGCCGTGGGTGTCGGCGCGCTCGGGGTGAACCAAGCGTCCGGCCTCACCGCCGTTGGTATTGACGCGCTATTTGCTAACACCACCGGCGCCCTAAACACGGCGGTTGGTACGTCGGCGCTCGCTCGCAACAGTATCGGCTCTCGGAACACTGCCGTCGGCGATAACACGCTCTTGAATAATGACTCGACCGGAAACGGCCTTGGGAACCGCAACACGGCAGTTGGCTCTACGGCGCTCTTCGATAACACTGATGGCGATTCAAACACCGCCGTCGGCGACGGCGCGCTCGCGAATAACACCACTGGTAGTTCCAACGTAGCCTTGGGCGGTAATGCGCTGATTGATAATGATTCCGGGAATGCAAACATAGCGATCGGTGACGGTTCACTGCAATCCAACGTAAGCGGCTCTGGTAACACAGTCGTGGGTTTCCTGGCCGGTGGTAACATAGTAGCAGGTCAACATAACGTTTATATCGGCGGCGTGGCTGGTCTTGCTGATGAAAGCGGGGTCATCCGCATCGGCGCGCCTCCGGTTACGGTATCCTGCTTTATCGCTGGTATCGTCGGTGCTCCCAATTTCGCTGACACCGTAAAGATTGACCCGGCCACCGGCCAGCTGGGTGACCAGCCCTCCTCGGCGCGGTTCAAGAGGGACATTGACCCCATGGGCAAGACCAGTGAAGCGATCTTTTGGCTTAGACCAGTGAGCTTCCACTACAAGAACGACAACACGAACACGCCCCAATTTGGCTTGATTGCTGAAGAAGTAGCAAAGGTGAATCCTGCCTTGATAGGGGTGGACAAAGAAGGAAAACCCTACTGCGTCCGTTACGAGCAGATCGACGCGATGTTGCTCAACGAGTTCCTCAAAGAACACAAAAAAGTGGAGGAACAAGCGACCAGAATTGACAAGCAGCAGGCGACTATCGCCGAGTTGAAGTCAACGGTCGCCCAGCAACAGAAAGGGATGGAGGTTCTCACGGCCCAGCTCAAAGAGCAGGCTGCGCAAATCCAGAGGGTGAGCGCGCAAATGGAAATGAGCAAACCTGCGCCGCGAATGACATCTATAAATCCGTAACAGCCAAGGAGCGACTACGGATGACACGGATGACCCCCAAGTAGCAAACTTCAAACCAAACTAGAAACTAAAAAGAAGAAAATGATAGCCATGAACATAGCAATCAGAACCTCGACTGGTTGGCCGTTTTTGCCGTCCTCTTTCGTTCTCATCACGCTCGCCTGCTTTGGGCATTTGCCGCAAATGCAAGCAGGATTACCCCCAGAGATACCCGGCAATCCGGACGGGTGCTATCCCGCGTTCACGACGGCGGAAGGGTGCAACGCCCTTGCTCTCCTCGGGAGCGGCATAGGAAACACAGCAATTGGTTGGTATTCGCTCTTTTTAGTCGGTGACGCCAGCTTCAACACCGGTGTTGGCGCTGGAGCGCTGGCCCTCACCACTACCGGGGCGGATCAGAATACCGCAGTTGGCACTGCAGCGATGTTGCTCAATACCAGCGGCACACAGAACGTGGCCATTGGAACCGATGCGCTTCTCTTCAACGACAACGGCGCGTATAATAACGCTGTCGGCGCCTTTGCGCTCTTTAACAACATCAGCGGGTTCAGCAACAACGCTTTTGGCAATTCCGCGCTTTTTACAAATATTAACGGCTTTGAGAACACTGCCATTGGTGATTTCGCGCTCGCGAATAATGACAACACCGGACTCGGCCTTGCCAACTTCAACACGGCCGTTGGTGCTTCGGCGCTCTTTTTTAACACTGATGGCGATTCAAACACCGCCGTCGGGTTCTCGGCGCTCTCTTCCAACACCACCGGCTTTTGGAACACGGCCAATGGAACCGACGCGCTCCTGCATAACGACAGCGGCTCGTATAACGACGCAGTCGGCGTCCGTGCGCTTCGTAACAACATTGACGGATCCGACAACAACGCTTTTGGCCATGCGGCGCTTTCTGAAAATATTCACGCCCAAGCTAACACTGCCATTGGTGATCTTGCGCTCGCGAATAATGACATCACCGGAAACAACCTAGCGTCCTTCAATACGGGCGTTGGCGCTGCGGCGCTCAACGGTAACACTGATGGCGTTGCAAACACCGCCGTTGGCGCTGGGGCGCTCACTTCCAACGATACCGGCTCCGTGAACACGGCCGTGGGCGTTGGAGCGCTCAATTCTAACACTGATGGTGAAAGAAACACCGCCGTCGGCTTTGACGCGCTCCTTAACCTCGCGATGGGCATCAACAACATCGCGTTGGGCGTTGGCGCCGGTAACAGCATCACCGGAGGCTCTTTCAATATTTATATCGGCAACCTAGGTGTTGGTCCTATTGAAGCCGTCACCATCCGCATCGGGGACCCGACAATACACAAGTCCACTTATATTGCTGGGATCAGTGGAGCAACAGCTCCCGGGGGAATGGCGGTTTACGTCAATCCAGACGGAAAGCTCGGCACGAGCCCATCCTCGAAGCGCTTTAAGGAGGACATCCAGCCGATGGATAAAGCGAGCGAAGCGGTTTTCGCGCTCAAACCCGTCACCTTCCGCTACAAGAAAGAGCTCGATCCCAAGAGCATTCCGCAGTTTGGACTCATTGCTGAGGAAGTAGAAAAAGTGGATCCCGACCTTGTGGTACGTGACAAAGAAGGCAAACCATACGCAGTACGCTACGAACAGATCAACGCGATGTTGCTCAACGAGTTTCTCAAAGAGCACCGCACAGTTCAGGAACAGCAAAAGGAAATTGATACCCTTATGAACGAGTTAAAAGAGCAAAAGGTGCTGATTCAAAAGGTGAGCGCTCAGGTCGAAATGAGCAATCCTGCGCGGCAAGTTGTCATCAGCAATCAGTGAATTTCAATCGCTATTGGGCATCACTCCCACAACAAACAACAAATAACAAACAAATGAAATGTAACATGCAAGACAAACCAAAGAACAAGAAAGAGAAAAAGGAGATCAAACTCCCGGATCTCAAGCCAGCAAAAGATCCTAAAGGCGGTATCCCACCGGACCCGTGCGGTCCCGGTGGCCACCGCAGCCCAAGCCGGATGCCTACCGCTGTTGAATAACTTTGGACCGCCTGGCTGGTTTCTAAGGAAAAGAGCTGCGCCGTGGTTCCATCCCGCGGCGTGGCTTTTATGTACACGTTTGGCAGACTTGCCCAAATCTCAATTCAAATCAGGGCACTTGTGCGCACTCCCCCGCCGGAAGTTCATCGCTCATTTCTCCATTCCCGCGACGTGCTCGTCGTGTTCGTGCGCGCCATGACTGTGCAATGACGGACGGATGCGCAGGAAGAATTGGAAAGCGTAGCCGAGATCGTCGCCGTAGTAGCGATCGAGGCCGTCGGGGCGATCGTTGATGGTAAATTGCGTCCCAAGTCCGATATCAAGCCCTTTGCCATGGGACAAATCGCGCACGTAACCGATGGTATATCCGCTTACCGGGAAAATGCGCGATTCATCCGGCGGCTCGAGGACCAATTCGTGGCCGGATTTTTCCACGCGCTCCCAGCGGAAGTAAACGGTGTCGCGTCCGCGCTGGTAATCCGACTCGATCAGGAACGATTGTGTTTTGCCTTCGGCGGTATCGTGGTTCTGGCCCCAGACGAATGTGTTCGACCAGTTGCTATCGTGTCCGAGCGGCAGGTTGTAGATAACGGAGGCGGTTGTGCGATGCCGTTTCAGGTCGGGCTCGAGCGCTTCGGGGCTTTTGATGTAACCGTATGAAGCTTGCACCGCCAGATTTTTTGTCGGGTTCCAGGAAATCCGCCCGCTGAATGAATCGAAACGCGGCCGATCGAAATCGTAACGGTTCTCGTCCGGCTCGCGGCCGGTGAATATGCTGCCTTCAATCTTGATGTTTTGCCACGCAAGCCCGGCAGTGGCGACGCCGAAGGTGACATGGGTCGAATCCTGCCAGTGATGGCCGATTGGCGCGTCTGGATCGTCCATTGCCGAGGGGCGATGCATGAATGTAGGCGGACCGAGCGCCGGTTCACCCGGATAACCGAAATAGACGTAGGCGCTGAGATCGTGATCGAACTTTTGCGACAGGCTCATCGAGAGTTCGTCGAAGAGATCGTGCGGATGTTGCCGATCGTGCAACGGCTGATCGTGCCACGATTCGCCGCTTTGAAAGAGCAGCGGATAACCGCGGCCGCCTTCGGTGAGCGGATCGAGACTCATCATCAATCGCGCGCCGAACTGGGCGGTATCGCCGAGGGGATGCGAGTACATTCCCATGATCCAGTTCGGCGCATCGATGCGGTCATCGCCGCGTCGCGTGCTCACGTTGGTGTAACGCGGGAAAATTGCTCCGTGCAACATCAGCATGTCGCCACCGAACATGAACATGCGGCCATACATCGGGCTCGAGTCCGGGAGCCAGCTTGTGCCTGAGCCCTCGCGATTCATTGGATCGGCAATATCGATGGACGAATGCATTTCCATGTGCATCTCGTGATCCGCATGCGAAGGCGGGTGCTCCTGCATTTCATGTGACGGATGGGACAAATGCGACGGATGAGCCTTTCCATTGGATTTCAGCGGTACGAGTTTCATGCCGCATTTCGGACAATTGCCGGGATGATCCATCACGACTTCGGGATGCATCGGGCACGTGTATTTCTGTCTCTTGCTTTTCTCGTGCTCGTGCTCGCCATGTGGGCGATTGGGGTCAATCGCCCTTATCTTTGCAATCGCGATGAACGTCATCGCGCTCGCGATTAGAATTACTATTTCTTTTCGCATTTTCTGGTTGTAGGGCAGGCGCCTCGCCTGCCAGATGGATAGAACGGCAACCGGAGCGGTTGCCCTACAAACAGAACGCAGATGTTCGCGTTCTACGCGCGAAACGGCGGAGCGTGAGCAAAAAGGCTCCGCTGCAAGATCAGCTCAGCAAATGAGTGCGCACCGGGCGGCCCCGTGTCCAAAGGCAATGACGCCTGCGCGTTATGCGAAAAAGCAAGACGCGCGAATTCTTCAACGCAAAGATCGACGTCGAAAAACTTCGCGTCATCGCGCGCCCAACTTTTCGTTTGGGCGAAAACAACTGCGCGTAGAATTTTGCAGCATTGTAACTGCGAGGGCTCCTGCTTTTGCTTTGCCGGTGTGGAATGGAACGGGCACTCGGTTTGCACCGAATCGGTCTTCGTCGCCACCGCAGCGAATGCGCAATGATTCGAGATCGCAAGCCAGGAACAGATCGCAATCAAGACGACCGCGCATCGCGTGACCGCTTTCATCGCGAACTTCAATCGCTCACGCGCGGAGAATCTCAAACGTTTTCTTCCGCCGGATCGACAACCGGCGCAACTGCACCCGAAGCAATTCCTCCCGGCGGTACGTCCCGCGCCTGCGGGATTGGTTCAATTGGTTTCTCGCCAGGCTGATCAAACTGCGGTTGCTCGACTCGCGTCGCGAGTAGCATCGCCGTGAACAACAATACCGCCGCCAGATAATACGGCGCACCGGGAATATAAAGCGAATGCTTCGGGTTAATGAACCAAGCGAAAATTCCCGAGAAGAGGAACGGCCCAATGACGAACGCGATGGAGCGGAGACTTTGGATCGCGCCCTGCAATTCGCCCTGCTCGCGCTCGCTCACGCGGTGAGTCATCATTCCCTGGGCTGCCGGGAAAGAAATGTTCCACATCGAAATTACTGGGATTGAGGCCATGTAACCAGCGCCGGTTCTGGCGAGGCCGGCGATCACCATCCCGAGCGCGCCAAAAAATTGACCGATGCAAAGCGTCCGCTTCTCACCGAGCCACGCCACGATTCGCCCCGTGAGCCCCCCGGAAATCGCCGCTGTGAAAATGCCCACGATTGCTAGCGAAATGCCGATCATGCTTTGGCTCCACGCGAAACGATAGATCGCGTAGAGCGCCCAAATCACGAAGACTTCGTGCGAGATATAGGCAAGAAACTGGAGCGTCGCGAGTTTCCACAATTCCGGATGGGACCGAAGCAATACTAGTGAGCCAATGGGATTCGCCCGGCGTAACGTAAATTCTTGCCGGTGCTCTGCCCGCAGCGATTCCGGCACGAAAATGTAACCGTAAAGCCAGTTCGCCAGGCTAAATCCGGCAGCAACCCAGAACGGCAAACGCGGACTGATGTCTCCGAGAGGGCCGCCAATTCCGGGACCGAGAATGAAGCCGAGACCGAACGCGACGCCGATCATGCCGAAAGCGCCTGCACGTTTTTCCTTCGGAACGACATCGGCGATGTAAGCCATCGCGGTTGGAATGCTCGAAGCAGTGATTCCGGAAATGATTCGACCGAGAAAGAGCCATCCAATCGTAGGCGAAAGAGCCATGACGATGTAATCGAGGCCGAGACCGAGATTCGATAAAAGGATGACCGGTCGCCGGCCAAATTTATCGGATAGCACCCCGAGCACTGGCGAAAGGAAAAATTGCATCGCCGCAAAGACGGTGCCGAAAACCCCGATCCACGTTGCTGCGCTGGCTGCGTTGCCGCTGAGAAAGTTGAGGATGAGCTTCGGTAAGACTGGTGCGATCAACCCCAGCGCCAGCATGTCGAGCATGACGGAAGCAAATGGAGGCGCTTGGCACAAGCGCCTCTACAAATAATCTATCGGCAAATCATGATGCCTCTTTCCTATCGCTCGCCGAAAACGGAAGTGCGCGAGAGTAAGATCCACGGGCACGGTTTATTCGCCACAGCTGACATCGCAAAAGATGAAGTCGTGGCGGTCAAAGGCGGCCACATTGTTGATCGAAAAACTTTGCGCGAACAAATCACACCTCGCCTAGGGCCGGTGGAAATTCAGATCGACGACGATTTGTTCATCGCGCTTGTCACTGACGACGAGCGGGAGTTGTCGATGTTGTATTCAAATCACTCATGCAATGCAAATCTTGGCGTGCGCGGCGAGATCACCTTCGTGGCCATGCGCAACGTCCGCGCCGGCGAAGAGCTCACGCATGATTGGGCGATGACTGATGACGATGATTATTCCGTGGAATGCCAATACGGCGCGCCCAATTGCAGAAAAATTCTTACCGGCAAAGATTGGCAGCGCCCGGAATTGCAGAAACGTTATGCCGGTTACTTCTCAGCTTATCTTGCGCGAAAAATCGCAATGCGTTGTCATTCCGAACGAAGCGAGGAATCTCACAATCGGCGTAGCGATCACACTGAGAAGCTTGTGTGACGCAACACCCAGCGAGAGATCCTTCGCCCCGCTCAGGATGACTACGCGGGATACTTTTCAGCTTATCTTGGGCGGAAAATCGCCATGGTCGATATCCGACGTTAAACTCTACCGAAATCTGCCGCGCAATGTACGAGCATCGAAAGCAGCCTCTTCTCAGCCGGCTCGAATTTTTGAAGCGCGTTGAGCGGCATGGGCTGGTGGCGCTTGGAGTTTTAGTGTTCGGACTTGGAAGCGGCATTCTCGGCTATCATTTCATCGCTCACTTGAGCTGGATCGATTCGCTCCTGAATGCGTCGATGATTATCGGAGGAATGGGTCCTGTCGATCCGTTGCCTAACAACGCCGCGAAACTTTTCGCTTCGTTTTACGCTCTGTTTTCAGGTCTCGCGTTCGTTGGCATCGTATCGGTGCTGCTGGCGCCCTTTGTTCATCGCCTGCTGCATCGCTTTCACGCGGAGGAGCGTGAATAGATGGATTTTCTGAAGTGCTTCGCGAGCAGTTCTGATTTCTTCGGTATGAAAAAGTTCTTATTATATTCGTTTATCGCAGGGGCCGCTCTGGCCGGAATAGCAGGTTGCGCCCAGGTAAAGAAACCGGCGGTGCAGGTCAAGGCGGCGGCGTTCGGTTCGCGTTTCGATCAAGTCGGGCGGGTTACGCTGTATGCCGGCGAGCCGTGCACGCCGCAAATCATGTTCGATTTTCACGGTGCAGGATCAACGGTCTGGCTGGCGGCACCGAGGCGGGAAACGGAAATCCTCACCGACGCGGCGAAGAAAAACCGGCGCGTCCATATTTCGGGAAAATGGCGACGTGGCGGACAATCAAACTGCAGCTACGTTGAAGCCACGAGTGCGGAGTTAGCGAGATGAAATCAAACGACATTGAGGAAACCGGAGGAAGGTTCGGCCCAGTTGCAATTCGCGCACTGGCCATTGGCGCGCAATCGGTCGGTGCGTTCGCCGCCGGCGCGATCGCAGTCGGCGCGGTGACGCTTGGGCTGGTTGCGATTGGCCGCCTGATAATCGGCCGCGCGAAAATCAAACGGCTCGAAATTGGGGAGTTAAGAGTAACTCGTTTGCACGTGACTGAATCAATGATCACGCCGCCAGAGGCGCATTGATGAGTGACCCGGACAATCGTGTCGCGTGCCGCCGCCTACGCAGGCAGGATTGCCTGCGTCACGTTTCAGTAGCGATAATGCTCTGATTTGAACGGGCCGTCGATCGGGACTCCGAGATAATCGGATTGTTTTGTAGAGAGCTTCGTCAGTTTGACGCCGATTTTTTGAAGGTGCAGGCGGGCGACTTCTTCATCGAGTTTCTTCGGCAACACGTAAACGCCGACTTTGTAATTTTCTCGATTTTTCCACAGATCCAACTGCGCGAGGACCTGGTTGGAAAATGAGTTGGACATGACGAAGCTCGGGTGACCGGTGGCGCAACCGAGATTTACCAAGCGGCCTTCGGCGAGCAGGAAAATCTCGTGACCATCCTGAAACGTGTACTTGTCCACCTGCGGTTTGATGTTGGTTTTCTTCACGCCTTTGGCTGCGTTGAGCGCGTCGACCTGAATCTCGTTATCGAAATGGCCGATGTTTGCGACGATCGCCTGGTCTTTCATCCTTTGCATGTGCTCGAGTGTGATGACATCGATGTTGCCACTGGCGGTGATGTAGATATCTCCGCGGCCTAGCGTGTCTTCGATAGTGGTGACTTCGTAGCCTTCCATTGCGGCCTGCAGAGCGTTGATCGGATCGATCTCGGTGATGACGACGCGCGCGCCCTGGCCGCGCAACGATTGCGCGCAGCCTTTACCGACGTCGCCGTAACCACAAATGACGGTCACCTTTCCGGAAAGCATCACATCCAGTGCCCGATTCAATCCATCGACCAGTGAATGCCGGCAGCCGTAAAGATTGTCGAACTTCGATTTCGTCACTGAATCGTTGACGTTAATGGCAGGAACCAGCAGCCGGTTTTCCTGATGCATTTTGTAAAGACGATGCACGCCGGTGGTAGTCTCTTCGGAAACGCCGCGCCAATCCTTCACGATCTCGTGCCAGCGATAGGGATTCTCACGATGAATTTCGAGCAGCAAATCCTTGATGACCTGTTCTTCCTTGTTCGCCGATTTGGCTTTTGCCCAATCGCTGCCTTCCTCGAGCTCGTAGCCTTTGTGAATGAGCAACGTTGCGTCTCCGCCGTCATCGACTACAAGTTGCGGCCCTTTGCCGTCTGGATGCGAAATCGCGCGATAAGTGCACCACCAGTAATCTTCAAGCGATTCGCCTTTCCAAGCGAACACGGAGATACCACGTTTGGCGATGGCTGCGGCAGCGTGATCTTGCGTCGAGAAAATATTGCAGCTTGCCCAGCGCACGCTTGCGCCAAGATCGACCAGTGTCTCAATGAGCACCGCGGTCTGAATCGTCATGTGCAACGATCCAGTGATGCGCACGCCTGCGAGCGGTTTGTGCGGTGCATATTTCTCCCGGATTGCCATCAGCCCCGGCATTTCCTTTTCGGCAATGGAAATTTCTTTTCTTCCAAAATCCGCCAGCGAGATATCCGCGACTTTGTAGTCCTGCTTTGTCTTCGATTCAGTGATTGTCGTACTCATAAAAGTATTCGGTTTTCTACCTGACAGCTTGTTTCAACGCTTCGGCCTTGTCGGTCCTTTCCCATGTGAGGGCGTCGAGATCGTCCACGCGTCCGAAATGGCCGTAATTGGTTGTCTTGCGATAAATCGGCCGAAGCAGGTTCAGCTGCTTAATAATTTCAGCCGGCTTGAAGTTGAAAACTTCACAGATGGCGCACTCCAATTTTTCCTCGTCCACTTTGCCTGTGCAGAAGGTATCGACACTTACGCTCACCGGTTCGGGGTGACCGATGGCGTACGCGAACTGGACTTCGCATCGGTCTGCCAAGCCGGCTGCGACTACATTCTTTGCGATCCAGCGTCCCATATAGGCTGCGCTGCGATCAACCTTGCTCGGATCTTTTCCCGAGAACGCACCGCCGCCGTGCCGGCCCATTCCACCGTACGTATCGCAGATGATCTTGCGGCCAGTTATACCTGCGTCGCCCTCGGGGCCGCCGATTACAAACCGACCTGTTGGATTGATTAAATAGGTTGTCTTCTCATCCAACCATTCCGCCGGCATCACTTTTTTGATGAGAAGTTCAGTGAGTGTTTCGCGCACTTCTTTTTGCTTCACATCCTGGGTATGCTGCGAGGAAACGACCACCGTCGTGGCGCGCACTGGTTTATAGCCATCGTATTCGATTGAGACTTGCGTTTTGGCGTCGGGACGAAGCCACGGGACTTCGCCAGACTTTCGTAGGCGCGTCAGCTCGCGTCCGAGCTTGTGCGCGAAAGAAATCGGCGCAGGCATCAGCTCCGGGGTTTCATTGCACGCAAAACCGAACATCAACCCTTGATCGCCAGCCCCTTGTTCCGCAGTACCCTTTCCTTCAGCAGGAGCCTCATCGACTCCCTGTTTAATATCGCGCGATTGCTCGGTCATTTCACAAATCACCCGGCAGGTGTCGGCGTGAAAAATGCAGTCGCCGTTGACATATCCGATGTCGCGAATGCCCGTGCGCACGCGCTCCTCGAAATCAAACTTCGCATTGCTGGTTATCTCCCCGGCGATCACCACGAGATTGCCCTTGGCAAGGGTCTCGCAAGCCACGCGACTCAACGGGTCCTGTTCGAGACAAGCGTCGAGGACGTAATCGCTGATGGTGTCGCAAACCTTATCAGGATGTCCTTCGGTGACGGACTCGGAGGAAAAAATGTAGCGGCGAGACATGGCTTGAAGAGCGTTGAAGGGTTGAAGCGTTAAAGCGGTTTACAATTCCCGGTCAGTCGAACGATTCAACGCTTCAACGGTGTAAGGCTTTCACGGTGTCGCAAGACATATTGACCAATCATGATGCGTGGATATATCGTGGTCCGAGATCATGGCGTCAACCATTAATTTGTTGCGGCTGTTGGCCGATCCCACGCGACTGCGTCTCATGCTTCTTCTCGAACAGGAAGAGCTTTCGGTAGCAGAGCTCCAGCAGATTCTGGGCATGGGCCAGTCGCGGATCTCCAGTCATCTTGCGCAGTTGAAACGCGCGGGCGTGGTCTCCGATCGCCGAGTCGGGAAAAATGTCTATTATGGCGCAGACCATCAGGGACGAAATTTACAGCGAGAGCGCGTGGCGGAAATAACGCGCCTGCTCGCGCGCGAATTACCGGAAACCTCGCGCGACCGCACCAGTCTCAAGCTCGTGCTGCACAAGCGGCAGGACAAAGCACGGAAGTACTTCGACGAGCTGGCCGGCAAGTTTGGGCGAAGTTATGTGCCGGGCCGCTCGTGGAAGGCGCTGGCACACACGCTCATTACTCTTCTCCCGCCGCTGACTGTGGCTGACCTCGGAGCGGGCGAGGGGACACTTTCGCAGTTGCTGGCAAAAAATGCGCGCAAAGTGATCGCCATCGATAATTCGTCCAAAATGGTCGACTTCGGCGCGCAACTGGCGAAGAAACACGGATTCAAGAATCTCGAGTACCGGCTTGGCGATATTGAAGATCCGCCGATCGCGAAAAACAGTGTCGACCTTGCAATCCTGAGTCAGGCTTTGCATCATGCTATTCATCCCGAGCGAGCCATCGCCGCGGCGCGGCGGATTTTGAAACGTGGCGGCCGACTGGTGATTCTCGATCTTTTGAGCCACCGGTTCGAACGCGCTCGCGAATTGTATGCAGATCACTGGCTCGGATTCAGCGAAGTGCAATTGCATCAGTTCATGGAAAAAGGCCGTTTCCGAGAGATCGAGATCAGCGTGGTTTCTCGAGAAAAGCAGAGCCCGCATTTCCAAACGGTGTTCGCGACCGGAATAAAATGACATTCCAAGCTGTAGCCTGGCGTCGCGGCCTGGTCCGGCAAAGGCCGCTGCGACGGTCATGCATTTCATCGCCCTAAAATAACAACAGTGTTACTTTTCTCATTCGGTGCCGCTGAAGACGATCTTGCCCGCAAGGTAGTTACACAAATTTTTAGCGAACATATCGATGTTGCCGTTGTCTTATTGTTAGCGATCTTGCATTCATCGCGCTTATGCCTGCTGAATCCAAAGCCGCTGTTCGGCTCGCAATCGGGCACGTCTTGTTCATTGACATCGTAGGCTACTCCAAGCTGCTGATTAGCGACCAGAGCGAGTTGCTTGGTGTGCTCAATGATGCGGTTCGCGAGGCGGGAGAGTTCCGTTCCGCGGTAGCGGAGGGTCGATTAGTGCGCTTACCCACCGGTGACGGGATGGCGTTGGTCTTTCGCGACAGCCCCGAACAACCGGTGCGCTGTGCTTTGGAGATTAGTCGGGCGCTTAAGAATTACCCGAAACTCCAGATCCGGATGGGGATTCACAGCGGGCCGGTGAACGAGGTCGCGGATGTGAATGAGCGCGCCAACATTGCGGGGGCGGGGATCAATATCGCGCAACGGGTGATGGATTGCGGCGATAGTTGTCACATCCTGCTTTCAAAGCATGTCGCAGAAGATCTTCAGCACTATTTGGAATGGCAGCCGTACCTGCACGATGTCGGCCAATGCGAGGTGAAGCACGGGGAAATGATCTCCATCGTCAACTTCTACACGAAAGACCTCGGTAATCCCAATCCCCCGCGTTTGAAGCGAGCGCGAACCGAGGTGCGGAGGCGCCGCCGCAACGCTTTTTTACTCGCCGGGTCAGGCCTGGCGGCTTTGCTCATCGCGGGATCGTTTCTTTTGCCTCGCGCGTTCGCGCGCAAGATCGACAAATCGATTGCGGTGCTTCCCTTTGAGAGTTTGAGCGACGACAAAGAGAACACCTATTTCGCCGACGGCATTCAGGACGACGTGCTCACCAATCTTTCCAAGATAAGCGATCTCAAAGTGATTTCCCGCACCTCGGTGATGCCATACCGAGGAAAAGGATCCAACGTTCGTGAAATCGGAAAGGCACTGGGCGTCGCAACCCTTTTGGAGGGCAGCGTTCGCCGCGTTGGCAATCGCGTGCGCGTGGCCGTGCAATTGATCAACACCGAGAACGACGAGCACCTCTGGGCGGAAGATTACGACCGCGAGCTCACTGATGTGTTCGCAATTCAAACGGATCTGGCACGAAAAATCGCGAGCGAGTTGCAGGCAAAATTGTCGCCGAGCGAAAAAGCACAATTCGAACGCAAGCCGACAGAAAACGGCGAGGCTTATCTCGCTTTCGTTCAGGCGCACAATCTTTCCTGCGCATTTGAGGATTTCGACAAACTGAAACAGGGCGAACAGCTTTACGCGCGCGCGATCGAGCTGGATCCGAACTTTGCTCTCGCTATGGCGCGCTACTCACAGTTGGAAAGCTGGTTCCTGCACACATTTGACCGGACGCCGCAACGCCGGGAGAAAGCGCGTACGCTGGCGGCGCGGGCTCTTCAATTGCAGCCTAATCTGCCGGAAGCGCACCTGGCCCTGGGATACTCGCATTATTACGGCGACAACAACTACGACGCAGCGCTTGAAGAATTCGAAATCGCGCAGCGCGGATTGCCTAACGAATCGGATGCTTATCTCGCCATTGGCGCGATCCAGCGCCGGCAGGGCAAATGGGCGGAATCGACCGCCAACATCGAGAAGGCTTCCAATCTAAATCCAAAAGACCCGTGGTCACTGCAGAATCTTGCTCAGAATTACCAGGTGTTGCGGAACTTCGACGACGCCAACAAAACGATCGACCGCGGGCTTAATATGAATCCAAACGGCGTGGGACTTTGGGAGACCAAGTCCAAGCTGGCCATCGCTGAGAAAGGCGATTTCAGCGTCGCAGAGAAAGCATTTGCGGCCGCGAAATCGATCCCGATGACCAACGAGGAGAAACTTAGGATCGCCGGCGCGCGCGCGGACGTTTTTCTTTTGGAACGGAAATATCAAGAAGGATTGCGCGAAGCCGAAAGTCTGCCGGACGATCTCTTCCACGAGTTCCAGCAGCACTTGAGTGGGAAATATTTTCTCATCGGCTTTGCGCGAAAGGCGCTTCAGGACGAAGCCGGCGCGCGAGCCGCCTTCCTGAAAGCAAAAGACCTCCTCGAAGGACAACTGAAAGGAAGTCCCGATGCGGAGGACATGCATATTCAACTCGCCAAAGTTCTCGCCTATCTCGGAGAAAAAGATGCCGCGCTAACTGAAGCGCGGCGCGCCACCGAATTGCGTCCGGAGAGCAAAGACGCCTTTGGCGGCCCGGAAATTGCCGCTGGGGTGGCTGAAGTTCACGCCGTTCTTGGCGAAAATGATCGCGCGATCGAAATCCTGGACGGATTGTTGAGCCGGCCGAGCGCTGTCACCGTTGAGGGACTCAAAGTAAATCCGATTTGGGATTCGCTGCGAAACGATCCGGATTTTCAGGCTTTGCTATCTAAATACAGTGGCAAAGCGTAAGGCCGCGCTGCTCCTTCTCGCCGTTGCAGCCACGGCGCACGCGGATTGGACGATTCGCTCGACTGACTCGAAACCCGGGCGCGACGGCATCGCGCATCGGCACGTCGTCCTAGAAAATGCGGGTGGGAATGAGAGCGCCATGGTCGATCTTGCAATTTTCTCTGCTAAATCGTGTACCCTCCGCGTAATTGACAATCCAACCGGCGAAACTTTGTCCGACACAATGCGACGCGAGAAATGCGCCGCGGGAGTGAACGGCGGTTATTTCAGCTCCGATTTCGCGCCGATCGGCTTATTGATTAGCGATGGCAAAATGATTGCCTCATTGCGACGCGCTCGATTGATCACCGGCGTCCTCAGCGCGTCGGTACGCGGAGTGCAGATCGTGCGAGTCCGCGAATTTTCCCGACGAGAAAAGATAGGCGCTGCGGTTCAATGTGGACCGTTTCTTGTCGATCATTACGACCGCGTTCATGGCCTGGATGATTCAACTGCGGCGCGCCGGAGTTTTGCCGCTACCGCAACGAACGATCGCGCGTTGCTCGGAATTTGCTCCGAAATCTCGCTCGCCGAATTGGCGGCGATTCTTACTACAACGCGCTTGGCCGATGATTTGAAAATTCAGCGCGCACTGAATCTCGATGGCGGATCTTCGAGCGCATTTTGGTTCGCGCGCGCGAATGGCAGTGCATTTTCGATTCGCGAGCAAAAACCGGTGCGCGATTTTGTGGGGGTTGTCCCCAAATTGTAGGGCAGGCGCTTCGCCTGCCCAGTTTTTGATTCGGCAACCGGCGCGGTTGCCCTACAATTTCGCGAGATGCGTACCTTTGGCGGATTCAGATCAGGCGACAAATTTTTTTTCGGCGAAGTGCGCGGCGACGATGTGCACGTGTTGGCAAAACCGTATTGGATTGAGATCGAACCGACCGGCGATGTACAGAAGCTGGCAGATTTGCATGTCGATCTTCCGGTGGCGCCATCGAAACGAGCTCGCTTTTGCCGCATAACGGCGCGATCAAGATCGCATTTCCCGAGCATCGAACGGATTTCGAAGTAGAGCTAGTGGTGGTGATCGGCGCTCCAACGAAAAACGTCAGCGTGAACGGGGCGCTCAGTCTCGTGGTCGGTTACACAATCGGCCTCGATATTACCGATCGCGATCTGCAAAATCAGGAAAAGCAATTTGGCCGGTGCAAATCATTTGATACGTACACGCCGATCGGACCGTACGTTTATGCCGATGTGGATGTGAGCGACGTTTCACTCGAGCTGCGGCAGAATGGCCAGCTGCGCCAGAGCACGCGCACGAACGGAATGATCTATTCGGTTGCGCGGCTTATTTCATTCGCGAGTCAGTCGCTTACGCTTTTGCCGGGCGATGTGATTTTAAGTGGAACACCCGCCGGTGTCGGCCCAATTCATGCTGGAGATCAATTGGAAGCAGCAATCGACAATTGGCCGCGCCTGCGGAACAGCGTTGCGATCGCGCCTAACGCTACGTCTCGCGAGGGGAGAACAACGATTGAATGACTTGCCTTACATCCTGCGAGTAGGGATATTACGAACTAAAAGGTGTGATGTGCAAAGGGTAACGGGGGTCACAAAAAAGTGAAAATTTTTTCTCGACGCGCAACTCGTTCATTTTCAATAATCGGAAACTCGCATCTAAATCGACCTGTTCACAACTTACTGCTTCAACTATGAAAACCTCACTCATTGTTTGTCTGTCTTCACTCGCGCTTGCGCTGACTTCGCTTGCGCAATCTCCCGCTGCGCCAGGCGCGGCCCAAACATCACCGGCTGGAGCGCCTCCGGCGGCGGTGGGCCCCGGTGCGCCGGCGGCAGTGAGTCCCGGTGCGCCAGCTGCGATGAGTCCGGGTGCGCCGGCTCAAACGGGGAACGTCCCGCCCGGCGAATCTCCCGCTGCGCCAGCGGCAGCGGTCACCGCTACGTTAAGCCCCGCAGCCGCAAGCCCGCCGCCAGCTGCTGAAGCGCAACCCAGCGGCGGTGTGCTCGGGAGCAATTGGTTGATCGACAAATTCCACAAGGGTGGTCCAATCATGTGGCCGATTTTGATTGTATCGATCATCGGGCTCACCGTGGTGATCGAGCGAATCTTTTGGTGGGGTGGCCGCTGGTTCCGCCGAGATCCCAAACGGATCGAGAAAGTGTTCACGGCGATTGAAAACGGCGACACCACCGAAGCCTCCCGGCTTTCCCGCGGATCGCGCGATCCAGTTTTGCGCATGATGTGGAATGGCCTCAATCACCAACACGCCTCGTTGCAGGGTGCATTGCAGGTCGCTGCCGGCATCGAGATCAAACGCGCCGGTCGATTCCTCGTCGTCATGGACACACTCGTAACTTTGGCGCCGTTGCTCGGTCTGTTAGGTACGATTACCGGTCTTATTAGGTCGTTCAGTTTTCTCGGCAACGAAGAACTGGCGGTGCAAGCCGTCACCGGCGGTATTGCCGAGGCGCTTATTGCTACGGCGTGCGGTCTCGGTATTGCCATCTTCGCTCTGATTCCGTTTAACTTTTTTACTTCCCGAGTGTCTAACTTGGAGTTCGAATTGCAGACGGCAGCCACAAACCTGGAAGTGATGTTAGGAGCACAAACTTCGGCGCGCGACCTGGACTTCGCGGCGCAAGCCCCAGCTTCTGGCAAAGGCTCGTCGATCTAAAGATATTTTAAGGTATTTAATGAAGGTAAGCTCACCTATTCCACACAAGAAGGCGCGGATCGAGATCATTCCGTTGATCGACATCATGTTCTTCTTGCTTGCCAGTTTCATGATGGTGAGCTTGAGCCAGGTGCATCTGAAAGGTGTCAAGGTGAACCTGCCCGCCGGTGTTTCGGGTGAGACGCAGACCAAGCGCGAGTACGTCAGTGTCTCCGTCGATAAAGATGGCCATTATTTCTTCGACAAGGATGAAATCGGTGACAACGAACTGCTGAATCGCCTGCGCATGGCGCATGCATCA
>WNFX01002079.1_pt1 | contig 20763 bp, 6 predicted proteins | sample 5400111 | NCBI WGS metagenome assembly WNFX01 (sample SAMN13153363, study PRJNA577476) | soil metagenome | isolation source: 40 cm soil or saprolite under grassland replicate 1 | place: USA:California | collected 2016-06-15 | reverse complement strand
GATATCATATTTTGTTTTAAATAAGGTAATATTAAAGATATTATTAATAACTCATAAGTATTTAAGATTTTCTTTAATAAATATATAATTAATATACCTAATAATAACTTCAATATTTTATTATTATTTATTATTATTAATATAGATTTTAAATCTTTTATTAAATTTGTTATTAAGATATTTTTATTTATTAAATTTTTTATATTAGTAATTAGGTTTTTTATATTAGTATAAATATTTTTTATATTACTATAAATATTTTTCATATTTATATTAATTTTTCTTATAAAGAATATAGGAATAATATTGTTACTTACTCCTGATAACACTTGTTCATTTATTCCTCATCAATTTAATAGGGATATAACTGTTATTATAAAAAAGATAATATTTACTTTATATTTATTTAATATATTATATAAACTTTTTTTAAAGTTCATATTTTTTATAAAGAATAAAGGATTGAATGAAGATTCTAATATTTTTGGTTCTTTTGTTTTACGTGTATATTTAAATTCTACACATTTAAATTCATTCTTAGAAATAGTTTTATTTACAGCTAACTCTTGATTATATGAAGATAATATTTTATATAACAATTTTTTTATTCAAATATCTCCTGATTCATGTAATATTTTTAAATTTAAAAATAAGGGTTCTCAGGAATCTTTATATAATATTACTGAAGTAGTATATTTGTAATTATCTCCATGTAATTTTCTTAAATATCTTAAATAGGATTCTATTCTCATTTCTAAATAATAATCATTTAATACTGAAGGTATTCCATACTTTACACTACCTTTGCTTAATCATCAATTTATTTTTAATATTTTTATTTTTGATATATACTTGTATATATATATTATTAATAATTTTATTTTTAATTTTAAAGTAATCAAGTTTATAGTTTTTAATATTTTGTTTAAATTAATATTTCTCAAGAAGAATAAAGGATTGAATGAACTTTCTAATAAGTTTAGTTCAGTATCGCCTTTATCTAATTCATATTTAAATACTATATTTTTTATTAAACCTTTATTTAAATAAGCAAATACTCTCGCATTTTGTCTTTTTTGATATAATATTGAATTTATCATTGAATCTAACAATACTTGTATTTCAGAATCTTTCAAATTATGTACCAACTTAAAAGATAAACATAACTTATAATCTTGCTTTCCATAAAAATATACTGAACTATTTATTCTAGTTAATTTAGAATATTGTTTCAATAAATAGTCAAAATAACTTCTAATTGATAATTCTAACATTTTTTTTAGTTCATCTACATTAGAATCTGTAGGTAATTTATAGTAATATTCTTGTACTATGCTTTCTTTTTTTATTCTAGTAGAATAATTTCTTTTGAAACTAAATGAAGATAGTTCATTTATAATAATTTTTATTATTAATAAAGGATTGAATGAACTTTCCAATATATCTGTTTCATTTAAATCAATTACGTTTTGTTTACGTATAAATTTAAATTCTATATAATCAAAGTCATTGTCTTTAATTTTTAATAAGTCTTGCAGTTTTTTATGTGATTTTTTTAAACATAATAACAAATTATCTTCACTTAACTCCGTAGAATTATGTGATAAATTTATATTTAAGTCTAGTTTTGTACCTGATTGTTTACACAATATTATATTTGTATTAAATATTCAATCTTGTTTAAATTCTATCCTTAAATAATTGAAATACTGTTTTATTAAAGTTGAAAATAAATCTATAGTTAAATTTGATACTAGTATATATTTTATACTTGATGTTTTTAACTCATAATTTAATTTATCAAATATATTAAATGAACTTTTTAATAAATCATTATTATAATTATTATTACTATTATTATCAAAATTTACTTGATTTAAATTTTGTTCTTGTGAAACATTATTGTTATAATTATTTCCGCAAACTCCATTACCATTAGAATCTAATTTATAATTAATTATTATTTCAGTAGTATCTAATATTTCTGCAGTATCTCAAATTTTATCAAAACACTTTAAATATAATTCTAATAATTCTGAATAATCATCATCATTAGCTTTAAGTTCTATAATATCAGAAATTTCTTTAATATTTTTATTTTTATCTTTAATACAAAATTGTGTTAATACCTTAGTATTTTCTACAATTTTTGATAAAACAGAATAATAATATATTGAAAATAACTTAATTAATGTTTCTTTATTTATTAAAATAGGTAATATTTCAATTGAATATTTATTTCAAACATCAAAAACTATATCTTCCTTTGGAATATCACCATTTATTAAACCTTCTATTATATTATCAATTTTTCAAGGCTCTGTAGTAATAAATTGAGAAAATGGAAAAGGATATTCACTATTTTCAGATTCATAATAAATTATTAATTCATCAACAATAAAATTACTTTCTAAACATCTTTCAATATTTAAATAAGAATCTATAATTGTATTTACTAATTCTTTATAATCTATATCTGTTATTGAATGATATTGTCTTAAAGTAATAGGTGTTTCTATACCATATTTTTTATTAGAAACATATATTTGAGAATAAAAATGTTTAGAATCATAAGTTTTAAGGTCCTCAAAAAAAAGTGTAACTATACTTTGCACTAAGTTTATATCTAAATTTGAATTAGATATACTAAATTTGAACATTTTTAAATTTTGCATGTTTTTATTTTTATATGTATTTTTTAGGCGGTTTTCTTTATAATAAAAGAAACGAATAGAGATGAATTATAATAAGTAAATATAAATAAAATAAAAATTCAAAATTAAAAATAAAGAATAAATAAAATTATAGTTATATTTTGTAATTTAATTATATATTTTAATCTTATTTTTGATCTTCAAATTATAAAAAATATTTTAATTATTTTAAATATTATAAAAAAATTTATCATATTAATCTCTACATAATATGATAATAAACCCTTATAAGACTATTTAACTAATTTTTCTGAAATAGTGTTTTATATTTTAAAACTAAAGGGTTTCTAATTCTTATCAGAATTGAACTGATATCTCTTAATTGAAGGATAAGTGTAATATCCATTATACTAAAGAATATTAAATTATATAAATAATTACTAAAAATAGATTATTAAAGTGTCAATTTTTTTGTTATTTTTATATTTTAATAATATTTTTTTATTTATACTCTTTTAAAAATATTAAATAATAAAAAAAAAATATTTATGACCACTCATAATAAAGTTAAAAAAATTTAGTGGACATAGGTAATACAACAGAAAATTCACTAAAAAATGATCAACTATGACTAATAAATGACCATCTATATATTATAAATGGTCATAGGCATCACAAGTATTTTTATCTAAAAATGACCATTTTTGACCATTATAAATAAAATACTATAATCAATATTTAAAAAATATAATAAAAAATTTCTTTTAATTATTATTAATAAATTAAAAATATAAAATTTTTTTTTAAATAAAAAAATTTTTTTATGTAAACTATATATTTTTTTTATTAAATTACTAAAATAAAAATAAATAAACTAATCTTCTTAACTTAATAGAAAATATAAATTTTAGAATGCTTAAATTTTAATTATTAAGAAGTTTCAGTTAAATTTAAATGAAGTTGTCAATTTAATTTAACTTAGAGATACAAATTAAATTTTAAAATTTTTTTTCAATAAATCTACCCTATTTTTATAACTAAATTACTAATTATAAATAATACAATAATAAAAAAAATTTTTAAACTATTTACGATAACTTTAAACTAAAATTTAAATAAATTAAAATTAATGGTAAATATTAAAAAAAAAAACAATAATATTTATAAAATTTATTGTATAAATTTATAACTCTATATAAAAGGAATTAAAATTTAATTCTAGAATTAAATTTTAATTTATATTAAAATTTAATAAAACTGAAATTGTAAGTTCTTTTACTTAAAAAAATGAATAATAAAAAAAAAATATCTAAATATAATAATTATTTAAATTAATTTGTAATGTTTTTAATATTAATAAAAAATTTTTTTATTTAAAAAAAATGTATAAAGGGGTTAATTAAATTTATTATTAAATAATATTTAAAATAAGTTATTTAAATTTATTGTTAAATGAGCAATTAAAAAAAGGGTATAAGTTTCTATATAAAATTTATAAAAATATTATTTACCTATTTCAATTAATATAAACCATATTTAATAATGTTTAATATTAATTACTAAATTCTTTTTTTTTATTAACTGTTGATTTTTATGTAGTTAAATCATTATTAATTTCTAAATTTTTTTTTAAATTAATAAATTTACTATTTTTCATATCTGTTATTAAGGTTTTATTTAATTTTATTCCTTTAATAATGTGTCCAATTGTAATCCTTGTTTTTTTTGTTTGTCAACCTTTTTGTTTTAATAAATCTGATAGTAATATACTAAATTGGATAAGACTTATAATATTTATTCCATTATTTGTGGCTCATAATAGATAAGTTCCATATAAAGATTCATAATTAGTATCTTTATTTCCAATTCTTACAATTGAATTTTCATCTTGTATCAGACAATCTTTTACAAATTCATTTAAAGGATTTACTTGAATTAAATCTGGACATATCATTTCTGTTATTTTTGATCCATCTAGATCTAATATTTCTAAATCTTCTTTAGGACATTTTAATACTCAATTTATAAACCCAATCAAAAAAGGTGCTAAAGTTCCTATTGCTTTATATTTAGATAATTTTTTAAATAAATTTCTCTCTATGGTAGTTGGAATATTATCAAATGGAAAATAAATAATTCTTCTAGTTAAACCAGTAGTAGGATTTTTAATTTCTCATAAAATATTAGAAGTTATTATTAGTCAACAAGTTGGTGTAAATCTAAATGATTTATTAAATTTTTCTTCACCTTTAATTTTATTTTGAGTAATAATTTTTTTAATTGTTGCTGGCTCTTGACCTCTATATAACGGAATATCTTCTAGAACTAATAAAATTTTACCTAATAAAGAAATTTTATCAAATCTACCTGTAATTTCAGTAAGAGAAGATTCTAATGCACCTTCTTTACTAAAAATAAAAGTTAAAATGTCCATAAGCGTGCTTTTACCTGCGCCTCCTGGGCCATATAAATATAAACCTTTTTGATAAGATAAATTATTTGTAAAGATTGCATATAAACAAGCACGTAATACTTTTAATCTAATAGGATTATAATTAGTAATAGAATTTAAGAAATATACAAATTTAGTATTTTCGATAGAATCCTCTTTAGAATAATCTAAAGGAATAACGTAAGTATTAAAATAATCTGGAGAATGATTTAATAATTCAAGTGTATAAGAATTCAAGATACCATTTTTAAAAGGTAATAAAAAACCATTTTCATTAGCAATCTCAATAGCATCAGGCAATGAAAATTTAGAATTTTTTCTAATTAATTTAAAAATTTTATTAGAATTATCAGTATTAAAACTTTCAAAATCATTAGTAAATTTAATTTCTAAGAAATCAAGAAATAAATCTTCTAAATCATCTTTATCAATTGAAGATCAAAAGTTGTTTTGATATAAATAAAAAATTTTATAATTCATACAATATTTAATATTATAATTATAAAAATTTAAAAATAATTTAACTAATTTATGATTATTAGGTAAATTATTTTTATTATTATTATAATTTTTGTTATTATTATTGTTATTATTATTTTTGTTATTTTGTATATTTTCTATATTTTGAGGAATTATACTAGTAGAAGAGAAACGAACAGTGAACTTTATTTTATTAAAATTAAATTGATATGTAAATTTCATAATTTATTGTATATTTATGTTTAGTAGGTTTTCTTTTTTATAAAAGAAACGAATAGAGATGTATAAAAAAAGAAAAATTTATTTAAAATTAAATAAATTTTATCTCTTTTATTTAAACTAAATTTTCATATTAATCTCTAAATAATATGAAAATATTAACCTCTATTTGATTTACACAAATATTTCTAAAATTAGAGTTTTTTTAATTAAACTAAGAGGTTTATAATTCACATAAGCACTAGAATATAACTGAAATATATTGGATAATAAAGATAAGTATAAAATTTATATTTATATTTATATTTATATTTATATTTATATTTATATTTATATTTATATTTATATTTATATTTATATAATTCTAATTATAAAATAATAAAGAAAAATTAAAAATTTAAAATTATATTAATTATTAATAATAACTTATCTACTCTTATATATTTTATATTTAATTTAATATTAATTTTCTATTTAAGCAAAGAATATAGTAAGTAAAAAAAATGTAGAATTTCCATATTTATTCTTATAAACTTTTAAAAATTTTAAATAATACATAAAAATTTTATATAGAATATTATCTAAAGTGATCATAGGTGGTCATTTTATTAAATTTTCGCTTGGACCACCTATGACCATTTATAAAAAATATTGGTCATAATTGGTCATAAGAATAAAATTTTATTAATATGTGAAATATATAATTTTCAACTAAGGTTTAATAATTAAAAAAATTATATATTCATATAATAAAAAAAAAATACAAAATTAAAACTAACTTTTTAAAAAATAGGAAAAAAAAAATATTATATTAAAATATATTAAATTATATAATATTATATAATATTTAATTATAATTTATCTTAAGTTTTATTTAATTATTAAATAAAAATTTTTTTAAGATAAGAAATAAAAGAATATATTAATTTAATATAAAATTTTGTAATAATAAATTCAAATCAAATATATATTTAATCCATAAAAAAATATTATAGAATATTTTTTATCTTTTTTTTATCTTATTTCTTTTATTTTTAATAAAATTAAAATAAAAAAAAAAGATTTTTTAGTATAAAGGTAGTACAGTTTCTTGCCAAGAAATAAGTATCAGTTCAATTCTGATAAGAATCAAAAACTTATAAATTTTTAACTTTATAGTTTACATATTTATAGAAAATTTATATATAAATAAATTCTTGAGGGTTTAAATAAAAAAAAAATTTTTTTTTTATTATATTTATTTTTTTTGTTGTTTATAATTTTTAGTTTAAATTTATTAAAAATTTAATATAAGTTAAAATCTAATTAATTTAATTGAGTAGTAAATTTATATAATAAAATATTGTTTCATATCATGATCTTGCTGAAATTTTTAAAAATATTTTTTTGTATTTTTTATTAAACTTTTCTTAAAATAAATATTTTGTTAATTTTTAATAAAATCTAATTAACTTCTTTAATTTTAGTTTTTATTTTTATTTTTATTTAACTATTTCATTATTTATATTTTTACATCTTTAGTTGAATTGGCACAACAATTGCCCCATTTTTATATTTTTTTTAATTTATTTTTTTCTCTATAAGTATTACAAAATAAATTATTCAATTTTATTTTAATAGTTTTTATACTTATTTAATATTACTCAGTATTTTAATTAATTTTTCTATTTATATTTACATGTGTGATTTAATTTTGTTTTAAGCTTTTTTTATTAAATACTAATTAATTTATTTATTTTTTTTTATTATTATTTTAAATATCTTTAATTTATAGTTATTATATTTCTTCTATTCTATATTTTCTTTTTATTTTTTATTTTGATACTAATTATTTTTTTTGTATATTTTATTCAACCCTTTTTAATTTTTGTTAATTTTACTTCAATTATTTATTTTTTTATAATTTTTAATTATTTTTATTATTTTTGAATTTTTATGTATAATTTTTAATTTTTATTTTTATGTTTATAAGAGTACATAAAAATATTAATTTTTATACATTATTTATTTAACTGTTAAAACCTACAAATATATATTTAAATGTAGATCGTTATTTAAAGAAAATTTAAATAATAATAGAGGTGAAGGTAAATTGTTTTATATTTAATAAAGACTCTTAAATAGTTTTATATTTATATAAATATTTATTTTTATATTTTTATATTCAGAGATTTAATCTTATACTTATATTTTAAACAGCCTTTTTTGTATTATTAACATATAAATTTTTTACTATTTAATATTTTCACAAATATTTTCTCTATTTGTTGTTTTTATTTTACGTTTGTGTTAACGTACTTTAACTTATTTATTTAATAAATTTTTATTACCTTTACAGAATAATAAATATTTAAATACTTTATTACTATTTATTTTATTATTCTAAAAAAAAAATAAAAAATTTATTTTATATAGTTAACATTTTTGATAATTTATTTATCTAACTTAATATCACATTGGGAAAATAACACATATGTAGTTTATTTGATATTAAGAAATGTTATCTAGCGTAATTAATAATCCTCCCAAGTAATTATATTTTTTAATATAATTCGTATTAATTAGCCTTTATAAATATCTTAGTCTTTCAGTTAAAGACAAACTAATTTATTATCTTAATGCTAAATGATAAAATATAATAAAGTTTTTTTTACATATTTTTATCAAATCAATAAATTTAATTTTAATGTTAGATCTTTTTTCTCTATGCCTGTTCTTTATAATCAAGAAATTAAACTAATTAAAAGTAAATTACCTAATTCTTGAGATTTAGCTAAAATGTTTTTAAAAGAACATCCTAATATTAAATATTGTATGACTTTTGATTCTTTTTATAATTATAATAATAATATGTGATCTGTAATTGATATAGAAGAATTAAAAATTTTATTTCTTGATTTTTTAGAATTAAAATTTCCCAATAATTTTCAAATATTTAAAACTAATATTTCTAATAAAATTATTTCTATATTAGAATTACAATTAGATGATTTTTCAATGCCAGATGCTATTAAAAATGCTAATAAAAATGGATTCTTATTACCTTTCATAAATGGTGTACTAAATACTAAAACAAAAGAATTTATTTTTCATAAATCGGAAAATTTTAATACTTTTATTATTCCTTTAAATTATAATAAAGAAGATACTATTAAAAACACTAAATTTGAAGAATTCTTAAATTCTATTGTTAATTATAATACTGTGAGATTGCAAGTATTGCGTGCTTGTTTATATTTAATTTTTACTAACAATTTAAGTTACCAAGTTGTCTTGTATATTTATGGTCCTACAGCTACAGGTAAATCTATTTTAACTCAAATTTTACATTATTTATTAAATAAAGCAAGTTATCCTACTCCTGTCCCAATCAAACGTTTAGACTCTAAATTTTATAAAAGTGCTTTAATTAATAAAATTTTATTAATTCTTAATGAAATTTCATTTTATAAGTGAAAAGAAAATAGTTTAATTAAAGATATATTAAAACAAGAAACTATTGAAGGTAAAAAAAAATATAAAAAATCTTTCATGTTTAATCCTTCTATATTTTTAATACTGACTTCAGAAAAAATTTGAGATGTTAATAAAATAAATTTAAATTTATATAATAATATAATATATTTTCCATTTGACAATACTAATATAATTAAAAATATAGATTATAATTTATTTGATACTAAAGGTACATATGGAAAAATAGCTGAAGGTAAATTAGTTCCTTATTTAAGTGGTTTTATTAATTGAATTTTAAATTGTCCAAAAGAAGATTTAGATTTAATAAAACAAGGAGGAAGAAAAGTTACTGAAATTTTAAATCCAGATTTATTTAAAGATAATCCTTTAAATAATTTTGTAATAGATTGTTTGATACAAGATAAAAATTCTTATGAAAGAATTGGTAATAAAGATTCTAATTTTGAATCTTTATATGGAACATATTTAATATGAGCTAAATATAATGAAACTAATATTATAAATATTTATAAATTTAGTAAAATATTGTTAGAATTATTAAAGGAATTAGGTTGAAAAGTGATAAAAGAAAGAATTAATATAGGTATTATTATAAAAGGTATAAAATTAAATAAAAATTATTTAGCAAAATTAAAAAAATAATAATTTTATAAAATTATTTAAAGATACATAAAATCTTTTATTTTATATTGAGTAAATTTTCAATTAATAAATATGAATTTGACAACTAATAAAACTTTTAATTTAATTAACCCCTTATTATCTATTTTTATTTTTCATTTTTCACATTATTTTAAATATTTCATTAAATATAAAAAATATATCTATTTAACTTAGTATAAGTTAAATATAAAGTAAATTAGATTTTAATTATTTGAAATTGATTATTATTAATATTATTCTTTATAAAATTATAATAAATTTAAAAAAAAAGTTATAGTAATAAAACAAAAAAAATAAATATAAAAATAATAATAATAATAAATATAATAATTATAATAATAAATTTTTTGTTATATAAGAGTATGTAATAATTTACTACAAGTTATAATTTTACACACAGTTACATTATTAACCAAAAAGTAATTTTAAATTGTGTATTAATTTGTTACATTTATCTATTTTTAATAAATTTACAAGTACAATTGTTTCATAATATTCAAAATTAAAATTTAATTATCTTTAAAATTTAATTTTCTTCTTTAAATTTTATAGTTAATACACTTTAGTATAATGGTTATTACAACTATTTCTTAATTAGTTAAAGTTAGTCCGATTCTAACAAGTGTTATAATTTCTTTAGTTTAAAAAAAATTAACTCTTTCGTATAATGGTTATTACATTTACCGAGTTAAAGGATATCAGTTCAAGTCTGATGGGAGTTATTGGCAAATATATTAAAATTTACATATAAAAAACATATATTATTCTTTTTATATTGTTTTGTTATTAAATATCTTTTTTTTGTTGAAAATATTTATAATAAAAAACATTAAAAATTTCAATTACTAATGGTGATGGGGTGAACTAATATTTTAAAAACCTTAGGGGGGGGTTATATGTTTAATATTTAAAAATAATAATATATGTAAAATTTTCTTCTCTTAGTTCAATGGCAGAACAACTTTCCTCTGAAAAGTATATTTTGGTTCGAATCCGAAAGAGTATAAAGTTCAAAAATGTTAATTAGAATAAGATATAAATATTTTTAATTACATAAGTTATATTACATTTTGAACTTTAATTTATTACAATTGTGTTAATTGAAATAAAAATAATAATATAATTATTTTTATTTCTATAGAATATTTTATTTTTATAGAATATTTTATTTTTAATTTAAATAAATATTAAAATTAATTTTAATATTTATTTTTTTTTCTTAATTTTTATAAATATTAAATATATATTATTATAAAATTTTTATATATAATTATATATATTCAACATATTTACTTAATTTTTATTTAATGTAGAATTTATACTACTTTTTTTTTATATTTATCATTAATGTTCAATATTTATTATATTTTAAGTTTGAATATAAAATGATAAATTATTAAATACATATAAATATAAATAACAATGAAAATTTTAATACATAATAAATCCTTTTTTACTTCTAGTACTTCTTTTGCTACTCATATTAATTCGGATACTTCTTCTTTAGTTACTAATACACAAAATAGTATTAATAACGAAAATAAACCTAAATTACCTAATTTTAAAAAATTAGCTGATTTATTTATTAAAGAATATCCCAAATTAAAATATTGTAGGTCTTATAATACTTTTTATTTTTATGAAAATTATTTGTGAGTAAAATATGATAGAAAACAAGTTATTGATTTAGTTATAACATTCCTTGAATCTAAATTTCCTAAGTTACAGGAAAGTTTTAGTTGAGTAAGTTTAGATAGTTTTATATATCTTGTTACTCAATTAATTAAATATTTTTCTATGCCTAATTCTATTGATTTAGTAAATGAAAATAGTTATTTGATACCATGTAAAAATGGTATATTAAACACTAAAACTAAACAATTATTACCACATGATCCTAAATTTTTTAATACTTATATTATTCCTATTGATTATAATGAAAAATCTTCAATTACTGGAACTAAATTTGAAGATTTTTTAAATCAAATTACTAATAATAATAATTTACGTAAACGAATTCTTAGAGCTACTTTATATCTAATTTTCACAAATAATTTAACTAAAGAAGTCGGTCTTTTTATGTATGGCCAAGCTGGTACAGGTAAATCTACGTTATTAAATATACTTCAATTTTTATTTACTAAAGAAGGATATCTTTCAACTAATTTATCTGAATTAAACTCTAATTTTGGTAAAGTCGCATTAGTTGATAAAAAACTATTGATTTTAGAGGATGAAGAATTTTACAAAGGTAAAGAACCTAGAGTTATTAAAAAAATAATTACTCAAAATGATATAGATGCAGAACAAAAATTTCAGCCAAAATTTACATTTAAACCCACTTGTTTTGTTATTTTGACAGCAAATGAACTATGAGATATTCTAAATATTACAACTGGTTGATCTCGTAGAATAATTTTTTTTCCGTTTGATTATACTCCAAAAGAAATAAATGATAATTTATTTAGAGTTTCGAAAACTGGTAATTGTAGTGGAGATTTAGCTCCATACTTAGATGGATTTTTAAATTGAATCTTAGAAACTCCTAAAGAAGATATTGATTTAATAAATTTAAAAGGTAAAATTTTAACAGAAAAGATTAGTCCTGATTTAATAACTATAGATCCGTTATCTTCATTTATAAAATATTGCTTAACTAAAAAACCTGATAATGAAGTTAAAGTAGGTAATAAATATAGTGGTAGAGAAACTTTATATGGTTATTACTTACATTGATGCAAAGAAAATGGAGTATATCCAATAGCTAATAATCGTTTTAGTAATTTATTATTAGATAATTTAAAGTATCAAAAATGAGAAGTATTTAAGAAAACTACTAAAAATGGAGCTATCTTAGTTGGAGTTGAAATAATAAATAATGATAATATTAATAATAATGAAGATAATAATAATAATGATAATGAATTAGATAATTAAATAAGTATTAATTTAATTAACCCCCTTTTTTTTATATATTATAAAGATATTATAAAAAGAATTACCTTTCCTTTTAGTTATAGTAAATATTTATATTATAAATATAAAAAATATATAAATAATACAAGAATTAATATATTTGTGTTAATTAAAATAATAATTAGTTCTCTAAAAATAAATCATTAATATTTATTAAAATATAATATAAATTTTATTTAATTAAAGATATATTGTTATAATAATTTTCATCTCTTATAAAGATTAAAAATATAAAATTAATAAATTTCTTAATAAGTAATTATATTTTATAAATCAAAAAAAAATTTTTTTTTTATTATATTCTTTCTATTTAATTATACATCATTTTTTTTTTACTAGCTTAGATAATTAAAATTTTATTTATTTCTTAATTACTTTCTCTTTTTTTTTTAATATTCATTAAGGATAAAAATACATCCATTACGAATTTTTTTTTAATAACCCCAAATAAATTTTTATAACTTTTTATTAAAATGTTTGATTATTACAGGTTCCTGAAGGAAATTATTTAAAAATTTTCAGATTAGAATAAAATAAAATTCTAATTTAAATTTTTAAACCAATATAGATTAAAATAAATAAATATACAAAATAAAATGAAATTAAAAAATCAATTATTTTACAATATTTCTAACTTAAATAAAAATATATTTTCTATAATTCCTAAATTAAATTTCACTGTTAGATCCTTCTTTACTATTTCAAATATTCAAAATGAAAATTGATATAAAAATAAAAATAAATTACCTCTTTATCCTAGAGAAGTAGCTAAAATGTTTATAGAAGATAAACCTGATATCAAATATTGTGAAACTTATAATAAATTTTTTTTATATAATACTCTTACTCATACTTGATTTTCTATTGAAAAGGATGATGTAAAAGATTTATTATTTGGATATTTAGAATTTAATTCTCCTAACGATTACAAAAATCTTAGTTTAAATGAAAAAAAAAATATTTTTAAATTTGTAAAATTAGAACTTGAACTTGAAAATTTTTCAATGCCGGATGCTATTAAAAAGGCTAATAAAAATGGATATTTATTACCATTTTTAAACGGAGTACTAAATACTAAAACTTTTGAATTTGTTTCTCATGATCCAAATTATTTCATAAAATTTTTAATTCCTTTAAAATATTCAAAAGAAGATTTAATTGAAAAAACAAAATTTTATGATTTTTTAAATTCTATTACTAATAATAATCCTATGAGGTTAAAAGTTTTACGTGCTTGTTTACATTTAATTTTTACTAATAAAATAAATTCACAATTAGCTTTGTATATTTACGGACCAGATTATACAGGAAAAACTATTTTAATTAAAATATTAGAATACTTATTAAGAGGTGGAGCTATTTCATCTTATACTGTTCCAAAAATTACTACTAAATTTAGAACTTCAGATATTGTAGGTAAAATATTATTAATTCTTAAAGAAGTTTCTACTTATAAATTAAAAGAAGCTAGAATAATTAAAAAAATTATAGAGCAAAAAGAAATGGAATCTAGAGAAACTTATGAAAAATCTTTCATGTTTAATCCTTCTACTTTTGTTATTTTAAATTCAGATAATTTATGAGATGTCAATAATGTAACTAAAGGACTAGATTGAGATTGAAGAGTAATTTATTTCCCTTTAGAAAATTTAAAGAATAATTTAAATAATGAATTAGAATTATTTAATACATCTTACAATGAGAATTTCGAAATAACTGGTAGTTTAGTACCATATTTAAGTGGTTTTATAAATTGAATTTTAAATTGCCCACAAGAAGATTTAAACCTATTAAATCAACGAGGTGAAGATATAACTGAAATCATTAATTCTGAATTTAAGCAATTATATCCTTTAAAAAGATTTATTAGAAACTGTGTAAGACAACATCCTAATCCTAATCATTGTGTAGAAATAGGTAATAAAGATTCTAAATTTGATACTTTGTATGGATGTTATCTAGTTTGAGCTAAACAAAAAGAAAATAATATTTTAAATCTTAATCAATTTACTAAATTATTTTTAAATACATTAACACAACAAGGATGAAAAGTTTCAACAGAAAAAAAATCAATAGGTAATATTTTTAAAGGAATACAATTACATTTAAATTCTATACAAGAAATGAAAAAATAATTATTCTTCAAAAATATTCTTAGACTTTGAATATTAAAAAAAATTTAAGAGATTTATAATCTCTAATTTTTTTATCTTTCTTAATTATTAAAATTAATTAACCCCCTATAAAAATAATAAGATTCTAATAAAAAAAAAATTAATTAATCCCCTTATTATTCATTAAGGATAGAAATACATCCATTACGAATTTTTTTTAATAAAAAATATATAACCCCAAATAAATTTTTATAATATTTTTTATAAAATGTTTGATTATTACAGGTTCCTGGAGTATATTATTTAAAAATTTTCAGATTAGAATAAAATAAAATTCTAATCTAAATTTTTAAACCAATATAGATTAAAATATTTATGTACATCTCAAGCTTTACAACTATGAATAACATTACTAATACATTTTTAGTTTCTTTCTCTAAACCTAATATTATAAAAAAATCTAAGTCTATTTCATTAAAATTCTGCAAAATTTTAATTAAAAATAATGAAATTATAGATTTTTATAAATTAAGTAAAATTTTTAATTTTCATGAATTAAATAAAATTACTTTAATTACTGTAACTAAAAATACTAATATTAATACAGTATTAGAAAAAGATTATAAATTTGAAAATACTATTATTAAAAATTATATTGTTCCTTCTAATATTTTCTTCTCTGAACAAGGTATTAAAAGTTATATAATTGAACAGAATATAATAATTAGAAATAGAAGTAAAAATCCTAGTTTTGGATTATATTATGAAGATATATCTAATATTAATGAATTAGGTTTTACTATTTTTAAATTTGAAGATACTATTTGATCGGAAATTTATGATAATTTTAAATATTTAAAAGTTAATTTGTATAAAGGTTATTATAATATTAAAGGTGAAATTTCTCAAATTAATATATGTTTATTTATTTTTATTTTTTGTTTATATCAAAATAAAATTTTTGACATAATTCAAAGATCTTTTAACTTAAGTGATCCTATAGAAATTAATACAAATAGAATAGATTCTGATAATAAAATTTACATTAAACGTAGAGAAAAATTTTTCAATCAAATTCTTCCTGATTCTTTTTTACAACAACATATATCTGAAAATAAAATTAGTATCAATAATCCTAAAAAAGATAGTAAATCCGAAATTCAAAAACAGATTGAAAATTTAATAAAAACTTCTAAAAAAAAGGAATAATAATTATATTAGATAAAATTGAAAGAGAGCACAACTTATTTAAAAATTTTTTATTTATTTAACCCCCTTTTAATGCTAAATTTTTATTAATCATTTAAATTAATTTACAAGAGATCAAAACTTTAAAAATTTTTTTAAAAAAATTTTTATATAATATTTTTTTTTTTTATTATTATCAACAAAATTATTAAAATTAGTTAAACAAATTAACTATAAATTTTATTAGTAATAAAAAAATTTTTCTTCTAATTGACCTATTCCAATTAGTAATAATCGAAATTAAATTTTTAAAATTTAATTAAATTATTTTTATTTTTTTCTTTATTTTTTTTGAATATTTTTTTATTAATTAAATAGCAAATACAAAATATTACTAAAAATTAACTTTAAATATTATTTAATAATAAATAAAAATTTTATTTATTAATTATTAATTTTTTATATCTAAATTTTATTTAAAATATGCCCCCGGGGGGGGTTTTTAAAATATTAGTTCCCCCCTCCACCTAGGTGATATAAAAATTTTTAATTACAAAAATTTTTATAAGAGTGTATAAATTTATTACAAAAAATGTTTTACAAATATATTACATTTTGTAAAAAATCTTTAGTATAATGGTAGTACAATTTCCCTTCAAGAAATAAGTGTCAGTTCGAATCTGGTAAGAATTATAAAATTAGTATTATAACAGAACATTTAATTTAAAATAATAAAGCATTGTAGTTTAATTGGTAAAACATATTATTAAACAGATAATAATAAAATATGAGTTCGAGTCTCATCATTACTGTAAAATCGTAAAAAAGATGATACGTAAAATATCTAATAACAGAGCTAAATATAATTTTTTTAGTAATTTTTTTCACATATTTTTGTAATTTTAATTAATAAAATATAAAAAATTTTTCTTTTAAATTTAATAAAAAGGGATATAATAATATAGTGAGAATATATTTTTAAACTTTATTTCTTTTTAATTAGCTAAATCTAAAAAAATTATTATATGAAAATATTTATTTTAAATAAAAATATTAGTAAAAAAAACCTTAGTCTTTCAGTTAAAGACAAACCAAACAAAAATTAATTAAATTAATGAATAAAAATTTTACTCTAGTTTCACAAGTTTTAAATAAAATAAATTTAAAATTTATGCACTCTTTTATTTTAATACTTGTACATATAAAAAAAATATATGTATACTTTTTAACTATTATACAAAACAAAATACATAATAAATTTAATAATAATAATTTAATACCCTTAATAGATAATTCACAGTCAAATATAAGAAAAATTCCTTTAATAAGTTCAAAAGGAAAAATAAATTCAATAATACAAAAAAGAAATTTTTCTTCACTTATGGAAGAATCTAATTCAATATCTAATTATAAATTTTCTTTAAAAAATAAAGAATTAGAGGAAGGAATATATAGTTTAGCAGTAATAAATTATATTAATTATTTGAGATCCATAAATTCAAATACAGAAACAATTTTATTTAGAACACAAATAAGTTTGTATACAATAGCTGAAGAATCAATACACTTACCTTTAGTTCATTCACACCAACTTACAAGATATGATAAAATAAGTTTAAAAGAATTAATAATGAGAGTAATCCATAATAAAATCTGACCAAATATAGAATTGGATGATTTAGTTAAGAGAGGAAAGATAGATTTTATAATATTCAGATATATAAAAATATATGAAAGAAATGAATTATTAGAAAATTCATTCAATCCTTTAATTTTAATAAAAATTATTAATTTTAAAGATATTATAAAAAATCTAGAATATTTCTATAATTGTATTGTAACATTATTGTCAAAAACTAATACAAATTCTTTAATAAATAGACCATTAAGTAATTCCAAAATAAATAAATTAACTCAATCTGGGTATAAAACTAAAAATATATATTCTTTAGTTAAAACATTATTAAAGTCAAATACTAAACTAAAACTAAATTCTTTAATTCAAAAGAGAAGTTATAATACAAAATTAGATTCAATATGACATCAAGATTTAGAAATAAAAATACTGACAAAGGATTTAAATACAAATTCAATAAATAACTTAGTAAAAAAATATTTTAAAAATTTATTAAATATATATATAGAAGAATGTGTGTTTAGAACTGAAGTATTTATACATACAAACTCAGGAGGAATAATAAAACTACCAGAAACAATATTTCATAATCTAAGCGAAAATTCAGAGTGGAGATTAACCCAATTAATAGAAGATTGATTAATACTGAATAATCTACAAAAACGGAGAAAAGTAAAGAACTTATTAAAAATCGTGTTTAAATATAGCTGAGAAAGTGAAATAAAATTAATGGAAAGTTCATTCAATCCTTTATTCTTTATAAAAAATATGAACTTTAAAAAAAGTTTATATAATATATTAAATAAATATAAAGTAAATATTATCTTTTTTATAATAACAGTAATATCCCTATTAAATTGATGAGGAATAAATGAACAAGTGTTATCAGGAGTAAGTAACAATATTATTCCATTATTCTTTTTAAAAAATATGAATATAAATATTAAAAATATATTATCAAATTTATGATCTAAAATATTTAAAAGATCTTCTTCAAATATAAAAGCTAATAATAAAAATAAAGATTTTATATATAAATCAAAAGAATTGAATTTATTAGAAATATTAAATTTAATAACTAAAAAAAGACAAATATTTTTAGTATCTAATATGGATAAAGTAGTAAAAGGTTATATAAAATATTTAGAAAATAAATATCCTAGTACAAATATAACACTGAGAACTATAGTAAGTTTAACAAATTCTTCAGAAAATAAATTAGAGTTCCCAATAAGAATAACTCATGATATTTCAGAAGGAGGTTTAGATATATTAACAATGTATATAATACATAATATAGAAGAACAAAAAGCTAGAATTATAAATTCAGAAATTATAAGAAAAAACTATATTGTACAATTAGAATTTAAATATGAAATATATGAACCTAAATTATTAGAAAGTTCATTTAATCCTTTATTCTTTATAAAAAATTTGAACTTTAATAAAATATTTAATAATATAACTTCAAATTTACAATTCTGAAAATATTCTAAAGTAAATAAAGATTCTACAAATTTACAAGAATATAAAGAAACTTATATCTTAACTCATTGATTAACTGCTGATTACTTAGAATATTTAGTAGAAAATTATTTTGATAATTTACGATATGAATATTGTGAAAATAAAAATATATCACTAACTACAAAAGTATATATAGAAAAATATTCAAGTAATAATCAAATCTTATGTTTAATAATAAGACATGGTTTAACAGAATTATGTAAAACAAATTTAATTGATTTGTTATTGTTTAATTTAAGGGATGAATTAACAAAAAATCCTAGTATTCATACTGAAGATCATGTAGAATTAATTGAGTTTAGATATACAGTAAATTCTAACAATAATACTGATACTGATTTATTAGAATCTTCGTTTAATCCTTTATTCTTTATAAAAAATATGGATATAAATATAAAAAATATTTATACTAATATAAAAAAAATTTATACTAATATAAAAAATTTAATAAATAAAAATATCTTAATAACAAATTTAATAAAAGATTTAAAATCTATATTAATAATAATAAATAATAATAAAATATTGAAGTTATTATTAGGAATATTAATTATATATAGATAATCGTTTAGAATCCTTAGGTTTAACTGAGGAAGAAAATAAGTTATTACACAAATTAATATATAATTGACAAGATTTATCAAAATATTCAACGAAAGAAGCAAATTTAATATACAAAAGAATTAGAGAAAAATATTATCTTTTAGTAAAAGAAGCTGATGAAAGAGAAGCACTAACTAATTACTTAATATCTCAAGATATTTCATTAAAAGAAATAATAGATTTTTGAAATGGAATAGATAATTCATTTATTCCATTAATATTAATAATAGTAAATAAAGCTAAATTATTAAATATATTAAAAAATATAAAATTTTTTTATAATATATTATTAATTAAAACATTGAATATATTAAATAAATTGAGTTTTAAAGAATTATTAATACTATGAACAATAATTTTTGTAATAATAAAATGAATTATTATATTATTTTTAGGTATAGAACAATATCCTTTAATAAATTGAATGAATCCTAATACAAAAAAATTCTTTGATAGAGTATGTAGGTGAAAATTCATCAAACGATAATTCACAAGAATTAGATTGGTTTAGAGCTACACTTTCTCAATACGATCCAAATGATTTTGATATATGTTTACAGATAACTAGAGGTTGAATTACACATAGACAAAATTGAAGTAAAGCTGAAATAATTGATGATGTAATCTGAGAACACTTGGTGGAAGTGAGAACAATAAAAGAATTAAAAGATTTAAAAAGAGAATGTTATGCATTATGACTAGGAAATATTGATATAACATCTATGTTAATAAGAATAGAAACATGGGAAAAAATATTTAATGGTGAAATAGATA
>WNFX01001989.1_pt1 | contig 20768 bp, 25 predicted proteins | sample 5400111 | NCBI WGS metagenome assembly WNFX01 (sample SAMN13153363, study PRJNA577476) | soil metagenome | isolation source: 40 cm soil or saprolite under grassland replicate 1 | place: USA:California | collected 2016-06-15 | reverse complement strand
CCATTGGTGACAGCCAGCAAGACGTATCTCTTTTCCACAGCATGCTGATAAGCACCATCATCCAGGTGAAACTTCAGCCAGGGACAGCGATGGTAGCCAAACAGCAATTGCTGAAGAGAAGCAGTATAATAAAGTCGCGCTCCACTCATCAGGGGGAACTTTTTCATCCAGTCTGCGGCGGCGGCAATATTCGCATCCAGGCCAACACCAAAAGAATTGGCAAAGTAGCGGCCATTGACTCTCCCGGCATCCACCTCGATAGTCTCGCCATAAAACGCTCGTTCAATTGCTGCCACTGGATCTTGCGGCAACTTGAGGGTAAGCCAGGCATAATCATTCCCAGAACCTGCCGCGACAATACCCAGCGGCACCTGCCTTCCTGCGGACAGAATACCATTCACGGCCTCGTGGACAGAGCCATCTCCGCCCACAATAATCACAGGACGACCTTCTTTTGCCGCAGTCCTAGCACGTTCCTGCGCCTCACCGCGTCTGCCAGTCTCAACATACTCTGCCTTCACGCGTTCTATATAGGGTTGAAGTAGAGGACGATAATGATGCATTTTCCCACGGTTAGCGGCGGGATTGAGGATAACAAGAGGATTATTCGAGGACTCCGTTGTCTCCATTTGCGGCTCCTTCTACAAAAAAAGAAGAGTTTAGGGGATTGTACCACCTTTTGCATCCACTTACAATGAACATGCGTCCCCGTAGTGGCATGCCTTGCGTGTGCCGGGACTTACAATGAACATGCGCCCCCGTAGAGGCATGCCTTGCGTGTGCCGGAACCCCGAGAGGACTTCTCCAGGAATCGCACTCGCCCCCATCCTGCCCGCAAGCAGAGTGATCGAGTCGATACAAACTTTCAAAAACCACCCAAAAAGTGATAGGATGAATGCAGACAATAGAGCATACACTCAGTAAGGAGCACGATCATGGCATACGTCGTTACTGCGTTCTGGCGCGCCAGAGCAGGGCAGGAAGAGACTATCGCACGCGTTATCGAAAAAATGATCCCTCTCTCGCGCCAGGAGCCTGGCTGCTTATACTATCAGGCCCACCGCTCACCCGACGACCCCCAGCTCTTTTTCCTCTACGAACAATACGTAGACCAGGCAGGCTACGAAGCCCACATGGCCACACCTCACTTCGAACAATATGTACGCGGAGAAGCTATTCCCAACCTGGAGAGCCGCGAACGCGCTTTTTACGAAACATTTGATAGCTAAGGCAGGAGCATGATTATCTTTGATGAGGAAAGACCGTCGGACTCGCCTTTTGTCGAACGGATCTGGTGCTGTCATAGTGAGGGCGCTAGCCCTTTTCTCTCTATTGCCGAGAGCCGCTGCGAGCTGGTGGTGACCAGACACCAGGGCAAGAGCACCCTGACGGTGCGGGGTCCAGAGACCAGGGCCACGCCGCTTGGAGACTGTCCTGCGGACGGGGAGTGGCTTGGCATCCGGTTGAAGCCGGGCACGTTTCTGCCTCATCTGCCCACCAGAAATCTCGTGGATGCCGCAGTGACCCTGCCTCTGGCGACGAGCAAATCCTTCTGGCTGGGTGGCAAGGCCTGGCAATTTCCTGACTATGAAAATGCCGACACGTTTGTCGACTGGCTGGTGCGTGAGGGTCTGCTCCTTCGTGAACCGGTCGTAGGTGCTGTGTTACAAGGTCAACTGAAAGACCTCTCACTACGCTCAGTCCAGCGTCGTTTCTTGCAGGCGGCAGGGCTCACACAGAGCGCGGCCCGGCAAATCGAACGCGCTCGCTATTCCACACTCCTCTTACAGCAAGGTAGCTCGATCCTGGATACCATTGAGCAAGCTGGCTATTTCGATCAGGCGCATCTGACCAGATCGCTCAAGTACTTCATTGGACAAACGCCTGCTCAAATCCTTCGTCAAAGCGGGCCGGAGCAACTGTCGTTTTTGTACAAGACAACGCCCTTTTGTTGAGTCATAATACAAATGTCCAATGAACAACAAAAGGAGAACGAAAAGCCCTGGCTCCCGTGTTGGTGGAGTTCTTCAAAGGCTGAGACGGCTGATCTGCGAGAGCCTCATCCGTGCTCGCCAGGGCAATCATTCAGAGAAGGAGATGTTATGCAAACTGTCACTTCAAAAGAGGGCACACCTGCCCACCCGGCCACGAGACTGACAAGAGTGTTACTTTCCTGTGGAGTTGTCGCCGGCCCTCTCTACATCATCGTGGGGATGATCGAAATGCTCACCCGAAAAGGCTTCGACCCTACGCGTCACGATCTGAGCCTGATGAGCAACGGTGACTGGGGGTGGATTCATATCAGCATGCTCGTGCTGACCGGCTTGCTGACCATCGCGGGTGCCGTGGGGATGCGCCGCGTCCTGCGTGGCCATCCAGGGGGAACATGGGGACCGGCGCTGCTCGGTGTGTATGGGTCAGGTTTGATTGGTGCTGGCTTCTTCACCGCCGATCCAGCCCTTGGTTTCCCACCTGGAACGCCAGCCGATGCCCATGCGGTCAGTTGGCACGGCCTGCTGCACTTTGTCTGCGGGGGGATCGGCTTCCTCGGGCTGATCGCGGCCTGTTTCGTCTTTGCACGCCGCTTTGCTGCCCACCGCTTGCGAGGATGGGCGGCCTACTCTGTGGCAACCGGGGTGCTCTTTTTCGCTGCCTTCGTAGGCATCGCTGTTGGGTCCAATAATGCCGGGCCTATCACGACGTTCGTTATCCTGGCCTTCACGGCTGCGGTGGTGCTCGGCTGGGCCTGGGTCACAGCGATGGCGGCACGTCTCTTGAAGGGCCCCGACATATGATAGCCGTCAGAGAGTGAGACGACGGCATGTCTGAAAAACCAGAAACATACAGCAAAGAGGAACAGCACTATGAGTCAACCTACCTCTCTGGTACATCACGCATGAACGGTGCTCAAGCCGTTGAGAGAGCACTGATCTCCTGCGCGCATGGAAAGGGGGAAAACTATGAGCGAGCCCACGCAAGGCAGGCCCCTACGGGTTGCACAATAGCGGGCAACGTGGTAATATTGGGCGCAGCATGGATCTTCATACAAATAAAAACGTAATAGACGAGATCGACCAGCATATTATTGAGGCGCTACAACAAGATGGGCGGCGCCCATTTACAAAGATAGCCGCCGATCTGGGGATCTCTGAGGCAAGCGTCCGACAACGTGTGTCTCACTTGATCAATACGCATGTGATGCAGATTGTGGCGGTCACAAATCCGGTGAAGCTGGGCTTCTCTATGGCAAGCATGATCGGTATCCGCGTGTCGGGCGATCGTCTGCTGGAGGCCACGGAGGAGATTGCAAAATTTGATGAGGTGATCTACCTGATCCTCTGTACGGGCCGCTTCGATCTGCTGGCCGAGGTGGTATGCCGCGATAACGATCACTTTTTGAACTTTCTGACAGAGAAGTTATATAAGGTACCCGGCGTACAGCTCGCGGAAACCTATACGTATCTGCGCGTGTGTAAAGATACCTGTACACCTGTAGGAATTTCCCTGTTCGGCGCGACGTTTAACCGTAGCGAATAAGTGATTTCTATGCGCTTCTTTACGATCTCCGCCGTGTTGCGCTGAAGGAACCCCTTTTCCTGTAATTTTAATAATTCATCCCTGTGAACCAGCAAATGGGGTTCTTCCCGGTAATTGACGATCGTTCCGTTCCTTTTGTAAAAATGTATGGTTTTCGCGTGAACGCCGAGGAAACGCCCGGCTTCCTTAGCCGTGAACCATTCCTGGCCTTCTTCCCATTGCCCGGAGCCTTGCGCTATTCCGTATATTTCTACGGGTTCATGCACAATCACTTTTACCCCTAACACGTCAAGCGCGTTTCTTTTTTCTTCAAACGTTGCATTTTCATAGCGCCCGCGCATCACATTGAGGAATTCCAGAAAATCCGCAACCCTTTGCTGGTAAGAGCCGGTTGCCTTTGCTATGTTGCTTGACCCAAGTTCTTCTTTATAACGGGCAAGCTGTTCTTTCTGCTTACTTATATCTTGCGATATGAGCGTATGCATGTAGCTTCCTTCGGAATGTTTTTCCCTCTCGTTTTTTGCAAACTCGATTAACCCTTCCCGTTCTTTAACCTGTTCCAGCCCCGTAGTGTCTTCCAGAAGCGCGCTTACGGCTGCCTGTACTTCTTGTTCAAGCACCGCTTGCAACACGTCAATACGCCGGAACAACAGGCAGCATTCCTGCCAGACGATTTCATCTAGCGGATTAGTTCTTATAATCGTAAGATCGCTGCACATTCTGTACTTATTTTGCATATTGGTACAGATATAAAAAGGGTAGGATTTATCCGTCCCATTTTTGGTCAGCCTGCCTCTTTTCTGTGTTCTTGGTTTCATCATGTGGTTGCAACAACCACAAGAGATATGCCCCCTCAGCAAAAAATCTTCTTCGTTAAGCGGACGGCGGCTTTGCTCGACCTTATGCGTTTTGAGCTTTTCCTGCGCCCGTTCATAAATGACAGGATTGATAATAGCAGGAATTCCGCCTGGTACTTCCCTGCGGTTCGGGTGTATCTCTGTTCTACGCCTTCCATCCGCCCCAATGTTCTGCTTTTCTTTGCATATCACCAATATGCCAATATTGGCAGGGTCTTTCAGTATCTCCCGGATCGCGGTATATCCCCATACGGTATATTTTGTTTTTTGCTCACTTTCTTCCCCCTCTTCTGATGAATCGCCCCGGTACCTCTTTGAATAGAAAGGGGTCAATATTTTGTCTTCCGTGAGCTTGTGCGCTATGGCCCGTAAACTCATGTCCATTTCCACAAACATATGGAATATGGATACCCTGACCGCTGCTTCTTCTATATCAATCCTGTAACAGGTCTTTTCCTTGTCTTTCCAGTCCCAGCCATAGGGAGGGCGCCCGGTTCCCACCGGCAAGCCTAATTCTATGCGTGTCTGCCAGCGCCGGTTGGCATATTCTACGATCTTGTTGCGCTCGGATTCCGCGCTCCACGCCATGATGGAGCGTATCAGCTTACCGGTAAGGCTGTTGTCAATATTCTCACTGACACTGATAATCATGCCGCCCGCGCTCTCGACTTCTTCAAAAATCATGGCGGAATGCACAAAGTTACGGGAGAAACGGCGTAAATCCCATACGATAATCATATCCGCCATTTGTTCGCGGACGAGCTGCCGGGCGATGGTCAGTTTTTCCCTGTGGGAATAGTGGATAAACCCGCTTTTGGCCTCTTTCAGTATTAAAATTACGTCTATGTCATGCAAGTCTGCATACTGGATGCATTTTTCTTCCTGGTATTCGAGGCTCTCGCCGTCTTGCTCTTGTTTATCGGTACTGACCCGGCAATAAATGATAGCGCGTTTGCGCAAGGGTATTTCCTGGAGATACTGTTTCAATGTCCCAAACCGCCTTCCTGTACAGGGGAACTGACAAAAAACCGTAGTAGTAACAATACTATACCAGACTCCATTCCTACAAACTACTGTGTTTTCTTCCATCAGGCGGCGGTCGGTAAATCACCGTCACCAAGAGACTGTTGCCCTCAAGTCTTACACTGCGGTAGGAAAAAGAGGGATACGCGGCAAAGAGGCAGTTCCACGTCCCATGCGCGGCTTTATCGAAAGCCATATTCCGGGCGCAGCTTTTCAAGATTGCTTTTACCCGCGATAGTTGCGAGGGTAAATCGCTTAGAACGCGGGCAAGGGCGGTTTGCCTGTCCTGTTGAGTCACAAACTTAACCGAATAGGCATCCTGACCGCCGGTAAACGGCCTTACATTGCGAATATAGACGCTTGAACCTTCCACGTTGTTAATATCAAGCACTTCTATATTGCCTTTCCTGCCGCTTATTATGGGGTGCGCCGGTACATAGGCTATGCCATACCCCGCTGCGCTGCCAGCAGGGACAAAAACGGCAGAATCAGTCACTACCTCTATGCCATCCTGTCCGGTAAATATCATGCCAGCCGGGAACGTCTGCGAAATCACCGATCCGTTAGTAATCGTGAGGGTGCCATATGCGGTAATCGCGGGGTAGGTCTTAATGCCGGTCGGTATGATCGGTGCCGATGCTGTGAAGGTAAGAGAAAATAAATGCGCCGGGATTCTGATGGTCTGATACGTGGGGTTAAGGGCAGAGTACACTATCACGCCTGCCATGGCCGCAAGGCATAGGAAAGCGGCAAAGAGAGGAAGCAGCACATAAGGCTGCTTTCCCCTCTCAGGAACGACATAAATATGGACGATTTCCATTTCATCCACTGCCATGCTTTTCTCCTACTTTAGCTTAAACGCTGTGCCGTCACTCACGTAAATGATTTCCTGATTCTGGATGTGGACGATCATCTCCTCCTTCCCGTCCACGTTCCTGAACTCGCCGGTCACAGGGATAAGGGGCGCGTTGTCGGAAAACAGCGTAGGCCCGATATAGATTTTAGCCTTGCTCGCATCGCCTGCCGGTATCTCGATGATTTCCACGTGGCCGTTGAGATTCAGGAAAATAAAATGGGAAGGAGTCGCCGTGCTATCATTGTTATGGCCCACCACTGCGTCCACCTGATAGGTGCGCGGGAAACCATACGTTGCGTCTAGCTGATGATTCGTCCACCAGTTGCTTACCCAGGTAAAACCGACGTAGAGCGCCAGCATAAGAATCATACCTATGCCAAGGTTCAGCATCCAATGGCTTTTACGCGGCGGCGGCTCATTGTGTATGACAAGCCGCCTGTTTCCCTGTTCTATCACCTGATTTCCCCGCGTGTCCACATAGCGTATGGCGCTGCTTCGGCTTCGCGGCGGCTCTGGATAATCCTCTTCTGTTTCTACCGAAGGGCTATAAGCCTGTTGCCTCGCAATCAGTTGCTCCCGCGTCGCGCTGCGGCGGGGAGGGATTTCAGTTCTTCTTTGCACCTTATATTCCCTTTCCCGCTACAAAGTCGGTCGCTTCCTCCGGGGTCATGAGTCCATCGGCAACATAGGATGCAACTTGTGCAATAAGCGCCTCGTCCTCATGACAGTGACAGGCGCTATTCCAGCAAAACGGCTTTTCGGGGGTATGCTCTTTCTCTTCTACAGGGATGACAGGAATGAAATTGTCGCCGTAGCCTTCCATATCGGCCTCCTGTTTGACAGGCAAGGCGCTGGAACCTTATAATGGGGCCAGACCTCGCCGTTTAAGGCAGCAAGAGGCTAAAAGCCATCTCGCGGCCTGCTACGATATGTTATGGACTGCATTGCTTGGTAGGCTTGGACAGTCCGTAACAGCGCTGGGTCATAGGGCGCGCAGGGTTTTACTCTGTGCGCTTCTTATTAGATGCGCACCTGTAACCCGTCTATATCCTGGACGCGGATGGTTCTTCCGAGCATTTCACCTAATGCATCGGCGATAGCTTTTGCAGATCGCGCTGAAATACGTTGTCCGGCTTCCGCGTTACGAATAGTCTGCGGGTCTAGTCCTGCCGCTCTTGCTAAGTCAGGAATATTGATTGGTACGCTCTCCCTTAACTGTGCCAGTGTCACCACAAACACCTCCCGGAGCGTTTATAGTGTGATTATACCATAAAGTTCGGGGAAATTCGGCACTTTTCAAACGAATTTATGCAGTTACCAGAATTACCGGGGGAATTCTAAGGAAAAAATATCTCCAGCATAGGGATTCTTTATCATCATCGTGCACAGCCTACGGCGCTGAATTGGTTTTTTTTCATAACGCACCAATTTAGGAAAACACCCGGCTTCTTTTTCCTACCGCCCATCTCTTCATCCACAAATCGTTTTTGAGGCAGTTTTTACGTTCGCTGGATAGGGCGAAAAAAGTTTTAGCTGGATTGGTAGCATAAAAGCTTTTTTGTTCTGTATGGGCTTTTAATGGCGATTATGGTGGCGCTAATTGTGTGGCCTATGCGTGGGGTGAGACGAAAAGCATGAGTACCCTTTACCCCGCTTCATTTTTGTCTTCCAATATGGTGCAGTTTTGGTGTATAATTGCACCTATAAGCTATAGGAAGGAGAAAAACCATGACCCGTCAAAGCATTTCACTCACCACCCCGAATGATGCTTGGTTAAACGCACAGGTGGGAAGCGATAAGGAATACACCAGCAAAAGCGATGTGGTGAACGACCTGATACGCAAAGCCCGTGCTGACCAAGAAAAAATGGAAGCAATCCGCAACAAGCTGATTGAGGCTGAGCAAAGCGGCTTTATCACACCTGACCGCGAGGAAATTCTGGCAGGATTCAAGAATATGTTGCATCCCAATGAGTAATTACAGACTGTCGAAAGCAGCCAAGAACGACCTGCAACGGATTTACGTTTATGGATTTGATACATGGGGCGAAGCGAAGGCAGATCAGTATTACAACGCTCTTTTTGACCGCTTCGAGCAGATAGCCGAACAGCCCCATTTGTACCCACCTGTTGATTTTATCCGCGCGGGCTATCGCCGCAGCGTGTGCGGCGAAGACAACATCTACTACCGCATCGGGGACGGCACCGTCGAGATTATGGCAATCCTCGGAAGCCAGAATACTGATACCGCCCTTTAGTCCCCTTTTTCATTTGCTGAGCAAAGCAACGCCTTCGGCGTTGCCTCGCCCATAATTCTGCGCGGCGGCGTGAGCCGCGCACTCTGTTAGACTTGCCAGATGGGGGATAGCTTCGCTGTGCGAAGCGTAAGGGGGAAGATGCGCAAATCATCTTCCCCCTTCTAAAAAATAGTCTATGTGCCGCCCTCTTGGGCGGCACTCCGTATTGCTTTATTGGACAACAGAAAGACCCAAATCCCTATGACAGTTTTGACCCTTTACTAACTTTTTACCCTTTATTCCCGTTTTCCACAGGAACGGACTGCCAACCTAAAGGAAGTATATATCTATATTAAAGGATGGTGGAGTGTTTCACCCGTGATAACTTTTTTATGGTGGAGTGTTTCACCCGTGATAACTTCTGTTGTCCACGTAATCATGGTGGACTGTTTCATCCCCACTGATTCTTTATTTTACAGTCGGTTGCATCTTTGCTCTTACCGTGATTGCTGGATTGCAGGGCAGGACTCTCACGTTCCCTCTTTCAAACTCAAGCCCAAGCTCTGGATAGACCGCCTGCACCTTGCGAAGCGCAGCGCGGGCAAATCTGGCGAAATCCTTTATGTCGTGATATTCCGCGCCTAGCTGTTCGTGCAACGCTACCCATGACACACTGCGTGGTTGACCGCTTTTTTGTGTCCTGTAAGCTGAGTATGTTGCCCATGCGTACAGGTCGAGCGCAAGCGGCGAACGTTTGAGGGCTTTCAGCGCCCGCATATCAACCGGCACCGGCGCGGCGATGATGGCGTTAAAAAAATCTTCCCCTAACTGTATCCAGCTTCCCCACAACGCGCCCTGCTCTGGTTGTTTTTCGTCCCACCACATAACGCCCTTTGGCGCAACATCCATATTTAGCCAAGCTCTACCTTTTTTCTTCTCGTCATCGCGTATCTGGTGAAAACTGATTTTTGCTTGAAACAATCGTTGCATCTGGTCACGCAGCCGCTTTGCATCGCTGCGTTTGCCTCGTCCGGTTGCTGGCTCAAGTCCTAGCTGGCGCATAAACGATGCAAGGCTATTTCCGAGTTCTAGGCGCTGGTTTTTGGTTCTAAGAGCTTCGGTCGTCATCCAGAACAGGAGCAGGCGCGGGATTGTGCCGTAGGGATAGCCAAAAGATTTTTCCTTCTCGAAGTCCCACCCCGGTCGTATGCCGAGCGTCAAGTTACCGTTTGTCCTGCTCCATGCCTGAACATCTTTCCCCGGATTTTTGTGGGGCAAGGTCGCTTGCACAAGCTGACGGGCTATAAAGGCCGCTTCGGTCTTGTCGGGGTCAAGCCGGATTGCTTCGGCTACGTCAAGGAGCTTGCTTTGTTGGCTGGTGATGATCATGGATTTCTCTTTGGTGAGTATGCGGTTCATGCAGTTACACCTTGAAAAGCAATCGCCCTAACCATGAGCCGCGTACCATCTCAAGTCGTGCCTCTTTATCGGCTAGAAGTTGCTTAATCTGCTCCTGCTGTGCCTTTTCATGTGCAAGTTTCTCTCGTAATTCCTGTTCGGTGGTTAGATATACGTTTAGTGTCGTTTCTTTCTCACGCTTATCTTCCAGTAAATAAGTTGCTTGTTTTCGCCAGTGGTCACGGTCTTGCTGAACGTCTTCCAGTTGCTTTTCCTTGTCCTGCAACATGCGCTCCTTGTCACCGTTGCGCTGCAACGCCGCATCCAGTTGCGAACGCAACACCATATTTTCCGCCGCAACTGCATTGCTATCCAGCGCACTTGCAACGCAGCAACCTTAATTGCAACAATCGGCAACCATTAATCTGTACAGTATCAGGAAATTTTTCCTGTGCTCAATGTAGATTTTTCAACCCTTGGCTTTATACCAAAGCTGTTTATACTTCCTGACGGTGTAGCGGATATTTTATAAGCTCTTTTGCTATGGCTCTTATTATGAGAGCCGTAGATATTGATAAAGGGTTTCGCGGCTGATGCGGTATTCTCTGGCAAGATGCTGCTTCTTCTCTCCGGTTCCGGCCCGCCACCGTACTTCCTCAATTGTATCGGGAGATAATGACTTCCTGCGCCCTTTATAGACCCCGCGCTTTCTCGCCAGGACAATCCCCTCCATCTGGCGCTCTTTAATCTTATCGCGCTCAAACTGCGCGACTGCGCCCAGCACGGAAAGCATCAGGTTGTCCATCGGGTTATCATTGCCTGTGAAAACAAGCCCTTCCTTGATGAACTGTACGCGGATACCCCGCTTGGTCTGGCTGTTTACCATCTGTCGGAGGTCATCGAGGTTACGCGCGAGCCGGTCCATGCTGTGGACCACTATCGTATCGCCTTCACGGGCGTACGCCAGCATGGCCTGTAACTGTGGCCGGTCGGTATCCTTGCCGGAAGCTCTATCGGTGAAAATGCGGTCGGCCTCGCCTATGAGTTCGTGCTGCCGGTCGTCGTTCTGGTCGTAGCTGCTGACCCGGATATAGCCGATGCGTTGTCCCGTCGACATTCTTCTTTCTCCGTTCTGTCAAGATAGGATCTAAGACATGAGAGAAGAAGTGTCAAGAAAAGAAGAAATCCATCCTATTTACACGGAAAAATGGGGCATTATAATCTGTCAATCTGGGGTATACCATAAATTGACAAAGTTTTAGCTATCTCCCGCCCCGCCCCATTTTGCTTTCCTGCTGCCCTGCCGTAACGTTACAGTAGCTGTGTAGCTGTGCCGCTGGTTGCTCCGGCTTTTTTCGTGCATTTCCCCTTCCCAAACCGCTTTAGCGGTAATTCGCGCGTCCGCTTGTCACAAATAATTCATAAATCTCAGATATAAAAAATCCTTAACTAATGTTAAGGTGGCGGCGTTATTGATGTTTTAAGCGTGGTCGATCAGCTTTTAACATATCATCACGGGGAAACCTGTGAAGTAACCCAAACGGCTTTGTGCCGTTTTTTTGTTGTCTTTTTTTGTCTCCAAAGGGGGGAGAAACATGGCAGAACACGAACACCACTGGTCGGTTGACTATGTGGATGGTGCCACAATTCATTGGAAATGTGACATCTGCGGCGCAACTACCACCACGACTGAGGAAGATTAGGGAGGGACAGTTTGTGCCAAATAGCGAAAGTAGTGAGGAGCACGTCCATACGTGGGAGTGCTTGGAATATCACTACACATGCGGACAAGATGAGCACACGCACAATGCTGCGTGTTGGGACGACAACTTCGTGTTTGTGTGCAAGTTACCTGAACATACACACAACAGCACATGTTACTACACCACCTACAAGTGTGGTTATTAAGTAGCAGGCTCTCGTAGTGCTTGACTTTCACAGAAACCCCGCCCCACAAGGGAGGCGGGGTTTCTTTTGGCAGGCAGTAACCAGCCTGTAGCATTTCCTTTCTCCATTAAGCGGGCTGGTCTTCGGCGGGTTGCCTTATTTTCATTTGCAGGCGGATAGACTGGATAAAAGGCGTTTTCTCGTCCTCCATGACAGGCGCGAACTTTTCCGGGTGATACTCCTGTATCATGTGGCAACGGTGCCATTTCAGGGCATAGGCAAGCGCCTGTAAGTTTCTCCCCGCGATAAAGACGGCATAGAGCGGAAACTGTAAAACGATTTCCGTGCCTACGTGCTGGTTGACGGAAATATTGGACATATCGAAGTAACGCGGCATTTCCCACGCGGCAAGGGCTGGGCGGATTTCAAGATGTTCCACCCTGCGGGTAGTGGCAATACGATATGCTTCGTACACTTCTTTGCCGGTGCGCTGGTCTAACTGAGGCGGCGGGTCTAATTCTTCATTTTCAATCGGTGTGGCAGGTCGTTGGGCTGGCGGTGGCGGGGGTTGCTGGCCGCCGCGCCTGAACTGCTCTAAGGGATCGCGTGTCGTCATAGATTGCTACCTTTCCCGCTCCGGCGGTCGGCTGGTAATCTTCTCAATATTCCCGCTCTTGAGCCTGGTAAATACCCGCTCCCGAAAGTAACACCTGCTGGGAAGCGTTGCCAACATCATTTACAACGCTGCTGAATGCGCGCATCGCTGCCGCCTGCGTCTCTTCCCCTGATGGCATGGCATAATTTCACCGTTCCGGCTCGTAGTCGTCGCGCTCCGGTTCCTCACGCCTTGAACTGACTCGATCCACAAATTTAGACCAATAATATTGCACTGTTTCTATTGTACTAGAATACACGTCCTCATACCAACGTCTCTCGCTGCGCTCCTGTTCTTCTTCCGGTGGCGCTCCCTGTATAAAATACGCCTGCGTTACCTCACTGGTAAACGGGCTTGTCGCTTCCCAAACCGTCACAGGTGGGGGGATTTCAGAAGCGGCGTTTTTCATCTCCTCGTCTATTTGCATCTCTATATCCGCAAGCTGATTTTTCAAAGCGTCCATTTTCCGGTGATGCGCCTGGACCTCGCGGTTCTCGTCCCCGATGCGGCTATGCTTCCCTTCGCGCTCCATCGCGCTCGCCTCTTTGCCTAAATGGTGCGTGGGTTCCCGGTCTATCCCCTGCGCTTCCAGCGTCCGGTGGTCAACCCGCGCATCGCTTCCGGCGTCTTCCAATGCGCGGTTCTGGTAGATCTCCCACTGCTCGCGCCAGTGTTCCAGCGTTTCCGTCCGGTTCCAGTCGCGTTGCTTCGTCCGGGCAAACTGATCGCCGTCCAGCTCGCGCATGGTCAACAGAATATGGGCGTGGTGGTTCCTCTGATCGCCGTGCCGGTCGGGGCGGTGAATGGAGATGTCCGCAACCATACCGCTGCTCACAAACATATCCCGCGCATAGCTAAAAACGAGGGCGGCGCGTTGCCCGTCCGTCAACTCGGCGGGCAACCCCAGCCGGATTTCCCGCGCGGGCTGCCCGTTATACTGCCGCTCGGCTGCCTCTGCGCAGTTCCATAACTCCTCGCGGTTATACACCCACTGCGGCGCGTTATCCGGTGCGAGGATTTCCGACTGCACGATGCTACGTTTGCGCCGGTAGTCGTGTACTAAATCGGTGCGCACTTCGTACAACTTCTCCCCTGCGCGGTACGCGGCTCCCGCTACTGCGCTCTGTCCCTTGCTGCGTTGTACGGGCGTGGCCGATAAATGGTAGATTGCCATATCACTGCACCTCCCTTCCGAGAGTGGAGAGTGGTATCCCACTGGCTGGGGAACAGGGATAAAATCTTTGCGCGGTATCATCTTGGGGCGCTCTCCCTTGTCGTGGGTTCTCAGGGGTGCGAAAGTCCTTGAGGCAGGGGACAGGGATGCAATCCCGTCGCACACACTGCTTGCAGTGTATAAATGCGCCCTTTGGGTGTTCCGGCTTTCGAGTAGTTCCAACGCTTTGCATATGCCCGTCCATTTTTATGTGGCGGTAAGCGCTCTATCAAACCTGACAATTCTACTACGCGTATATACTATAACTCCTTGCAGCAGGTTGCAAAGTATGAAATAGAATTTCAGAGAGAGCGGGTTCAAAATGTCGAGCGAGAAGCTAGCTAGGCTGCGTGAAAAACAAAAAACCATCGCCGCGCAAATACAGCGTGAAGAAAACCGCTTAAAAAAAGAAGAACGCAAAAAAGATACACGGCGGAAAATCCTCGTCGGAGCGGCAGTGCTTCACAAGGCCAGCAAGGATAGCGAATACAACAAATGGTTAATACACAACCTACTCGACGGGTTCCTGGATCGTACCGACGACCGGGCGTTATTCGGGCTGTCGCCGAAACAGGGCGCGGAACAGAAAACAGAAAAGCCAGCAGAACAGTAATGCCGTCCTGCTGGTTTCCATAAATCCGTGTGAGCGATAGGAAAGAAAAGGGCGGGGAATAGACGCCTCCCCCCTCGGCTCCAGCGACGGCGGGCTAGCAGAAGCAGCTTAAGAACATAAACGCCTGTGCTTCTGTTGCCACTGTTATCCTTTGATAATTTATCTCCCTATGATAATTTGCCATAATGCAATTAGTAATGACACAACAGCATGATCACAAGACCAACTCCGGTTTTACTCTCATAGAAATGAGCGTCGTGCTGGTGATAATCGGGCTGCTGGGGGCGGCATCCTGACTGGACGAGACCTGATGGATACTGCCGCGCAACGGGCGCAGGTTACACAGATAACAAAATATAATACTGCGGCGAATACTTTCCGGCTCAAATACGGCTATCTGCCGGGGGATATTCCTGACCCAACGGCAAGTCAATTTGGGTTTATTGCCAGAGGGGGCAGCTCCAGAGGGGAGGGAGATGGCAACGGTGTCCTAGAAGGCGGCGAAGGACAACTGGATTTTTACGGCGGTTCGGAATGTAACGGCGAAACAATCGTATTTTGGAGAGACTTAAATCAGGCTAATCTGATAGAGGGAGGCTTCAATAGCGCCAGTTCCACCCCATGTCCGGGTACTATAACGGGGACGACCAGCCTTAGTCAATATTTTCCAAATGCCAAAATCGGCAATAGCAACTATGTTTATATCTGGAGTGGCGGTCTTGGCAGCAATACCGAAACTGGCAACGGTCAAAACTATTTTGCTATCTCAGGAATTACCGATGTCGGAAATCCAGATTGGAGAGCCATAAATACTACAACAGCTATAACCGTGCTGCAAGCCTATAACATGGATAAGAAAATCGATGACGGGCTGCCGCAATCAGGCAATGTTACAGCCTTATACGATAATTGGAATGTTCCATATACTGGTCAAATTGGATGGGCTGCTGGCGGCGGTAATTTTGGTGCTAATGCCGGAGCGCCCAATTATGGAGCGACTACGGCAGCAGCCCCTTATTTAAGCACTAATTGCTATGACAATAACGGGGTCGCCGGAACTCAGAAATACTCTGTGACCCAAAATGCCAACCTGCCAAACTGCGCACTGTCGTTCAAGTTCCAGTAAACACGGGTGGTGTACGAGGTTATGTCATGGTAAAATAGAAAAATAACCGTTTTGGGGTAAACCCAACAATTGAACCACCAGGGGCAAAGTAGTGATTAGAGCCTTATAGTTTGGACAGCATTCTGATAGGCTGCTTCGACCGCATCCAACGACAGGTGCTGATAGATTTCGAGACTTTTCTTGCTCTCATGCCCGGAAATCAACTGAATCTGGGCATCGGAAAGCCCTTGCCCTGTCAGGTAGGTCAACATCTGGTGGCGGAAAAGATGGGGGTGGACGTGCTTGGTGATGCCTGCCTGGTCGCGGTATCCCTGGACGATTTGCTGTACGCGCCGTGCGGTATACGGCAGGCAGCGTTGGGATTCAAAGAGATAATGATTATCGGGGTTTGCCTTGAGATGGCTGCTGATAACAAGGCGGAAGCTCGCCGGAAACAGGATGTATCTGTCCTTGCGAGGCAACTGTAAAACGTCTATCCGTGGACACCTGCGAACGCCTTCAGGCGCTTCTGCTACCCGAAACCGCAGAGGACGACAGCAATCCCTCCTCTGCGGAACCGGCGCGGTCATGTTTAAGCGGATTGCTTGCCGATCCTGGTGCCGCCAATCTAGAAAATCTCCTGGAACATATTGAGAAGTTGAACCGCCTTCGCGCCCTGGGAATTCCTGACAACCTGTTTGAGAAAATATCTCCGCGCATCCTCCAGGCTTACCGCCAGCGGGCGGCAGTGGAGTCACCCTATGAGCTGCGTCGGCATAGCGCCCCATTGCGGTTAACGCTGCTCGCTGCTTTTGGGCTACTTCGCAAGAGGGAGTTGACCGACAACCTGATTGATCTTCTGCTGGCGACCATCCATCGTATAGCAAGCCGCGCCGAACGGCGTGTGGAGAAGGAGCTTCTGAATGATATAAAGCGCGTCTCCGGCAAGCACAACATTTTGTTCCATGTGGCCGAGGCATCGCTTTCCCAGCCTGAAGGCGTAGTCAAAGAGGTGGTTTATCCGGTCGTAGGCGAAGAAACGCTGCGCGATCTGGTCTTGGAATGGCAGTCTACCGGCAAGGCATTTAAAAGCCAGGTGCAGACCGTTATCTGCAATTCATACCGCTCCTACTATCGCCGTATGCTGCCCAAACTACTGAATGCAATGGAATTCCGCTCTAACAACGACAAGCATCGTCCTGTGTTACAGGCCATAGATATTCTGAAGAAATATGCCGACAGCAAGGCAACGACTTATCCACTGCACGAAACTATACCCCTGGATGGCATTGTCCGTCCCCAGTGGCAGCACGCCGTTTTTGAACGTGATGATGCAGGCAGACGGCGTATCAATCGCATTTCCTATGAGATATGTGTCCTGCAAGCGCTGCGTGCCCAGCTCCGGTGCAAGGAAATCTGGGTGATGGGAGCCAACCGTTACCGCAATCCCGACGAGGATTTGCCTGCCGATTTCGATACCCAGAGAGCCGACTATTATGAAGCGCTGAAGATGCCCGCCAGTCCCGGCGACTATATTGCCAGACTGAAACAGGAAATGGAAGAAGCTCTGGCGTCATTTGATCGCTCATTACCACACAATATATATGTGAGTATTCGTGCCACCAAGAAAGGAATCCGCATCAAGCTTTCTCCGCTTGAGCCTCAAGCAGAGCCTTCCAATCTCCTTGCCTTGAAAGCGGAACTGGCAAACCGCTGGCCGATGACCAGCCTGCTCGATATATTCAAGGAAACTGCGTTGCGTGTTGGGTTTACCGACGCTTTCCGCAGCGCCACGGCTTGGGAAAACCTTGCGCCGGAAACGCTACAACATAGGCTGCTGCTCTGTATTTACGGTCTGGGCACCAATGCAGGTATCAAGCGTATGAGCGCCGGGGAGCAGGGTGTTACGTATAAAGATCTGCTCTATGTCAAACGGCGTTTCCTGAACAAAGACCAGTTACGCTATGCCATCGGCCAGGTGGTCAATGCAACGCTACGCGTGCGTAATCCCCAGATATGGGGCGAAGGAACAACGGCTTGTGCATCCGACTCCAAGCATTTCGGAGCATGGGATCAAAATCTGATGACCGAGTACCACATACGCTATCACGGACGCGGCGTGATGATATATTGGCATGTCGAACGCAAGTCCCTCTGCATCTATTCGCAGCTTAAAACCTGTTCTTCATCTGAGGTCGCAGCCATGATTGAAGGTGTAATGCGACACTGTACGGAGATGGAGGTTGACCGGCAGTATGTGGACAGTCATGGACAGAGCGAGGTCGCCTTTGCTTTCTGCCGGTTGCTGGGATTCGAGCTATTGCCCCGGCTCAAGGCAATAGCCAAACAGAAACTCTATCGGCCAGAAACGGGAAAGCCAGAGGCGTATCCGAACCTGTCACCCATCCTGACGCGAGCCATTAATTGGGATTTAATCCGCCAGCAGTATGATCAAATGGTCAAATACGCTACCGCATTGCGTCTCGGCACAGCGGAAACCGAGGCGATCCTGCGTCGCTTTACCCGCAATAATGTACAGCATCCACCTACAAAGCTCTGGCGGAATTGGGCAAAGCGCTCAAGACCATCTTCCTCTGCCGTTATCTTCAGTTCATCGAATTGCGCCGGGAAATCCAGGAAGGATTGAATGTCGTCGAAAACTGGAACAGCGCTAACGGGTTCATTTTATTCGGCAAGGGTAGCGAGCTAGCAAGCAACCGACAGAAAGACCTGGAATTAACCATGCTTGCCCTCCATCTGCTACAGATATGCATGGTCTACATCAATACCCTGATGATTCAGCAGGTGCTTGCAGACCCAGCGTGGAAAAAACGTTTGACACAGGAGGACTTGCGAGCATTGACGCCGCTCATCTATGGGCACATCAATCCCTACGGAACCTTCCTGCTCAATATGAATGTTCGGTTGCCTATCGAATCCGTATATAAAGCAGCGGCTTAAAGATTATTTTATTCCCTGGTGGCGCAATTATTGAGTTTACCTCAAGCTGCTACACTTAACCTAATCTTTGTCAACAACAGTTGTCTCCTGTATTTATACTTTATTAACTTAACTACCTTATTCTTAATATGAAATATTATTTAAATTAATAGTCATCTATGCCCAATGTATATAATCAAGATGATATCCCCCGCTATCTTGCAGAAATTGCGGGAGACGATGAGGAGTTAGGGCAGCATTTAATCACGTGTCTGGGAAAGGCGTTGCGCAAGGAAGGCTATTGGATAGAGCCGATTAACGAGCTGCCTGCAGACGCTCCCGACTTTATGCGGGAGAAATGGCACACGAACACGCGGTGGCACCGGTTTATCCCGAATACTCGCCTGGATGGACAGGTAAGACACATCGCTGATTGGATAAAAGCGGCGATGGTTAATAACGAAGCCTGGCTGGAAGACATAGATGACAAAGGAAGGCCAAAAATCCTGGTACAGACCGGCACAATGGAACAAGCCATCAACAAAGCCAATAAAGCAATGGCGGCCAATAGACAAAAGGCAGGGGCAATCAATATAGGAGAAGATGGCATAAATTTACGTGGAGAAATGGAACTTGATAACGGCTTCAGGATTGTCCGCCTATTCACTCCGGGCGCTCTTGATCTTGAAAGTCAAATGTTGGGGCATTGTATCGGAGATGGGGCTTATGATGCGAAAGTTAAAGGTAGTCAATGTGCTTACTATTCTCTAAGAGATAAGAATGAAAAATCCCATGCTACGTTTGAGATAAATACTGCCACAATGGGCCTGCTTCAATGTAAGGGAAAACAAGACGTTCCACCTATCGGGAAATATATGTCCTATGCCCGGCAGTTTATCGAGAGGAAGCAATATAACCTTATCGGAAGTGCTTCTGAAACCGGATTAATAGAAACCGGATTAATAAAGGAGGGCGGCAAATATTATGATATTTATCATCTGCCGGAAAACTGGGAAGTACTAAATCTCGATCTTAGTGGAACCAAGATAAAAACATTACCGAATGGGTTGAAAGTACATGCCCTCTTTCTAAATGGAGTGTCTATTGATGCATTACCAGAGGATCTGGAAGTAGAATATCTTTCTCTAGACACCGACCAGATAAGAATATTATCGAAAGGAGCAAAGGTAGGCTCTCTCAGGCTAAGTGGCCCTGCTCCTATTGATACATTACCAGAGGGGGTAAAGATACGTGGCAAGATTTACCACGACGGCGCTATTATCGAACTGCCATCGGCGTCGAAAAATTCTAAAATCTTGAGTTCAGCAGCTATATCACCAGAGCAGGAAAGGAATGCCCAAAGAGAGGGATGCTTACCACTCGCAGAGGCATTACACCATTTAGGAGAAGTTCTCCATAAGGCAAAACTTCACCTCTGTGACAAGCATCATTTCCATATCCCACTATTGCATCATCGCAGTAAAGACGGTAAATCCCAAGACCCTCCGCCACGCTAATAAACCCAATACCCCCATCATTAAGTGCCCACTAAGAAAATAAATGCCACGCGCTTCGATTAGGATGTGACAAGATTATGGGGCATTTAACCGCTACTTTGCCCCTGGTGGTTTAATTGTTGGGTTTACCCCGTATTGCATATCCTACGCCGGGGAGGGGCAACATGCTCGATCCATTGTTTCCTTTCATTGACCCCATCATGGAGCCGACGGAAGAAAGCCTGTTTGATTTCATCACCCAGGTAGACATATTTTTCGATGAAATGGAAAAGAGCGGGAAACCGTTACCTGTTTCGCGCCCTTTATCGGAAGAAACCTATAAGCAAATGTGGATGCTGCGCTACCAGCAATATCTTGGCAATATCAGTTTCCTTGAGCTTCTGGACAAGTATGAGGAGATACTTGGCATACCACCGCCCCCTTCCGGTTAGCCGGTTAAAACAAGGCGAAAGAACACACATTTATGGTTTCCTGGTGCGAAAGGCGGAACGTTATTTTCATAGGTGTTTGGTTATCCAAGCAAAACGACTGGGCTTTCCTCTCGCAAGCACGCCTCTCACCATCACCCCCCCCACGCCACCCCACAGGCGAAGAATAAAGAGATCAACAAAAATCACAATTATGTTAACAGACCACCCGAGCGTAGAAAAACATCCCATGACTGGTTTGCAAAGTGTACATGTTCTGTGAACTAGTGTATAATGCGATTGCAGGCATACAAAGCCTGATATTGTTTTATTTAGTCCAGAACCTTTGCCATAATAATTACTTCCTTACTGACCGCCTGAGCGTAGCTAGAATGCAGTTCGTTGGCGGTCGGAATATGGAGCTTTAATTCTTCACCCTTTGTATGGTGCAGCATTAAGGAGCGCGAACTTACCGATGTGCTTCTCCCCTTCGGGGGTTTGTTGCCAGGCAGCGAGAAAGGAGA
>WNFX01002331.1_pt1 | contig 20773 bp, 22 predicted proteins | sample 5400111 | NCBI WGS metagenome assembly WNFX01 (sample SAMN13153363, study PRJNA577476) | soil metagenome | isolation source: 40 cm soil or saprolite under grassland replicate 1 | place: USA:California | collected 2016-06-15 | reverse complement strand
CCTAACCTGTCATCCGTCGTCGGCGCTTTCCGGCGATGTTGAGCCGGCCCAGGATAAAGGCGTCGAGGACGCGATGCGAGGCGATGACGCCGTCGCCGACGCGACGGGATCCCTTGCGCCGGTCCGCCTTGAGGTCGATGAGGTACTTCTCCTGCTGCGCCCACACCAGCTCGATCAGGCGGCTGAAGCTCGTCCCCTCCTCGACGCTGATGCCTTCCTTCTCGATTCGGGCTTTCACGGGCTCGGGTAGCGTCTTGGCCTCGGCGAGGTTCAGCCGCTCCAGCGCTTCCAGCAGGTCGTCGAGCCGCCGAAGGTGGTAGCGGCGCTCCGCCTCGTTGCCGTATGCGTGAGGTGCTGATGCGTCCAAGCGGTCCTCCTCTTTGTGGTCTACGGTCGTATAACTCCGGACCCCGCGATAACTTCGAGGCCCTGGCTTTCCAGCGCATCCATGACCCGATTCATCCCGATCGCGTCACTGGGCATGTGCCCGGTGATCACGAGGTTCGCCTGGGGGCGCTGCAGCTGCTCCAGCTCCCGCAGGTCCCGCTCGTCGATGTGCATTGCCAGGATGGTATCGATGCCGTGCTCATAATACGTGCGAAAGACGGGTGCGCCACCATTTGTGCCGGCCGCCATCTGGACGACCCAGCGTCCGACCGGGTTTTGTGCCTCCCCCAGCCAGAGCTCCGGCTGTACCAGCGAGGCCTCCATTTCCGGGATGGTCTTGAGCTCACCGATCAGTCCCCCGACCGTGGTCGTGCCCCGGTTGACGACCCGGCCGACGAAGTCGATGAAGTACTGACGCCCGATGAGGTCGGCGGCCAGGTGGATGTTCATCATCGGCATGTTGAGCTGGCGCGCCGCATCCACCACGCGGTCGTAGTTGCTGGTGTGCAGGGAATGGGCGACCGGTCGGCGGCGGTCGAGCATCTTCTCGCGGGCGACCTCGGCCGGGATGCCTTCTGCGCGCATCTGTGCTTCATGCCGCTCGATGACCGCCGCCAGGCCGAGCCGAGCGTTTGACCCGATCGGGTGGTGGGCGATGACCCCGTCGGCGCCAAGCGAGCGGGCCAAAAGGAGTTCACCCACATCGACGTCGATGCCGACGAAGACCCGCCGGACCTCGCCGTCGAGGTAGACCTGCGAATCGGGCAGCGGAGTCTGATCACAGCCGGCGAGGCGATTGGCCATGGCCATGATCTCGCTGAGGCGCACTCCGGCATTATCGTGGTCCCTGTTGCTCCATGATCGGAGGGTTGGCGTCGACCGGGAATTAGAATCCGTCCGTGCCGGCCAATGCGGGACCCGATCGACGCGGCGGAGGCGAAGGCGGCTTCGCGCCAACCTTCAAGGAGGCGGTCGGGCGCTGGCGGCGCCGCCACCGCCATCCCGGGCCGAACGAAACGTGGTTCGCGGTCCACTACCGCGTCGGCTGGCTGGTGGAGCGCCTCTCGCTCCTGGAGAGCATTCACCTGCTTCGGCAGGGCCTCGACGTCCGCTCCCTCGCGGCGGAACCGAGCCGGCCGATGCCCTGGCGTCGAAGGAGACAGGCACGCCGCCCGGCGATGCCCGATAATCGCGCCATGCGGCGCTTTCGGCCGCGCTGGCTCAGTGCGCTTCTCGGGGGCATCGTCCTGCCATTCGACCCCGTGCTCGGGATGGTCATGCTGATGGTCGGACTGTGGCCGCGGCGAAAGACCGTCCCCAGGGTGGTGAAGCGATGAAGGTCTACCTCGGCCGAGCCGTCAGCGGCGAGCTGGGCCCCCGCAGCCTCGAAGCGATCCAGCTGGCGCACCGGGCACTGCGCGAGTTCGGTGCCGGCATCCTCGCCGAGCGGGTGGCAGATCCCGATTACCGGCCCGGCCTCGACCGCCCCGAGCTGATCGCCGAGATGATGCACCGCGAGCTGCTGGAGGCGGACGCCGGCTGCATGGAGATGACTGGCCGCAGCATCGGGGTTGGCTTGGAGGCCGGATGGTTGCTGGGCCGCGGCCGGCCGGTGCTGGCGCTCTACGACGCGGACGTTGCGCCGGCATCATCCGTGGTTCGCTTTCCGCCCTTCGATCACTGCGTTCCGTTCGGCTATCACGACCTGATGGACGTCGGCGGGGCCGTCACCGACTTCTGCCGTACGATCGCCGCGCACGCTGCCTATCGCGCCGAAGGCTAGCGGCGGCGGGACTCCTCCTTTCTAGACTGCTGGTATGAGCTTCCGTGCCTGCGTGCTGACCGTGAGTACCAAGGGGGCGCGTGGCGAACGCGCCGATGAAAGTGGAGAGAAAGTCAGCGAAGAGCTCGCGCGCGTTCCCTGCGAGATCGTCGGCCGCGCGGTGGTCAGCGACGAGATCGAGGAAATCCAGAGGCAGATCCGTGACTGGCGGCAGGCGACCGATCCCGACTTGATCGTGTTGACAGGAGGCACGGGCCTGGGTCCGCGCGACGTCACGCCGCAGGCGCTGGAACCCATGCTCGACTATCCGGTGCCGGGCATCGCGGAGGCCATGCGGGCCGCCGGGTTGCGCAAGACGCCACACGCGATGCTGTCGCGCTCGCTTGCCGGGGTGATCGGTAAAACGCTGGTGCTGGCGCTTCCCGGCAGCCCTCGCGGCGTCGTCGATAGCCTCGAGGCCGTGATGGAAACCTTGCCGCACGGCCTTCGCACACTTCGCGGCGAAGTCAGCGACGCCCCCGCCGCCCATCGTCCCCGCTGATGGGTCGAATCAAGGTTGGCATTTCCTCCTGGACGGAGCCAACCCTGATCAAAAGCGGTTGGTATCCGCCGGATGCGACCACGGCCGAGAACCGCTTGCGTTACTACGCCACCAGGTTTCCCATCGTTGAGGTCGACAGCACCTTCTACGCGATCCCCAATGAGAAGACCGCGCAGCTCTGGGTGGAACGCACGCCCAAGGACTTTACGTTCAACGCCAAAGCGCATGCGCTACTCACGCAGCACCCGACGCCGCCTTCGAGACTGCCCAAAGACCTGCGCGAGAAATTGGGCGACTCCAAGGGCAATCTCTATTTCAAGGACCTGGCCCCGAAAGACAAGGAGAGCGTCTGGGACCGTTTTCGGGAGGGCCTCCAGCCATTACAGGATGCCGGCAAGTTGGGCGCAGTCGTCTTTCAGTTCCCCAAGTGGTTTCTGCCATCGCCGGCCTCCTATCGATTCATGGAAGATCTGCGGGAGTGGCTCCCGGACTTCGGGATCGCGATCGAGTTTCGCCAAAACTTGTGGATGAAGGAGGAACGGCGTGCGCGCGTCCTCAAATTCCTGGAGGAGCACGGCTTCACCTATGTCGTGGTCGATGAGCCGCAGGGCTTTGGCTCGAGCGTGCCACCGGTGGTCGCCGTGACAGCGCCACGGGGGATGGTCCGCTTTCACGGGCGTAATCGCGAGACCTGGGAGAAGAAAGGGATCAGCACGGCGGAAAAATTCCGTTACCTCTATCAGCCGGCCGAGTTGCAACCCTGGGTCCGCAACCTTGGCAATATGGCGAAGCCTGCCAACGAGGTGCACGCCGTTTTCAACAACTGCTATTCGGACTACGCCGTCCGCAACGCGGAGGACCTGGCCCAGCTCCTGACCTGACCGGCCGCCCGAAAGGTTCACGGTGCGGGCCGAGTTGCATGGGTAGCGCCGCGGCGCAGCTATGCAGGCCTACCAATCGCCCCCGTGTCCTTATTGCGGCGCTACCTGGAACCAGCCGGGCGCCCAGGCCTGCGCGAATTGCCGTAATCCATTGCCGCCGCCCCAGCCGACATATGCCCCACCCGGCTATCCACAGGGGCAACCGCCAGGCCCGACCCAGGGCTACGGTGCGCCAAATTACCCTCCCCAGGCCTATCCCCAGCAGCCCCCATACCCGGGCGCTCCGCCAGGATATCCCGGCCAGCCAGGATACCCGGCGTACGGCCCACCCGGATACCCGCAGCAACCCGGCGCCTACGGACCGGACCCGGCTTATGGCGCGTATGCGCCGCAGGGGCAACCGACCGCCGCCGGGACGACGCTCGAGCTGTTTGGCCGGACCGTCACGCTGCCGGTGGCGTTGCCACCCGCTCTCCTGCAATACACGGAGCGGATCGCCAGGGGCGCGAGCCGTCTGGGCGTCGGTCTCGTGGTTGCGCTTGTGTTGCTGATCCTGTTCGTCGCCGTCATCCCGGCGGTGGCATCGGGCCAGACCTCCAGCGCCACCCAGACGCTGAAGGCAGCCGCCTCGCACCAGGACAAGGTCGATACCGCCTTCACTCAGGCCTTGACGCTGCGGGCCAGCCCGGCAGACCCGAACGCGGCCAAGGCCCAATTCGACAAGCTGGCCAAGTCGTTCAACGACGGACTCACGCTGGTCCAATCCGACGAAGCCGCCCTGACGTCCATCGATCAGCGGCTGGCGGTCCTCCAATGGGTCACGCCTTCAAAGAGTGCGAGCATCGCTGATGCGCGGCACCGCGTCGCGGCCGCGCTTAGCGGCCTTCGGCAGGGGGACCAGGCTTTGACGGCGGCCGTCAACGAGATCCGCGTCATTCAGCCCTACAACGAAGCGCTCATCGACTACACGAAAATTGGTGTCGCGCTCGCCAAGCGCGACCTGGTGGCGGCCGGTGCCCCCTATCCTGACGCCCAGCAGAAGATCGAGCTGGCCATCTCATACTCCCATGCGGCCGGCTTGCCCCCGCAAATCGCCAAGCAGGTCAGCAGCTTCAGCGACGTGCTGATCAACACCGAGAGTCTGGTCCAGGCCATCCAGGGAAAGGACGCGGCCGGCATCAAGAAATACACCGATGCCAGGAACGCGGCCTTGGCGGCGATGTCAAGTCCGGCGGAGACCGTCCCGGCCGACTACGAGTCAAAGACCTTCGGCCCGATGCAGAAGGCTTACGACGCGGCGATGAAGGCGATCAAGAGCGCACGCTAGCCGGGCCGGCGAAGGTCGCCGCTCTTTCCCCCACGCTTCTCGACCAGCTCGACCCCCTCGATGGTCATCCAGCGGTCGGCGCTCTTGGCCATGTCGACCACGGTCAATGCCGCCACCGCGACTGCCGTCAGCGCCTCCATCTCGGCGCCGGTTTTGCCATCGCACCGCACGCGCGCCTCGATCCGGATGCCCGGCAGGCGGCGGTCGGGGACGCACTCCACGTCGATCAGCGTCAAGATCAGCGGGTGACACATCGGGATCAGGTCGCTGGCGCGCTTGGCGGCCTGGATGCCCGCGATCCGTGCGGTGGCGATCACCTCGCCCTTCGGTAGGTTGCCGAGCACGATCGCCTCGAGCGCCGGCGCACTCATCCGCACCACGCCGCGGGCGCGTGCTTCGCGGCTGGTCACCGGCTTGGCGGAGACGTCGACCATCCGGGCCTCGCCCTTGGGGCCGACGTGGGTAAGCTTTTTGACTTTCACCGAAGCGCATCCAGGTCGTCGCGCCTGACGTCCTTCTGATGGTGGCGCGGAGCCGTGCCGCGGGCGATGACGTGATCGCCGTAGCGGCCGCGGAGTTCGTCGAGCTGCTCATCGAGGATGGCCAAGCGTGATGACCGAGTCTCCAGCAGGCTGAGCTGCGTCGCGCACGGCTCGAGATTGCTGACGCCCGCGCCGATCAACCGGACGGCTCGGGACGGGTCGAGTTGCGTCTCCAGCAGGTGGCGCAGCGCCGACGCGAGTTGGTCGTCGCGATCGGTTGGGTAGGGGAGAGTCGCCTGGCGCGACAGGGTGTCGAAGGGCTGGTAGCGGATCTTGAGGACCACGGTCCGGGCGGACAGCCCGTGTGCCCGGAGGCTGTGGCCCACGTCCTGCAAGAGGCCAAGAGCCGTTGCCCGGACCTTGCCCGCCTCGCGGACATCACGGTCAAAGGTGACCTCCCGCGAGATGCTCTTCGGATCACCCGGCGGCAGGACGGGGCTGGGATCGATGCCCCGCGCATGCGCCCCCAGGAGGCGGCCATACTGGCCGAAGAGCTCACCCAGCAGTGGGTCGGGAAGAGCGGCAAGGTCACCGATGGTGCGAACGCCGACTCGTTCCAGCCGGACCGCCGTGGCCGGCCCGCAGCCCGGTAGCTTCCCCAGTGGCAGCGGGGCGAGGAACGACGGCTCCGTGCCGGGCGGGACCACCACGAGTCCCCGCGGCTTGCGAAGCTCGGAGGCGACCTTGGCAACAAGCTTGCAGCTCGCGACTCCGATGCTGAGATCGAGACCGCAGCGCGACTTGACCTCGTCACGCAAGCGGACGGCCACGCTGTTCGCCGGGCCCATCAGCGCGTCCTCCCCGGTCAGATCCAGGTAGGCCTCATCCAGCGCGATCGGCTCGATGACCGGCGAGTAGCGATCGAGGATGGCGAAGACCGACTTCGACGCCTCGCGGTATGCGGGAAAGTCGCAGGGGATAACGACCGCATTTGGGCAGAGCCGTCGCGCCCGGCTGAGCGGCATGGCCGAACGGACGCCGAACGGTCGGGCCTCGTATGAGGCAGCGGCCACCACCCCTCGCTCGCCTTCGACGCCGGCCCCGCCCACGATCACCGGCTTGCCTCGCAGTTCGGGCCGGCGCAGCTGCTCGACGGACGCATAAAACGCGTCGAGATCGACATGCATCACGACCCGTTGCACGGGCCTATCTTAGGTGCGCTGTCACAAGCGCGTGACGAGCGTGTATATGGCGTGTCGCGACGGGAATGCGTTGCTATGATCCCGGGGCTGGCTAGGCCCGCCGGCGTCCCTGATTCCCGTCCCCCCTCTTTGGATCCAACGACAACCCCTCCTTCCGGCGGGCCGCGCTTCTCCTAGCAAGGAAGCTCGTCGCATGTCGTTGCCTCGTCGATGGGTCGACTCATCACGCTGGCCGTCGCGGTCGCGTCCATCCTCCTCATCTGGAAGGGTGGCGTTCTCAACGGGGTTCTGCCGCAACCGGCCCCGCCGCCACTGGATCCCGGACCGGTCATCAGCAAGAGCGGTGACGCGATGCAGGCCCTCAAGAGCGTCCACCTGTCGTTGAACGGCATCCTCGTCCTCAACGGCGTCGCCGGCGTCAAAGTCACCGGCTCCGGGGACCTCATCTATCCGCACAAAGAGAACCTCAGCCTCCAGCTGGAGATCCCCGCCGCCAACGGGCAGACCGCGATCCTTGTCATGAATGAGCGGATCGAGGGCGGCCACGAGTATGTCCAGTACCCCGCTCAGGGCCCCGCCTGGAAGGACGTCACCGGCAACTCCAAGGGCCAGGTCGCGCCAGGGATGGATCCGATCGCGAACCTCGAGTTCGCTCACGCCTTCCGCGCCTCCGACGACCTCGGCGACATCACCATGGACCAGATCGCCATGCATCATTTCTCCCTGACCGTTGACCCGGGCAAGTACGTCGGTCAGCTCAAGGCCGACCCGCAGAGCGGTGTGACGCCGCAGGACGAGGCGGTCCTGACCAATGCCGGCATCCAGGTTGAGGTCTGGATTTCAGCCAGCGACTCGCTGATGCACCAGATGAAGATCGATATGACCACGACACAGTTCACCTGGACCCTCACCTATCACTTTTCGAACTTCGTGACCGGCGGCGGGTCCAGCTCGACCTAGCGACCGCTCCGGCTAGACCGAGACCTTCTCGCGCTCCCTCTCGCGCTCTTTTTCGGGTGGCTTGGGAGGGCGGGTGCCATATTCGCGCAGGTCGTCCTCGGTCAAGTGTCCGGCAGCAATCAGCAGCTCGACGTAGGTGACACCGAGGTGCGGCGCTGCCCGGCGGAGCACCCACGGTGGAGGGTTCTCCTTATTCTTGTTCACTGCCTGGTAGAAGTAGATCTGGTTGAGGTCACAGCGGACGGCGAGGCGGTGCAGCGAAATGTTCTGCTCCCGACACTTGCGCCTCAGATAATCGCGGAAGTCCACCGCCCCACCTGCCTTAAAACCCCATCCGCGAAGAATTACTCGCGCGATGTCACCTCATTATAGGTATCGGCCCCGCGCGCCCCGGGCCCATGCGCTCAACGATTGCGGGGAGCTCGCCGAGCCGCTGGATGACGAAATCGGCCACTCCCGGGTCGTCCTCCTGGCGCCACTCCCGGGTCAACACCGCTCGCATGCCCTGCGCTTGCGGTCCCTGCACGTCCTCGCGGACCCGGTCGCCAACAAACAGCGTCCGGGAGGGATCGGCCCCCAGCTTGCGGAGGGCGTCGGCGTAGATGGCAGGGTGCGGTTTACGAACGCCGACCTCGGAGGAGAAGCTCACCGCGTCGAAAAAGTCGGCCAGACCGAGCGCGGCCAGTTGTTGCTTCATCAGGCGCGGCCGATAGGCGGCGTTGGAGACGATGCCGAGGCGCAACCCATGGCCGCGCAAGGCCTCCAGGGTCCCGATGACGTCGGGCCCCACGTGGACGCTATTCAGCCAGCCTTCCTGTTCGAGTTCCATGACTTGCTCGATCATGTCCGGCTCCAGCTCCAGGCCCAGCCCGCGCAGTGCGGTGTCGTAGATGGTCGCGATCTCCAGCTCCTCCGGCCGGCCGGCGGCATAGTCGCGTTGGATCTCGTCGTCCACCGCGCGGGAGACCTTCTCGATCAACACCTGGGCGGCCGGGACCTCGCGCTTCAAGGTGTCGCCCAGCAGCCGGTTCACCTTCTCGTAGGCATCGACCAGCGTGGCGTGAGGCCGTTCATCGAAATAGATGAGCGTGTGCCCATAGTCGAAGAGGACCGCGTCGAGAGGGGCGCTCACAGCAGGGAGCGGAGCGCGTCGAGATTTTCCCGGCCCTCGAGCATCTCCTCACCTGGGGTCTCGAGAACGAAGGCGCAGTGGGCCAGCGGCTCGTAGTTCAGCAATGCCCGGAAGCCGTCGAGCCCGATGTTGCCCTTGCCGATGTTGACGTGCCGGTCAGCCTTGCCGCCGAGCGCGACGGTCGTGTCGTTGCAGTGGCAGGCGCGGATGCGTTGCGCCGGGATGGCGCTGGTGAGCTGATCCAGCGTAGACCGCATCCCGTCCGTGCCGGCGTCGTCGTAGCCAGAAGCATAGGCATGGGCGGTATCGATCGTGACACCCAGGCGCGGCGCATGCTGCGGTAGGCGGCCGAGGATCTGGGCCAGGTCGTCGAACTTCGCCCCGACGTAGGCGCCGCCGCCCGCCGAGGTTTCCAGCAGGACCATGGCCGAGCCCCCGGCCTTGCTGAGTACGTCGTCGAGAGCGGCGACCACGCGGTCGATCCCCGGCTGGGCGCCGTCGCCCATATGGCTTCCAACGTGGGTGACCACGTACTGGCAGCCGTAGGCTTCAGCGCGCTCGAGTTCCGCACGGAGCGCTTCGCGTGATTTCTTCTGGAAGTTGGGGTTGGGGCTGGCGAGATTGATCAGGTACATCGCGTGCGACATCGCCGGCCGGACGTCGAGTTCTTGGAGCGATCGCTTGAAGGCCGCGGTCGCCTGAGCATCGACCGGTGCCGACCGCCAGGCGCTCGGGTTGCCGGTGAAAATCTGCACGGTCCCGAGCTGCAGCGCCCTGATGGTCTCGACCGCTTTGTCGAGACCACGGCCGGTGCGCATGTGCATGCCGATCCGTCGTTGCTTGGCCACAGCTCTCATTGTCGGAAATTTCCCTCCCCCGCTTGCGGGGGAGGGTAGGGTGGGGGTTTGTAGACTCAACTCGTGTACAAGCTCACGAGCTTCTCCGTGGGCCCCTTAGACAACAACGTCTACGTGCTGAGCGACCCGAAGAGCAAAGAGGCCCTACTGATCGATGCGGCGAACGATGCTTCGCGCATCATCAAGGAGCTCGAGGGCCTGCGCGTCAGCCATATCCTCACTACCCACGGCCATGCCGACCACGTCCAGGCGCTGAAAACCGTGCGCGACGAGACCCACGCGCGCTTCACCTGTCACGAAGCTGATGAATCCATGATGCCGATCAAAGCCGATTACCGCGTCCGCGATGGGGAGCGCTTTCGCTTCGGTGAGTACGAGGTCGTTGCCCTCCACACACCCGGGCACACACCGGGCAGCATCTGCCTGCTCAGCGGTGAGCATCTCTTTTCGGGCGACACGCTTTTTCCCGGCGGTCCCGGGAACACCGCCAATCCCTACGCCAGCTTTCCGACCATCATCGAGAGCATCCGCGGCAAACTGTTCATACTCCCGGACGAGACCCAGGTGCTGCCCGGCCACGGCAAGCCCACGACCATCGGCCGCGAACGGCCGCACCTGGACGAGTGGATCCAGCGCGGCTGGTAGCGGCGCGGCCGGCCCGGCCGGCGGGTGACTTTGCCCCGCGCGATCCCCGAGCCATTGTCGCCGTGCGCAGCTTGCGGGTGCGCCGCGATCGGGTCGAGCTGGCCGCAGAGGACGACCGCGGAGGAGTCGTCCCCATTGAAGTCCGACCGGTGGCACCCAACATCGTGCGCCTCCACTTTGGGCCGGGCGCGACCCGGCCCTCCCGGCTTCTCGTCGACGATGCGCCGTCCGCCACCGACCTGAAGGTCGATGAAAGCGCCTATGGCTGGTCCATCGCGACGTCGGCGCTGACGCTCGAGATCGATGGCGCTCCCTTCCGCCTGCGCCTGAAGGACGCGGCGGGCACCGTGCGCTTCCTCGACGAACCCCACGATCGCGACATCCGTGGCGGCTACCACCATTTCCCGACCGGGCACGCTCGCGGGCTGCGCTGGTTAACGGCCGGCCTCAAGCCCGAAGAGGCGCTCTTTGGGCTGGGCGAGCATTTTGGCGCCCTCAACCGGCGCGGCCAGGCCTTCGCGTCCTGGTCCGTCGACGCCTTTGGCGTGCGCAGCGACCGCGCCTACAAGAACGTCCCGCTGCTGCTGAGCTCGCAAGGCTACGGCGTTTTCTTCGACATGACCGGCCCCCTCTACTACGACCTCGGCCGGGCATCGGTCGCCGCCTGGCAGGCCACCGCCCGCGCCGATCACCTACGCGCTTACCTGATCCTTGGCGACGGGATCAAACCGATCATGCAGGGCTACCACCAGCTCACCGGCGTCCCGGCCGTGCCTCCGGATTGGTCCTTCGGCTTCTGGATCAGCCGCTGGGGCTATCGCAACCGCGATGAAGTGATGGAGGTCGCTCGCCGGATGCGACAGGAGCGCGTCCCGTGCGATGTCATTCACATCGACCCCTACTGGATGCGCCACCACGAAGGGCACCATGGCGACCTGGAGTGGGACGAGTCGGCGTTTCCCGATCCGAAAGGAATGATCGCCGAGTTGAAGGCGCTCGGATTCCGCCTGAGCCTCTGGGAGAGCCCATATGTGCCGCTCGACTCGCAGATGCGAGCCGAAGGCGAGCAAAAGGGTTACCTGCTGATGACCAAAGATGGCAAGGGCCCGGCCCTTGTACATGGCTTCGCCAAGCCGAGCGCCGCCGTCGACTTCACCAACCCCGACGCCGTCGACTGGTTCAAGGCCAAGAACCGGCGGCTGCTGGAGATGGGCGTCGCCGTCATCAAGACCGACTTCGCCGAGGACATGCCCGACGACGCCGTGCCCCATGACGGCACATCGGCAGAGCAACTGCACAACGTCTATCCGCTTCTGTACCAGCGGGCCGTCTTCGAGGCGACGAAAGAGGTCCATGGCTACGGTCTTATCTGGGGGCGTTCCGGATACGCCGGGTCGCAGCGGTACCCGGTGCACTGGGGTGGCGATCCTGGCTGCACCTTCGACGATATGGCCGCGAGCCTGCGCGGCGCCTTGAACTGGATCCTTTCGGGAGCGGCGTTCGCCAGCTTCGACATGGGCGGCTTCTTTGGGATTCCGACGCTAACCGATCCGCCCAGCCCCGAGCTCTACGTGCGCTGGTCACAGATGGGCTTGCTGTTTTCGCATGCCCGCGCCCACGGACACACCGCGCCGCGCGAGCCCTGGGCCTACGGCGAGCCGGCACTTACGATCTTCCGCAAGTACGCGCAGCTGCGCTATCGGCTGCTTCCTTACCTATATGCGGCGGCCCGCCGAGTGCCAGATGGCCTCCCGCTAGCGCGGCCTCTGGTCTACGACTGGCCCTCGGATCCAACCACCCATCACATCGATGACGAATACATGCTGGGCCCCGACTTCCTCGTCGCGCCGATGTTCAAGCCGCGAGGCTCGCGCGAGATTTACCTGCCGGCTGGCGGCTGGTTCGACTACTGGACCGATCGACAATTCGATGGCTTGCGCTGGATCACATACAACGCCGAGCTAGAAACGCTCCCTCTGTTCGTGCGCGCTGGCGCCGTGCTGCCGATGGGGCCCGACCTCCAGTATTCGAACGAGCGAAGCTGGGATCCGCTGAGCTTTGAGGTCTATCTGGGCGGCGAGGGCCTGACCGAGATGGAGTTGACCGACGACCACCGCCGGCTTCACTTCACTACGACCGTCGACCGGGAGTATCTGCGGCTGGAGGGCGGCCCGCTCGAGTACGCGGCCGCGGTTCGTGTGCACCGGCGTGGCGGGCCACCCGTCGAAGGCCGTCTCGGACAAACGATTGAACTCAGCTAACTCTGCTGTGCGGCGTGACTGAGTCAACTCGGGTCGTGAGTCGACGGCCCTTGGGCCGCCATGCCGGTGGCAGTGGGACTAGCGGCAGGCCTTAAGCCCCTGTGCGGCCGCGCCTCCAGCCGCATAGACCTCGCTGTGAGACTGAGCGTCTAATTGGATGTATAGCTCGAGCCCGACCGAGGAATACACCGGACAGGCCGAAGCCTGTTGGCCTATACAACTCGCAATCCGAGTCGCTGGCGAGGTCCCGCACCGATGGGTGGCGACATCACGAGGTGGAAGGGATGAGGAGCCAGCGAAGCACGCGGAACAACACGAACCCCCCAACCAGCGCACCTCCGATCCAGAACAGCAACACTGGTGCAGTCGAGGAGCGTGCTGCTGTCAGGGCGCCCATGGCGTCGTCAAATTGCCCGTCAGGATTGGTCAGCCCGATGTTGTAGATCCCATCGGTCAGTGCCCTCGCCGGCACGACAACGATCAAGTGCGAGGCATCAGGCGCATCGGCGACTCGAAGCCCGACCGTCCCAGCCTGGACGATTGTGTCGCGTGACAGGTTGCGGCCAAAGATGGCGAGGTTGTTCTCCTGCTGCGGATCGATCGAGGACGGATCTACCGTGAAAAGCGCCGGGGCGGTGGGCGACGACGGCAACGGGTTGGTGCGGGTGCTCCCCGCCGGCAACGTACCCGGCGCTGGGAGGGCCGTCGGCCTGGGCGATGATTGGGACGATGGCTTCGGGGTTGGTTTCGGTTTCGCGCTCGCGGTCGCCGAGGCCGTGGGTGACGGCGAGGCGGTCGGCGACGGCGATGGCCTGGCGGCCTCCGCGGGAGATGCGAGGAGTAAAGCAAACGCGAGCAAGCCCAGAACCGCAAGACTAGGACAGCGCCAGGCCATGCCGGTATAACGTAGAGCCGGCCTCAGCCCGACGGGAATGGCAGCCAACCTCGGCTCGTCAATTTGCCCTGACCCTTCGGGCCGTATCTGTGCGCCCCGTATTCAGCTGGGCCCGGTCGCGATGCCGGCCTGTTGAAGGCGATGGCTGGGCCAATTGGTCAGAGTTGGCAACTTTGCTGGGGCGCATAGAAGACCCAGCTGCCACTTGTCTGTGTCGCCTGGGCAAGTAATGAGCCGTGAGCCCGGCGGACCGTCCCATCCTCGCCGACCCACTTAGTGCTTTCGTATCGTTGTACGCGAGCGATGTCCTCAAACGAGGAGGTCTTTGCCCTTCTCCTCCTGAGCGGAGCCGCGGGATGGTCTGTATGGGCGTGGCGACAGACCGCCGAATGGTGGGATGGGATGCAAAAGGATCCCTATGTCAGGTTGCCTTACCGATGCCTCCCGGGGATGGTGCTCGGGGTGGCTACATTCGTGGTTGGGATCATGATTCTTCACGCCATTTTCAGCCTCGCCACGGGAGAGCGTCCGCTTTTTCGCATTCTGCTATACGGATGGGTCGCCGCTTTCGTCAGCCTGCAAGCTTCGGTGGCTCTCTTTGAGCGTCCCAGGCTGCTGATTCCGCCCGGCGTCCGACACCAATGCGGTAACAGGCGCCGCCTCTAGACGAAACCCCGCAAAGGCCAAGAGCTGGGCCAATTGGTCGGGATTGGCAACTCTTCTAGCCGACGCGAGCGACGCAGTCGCCGCGTCCATCGGTCGCCTACTTATTCATGCGGATTGCGGCAAGTATCCGTTTCGACACCCGAGTTTAGGACATGGGACGATGATCCGCTGTTGATAGTTTCAGGTCACGGATCCCGACGGGAAGTGTCAGGCTCTTGAGACGGGGCCCGCCCACCCCGGTGCAAAGCTCGCTCCTGGAAGCGTGGTCAAGAGCCGCTGCCCGTGCCCATCGACGCCAATGACGTATACCTGCAGCGTGCCGGTGAGGTTCCCCTCAAACGCGATGTAGCGTCCATCCGGTGCCCATGTCGGCCATCCATGGCCGCCGCTACCATTCGTTACGGCCCGCTCGGCCGTCCCATCGGCATTGCTCACGTAGACTTGCGCCGACGTCGTGTACTTCAGGTACGCGAGGTGCTTGCCATCCGGCGACCAGGCTGGATGCCCATCGCCACCCGAGCTCACCGCCGCCGCTGAGGTAAGGCCGCCAAAGCTCACGCCAATCAAAGAGATTCGGGCAACCCCATCCTGTTCGTCCTGGTAGGCGATCTGCTTGCCGTCTGGCGCCCAAGCCAGGCGCGTCGTTTTTCCGTGGGTCGCTCCTAGCCATTTCGGCTGGCTGCCGTTGCTGTTCATCACGTAGATGCTCAGTATCCCCTCCTGCTTCATGAAGGCAATTTGCTTCCCATCCGGTGACCAGGCTGGAGCGCTATTCCTCCCGCTACTGGTAACCGGGGCCATTTTGGATCCGTCGGCGTCCATGACAGATTTGAGATCCCAAGTCGCTCGCGCATTGGAAAGCGATCCTTTTGCCATCTGGCGACCAGCTGGGCGAATCGACAGTCGAAGCGCCAGTCAGCTGATGCAGGCCTGTACCATCCGCATTCATCACGTAAATGCTTTGATCGTTGTCCTGGTTGTCGAGGTTCCCATCTCTGTCGTTCACGAAAGCGATCTTCCCGATAGGATGACCGGGACCCGCCGGTGCCTCCGCGCGGGGCGCCGGCCCGCAGGCTATCAGCAGGAGGCATGTCACCCCTACCAATGCACTCGCTTTCGCGGTCCGTCCGTTAGCGCTGCTCATTTCACGCTCTAGTCTCCCATCACCAACAACGCCCGGTCGCACCGGAAGGTAATGGCTCCGGCCACGTCCGGTAGATGTGCCGCGGCTGAAGACTCACCGATCCCACCAGGTTGAAGGCGATGGCTGGGCTAATTGGTCAGGATTGGCAACTGCGCTCGCGGCCCTTGTTAAAAGCATCGGCTGACGAGCGGACTGCCTGCTGACTGTCGGCCGGTAAACGTTCCAGCCATCCTTAAAGGACTCCAGAGCCAATTGAGTAACCACCTAAGCGCTCCCTCATGCCGGTTTGACAACACCACTAACCGCCTGTACCGTCAGTCCATAGGGGGCATCCGGTCGCGCAAACGGGAGGAGGTTCAAATGCGCAGACGCCTGATTATCGCTTCAGTCGTTCTCGGATTGTCGATGGCCTTTGCGGTTCCTGCTTCAGCAGATACAGCGACCACTACCTGCGGTGCGGGAACGCTGGTTAGCAACCTGGCCGGACCCGCGTTCGGGCCCTTCGCTTCCGGCTTGGCGACGACGACGCCCCAGCCGGGTTTAACGATTGTTGTGCCGCTAGCGACCACCTGTTCGCCTTAGCAACAAGAGAACTGAAGCCCGCCCAAATCGCGGACCGGGCGGGCTTCGCGCGCATCGATCTGGATCCATACGCCCGGCGCCAGGGCCCGCCGGTGCCGGGGCTCACCGGAGGTTAGGCAGTCGGACGTTAACAACGAAAGTGTCAGCGCTCTTTTGAAGGGGATGGCTGGGCCGGCCGGATTCGAACCCCCAGGGTAACGATGGAGACCACCCGCGGGGCTAGTCGCTGCCTCTCAACCGAATAAAGACCTCGGAGGCCTGGAGGATCTTCTCGGTCCGACTGTTCGGGATGTGGATCCGCACGCCGGGATGCTGCGCGGTTCCGAAATCCCAGCCCTCGAGGTAACGCGAGCGGATCTCGGCGACGGACTTGACGGCGGCTGTGTTCGACCCGTTCGTCATCCAGACGGTCGGCTCGCGCGCCGTCGCGTAGCCCAGGCCGACCTCGGTTCCGCTGTCCCGGAAGAACCGCAGACCCGCGAGCGCCGCATCTGGCGGCACCAGATCGTTGGAGCTCTCCGCGACCTGCTGCAGCGTCGGCATCTGGCCCTGGGCGACCGTGGTGCGGACCTGCATTCGCGCCTTGAGGTGTTGCGACCGCTCCCGCTTCTTCTGCTCGCTCGCCACCTGCTGGATCTGGACACGAAGGCGGCCCAGCGCCTCCTCCAGCGGGGCCATCTCCGCCATGATCTCCCGGATCCGGCGGGCCAAGTCCTCGTCGGACGCTTGGTCCAGATTCACCTGCTCTGCCATCGACATACAATTATTGGCCAGCGTGTCCGTGGCACAAGCGTCGACCGACCAGCTCAAGGATGCCCTCAGCATCCGGATCGACGCGTTGCGGCCAGAACTCGAACGGATTGGCCGTGACATTCACGCACATCCCGAAGTCGGCTACGAAGAGCGGCAGGCGGTCGCGTGGCTGACCGAACTCCTCAAGAAACACGGTTTCAGCGTCGAGGTCGGCGTCGCCGATACTCCAACCGCCTTCGTCGCGGCGCGCCGGAAGGGGACCGGCCCGACAATCGCCTTCCTCTCCGAATACGACGCGCTCCGTGGCCTCGGCCATGGCTGTGGCCACAACCTGATCGCGACGGCCTCCGCGGGCGCCGGGATTGCGCTCGCCGACGCACTCAACCGCTTGAGCGGACGGGTGCTCGTCATCGGCACGCCGGCCGAGGAGGGTGGTGGTGGCAAGATCCGGCTGATCAACGCTGGCATCTTTCAGGAAATCGATGCGGCGATGATGTTTCATCCCGACACCAGGACCCAGGTGCTGCATTGGGCGCTGGCGGTCACCCACATGAAGTTCGAGTTCATCGGTCGCGCGGCGCACGCGTCGGGGGACCCCGAGAAGGGCATCAACGCACTCGATGCCTTCGTCCTCGCCTACAACGGGATCAGCCTGTTGCGCCAGCAAACGAAGGAGGGCGCCCGCTTGCATGGCTTCCTCAAGGAGGGCGGCACGGCGCCCAACATCATTCCGGAGCGAACCAGTGGCGAGTTCCTCGTGCGGGCCCGCGAGCAGGCCTACATGGAGGAACTCGTCCAGAAGGTGAAGAACATCTTTCAGGCAGCGGCCCTGGCCACCGGCTGCAGCCTGAAGCTGACTTTCAATGAAGAGCCGTACTCCGACCTTCGGAACAACGCTGTCCTGGCCCACGTGTTCGAGAAGAACCTCCGCCGGATCGGGCTCGAGCCGGTTGCGGGCGTGCCCTGGGAAAACGCCGGTTCGACCGACATGGGCAACGTCAGCCACGTGGTGCCGGCGCTTCATCCCACCGTGGCGATCGCGTCGGCCGATGTCGCGGGCCATTCGCAGGCGTTCCTGGAAGCCTCCGGCTCACCGCGCGGCTACCAGGCCATGATCGACGCCGCCAAGGCGCTGGCCATGACGGGTGCGGATCTCCTCGCCAACCCCGACCTGGTCGAGCAGGCGAAGGTGGAGTTCCGCCGGACCTGAGCCCGGCGAAACTAAGCCCATGATCAACGAACGCTACCGCGAAGACCGCGAGCGCCGGCGCCTCGGCAGCCTAACTGCATTCTCCGGGCCGACCCACTCCGGCAAGAGCAAGAAGCTCGAGGCAGAGGCGGAGCGGGCTCAGCGGCAGGGTCGCTGGAGTCAGCGGCTCTCACGTCCGCCGGATGCCAACCAGTTGCTGGACCAGCTCGATCCCACCGCGGAGCTCGTCACCATCGATGACGCGCAGCGCTACGACGACCGGCTGGTGGAGGTGCTCAACGACCTGGCGACGCTTCATCGGATCGACGTTGTCGTCGCGGGTTGGGAGCTCGATTACACCGGCCAGCCCTCGGGCCCCCTCCCGCAGCTGATGTGCTCGGCCGACTTTGCCCTCAAGCTCGATGACGGCGTCTGCGCGCAACCCGGATGCCGGAACCTGGCCAGCCGGACGCAACGCTTCCACGTGGCCAGTGGCACGCCGGAGCGCTTTCTGCCGGTCTGCCGGCGCCATCACACGCCGGAAGCGCGCGCGGTCAGCTTTCAGGAGGTCTGGTTCGACGAGCCGTCGGGGAGCCTCGACCTCATCAGTGGTTGCATGTTCAGCGGTAAGACGCAGGAATTGATACGCCGGCTCGACCAGGCACGCTATGCCGGTTCGACGATCCAGGTGTTCAAGCCCGCCCTGGACGACCGCTACGCCCTCGAAGCGGTCGCCTCGCACCGCGAGGTCCGTTTCCCAGCGATCGCGGTCCCGGACGTGGCGGCACTCCGGGATCAGCTGCGAGACGACACGCGGGTGGTCGGCATCGACGAAGCACAGTTCTTCGGGCCGGACATAGTTAACCTTGTTGAAGACCTGGCCGATCGCGGCCGTCACGTGATCGTGGCCGGCCTCGACCTGGATTTCCTCGCCCGACCCTTCGGACCGATGCCCCTGCTGGCCGCCTACGCAGACCGTCTCACGAAACTGCAGGCATCGTGCCAGTACCCGGGGTGCGGATCGCGGCAGGCCAGTCGCACGCAGCGGCTGATCGATGGCGAGCCGGCGCCGGCGGATTCGCCGCTCGTCGTTATTGGCGGCGCGGCAACCTACGACGCGCGCTGTCGCCACCATCACCGGATCGGTGTCCATGCTCGGCCCGAACCGGTGTCGATCGTCGAGGAGTCAGCCGAGCTCTAGGCCCCGCAACCGCTCGTTGCCGATCAGTACACCGAGGATCGCCACCACGACGGCGCCACCGATCGAGACCGTCATCGCCGCGAGCCAGGTGCTGAAGACCGGGAAGCGCGTTGCGCTCGCCAGCGCCAGTGAAATCGCGAGCAGGAGCGCGCTACCACCGGTGATCACGGCAAACAACCCCATGCCGATGAAGGCCCCGATCGGGTTCAACATCCGCCGGGCGTCGGTCCAATCAAAGCGGGCGAAAACCGCGCCGATGCCGACCATAAGGGTCGTCACCGTCACCGCCTGGGCGACCGCGAGCAGAATCGCCGTTGCCGCCCACAGCCACCCAGGTCGGATGAGGATCTCGGCGGCAATCGCCACCAGCGCAACCAGGAGGGCGGTCGGCAGCGCGGCTGACCAGCACTTGCCCTGCAAAAAGCGCAGGGTCGTGTTTGGCGAGACGGCGTAGACCCAGATGCTCTTGCCTTCCAAACTGACGGCGGTCAGTCCTAGTGAGATGCTCAAGGAGAAGAGCAGGATCCAGGCCGGGACGAGTCCAACCATTGCCGGAGCCGGTCCTTCACCGAGGCTCTGCACGGCGCTGCGCAAACCAGCAAAACGCAGGCCGAAGATGATGAAGATGAAGACGACCGGCATCACAAAGCGGATGAGCTGCGCGAGGTCACGGGTTCGCATACGCCAGTCCTTGATCACGATCGATGCCAGCACCGGACTCAGCAGCGGGAGGGCGCCGGTCAACCTGGGGGTTCGCAACCCCGGCAGGCGGCGCCGGCGTGGTGGGACCGCCTGGATCCAGCCGGCAAGATAGAGCCGGCCGCTGAGGATCGTCCCTGCAGCGAAGATCGCCGCTGAGACGGCGAGCAGCAGGAGCGCCCACTCGATCGCGACGGCAAAGTCAGCGCGCAGGATCGCCCCCGCGCTGCGGCCGGCCCATCCGGAGGGCAGCCAGGTCGCGCTGGCGACCGGCACATCCGGCAGGGACGCGGGGACTCCTGGCCGGCGGACGAAGCCGGAATCCCGCAATGCCGGGTTGAAGAGGAAGTTGAGCAGGTTGATGCCGAGCGCGAGGATGACACCGAACAGGGTCACGACTTCGCGGCCCCGTCCGACGGGAATGAAGCGGACCAGGAGCAAGCTCAGCAGCGAGATGATGACGACAACGGACACGGGATAGAGCAGGTAGAGCATCGCGAACACCAGCGGGATCAAGAGGTTGTGATTGGCGAATGCGAGGACGAGCAGAGCCGGCAGAGTAAACACCAGGCTCAGCACCAGGAGTCGCAGGACCTGGACCACCATTCGACCGGCCAGCACGCTCTCGACTGGGAGCGGCGCAACGAGCAGCAGGTCGAGATCGGGATTGAGGAGCAAGGCGTTGAGGCTGAAGACCAGGCTGCTGAATACCAGGACGCCGGTGTAGCCGAGAAACGCGAGGCTCAGCAGGTGAACGGTATCGATCTGGATCGGTGCCCGCTGGGCGGCTTGAACGCCGACCCAGGTGATGATCGCCTCCCACGACCAGGCGATGACGATGACGGCCGCACTGACGATAGAACCGGCGATCCGCCCGGGCTTACGGCTGCGCAGGGTCTGGTTGAGGAACATCTTCAGCTGGGCTCGCCAGAGGAGCAGCCCGACCTGGAGTCCGGCAACGACCCGGTCGATGGGACTATTCCTCGAGGCCACGCAAGACGGCGCTGACATCCTCCTCGCGGCTCCCCGTGAGCTCGAGGAAGATCTGCTCCAGCGATTGTCCGTCCTGTCCGACCATGTGGCGCAACTCCTGCAGGCTGCCCATGGCGACCAGCCGGCCGTGGTTGATGATGGCGAGCCGCGTGCACATCCGCTCCGCGATTTCGAGGATATGGGTTGAGAAGAA
>WNFX01002891.1_pt1 | contig 20779 bp, 19 predicted proteins | sample 5400111 | NCBI WGS metagenome assembly WNFX01 (sample SAMN13153363, study PRJNA577476) | soil metagenome | isolation source: 40 cm soil or saprolite under grassland replicate 1 | place: USA:California | collected 2016-06-15 | reverse complement strand
CAACCGAGAGTCCCGTTTCGATGCCAAGTGGTTGGTTGCTATAGAACGCTGGCAAAATATCTTCCGCGTTCGGGTCCGCCAATGCAAGAGATGCCAGATCAACAACAGAAAGCGAGAATTCTCCTTCGACAGGTTGATCTTTGTTGTCTGTTACCTGTACATCGAACGTGACATCCTCGCGTGGTCCCGCTTGTGTTGGATTCGAGGAAACCTGCACATTCAGTGCCTGTGCATCCGGTGCAACCGGGAGATTGGCGAGTCCATATCGAAAGTCGTTGCCTTGTCCCAGCACTGTAACGCTTACATAAACATTCGGCGCGTCATCTTCAGTAAGTGGTAATGAATATTCCTCTCCACTTCCACTCAGCATAATGACTTCAGCTTTGGAGACTAAGCCGCGCTCAACGGTCACCAACGCGAGCGCGTTGACCGCGAATGGATTCGGGACAAAAATCTTCGCCGTATCTCCTGCTTTGTAGGAGTCGTGATCTGCTGTCAGTTCAAACCTTTGATCCGGCAAATCGGGCCAGGCAGCACTCCCTGCACCGCCAACCCAAACCAACGTTTGCGCGTGAGCGCCACTGCCCGACACATCGAGCATATATGTCCCTGCGGTTGGTGGGACAAACGAAAGCCGCGCCTTGCCATCTTGGCCTGTGACGAGACTACTGCTGCTGACAGGCGTGTAAACGGGCGTATAAGTTGGGAAGCCATTGCTATCTGTCTGCTTTTCCCAGCGCACTTGTTTGAACTCGGCATCAAGTTTTTTCTCTCCAGAAGGATGCTGCGCCCAATCCACCGTAAATACTTCAAAGTCGATGGGCGAATCGGCACGCCCAATCCAGTCATCTGGGTGGAGGCCGATGTAAAAATCCGCGGGATGAACGCGCATCTCAGCCCGCGCGCTGACCGGCAAACCGGATTCATCTTGCGCCGTCACCTCTAATGTAACGATCTGCCCCGAATCCTTCTCAGGGATGTCTGGCAGCTTGATAGACAGAATCCCTTGCGGGTTCGTCTGACCCGTTCCCTCCTTGATCAATTCCCCAAAATAATCAGAGCCGAATGCGCCTGGATAGCGGAACACATCCAGCCACGATGTATCCAAGGCACCTGTTTCATAATTCGGCAAATAGAAAGGTTCTGGTTTCGCATAAAGCGCCCAATGGATTTCCGTGTCGCTCACAGGCGCATCGAAGAAATACCGCGCATTGACCGTTGCCTGCGCACTTTCACCAACTTTAATTTCATCGGCAGAAAAATCAACATTCAAGTTGATTTCAGGCTTGCGATACTCTGCAACCTGGAACGAAAAATAGAATTCAAGGGGACTGTTCTCGAACGTGTACCCCCCGGGTACTGCATCCTCCGACAACTTAAATTCGCCGCTGAACGTGCCATAGGGAGAAAGCTGCATATCAAAGTTGGAAAGCTGGACTCCGTTTGTATCACGCAAGATTAGTGGAATAGTATTAATCTGCGGTAACTCATAGCGACCGTTGAAGGCTGCACGCACTACACCACGAAAATAAACCGTTTGCCCAGGGCGGTAAATGGGGCGATCTGTATATAGATAAATTTTCGTGTGAGGAGGCTGCACTTGTTGTGAATAGCCGAAGTCCCAGGCATTGATGCCCCACCCCCAAAGATTGGCAGCCAACGCAAAATTATCATCGCCCGGTTGTCCCAGCATGGCAAACACCTGATCTCTATGTTCAGAAACTTCACCCTTCCACAAACCATCTTGATCCGTTGTGCCAGAAGCAAGTGGATTCCCCGCATTATCATAGATTGTCACCGGCGCATTTGCGATGGGAGTTTGTGAAGGCAAATCTACCGCCCAGACAAGTGCCTCTGTTGCACCGAGCTTGAATGTTAGATTCACTTGACTGGAGGCAAGCAAATAAACATTCTTTGAAGTGGATTGAATCTGCGGTGAAGATAACTGTACATAATACAGACCCGGCAGAAGTTGGTTATTCTGTTGTGTCAGACCAATTTTTACCTTGGTTGTATCGCCGGGCGGAAGATTGAACGTCTGTGAGTAACTAACCGGGTTCTGCGGGACGTAAGCCTGCTGGTTATCATAAGAATTCTGCAAAGAGAAAAAATCCTGCAAAGATAAAGGCGCAACAGTCGCGTTTGTGTTTTGTACATTCACAGCATTTGCATACAACACAGCTTCATCAGGTCGCACAAACGCTATAGATGAACCATACAATGATACGTTCAATGTCGATGGCAATGGCGGTGTATGGACATTCAACGCGTATGTATCACCAAGCGATTGCCCCCAACGATCTTTAATATTCGCAGCTAAATCTATCTCGTAATTCGTGTCAGGAATAAAATCCCCGTATACAGTAAGACTCAGACCATCCTCAGATGCTTCAGCTTGTAGATTATCGATCTCAGGAGATACGGTTACTAGATTGTCGTAATTGGCTTTAGCAAGTGGTGAACTAAATGTAAATGTGGTCAACCCAAAATCAGTCTGTGTGCCGGTCACTGCAAAATTATTATATGTGTTGAACACTGCGCCATAATCTGCACCGAGAATTAATCCACCCTTCGACTCTGTCGTCGCGCCAAGGTTGAGAATATAGCCGACATTGCGTCCCAGCAGATGATCGGGCACAAACGTCATTTGTGTCCCATCTTTGTTCCACAAAAATTTCCCGTTCAACGTGCCTTCAGGACCGCTGACAATTCCATGATGGATGGCTCCAGCTTGACGACGCGCGGCTTGGAGGTAATGAACGTCCAGGTAGACTGTTCGTTTCCTTCAAACCCCACACCTGAACCCGTTTTCAAATCTTGATTTAAGCTGACAGTGTATTCTGTTCCCCCCACCATTGCGGGCTCAGGATAAAAGATATACGTACTTGTATTGATCCATTCCCCATGACCTCTTACAGAAGGCTGAATGTTGAAAGCAGAGGGTTGAGTAGAGGAGTCTTGACCTAAAGCAACCACCGGCTGATTAAACGATACAGCAATTGCCGCGTCAACATTGACATCCTCTGCGTCGGGCTTCGGCAAAAAATTTGTCGCGCGCAAATAATCTGCAACAGGAAATGAAAGTTCAATGGGTGCAGTGACTCCAAATCCATTCGCAGACTGAAGAGAACTCGCGATCGAAAAATTCAGTGTGGTATTGGGCTGATAAGACTGGGTAGGAGTGAATATGAGTGTCGCGTCATCATTCCAGGTAAATGTCCCTGCAGGTAAGCCAGTCAATGCAGATTCCGCTGAGGATTTATTCACTGCTTGATTGAAATAAAATGTGATAGGAGATTGGTGACCAATCACACTTCCAAGCGGAGGATCAGTTTCAACCAGCGTGGGAGGCAATGACTGCTGAAACGATGTGGGCGTTGGAATGGCAGGCGTAGGCGTGCTAAGGATTGGTATCGGTATGCCGGTGCAGGAGGTGAGGATCAATGCAATAAGCAGGAAAGTATTCAGGGTAAGAGCGACGCGGCATTTCGTCATAGTTCCTCAATGAAATTAGCTTTATAAATTCATTATACACTTGTTGCTTATGTCACGTCCGCCCTGGCGAAGAATATCCTTGCAAAAGAAGAGATTGCTTCGTCGCGTTGGTCTCGACATCTGCACTCCCTGACACTTTCCTGGCGGGCAGTGTCAGGGAGTGCATGCGGTGCAAGTGTATGAGCCGACGAATACGGCTCTACTCGACCAGCGGCCCCTCGCAATGACAAATTATCGTGAATCAAAAAGGCACGGACAAGTCCGTGCCCATTTTCATTACTAGCCTGGATTAATTGCGTCAACCGCCTGCTTGATCTCATCATAAGAAGCGATCTTGCCCGGCTGACCAACCTGTTTCCCGTTTACAAACACAGTTGGCGTGCCATTCACTCCCATCTGCAGACCCTTGTCGAAATCAGCCTGGATATCCGCTTCATATTTATTTGCGCTGAAGCATTTGTCGAAGGCGTCCATATCCAGTCCAATGCTCTTAGCCATTAACTGCAAACGTTGGTCACTCAAATTGCCTTTGTTTTCACCATTCCAGTTGGCATAGAGCGTGCTATGCATTTCCCAGAATTTGCCCTGTTCATTCGCGCACATCGCCGCGTTGGAAGCCTGATCTGACTCTCCTCCACCCTTTGCCCCACTTCCATCAATAAATGGGTAGTTGTGAAACACATAGCGTGCTTTTCCGGGAGTAACCAGGTTTTCTATGACAAGAGGCTCAATGCTTTCGGTAAAGGATTGACAAGCCGGGCATTGAAAGTCCTCGAACACTTCGATGGTCGCAGGCGCATTGGCATCACCTAAACTCAAGCCATTAGGGTTAGGCAGGGCAACTGGTGTGACAGTAATAATTTCGCCGGGTGATTTGATTTGTGGCCAGATGACTGCGAACACTACAAGCGCAGCGCCAAGCACAATCAATCCAATGACAATCAATCGCTGACGCTGCTGTTGACGTTGCATCTTCTCACGGCGTTCCTGACGTTTGCTTATCTTTTCTGGGCTCATAAAATTTTCCTATGGTTGAATTCAAAAAGGACACGATACCCCGTATCCTTTCTCATTTGGCTCGGCCGTTTTTAACGGGAAATCCTTCTAAACACAAAGTACACAAAGGTCACGAAGGAAAAAACCTTTAAAATCGCACCCTTTCCCTCTTTGTGTACTCCCTGGCCCTGCCCGCCAGGGCAAGTGTGGTGTCCTTCGTGTTTGAGCTTTTTCCTGTCAAGTACGGAAGAGTCCTCATTTTAATCTGTCCCAATTTCGTTCAGGGCCGCTTCAAGTTCCTGTTGGAATTTGCTGAAGGGCTGTGCGCCCTCGATCAAACGTGTTTTTGTCTCACCGTTGACGGTATATGTGATCAGAAAACCGGGCGTCCCAGTAATCTTAGCTGCCTGCCCATCTTCAAAATCCTTTTGAACACGGTCTCGATATTTGCCACTGTTGTAGCAGCTATTGAATTGATCCATATTCAAACCAGCCTTTTCGGCGATCGCTTTTAAGCGTTTGTCCGTGAATGAACCTGCATCTTCGCCAAGGACATTCCCAAAGAGATAAGCATGCATTTCCCAGAATTTATTCTGATCGCCTGCACAATAAGCTGCCAGCGCGGCATCCTGCGATTCAGTGGTTGCAGGTACACCTTTAGCTTGTGCAATATTGTCACTGACAAAGTTACCCATCGACCGGTAAATATATTGAGCCTTGCCAGGTTCAACATAGTATTGTCTCAGCAATGGCTCGGTTTCCTTATGAAATTGTTCGCAGAACGGACACTGAAAATCGGCAAACTCCTCGATCTTGATGGGAGCATTCGGATCGCCCATCGAATTGTCTTTCGCATTCGGATGGATTCCTGGGTCAACGGCAACTACTCCAGTAACTGGTTTAAGCTGGGGCCAGACCACTGCAAAAACCACCAATGCCGCGCCAAGTATGATGAGGCCAATTGTGATTAGGCGACCACGCCTCTCCTGCTGAATAATTTTCTCACGGCGTTCCTGACGTTTGCTCTTCCTCTCTCGACTCATAAAAACTCCTTAATGTAGATGATTACGAAGCCACCGCATGTTGTATAAATTACTAAACTTGTAAAGCGAATTACAAGAAAAGATCATAACTTCTGTTTAGCTACGCATGCTGGACATGTGTGCGGTGCTTCGTAGATTTTCCCATGTGCAAAATCTTTTGTCTAGGATAAGGTGAGCAGGTTCTTAAAAATATCCCACTTTTCAAATCCTTATATTTTGTGCGTCGCACCCTCACGTTATCTCAAATGCTTATCCAACCATTCAATCATGAATTTGAAGACTTCAGCTTTTTCAGGTTCATTGTGAACTTCATGATATAAACCTTCCCATAACTTTAAAGTCACATCGCCGCCTGCTGCACTGACTAGTTTCGCAAAATCTTCACTCCCACTCGGATAAGTCAACTTGTCTTCTCGGCCATGCATAATCAGCAATGGCACCGGGAATTCTTTGGCACGTGCAAAGCAAAGATCAATTGCATTCAACGCGGCTTTCCCAAACCCCAAGCTGGTGCTGTAATGCACGAGCGGATCATTGATATAAGCTTGCACCACATCCGGGTCGCGTGAAATCGTAACGGGATCCAGTCCACTTGGTACAGTCATCGTTGATAGTAATGATCCAAGCAGCCTGACCATCGCAACTTTTGTTTTTTGTTTCTGTAGGGAGGAACGCAATGCGGCCCCAGTGACCATCACGCCTTTTAATCCTGAGCCATACTGAATGGCATACGCGAGCGATAATAATCCACCGAGGCTATGACCGTATAAAAAGCGTGGAATATCATGATAACGCTGATCCATCAAACGAAGGAATTGGCGAATATCCTGCATATACGCGTCAAGCGAGGAGGCGTGTCCGCGCGGGCCGCCTGATTTACCATGACCGCGCAGGTCGAAGCCAGCTAACGCGTAGCCTGCATCGGTCATTACTTTGCCAACATGAGCATAACGGGTAGTATGCTCGCCTAATCCATGCACGAGTGCAATAAATGCTTTGGGACTATTATCAGGTTCCCAGCCTTGGATGAAGAATGTTGTCCCATCCCTATCTTCCCACTTGGATTCAAAGGTTTTCATGTTACCCTCCCAGCCGTGATCTTAAATTCACATGTGTCCTGTCCTGTGGCTTTGCAGGAAATTTCTTCCACATCGAATCTCTGCCTTGTTGCCCAGAAAAGACTCTCGCGGATCAAGCCTTGGGTCACGAAACAGATTGGGTGTGAATCGCGTTGACCTTGAGCAGTGGGAGAAACATGGTCAACGAGAAGCAAGTCAAGATCCAGAGTATGAATCGTGATATCGCCTGATTGAGTCCCAATCAAGCGCGCCAGTAATTCCAGGGTAGATTTGCGACGGGTCGTGAGAGGTAGTCGCTTGATTAAAGCTGCTTGTGTTTTGCCTCCGAGCGCGGCGTCCTCCAAAAGGAGATTCCACAGCCGCTGACCCACACGCAAAAGGACACCGCGCGCACCACGTCCATAATAGGTGCGCAGCGCGGCTTGCAATGACGCGTAGGTTTTCGCTGATTCGGTTGAGTCCATTTTCAGGAACATTTGAGGCTTTGTCCATTCGGAAGACAACTTTGAAAGAGCAAGCATGGCATGGAATTGATCTGCTCCTAGTTCGATGGCGGCGCTTTCAACAAAGCGGCGAAGAATACGGCTGGAAAATTTTGTCTCACTCACGCGCGAGCGTCTCCTACTTCGAATCTGCAATAGGGATCACCTTTTGCAAGGCAATGCGTTTCGATGACCTCGTGTTCTTTGCCCGTTGCCCATTGTACAGCTTCACTAACAGAGCCAACGTACAGATAACAAATCGGCGTTTCAGAATGTCGGCTATGGCAGATCGCGCAAGTGGATTCGACATATGCGAGCCTATCACCACTTTCATCTACCCAAGCCTGCACTTGAGGATTGCTCTTTTTCAATGCATCCGCCATCCCATTTAAAATAAATTTGATGCGCTGCTTTTCAGGCAACAACTTCAACGCAACGCCTGCAACGCCAAGCAAGGTAGCTTGCTCCTTCACTCCATATTGGAATGAAGCCTTGCCAATGCGTCGTAGCATTCCTTTTCCCGCGCGCCCATAAAAATCTTCAATAGCTTGATTCAATCGAGCATATTGCGAAGCCTGAATGGATGGCTCTAGATTGTTTGGTGGAAAGTTACCAATAAATCTTTCCAGCCCACTTGTTCGCAAGACGGCATTCAGGCCATTCTCTCCCATCACTTCCTGAGCAGAGGTCAATGCCTGCCGCACAAGCGAATTAATGATGATTGCATCTTCTCTGGTGGTCATCTTGCCTCCTCACGTATTAGCGATTGGTGAATTCATCTTTGTCTGGGCCTTGCTTGGTGCGAGCCTTGCGAAGGTTTTCATCATCGAGACGTCTATGCTAGTCAAACCTTCGCAAGGCTTCTCTTCATTTCAAGAATAAGCAGATATATCAAATGTATACACGGGATATTGCTCGCCTGTCCGCACGAACCCCATGCGCTGATACAGACTCAATGAAACCTGATTATCGCTTTGTGTATTTACTGAAAGCCTTGAAATGCCAGCATATCTGAGATAGGCAAACAGATCGCTCAATAAGGCTCTCCCTGCGCCTTTGCCCTGCACAGTCGGATGAACAGCTAGCCGCGCAAGATGTGCGCGTTGTCCACCGCCCGTGCTTAGTTGATAACCAATAATTCCGCGCTCATTCTCTGCAACGGTCGCGTATAGAGCTTGAGCAAATGCCCGTTGAAGTGTCTCCAATGGGTTTTGCCACAATGGATCGAAGGATGCGGCGTCCGTCTTTTCGACTTCGGGAAGATCAGCTTCTATCATTTTGCGGATATGGATTCCACTCGCTTCATGCGAAGCCGACAGCTGGCTGGCGAAGCCGCGCCATTCGAGCATCACAATCTGCTGACTGTTCTCAAACCCACTCGCTGCCAATAGTTCTTGAAACCAGGGCTGAATTGCAATCGCGGCGACTTTCGCACCGCCCGCCTGCGCGATTTCCTGCTTTGCAGTGGACCAGAGCATGTTCCACGCACTCTCCGCAGACCAGCGTCCCATATAAACAAAGAGCCGCACCCAAGCAATTCCATCTCTTTCTGTAGGGCAAGCTAGTGCAGCCATAATCTGTCCACCTTCATCCAGCGCCCAGTAAAACGGAGCGCCCAGCCATTCCAATGGCGAGCGCCAATCAAGGTGCCTGTGTAGGCGAGTCTCAAAAAAGATCAGATTCGATAATTGTTGATGATCATTAAGATCTGCTGGGCGAACAAGGGTATTGATCACTATTCACCACATGAGATGCTATTGCTAGGAGTCAGTATGCACTCGGCGGCATCCCCGCCGCTGAGAATGGTGGCTAGGGCTATCTTATCATCGAATCAACCCAATACGCATTAGGAACTTCATAATGCGTTGGGTAAACGTGGGTTTTTCAACCAACCGCAAAGAATCGTACACGTCCATTTGCGAATCGGCGATCCGCCCGCGCTTGAGATTAATGTTTGCCGCCGCCTTGCGCACAATGGAATGCATGTCACCCTCACCAATCTGTTCAAAGAGTGAAGCAGCGCGGTCATATTCAGCCAACGCTTCCTTCCACTTTTTGAGTCCTTCAAGGGCGGCCGCGCGGTTACTCACCGCAATTCCCTGCCGTTTGATATCGCCAGCTTTTTGGAAAATCTCTCCTGTTCCATCCGTAGCTTGCAACGCTTCTTTTGCTTTTCCAGCTTGAAGCAGGGCGACGCTCTGATTATTCTTCATCTCTGCCGCGTTCACTTCATCCTGCACAAATATATAAGCTTGTGCAGCTTGCAAAAACAAATCTGCCGCAGCAAGATAATTTCCTTTTTCATATTCCTTTTTGCCGTTGTCAGCAAGGGTTAGGGAGTTGAGTTGATCCACACAAGTGCCTAATAGGTAATATCTAATAAATCTTCTGCTACAGAACGTAATTTATCCCTGGACATATTGCTCAGCTTCATCGCCAATTCCAAGTAGGGCCTATTGACCGGCATGGCAACGAACTCGCGTAGTTCCATCGGCATTTCAAGGAATTGTTTCACTGCTTCTTCACTAATCATCCATTGCCCAACGGGTCCGTGCCGATCAAAAAAAGATTCGATTCTTCCACCCAAAGTTCTGATCAACACCTCGAGCTCAGGCAATGGAATCGGATGTTCTCCTAGCTCATAGGCTTTGATGCGTGAACTAGCAATACCTGTATCATGAGCAAGATTACGGATGGACACACTGGCTTTCATGCGCTCTTGCCGTAAGAGTGCACCAATTTTGCGCTGGCGTACAGCCAATAATTTCGGTAAATCGAGTTTCGTATGGCGTGAGGGACTCTCTGATTTTATATTTTTTCCCCAGAAATGATCCATGGGCAGGTCAAGATAGTAAACCAATGTTTCCAGTTCTGGGAGAGAAGGAGCTTTGAGTCCTTCTTCATAGGCACGAAACACACTTTTTCTTATATTCAGCGCCTCTGCACAGTCTTGCGCGCTTCTACGCGCCGTAAGGCGCGCATCCCGGATCAATACCCCCAGCTTCTTTGTGCGAATCGTAATCTGCGACTTCGTATCCATGAATCCTCTAGAATGCTTGATATGTAAGATAGAGTTCAACGACCTCCATCATTGGAATTTCAAAGTCAGGGCCCACGGGGATGCTCCGCACACCTGCCCTCCCACTCAGCTACGCTTCGGGGATGCTCACCTGCACTGCACCAAACGCAGTGCGGTGCCAGGGAAGACTTTTAACTCCGCATTACTTTGATTATAGCAGAGGCTGTAGGATACTATCGTCTTTGCCCCGTATTCGCTCCACTTGTTGGCATGAAAATTTCACCACTAAGTTTGAAACCGGCCGCTTCCAAGCGCGGGCTAAAGATCGGGCGGATTCCTGTCGGCTTTAACTCACCCAGGATCTTGCCCCCCTGACCAATCCCTGTTTGCTCAAACTTGAAGATATCAGTGAGGACGACGATATCCCCTTCCATACCGACGACCTCTGTGATGGCGGTCACTTTACGCGAACCATCCTTCAGACGCGTCTGCTGAATAATAAGGTCAACCGCCGACGAGATCTGTTGCCGCACAACTTTTAACGGGAGGTCCATGCCAGCCATCAACACCATGGTTTCCATACGTGAGATCGCGTCGCGGGGTGAATTAGCATGTAGAGTAGTGAGCGACCCATCATGACCTGTGTTCATCGCCTGCAACATATCCAACGTCTCGCCGCCACGACATTCGCCCACGATGATACGATCCGGGCGCATACGCAGCGAATTGCGCACCAAATCTCGAATAGATACGGTGCCTCTTCCATCGGTGTTGGCAACCTTTGTTTCCATGCGCAAAACATGATCTTGTTGAAGTTGTAATTCGGCCGCATCTTCAATTGTGATGATCCGCTCCTCCTCAGCAATATAACTGGAAAGGACATTGAGGAGGGTGGTCTTGCCTGAGCCTGTGCCTCCTGAAATAACGATATTCAAATGAGCCAGGACACAGGCACGAGTGAACTCTGCCATTTGGGGTGTCAATGAACCATAATCAATCAACTGCTGAATGGACAGTTTATCCTTTTTGAATTTACGGATAGTGATGGAGGGCCCATCAATAGATACAGGCCGGATTACCGCATTCACGCGCGACCCATCTGGCAAACGCGCGTCGACGGTGGGGGTGTCTGCGTCTACGCGGCGACCGAGGGGAAGAATAATTCGATCAATGATCCGTAACACATGATCGTCGTCATCGAACGTGATGGCGCTTTTCGTCAACTTGCCGTTTTTTTCAATAAACACTTTTTTAGGGCCATTCACCATCACTTCACTGACATCCGGGTCATCCAGCAAAGGCTGAATAGGCCCATAGCCTGTGAGTTCATCAAGAATGTCATGAAAAATTTGTTGGCGAATATCCTCAGGCAGACTTACTTTAGTTTGAACGTAAATTTCCTGCAGGCGTTGTTTCATGAACTCAGCACGGTCACCGATCTGCAGTTGTTCTCCTTCCATCGAGCGGCCAATATTCTCAATAAGATACCGCTTGAATTTAAGGAGATCGGCTGAAGTGAGCCGTGTAAAGTTGGATGCAATTGGGGTAGCCATTAAGAAGTTCCCTCCTCACTTTTATCTTGTTCCGGAATGACCCATATGATGTGTGAGCGCCGCACGGCTAGGAATGGTGCCTGGAAAAGTGTCTGCCCATCAGGGCCTAACACACTGACATCTGTCAGCGCGAGGAAATTCTCGCTCGCATCTAGTTCATCTTTAATACGTTGATCTCTGCGGACATGAAGTTGTCCGCGAAGCAGGTGGGTGGTAGTTTGAATCGTAGCCGGGATCGTAACCTTAGATACGATTTCCGTAAAGATCTTGCCCTTTTCATCATATTCAAAAGTCATAGTGCCTCTTATCAATCCAAAATGTGTTTCGGGAAGAGTATTCAACTTTCATTTTGGGGTTACGCAATGAAAATAGCGACATGAATGAAAAATGTCATAATTCCAAGTAGGTAAAACCCGCCTCAAAGTGTAGCCGAAATAAGCTAGAAATTACCTTTCACTTTCCTTAGGCCGATTAGCCTGTATTTCCTCAGCAAGTTTGACAATGTCCTCAGCCCAATTCTTGAGAATCATGGATGCTGTATTAGTGGGATATTTTGTGGTAATCGGCTGGTTCAGATTGTTGGCTACCGTTAAATTGCTTCCCATAAACGGAATCGTTGTTTTGATCGTTAAACCAGTTGCCTCTTCTGCTTCAAGTTTCATTGATTCTTCTAGTCCAACCGTGCGGTTTAGGACGGCGTAGATATTTTTGTTTTTTATTCCATGCGTAGCCAAATAGCTCCATACAATTTTTGTCAACTCAATGGCACTCTGTTCGGTGGAAATGACCGGAATAACAAGATTCGCTTTTTGAATCAGAGGCAGGCTAATACGTGAGAGTGAACGTCCAATGTCCAAAATAATGAAATCATAGGCGGAGCAAAGAGTATTTACGATTTCACTGACACGATCTTCTTTAACTTTATTTGCCTGTTGTGGATCAGAGGATCCGGCCAGTAATTGGAACTGCCACAATTCCGGTGTTGGTAAATTTTTGTGAAAGTATTCAGCATTCGTCTCTTCAGAAGAGAGGTCTGCCACTGTAGTAAGATTAAGATTTCCCTTGTAACCAATTATTCGCCCAATCGAGCCGATTGGCAACACCATGTCAGCAACAACGACGCGTCCTTCAGGCTGTCCCCGCTGAATATTCATTGCGAGGTTGGCGCAAAGCGATGAAGTACCTGCTCCCCCTTTTGCGCTTAAGAAGACAATCAGCAGACCACGCTTCTCTTTATCTTTACTTGCAACATCGATTGGGTTCTCAACACCAAATATTCGATTAAGGCTCTCTTCCAATGCAAGCATTACTTGTGATGATTTGACCAAATATTCATTTACACCCGCCTTTAAACAAATTTCTCTACGAGCCGCACCAGGATCGGTTGAAAGTGCAATCAGTGGAGTCTTAGTAGTGCGGGGATCATTATGTAATTTCTGAATAAACTCTTGGTCCGTGATATCACGCAATGTGGGGTCAAACAGAATCAGGTCAGGCTGATCACGCCAAGCAAAAATTAGCCCCTCCTTGCCTGTTGGGGCTTCTAAAATCGTAAATTGTTTTTTCTGGAGGTGGTATGCAATAAAAATGCGGCTGGCTGGATTATCGTCAACGATTAAAATAGATTTACCAACCACAGCAGTCTCCTAGCATTTTCATTCTTCCAGGGGCGGCATCAGGTATCCCAAACCGGAACGAGTCACAATGTGTTTGGGAGTATGCGCGTCATCTTCCAACTTCTGGCGCAGGCGGGCAATGCTTACCCAGAGAATTTCTTTATCGCTGCGATATTCGGGACCCCAGACGCTGGTTAAAAGTTCTTCCGATGTCATGATCTTGCCAACATGATGGGCAAACTGTAACAATAGACGATACTCGGTCGCAGAAAGGGATACAGGCTGTTCACCGCGCCAGACTTCGGCGCGGGCAAAATCGATCTTCAAATTATCATGTGTGAAAAAACGGGACTGTCCCACTTCAGTGGGAGGTTGTGCGCGGCGCAAGACTGCGCGCACCCGGGCAAGCAACTCTGTCGCGGAAAATGGTTTTATCAGATAGTCATCCGCTCCCAAGTCAAGACCGCGGACACGATCCTGCTCATCACCTTTTGCCGTGAGAATAATAATAGGAGTGCTGGAAAATTCACGGATGCGCTGGGTGGCGCCAAAACCATCGAGTTTTGGCATCATCACATCCATAAGCACGAGGTCAATGGGCTGGTCTGAAAAAACGCTGACAGCTTGCATGCCATCCTGTGCGGTCACAACTTCATATCCTTCTGTCCGCAGGTTGGCTTCGAGCAAACGTAGATAACGAGGTTCATCATCAACGATCAAAATGCGTTTTGCCATAAGGCCTCCTCTTTGTGCTACCGAGATGAATTGATGGGCAGTTCAATAAAAAACGTTGTTCCCTGGCCGGGAGTGGATTCTGCCCAAATCTTACCACGATGTGCCTGGATTATTTGCTTGCAAATATAAAGACCCAAACCCGTACCCGTTACGGTTTTTTCACCACGTACTCGATAAAAACGTTCGAAAATAAGCGGAAGTGATTCTTTCGGGATACCAGGGCCATGGTCAATAAATGAAATCACTGCATCCTGATCCACCCGATTCAATAAAACCACAATTGGCGAGCCGGGTGCATATTTGATCGCATTAGTGAAAAGATTATCAAAGACCTGCGCGAGCCGTACACCATCACCATAAATGGAAGGTACAGTGTCAAACTGCATGCTTACGTCAAGATCCTTGTGGCGGGCGCGTAGTCGCAGGATCACATCTCGTAAAACGGCATCCAGCCTGATAGGTTGGAAGCGCAGCGGTAGAGTCTTGCTTTGCAAGCGCGCGGACTCAAGCACGTTCTCGATCAACAATGAAAGACGATCCGCTTCCTCATCAATAATGGTTAAAAATTCCTTTTGAGTTTCATCATCCCAGCTTGTATCTTCTCTCAAGAGGCTGGTGCTATAGCCTTTAATGAATCCCAATGGTGTGCGTAATTCATGAGAGATCGTACTGACAAAATCCTCCTGCAATTGCATCTGACGTTTAAGAACCTGTAGCTCCTCTCTCATTTCTGTCCATGTGACCCGTTCGAATAATATTGAAAGCAATTCTGCTGCAAACGATGCAATCGTAATATGGTCATTTTCGTAAATAGGCCCGCCAAATCTTACAAACACCACAGCGCCTCTGACTGACCCTCCAATCCGAAGCGGCAGACCAAGCAAATAAGCTTGATGCAAACGATCATCGGATGGAATGTCTGGCTTTGGGTCTTGCAAGAGAAGTTTACTTTTTTTAATGACCTGCCCTGCGAACTCATCTCCCCAGGCGGCGTCCGCTTCTGCATCCTTGGCGCGCCCCACTGCACGCGCGTAAGCGACTTCAAGCATTTTAGTTAATTCATCTTGAAGATAGACCGCCACATTGTCAAAGACAAACTCTTTACGTAGACTCACCATGAATTTCTCAATCGCGCTACGCGAGGTTCCCTCATAAGTGGCGATCTGTATCAATTCTTGCAGGTAGGAAAGTGTACGGCTGTCCATCAGCTTTGTTTTGATTCGACTGTAGCAAGCAAGGGGAATTTGAACGTCGAGCCGCGCCCTTCAACAGATTGCACTTCAAGCATCGAGCCATGCGCTTCGATGATCTGGCGCACAAGCGAAAGTCCTAATCCTGTTCCACCATAGCGCCGTGTCGTGGAACTATCTAATTGATGAAACGGTTCGAAGATATCCTCCAAACGATTAGATGGAATACCAATCCCTGTATCTGTGACTGAGACAACGATAAGATTTTCTCCCTCTCGTTTGATACTCACCAGCACACGTCCATTCGAGGGCGTAAATTTGACTCCGTTATCAACGAGCTGATTCAACACCCAAGCAATTTTCTGCGAATCTGCTTGAGCGAGAGGCATATTCTCATCGATCATTGCGTGCAGATTCACACTACGCTCTTGCGCTTGATTCTCATGAGACTTGATTGCCAGATTCGCCAGACGGCCAATATCTACATTTTCCTGTTTGATGCTCAATTCACCACGTGAGGCAAGCGAGACCATGATGAGGTCTTCGATCAATGCTTCGAGTTTGCCTGTAGACTGCTGACTGATTTGTAACGCATGGCGCTGTTCATCTGTAATCTTTCCCAGCGATTCTGTGATAAGCAATTCGAGATAACCCTTAATATGAGTAAGCGGAGTGCGCAGTTCATGGGAAATATTTGCAATGAAATTAGATTTGAGCTGGCTGAGTTCCGAAACGCGCTCAAGAGCTTTTTGCAGTTCTGCGGTGCGCTCTTCCACGCGGTGTTCAAGCGTTCGATTCGCGGCTTGCAAGGCGGAGCGCAACTGGATAATCTGTTCAGTAACCGCCTGGTCAAGCTCGGCGCGTTCTAATAGTTTAAGGTCGATGAGTGCCTGCCCAAGAAGAATCGGGGCACCTCTCGCTGTTGATTCCTGCTGATAATCGAGTGCCTTTTGCAAATTCTCAGCCGTAATGAGACCCTTGTGAATCAAGTATTCGCCCATACGTGGGACAAGCATCTCGGGCGTGAGGCGATATTGATCTGCCATGATTTTCTTAGCTCAGCCACCGTCAGAAGTATAGACCCATTCTCCTCCCACCATTGTAGCCGAGGACTGCATCGTAAGCAAATCATCTACATTGCAGGTGAAGGGATCCCTTTCCAGCACAATCAGATCAGCGAGGTAGTTCGGAGCAAGCCGGCCTAGGCGGTTTTCCATATTGGCAGCATAAGAGGGCCCGAGGGTGTATCCCTCCCAAGCTTGAGCCATGGTCAATTTTTGTTCGGGGTACCAACCATCGGCTGAGGGAGAACCGTCGGCGCGCCGGCGAGTGACCGCGGCATATAATCCCCAAAATGGATTGGGTGATTCGACCGGCGCGTCCGATCCGAGGGCAAGCCGCGCGCCGTGATCCAATTGAGTCTTCATAGCATACGCGAGCCGCGCACGCTCTCCCCAAAACGCGTCCGCCATTAACATGTCTGACGTGGCATGGATTGGTTGCATCGAAGCGATAATATTCATTTTGCCGAGGCGGGCCGCGTCATCCGGATGAAGCACCTGTACATGTTCGATGCGATGACGACGCGCGGGCAGATGATTTTCTTTTTCATAAGTACGTAATTGTTCATAGGCATTGAGCACTTCATGGTTGGCGCGGTCACCAATGGCATGGACGGTCATAGCGAGACCTACTTGTGCGGCCTTGCGGCCATGTTCGAAAAGTTCCTCGCCATCCATGTTCAGGATGCCACGATTACTTTCTTCTCCAATATAAGGCTGGAACATCGCAGCAGTGTGAGGGCCCAAAGCGCCGTCCATGAAAGCTTTGATTGAGCCGATGCGAAGCCAATCGTCGCCAAAGCCCGCACCTAGACCTAGCTCATACGCCTGATCGAGCAGCTCAACAGGCAGATTCTTCAGCACACGTAATTTTAGCTTGCCCTGCGCGTGGAGTCGCTGGAGTGCCATAAACGAATCACGACGGTCAAAATCATGAACTCCCGTGAGTCCCATTTCCCATAAAGTGGATTGAGTCTTTTCAATGGCATCCGCAATTTCATTGATGCTGGGTTCTGGAACGAGGCTTCCAACCAGTTCCATCGCGCTTTCAAGTAAGATGCCTGTGGCATTCCCTTTTTCGTCGCGTTGAATCTGCCCATTTTGGGGATTGGGTGTTTGTGATGTTACGTTCGCAAGTTTTAGCGCAGCCGTGTTCGCCCAAGAGGCATGCAAAGATTTCGCAGTGAGATACACAGGATTGTTCGGCGAGATGGCATCCAGTTCAGAAGCTGCAGGCCACCCCCTCACCCCTGGCCCCTCTCCCTTCGAGAGAGGAGAACTCCAAACATTTTGATTCCAGCCATGACCCAAAATCCATTCGCCAGGTTTTGCTTGCTTCACACGCTCTTCCACGCGCTGCAGACATTCCTCTTTTGTATTTGTTTCGCAATTGATCTTTTGCAGACTGAGTGCATAATGTTTCAAATGCAAATGAGCATCAGTAAGACCCGGCAGGATGACGCGCCCCTCCATATTTTGCTTCTCTGCATTTGGATATTGGGGTAAGAGGTTATTTGCTTCTCCTACTGCAACGATTCGCTCGCGATCAATAAGGATCGCTGATTCCGTTGGATGCGCCGGATCCTGGGTGTAGATGTAAGCGTTATAAAGAAGTTTCATGTTCAATTCCATATAGGGACATAGTACGCTTCGATTGAGTAGCACTCAGCGCGAGGCCCTAATAGTTATGTCAATTTTTCCAGCAAGGAATCCAATTCTTCATCCGAGTAGTAATAGATAGTGACTGTGCCACCTTTTTTGCCATGCTTAAGTGAAACCTTTGTCCCCAGGCTTGAACGCAGGCGACGTTCGACATCGGTCACATCTGCGCTTGAGCTTGCTCTTTTTTTGGAAACAGGTTTCTGCCCTAAATATTTTTTAGCCAACATTTCTGTTGTACGTACACTTAGATCAAGCATGATAATTTTGTTCAATAACTCTTCTTGCGCCTTTGCAGATAATTTCAACATGGAACGCGCATGGCCCTCAGTAATTTGTCCATTCACTAAGGCTTGTTTCACTGCTGCTGCGGCTTCAAGCAAACGAATCGTATTCGTCACGGTGGAACGATTTTTCCCAACACGCGTTGCGATCTCCTCATGCGAAAGTTTAAACTCTTTTTCCAAATGCTGATACGCTTCGGCTTCCTCAATCGCATTCAAGTCCGCGCGCTGAACATTTTCAATCAATGCCAGTTCAAGCAATTGCTGATCCGTGGCATGACGGATCACAACAGGGACGGTTTTCAATCCCGCGTTACGCGCGGCTTGCAGACGACGTTCGCCCGCGATGAGCGTATAAATCCCGTTTTTCCCTGGTGAAACGATCAGCGGCTGGATCACTCCATGTTCACGAATGGACGCGGCAAGGTTATCCAATTCCTCAAGGTCAAATTTTTCGCGTGGCTGACGCGGGTTACGCTGGATCAAGTCAATGGGAATTTGTGTGAGGCCGCCCTCTCCACCGGAGCCGGATGTTTTCTGACCGGTTGGGATGAGAGCGTCGAGTCCTTTGCCGAGACCGGAACGTGGGGGCATAAATGATCTCCTTACATGGTTAGAGGGACATCATAACGCAATGCCCCTGCACAATTATTTTACAAGAACCTCATCACCTTTCAATAACTCTTTTGCAAGCGCTTCGTACGCACGCGCACCCAGAGAGGAGGGGGAATACGCAGAAATGGGAAGTCCATAAGAAGGTGCTTCGGCAAGACGGATACTCCGTGGCACAATACTCTGAAAGACTTGTCCTGGAAAGTGATTCTTCACCTCTCTCACTACATCCGTTGAGAGATTCGTACGCGGGTCGAACATAGTCAGTATCACGCCGCGCACGCGCAGGCCTGGAAAGAGCGCTGACTGAACTCGTTCGATCGTTTGGGTGAGTTGTCCGAGCCCCTCCAACGCGAGATATTCACATTGAACAGGAACCAGCACACCATCTCGTGCGGCCACAAGGCCATTGACAGTTAAAATTCCAAGCGAAGGAGGGCAATCGATCAGGATGTAATCATATTTTCCATCGAGAGATTCGAGCGTGCTCCTAAGGCGAAATTCGCGCCCTAGTTCCCCAACCAGTTCGATCTCTGCACCAGCCAGTGCGGGAGAGGATGGCAGAAGCCAAAGTTGAAGCCGTTCATTATAAAGAATGGACGAAGTAGGGGCATCACCATTGAGCAGAGCTTCATATGTGCTTCCCTGCACAGCGCGCTTATCCACACCGAGACTGGCGGTCGCGTTCGCCTGTGGGTCGAGATCAACGACCAGCACGTGCTGACCCATTTGCGCAAGATACGCACCGAGGTTGACGGCGGTTGTTGTTTTGCCTACACCGCCTTTTTGATTGACAAGAGTATAGATGCGAGTCATGTGATTAGTGCAAAACTTCCAGCATAGATTCTTCGATTTCGCGCGAAGTAGGAATTCCATCTAATCCTACGCGGGTAACAGAATGTGAGGCGAGGAGGGTTGCAAAGCGTGCCGCTTCCCATGGATCGCGCGTGGTGAGTAGGCGAACGAAAAATGCTGCGGCGAATACATCACCCGCGCCAGTGGCATCCACTTCATGCACTTCTGGTGCGCGGAAGCGACGGCGGTCGCCATTCCAGAACAGAACCGCGCCAGCGGAGTCTTCAGTCACGGCGAGCACGCGCGTTTGATGTGCCATGTGCTCAATCAATTCATCATCGCCATCCATATCTTCGCGACTGATCACCACCGCGTTAGCACGCGCCAAAGCAGAATCCGCATTCGTCCATTCGGTGGCAGAGACACGTGCTTCAGTGTCCCATTGTCGCATCCAGCCTTGAGGGGTTAGTCCAAGCAAAGCAGGAGAAAAACCCTCTGGCAAAATCGCGTCCATTTCGTTAGCAATCGGACCGAGATGGATGATCGAGGCGTGTCGCCAAGTCTCTGGCACGCGATTGAGATCAATTCTCGCAGCTTGCGCACGTAGATATTGCACACGTCCATGTTCATTGTAGATGTTTTCGAATGTTGTGCTGTTTGGAGATTCAAGAGAAATCACTGGAATATCCCTCAAGGGAGCAAGTGATGTTTCAGGACCTGAAGCCGTCACTACACCCACACGCAAACCGAGTGCCCGCGCCGTCAATGCAGAGTATGCAGCTGTTCCGCCCAAACGTGGACCTTCTGGAGATAGGTCATGCGCGACATGACCTATCACGAGATAATCCACTGGCTCCAATGAAACAAGATCCGACATGAATGAATTATACCGTGAACCCCCCTCTTATCCCCCCATCGCTACGCGGTAGGGGGATGAAAAAGGGCAGGTCTGAGACCTGCCCCTACGGCAATTATCCATTCTTTGGAATAATCATTACCTTACGATACGGTTCTTCACCTGTGCTCTCTGTTTTCACATCCGGGTGATCGCGTAATGCGATGTGAATGATGCGGCGCTCTCCAGATGGCATCGGTTCAAGCGTTTGACGTCGTCCACTTTTGGCGACCTGGTCTGCCATACGCTTCGCCATCTGGATCAA
>WNFX01003209.1_pt1 | contig 20805 bp, 16 predicted proteins | sample 5400111 | NCBI WGS metagenome assembly WNFX01 (sample SAMN13153363, study PRJNA577476) | soil metagenome | isolation source: 40 cm soil or saprolite under grassland replicate 1 | place: USA:California | collected 2016-06-15 | reverse complement strand
AGCCGGAGGACGACGAGGACTCGGGTCCCGGCATGAAGCTGATCGAGCTCGCGCGTGATCTCGAGCCGGGAGACTCCGTACAAGTCGAGTATCAGCGCGGCAATGATTCTCGCAAAGCGACGCTCGTGGCCGAGGATCTTGGCGGCCAGGTGTGGTCCGGCGACAACATGGACATGTCGGGAATGCGCGAGAATTTGGAGCACCTGCGGGAAATGATGCCGAAGGGACCGGGGCCGGGATTTGAGTGGACCTTCGGATCGCCGTGGGGCGGCATCGAGCTGGTGAAGCTCAACCCCGACCTCGGCGACTACTTCGGCACGCGCGAGGGCGTCCTCGTGGTCCGGGCGCCGGAGGATTCCACGCTCGCCCTGAAAGGCGGAGACGTCATCATCTCGATCGGTGGGCGCAAGCCAACGTCTCCGGAGCAAGCGATGCGAATTCTGGGCTCCTACGATGAGGGTGAGACGGTGACGGTCGACGTGCTGCGGAAGCAGAAGCACGTCAACGTGACGTGGAAGGTGCCAAACAGAGAAGAACGGCACTTCCGCATGATGCCGCGGATGCGTGAGGAGCCCAGCCGGTTCCGCGTCGCGCCGAAGATCAGACTTCGCGACGTGATTCGGACGACGCGGACGATCTAGTCTTAGGGGCGGTAGGGGGCGGTAGGAGGCGGTACCGCCCCTACCGCCTCTTTACCGCCCCTTTACCGCCTCCTACCGATTCGGCCCTATCAAAATCGCATTCGTGACCAGCTTCGCCGGTCCCCTCCAGAACGCCCTGAACAACGGATCGCTCAGAAACAGCACCACCCGCCCTGAGCCTTGATTCTCGACGGCTGCCCACGTCGTGCCTTTCAGCAACCGCGCGGTGTTGTCCGGCCAGATGAACCCGGAAAGCACCAACGAATCCACGGGGTCTGAACCCGGAAAGCACCAACGAATCCACGGGGTCGGTGAAGGTCGCCGCATTGGCGCCGCCCTTTGATGGCTTCCAGAACGTGTCGCCATCGATGAAGACGGGCAGGCGGTCGCGCTCGTAGCCGGCGGTCAGCCACTGGGTGGTGTCGAGCGTGGCGCGGAAGATCGCGCCGGGAATCCACTCAGGCCGGTTCTTGGGAGGCGCGGTGCTCGAGATCAACGCCGGCTCGTTGCCCGGGGCGGTGGTGTCGGCCTTGGCGCCGCTATCGGATGCGACACTGGCGACGCTCGACAGCCCAAGGTCCTTGTTCGCCGCGAGGTCACCGGCGCCGCCGTACCCGATCAGCACGCCACCGGACCGCACCCACGCCTTGAGCTTGTCGACGCCGCCATCGCCCAGCTCGCGACGCATCCGTCCGCCGCTGCCGTCCGGGATGATGAGCACGTTGAAGCTCTGCAGATCGTCCATCTGCCCGATGGCGCGCAGCGGCACAGGCGTGAACGGCGCATGCAACTCGCGCGCGAGGAAGTTCCACAGCCAGCCGTAGCTCGTTTCGGAGATCCCCTCGCCCGCAGCGACCAGAATCGTGGGCGCGTGCAGCGCCACCACGTCGCCGGACCCGATCCCGATGTCGCCGGTGTCGGGGAACGCGGTCTGCACCGGCGCGACGGGCACCCCCAGAGACGGGCCGAGGGTGGCGATCCGCTCGTGTAACGCGGCGCTGTTGCGCTGCGGGCGGGCGACGAACGTGCCGCGCGGATAGGTGCGGCCATCGGCGCGGAGCGGACGCATCGCGACGGCGAGCCGGAACCCCTCCGCCTCGAGCGCCACCGCCAACCGGGCGGCGCCGGGGCGGTCGTTGGCGAACACATAGGCGCTCGCCGCGCGCGTGGGCGCGGGAGGTGGTGGAAGGATGGTGTCGGTAACCGCATCATCCCCCCCGCCCCCGGCGCCGGCGTCTTCGGTCCAGTACGCATCGAGATTGAAGGAGAGCGGCAGCGACCAGGCAGTGATGTCGTAGAATCCGTACTCCTCCTTGTCGGCATCCTCCCCGCGCCGGCGGTTGCGGTGGAATTTGGCGAGCTCGCGCTCGACGAACGTACGCTGCAGCTCGGCTTCCGGTTCGAGCATCGCCTTGGCAACGCGGCGCTGCGGCTGGTTGAGATCGATGACGTAGCTGCCGGCCGGGAAGGTCCGCGCCGCCGCTGCGTTGCGGGCGCTGATGTATGGGTGCGCCGCACGTGACGCGAGCGGCTGGCGGAGCCGGGTGACCTCGATGCCGTTGCGGAGCAACAATCCGACGACGTGCGCCGCCGACTGGGGATCGTTGCCGGGAACGATGACGACGCGTTTCAGCCGATCGGTCGCAGCTTCCGCCAGCGCGGAACGACGGAAGTCATAGTAGTCCTGCAGCCGGCTCTGCCGGTTCTTCGCCGTCGTCTCGAGCGTCGCGAGCGAGGCGACGAAGTGGTGTGCGATGCCGTCGCGGAAGGTCGTGATGCTGCCGTCGTCACGGCGCTTGCGGAATTCGGGCCCGCCGTCGGTCTCGTACGTCATCCCGGTCGCGCCCTGGAACGTCGCCCACTCATCCCAGTAGCCGACGTAGAAGAAGTCGAAGACGCCGCGCACGAAATATTGCCAGCCGTAGCGGTCGAACGCCGCAGCGTTGCCGCGCCCGTACGTCTCGAACCACTTCGTCGTCTGCGCGGGCAGGTTCATGTTCACGGCTTGGGCAACGGGGGGGAAGAAGAAGTTCGGCGTCGTCGAGTGGTGGTCCACGAAGACTTGCGGCCGCCACCGCAGCACCCCGTCCATCATGGCGCGCACTTCCGGCTGGCTTTGGGCGAGCAGGTCGCGGTTCATGTCGAAGCGGTAGTGGCTGTAGCGTCCCGTGATGCTCCAGGGCTCGTTCTGTTCGAACGCCCACGGGTGGTCCGCGCCCACGCCGACGGAGTTGTACCAGGCGGCGAAACGCTCGTGACCATCGGGATTCGCCGATGGGTTGAGGACCACGACCACCGACTTCAGGATCTCGAGGGTCTGCGGCTCGTCGGAGGCAGCGAGCTGGTAGGCCACCTGCATGGCGGCTTCGAATCCCGCCGGTTCGTCGCCGTGGACCGAGTATTGGAACACCGCTACGGCCGGGCTCTGCGCCGCGATCGCGGACGCCTGCGCCGCCGAGGTTTTGCGCGGATCGGCCAGCTCCGCCAGGCCCGCGCGAATCTGATCGAGCTTCGCGAGGTTCGCGGGATCGGAAATGATCAGCGCCCGAATCGGCCGGTACTCGGTCGTGCGTCCCCACGTCTCGATGCGGACGCGGTCGCTCGCGGTGGCGACCAGGGTGTCGAGATAGTGTTGCATCACTGCGTACATCGTGTGTTGGTCGCCGGCCGGGTAGCCGGTGATCGCCTCAGGGCGGGGGACCGCCGGCCGATAGGGGCCGCGGGAGTAGAAGTCGAACGGTTCCTGGGCGGCGAGCGGGGACACGAGGCTGCCCCACACGAGCAGGATGAGCAGCGGGCGCATTGAATCCTTCAGAATGATGTTGTGCCGAGCCCACCCTTCAGGGTGGGAATTAGGCGCGGCGTCGTGCCGCGGGCAATGCCTGATCGAAAGAAGCGAACTCGAAGGGCTTGGGGACGCAAGGCCGGCCCGTGCCGTCCAGGAAGCGGCGCATCTGGTCGTTCACCAGGTCGCCCGTCGTGAAGATGACGCGCTCGGCGTGCACAGGATCGTCGCTGCGGAGCCGCTCGAACAGCTGCTCGCCGGACAGGTCGGGCATGCGCATGTCGACGATGACGGCGTCGTATTTCGACGCCTTGAGGCGTGTGAGCGCATCCTCGCCGCTCGCCGTCGTTTCGACCTCGTGTCCCCGGCCGGCGAGGTAGCGCTGCAGCGATACGCGCACCGATGCTTCGTCGTCCACGACCAGCACGCGCAGGCGATCGCTGCCCGGCGATGGCACCTGCGCGACGGCCGCGTGTTCGCCGGAGTCACGAGGCTCCTCCGTCACCGGCACCTCGACGACAAAGCGGGCGCCCGTCTGCTGCGCGTTCTCCGCCCAAATCCGGCCCTCGTGCTCGCGCACGATCCCGAGCGAGATCGACAGGCCCAGGCCCGTGCCGGAGCCCGTCGGCTTGGTGGTGAAGAAGGGATTGAAGATGCGCTCGATGAGGTTCGGTGGAATGCCGGCGCCGGTGTCTTCGATCTCGATGCGAATCGCGTCCGCGGTGCGGCGCGGTTCAGGAAGACCTGCTGCAGCTGGTGCGCGTCCGCCATCGTGTCCGGCAGCGACTCGTCGTATTCGCGGCGCACGTCGATGCCGCGGACCCGCAGCTCATAGGCGCGGAGCTCGAGTGTGTCATCGAGGACCTGGTTGATCGCCGTCAGCACCTTTTCCGCTTTGTGCTGGCGCGCAAAGGTCAGCAGGTTCTGCACGATGCGGCTGGCGCGGCGGGCTTCGCTGTAGATCGTCTCCGCCGCCGTGCGCTGGTCCGGTGGGAAACGCTTTTCCGCCAGCAGCAGCTGGGCGAACGCGGAGATTCCCGCCAGCGGGTTGTTGAGCTCGTGCGCGACGCCGGACACGAGCTGGCCGATCGCCGACATCTTCTCCGACTGGATGAGCTGCTCCTGCAGCATCTTCTGGTCGGTGACGTCACGAATGAGGCAGAGGACCTCTTCGTCCTTCTGCGGCGTGGAGTACGTGATCGAGATGGTGCGGACCTCGCCGTCCTTGCGATAAAACTGCGAGTCGAACAGCCCCGTCTCGCCCGCGAGCGCCTGCTGGAAGTGCCCCAGCGCTTTGGGAAGGTCGTCGTCGGGGAGCATCGGCGCGAACCACTGCCCCACGAGCTCTTCGCGCTTGTATCCGGAGATGTTTTCCGCGGCGTGGTTGACCGTGGTGAAGCGGCCGTTCGCGTCGAGGGTGACGATCGCATCGGACGCGGACTCCACCAGATGGCGGTAGCGCGCCTCGGAGCGGGCGAGCGTGTCCTGCGCGCGCTTGGGCTCTGTGATATCGCGGAGGGTGGCGACCGTTCCGATGAGGTCGCCGTCCACGCGAAACGGACCGCTCGACACGGCCACGTCCCGCTCTTCGCCCGTTTGGTGATTGACGACGCGCGTTTCGTAACGCTGTGGCTCGCCGGCGAGAACCTTGTCTTCGCACGCGGCGACGTGAGCCCGCTCTCCCGGGGCCACATGGTCTGCGATGGCCTGCCCGACGACGTCGCTGATCTTCCAGCCCAGCAACTCCGCACCAGCGTCGTTCGCAGCCAGCACCCGCCGGTCGGTCCCGGTCACGACGACGGCGTCGGGCAGGGCTGCAACGATGTCGGCTGCCGCCTGCAGCAGGTCCAGCCGCGGTCGCTTGGCGGCCGTAGTGCTGGCCCGGGTGACCGGGGCCGGCGAGATCCGACGCACTTTACTCACGCGTGATAAGACGCCTCCATCGAGACCTTCATCAGCTTGAGGCTTTCGAGGGCGGCCTGCGTTACCTGGTCCGGACTATCGCTGCCGCGCTTCACACAATCCTTGATGATTTCGAGTGCATGAATGGGATGCTCGTCGTCGTACTTGGCATGCTCTTCGAGCCACCAGCGGCCGCGCGGGCCGATTTTTTCGTTCTTGGCGAGCCCCCGCAGTGCCTTTTCCGAAATCTTCTGGGCGACCCCCTCCACGGCGTAATTCGTCGCCGAGACGGCCTGCCCGAATTCCGCATTCCGGCACATGTCGGTCAAGTAGGCATGGAATTTCTTGACCTCGGGGATCATCGGCTCCGGTTCCTGGAACCGCTTCTTGTGCACGTTGAACCCGTCTCCCATGGCCCGCCACATCGCGTCGTGCCGCCGCTCGACCCGAATGTTGTCGGTGAAGAACTCCCGTCCCATCGTGGGTGAGCGGTCCAGCAGCATCTGCAGCCACTGCGGGAAGTCACGGATGATGGGATAGAAGGCGACCAGGAAATCCTGGATCCGGCCGTCCACGAGCTGATTCTCCGAGGCGTCGATGATGACCGGCGTATCGAGAATCGCCTGACGGCTGGGTTCCAGCGTGGTATCGAGGTCCGCAACCCAGGACGGATGCGGCGTCACTTGCACTGCCATTGCTGCTCCTCTCCCGGGCGCGGGCGTGGGGAACTAGGGTCCAAGCGTGGCTGCAATGTACAGGCGTGCGTCGAACGTGCAAGCTCAAGCCCGATGGTGACTTGGCGCACATGCCAAAAATCACGCGCTTGACAAGATATATCGTACAAGAATATCGTAACGTAACATCTCACAAGAGGCAAAGATGGGCGGGAAGTTCGGCTGGGAGGGGTTTGGTTTTGCGTTCGGTCCCCGGGCATGGGGCTTTCGTGGACGCGGACCCAGGAGTTGGCGGCGTCAATGGTTCGGCGCCGGCGACATGAAATACGTCATCCTGAAGCTGCTCCGCGATAAGCCACGTCATGGATACGAAGTCATGAAGGAGTTGGAAGAGCGGATGCACGGCTGCTACTCGCCGTCGCCTGGTACCATCTATCCAACCTTGCAGTGGCTCGAGGACGAGGGTCTCGTCGTCGCGCGCGATGTGGAAGGCAAGAAGGTCTACGAAATCACTGACACAGGACGGGCATTCTTGGACGAACACAAAGACGTCGTCGAAGACATCTTCGACCGTGTGACCGAGACCGTCGAGCGCACGGTGGGTGGCTCGATGGTGGAGGTCAACCGGGCGCTGGGCCAGCTCGTGAAGGCGGTGTACAGGACCGGCTGGAAGGCCGAGAGTGATGCCGCGCGCAAGCACGTCGCCGAGGCCCTCGCGAAGGCTACGGTGGAGATTGAGGCACTCGCAAAAGGTGCTACGGAAGATCGAACGTGAACACCCACAGGCCGCCGCAATCGAAGCCGCACCATCCGACGACGCTCACCCTTCCGGCCTGATACACGAGCGTCGCGTCATCTACCGAGGAGCGGTACGGAATCGCTGGAACGGGCATGTCCGCCACGATATCCAAGGTTCGTCGATCGAGCACCGTGAGATACTCTCGGAAGAGAGACGAAGACGCTTCCCACTGGATCCCGCCGACATAGAGGAGTGGCCTGACTGGATCCAGCGTGATGTCCTGGAGCGCGCGAGTCGACGGGAAGGCGCGCGCCGTCAAGAACCGCCCGGTGGCCGTCTCATATAACGACACGGAGAATCGGCCGTCCTGGTAATTCGCGGCTGCGGTGTCCCTCACACTCGTCGTGAGGAACATCGTATCGCCCGTGGTCGAGAACGCCGCGCCTGTCACATGAAAGAGCGTGTCGATGGTGTACGCGACATCCCCTGTTTGATTCAGCACCGGCCAATACATGGGAAACGACGCGGCACGATATCGCCGGGAGTCGAGCTCGGTCCGGATGACGGCCCATTTCCCTCCGCGAGCGAGACGGAATTCTCCCGACGGCGCGCTGTAAAAGTTTGGAATGATGGTATCCGTGCCATTTCTGACTAGTACGCCCAGTCGCAGGGACAGGCACGTGGTCGGGGACAGCTCAGCGGCAGTGTAGTCGCCGGCCGTGACGCCACAGGGAAGCGAATCGACGAGGGTCCACGGGTCCGGTTTCCACACCGTGGCCGCTGCGCGGCCGGCGGGTGACAGATCGATGATGTAGTGATTGGCCCGGTAACTCGGGCCTGGCGCGTACATCTTTACGCGATTGGAGTCGGCCTCCCGCAACTCGGCCGGCATCCGCAGTTGCCGATCTTGCACGTCGATCAGACCGTATCCGGTCGAGAAACCGGGCCATGCGCTCCCCTCCGCAATCAGCAGGCCACGCCCGGGCAGCATCGTGCCTGTCGTGACGTTTGTGTACGCATTGAGGCCGCCCCAATACCTGGGATACGCAAGTCCGACCGCGAAAAATGAGGCGCGCGCTTCGTCATAGCCCTGCGCCTCGATCAAGGCTTCGTAGTTACCCGTGTACACTGGAGGTACGCGAAACGCGATCTGCGTTGGTCCCACACGCCAGGTGTCCGCGGTATCCGCCCCGACCGTCACCGAAAAGTTCGTCCAGCGATTCGTCCGGAGCGTATCGGGACTTGGGAGGAGGGTCAGACCGGAGAACTGGTCGGACGTCAGCGTGATGATGCCACCCGCGGTCTGCGCGGGCGGATCGGACGACACCGTCAACGGAATGGGCGCACGGGCAGGATCCTGACAAGCCGCGACAACCGCGACTGTGAGGAGAAGTGCTTTAGCGTTTGCGCTCGCGCAACTCATTCAGGACCCGAGTGACATACACGCGCGTCATTTGTTTGCGCCACGAAAGATCGAAGTCGGTGTTATCCATCGGCTTTGAGGGACGGTAGGCAGCGTCCGCCGCCGCCGCAATGCTTTCCGCGCCAAACGACATGCCCCTGAGCGCGGCGCCGGCTTCCGGGACCTCCTGCGGGTAACTCGCCACGCCGCCGAGCACGATGCGGGCATCCGCGACGGTCTTGCCCTTCCACTGTATCCATGCGGCAACGCCGAGCACGGGGAAGTCGAACGAGCCGCGCCGCCGCAGTTTGTGGTAGACGGCATCCCAGCCATCGGGAGCCGGCAGACGCACGTCGACGAGGATTTCATCCGGCTGCTTCGTGAGATAATTGATCCCGTCGTTGTTATAGAACCGCCCCGCCGGCACGATGCGCTCGCCCTGTGGCCCGACCAGCCGGTACTCCGCCCCGATCGCCACCATGACCGGGGCGACGTCGGACGAGCTGACCGCCCAGCAGCGCGGCGAGGACGGCGCCACCCAGCAGATGTGGCCGTCCTTCTTCATGCAGAAGTCGATCGACTTCCGCCACTCATAACTCTGGTTGTAGTAGTTGCAGCGGGTATCGAGGCAGAGATTGCCGCCGAGGGTGCCCATGTTTCGGAGCAACGGAGTCGATACAAGGCGAGCGGCGGTGGCGACTGCTGACTGCGAACGTTGGAAGGTTGGAAGGTTGGAAAGTTTGCTCAGCGTCACACATGTTCCAACCTTCCAACCTTCCAACCTTCTCAACTCATCTATCCCCATCAGCGAAATCACGGTCTTCGGCTCTTGGTGCCGCCGCTTCATGTTCGGATACAGGTCCGTGCCGCCCGCCACGAACATGCCCTCGGGGCCGGCGTCGCCCTTCATGCGCAGGGCTTCGGCCAACGTCTTGGGTTGGAGATACCTGAACGACGGGAGCCGCAGCATAAGTGGACCTTACGCTGCGGCTCCCCTCGCGTCCAGACTCTAGTGCTCGTCTCTGCGCGCCAAACCGATGCCGCGGACGGCTTCGGCCAGTCGCACAAACTCGGCGCGGTAGCCGTCCGGATCGCTGCCGCGGGCGTCACGCGCAGCGGCGATCACCCGACTCAAATCGGCCTTGCCGCGGAAGTCCGAGTTTCGGAGCAACAAGCCGAACTCGGCGACCGCCGCCTGAAACTGGAAGTCCGTCGATGGCGCCTGTCCGGCTGTGGCGATCACCGGTTGACTCAGCAGCCGGCTGACGTCACCGTCGGGCTGCTTGTAGCGCACTTTGACGAACAACAGCTCGGGACCGGCGGCGCTATTCTGTTGCACGCTGCGTCGCTGATACCGCAGCGAATCGGGCATGCGGATCGTCACGTCCGTGTTCACGCCGACCGGGACGACTTCGTACAACGCCGTCACCGAGTGTCCCGAGCCGACCTCGCCGGCGTCCTTCTGGTCGTCGGTGAAGTCTTCGTTGCGCAGCAGCCGGTTCTCGTACCCGATCAAACGGTAGGCCCGCACGCGCGCCGGATTCCATTCGACCTGGATCTTCACGTCCTTCGCGACGGTGTAGAGGGTGCCGCCGAGCTCGTGCACCAGGACCTTCTGTGCCTCGGTGATGGTGTCGAGGTAGGCGTAGTTGCCGTTGCCCTTGTCGGCGAGCTTCTCCATCTTGGCCGCCTGCAGATTGCCCTCGCCCACGCCCAGCACTGTGAGAAACACGCCGGTGCGGCGCTTCTCCTCGATCAGCTGGATCATCTCCGCGTCACTCGAGGGACCGACGTTGAAGTCGCCGTCGGTCGCGAGAATGACGCGGTTGTTGCCGCCACGGATGAAGTTGGCGACCGCTTCGTCATAGGCGCGGCGAATCCCCTCGCCGCCCGCGGTGCTCCCCCCCGCCTCGAGCCGGTCGATGGCGTCGAGGATCTTGTCCTTCTGATCTCCCGCTGTGGACGGCAGGACCAGGCCTGCCGAGCCGGCGTACACGACCATCGCAACACGATCCTTGGCACGGAGCTGATTGACGAGCAGCCGCATCGCCGATTTCACGAGGGGCAGCTTGTTCAGCGGCATCATCGAGCCTGAGACGTCGAGCAGGAACACGAAGTTCGACGCGGGGAGATTCTCGACCTTCACGCGCCGTGCCTGCAGACCGATGCGCACCAGCTGGTGTTGCGGCTTCCAGGGCGCGGGTGCGACCTCGGTATGGATGGCGAGTGGGTCGTCGCCGTCGGGGTCGGCGTAGTCGTAGGGGAAGTAATTGACCAGCTCTTCGATGCGCACCGCGTCGCGCGGCGGCAGCTGGCCGTCCTGCATGATGAAACGCCGCATGTTGCTGTACGAGGCGCGATCGACGTCGATCGAAAAGGTGGACAGGGGATCGGCGGCGACCGCGATGAACGGATTCTCGACGATCTCGTCGTACTGCTCGCGGTTGCCGGGCTGCCGTTGATAGCGCCACGCTTCCGTGCTGTCGAAGCGCACGCCGTGGCCGGGAGGCGCGTAAGCGTCGGCCACACCGGCGCTCATGAGCGCATGCGCGCCGGCCATCTGCCGTGCAATGGGCGCGGAGCGCGCCCCGCTGACCACGATTCCTTCGAGCATGACCGGGGTTGGCAACAACTTGAAATCAACCGTCACGGTCGAGTTGGTCTTGAGTTGCACTCCCGCCTGCTGCTTGGCTCTGTATCCGATGTAACGGGCGATGACCGTGTAGCTCCCGACTGGCACGTTCTTGATGGAATAAGCGCCATGGCGATCAGTGATGGCGCCGAAGCTGGTGTGCTCGATGACAACCTGCGCGTACTGAATGGGAGCGCCGGTCGTGCTGTCACGCACATGACCGGCGATGCGGCCGGTCTCGACGATTGTGAGGGGTCGGGGCGTGAGCAGCACGCCAAGCAGCAAGGTGAGAAAGCGAACGGGATGCAGCGTCATGGCCTCTCCTGGTGCGGTGTCCAGAAGAGACGCTCAGACCCTTGCGGGCGACACAGCCTTTCCGTCTCCACCTTCCCACGGGGTGGGGACGCGCGTCGGTTCGGGCCACGCGATGTCGGGGAAATGGTCGGGACCGTACCGTCCGGGCTCGCCTTTCTCCTTCCTTCTCAATGCCTTGAGCACCTTTTCCGGCGTAATGGGGACCTCGTCGACCCGGACGCCGACCGCGTCGTAGACGGCGTTGGCCACCGCCGGCATCACCGGCAGCAGCGGCCCCTGGCCGACCTCCTTCGCGCCGAACGGGCCGTTCGGGTCGGGATCCTCGATCAGATAGGTGATGACGTCGCACATCTCGAGCGTCGTGGGACTCTTGTACTCGAGCAGGGACGGAATCTTGTGGACCACTTTGAGATCACCGCGATACGCCATCTCTTCCATCAACGCTTCGCCCAAGCCCATGTAGATCGAGCCTTCCACCTGTCCGATCACAGACGCGGTGTTGATCGACCGGCCGACGTCGTGTGCGATCCAGATCGTCGGCACGCGCACGATCCCGGTCTCGGGATCGACGTCCACCTCGGCGACGCAGGCGCTGTAGGAATACGCCGGCGATGGCCCGACTCCGGCGCCGCGGTATTTCGCCGCGCTCTGGGGCGGCGTGTACGAGCCGACGGTGCCGACCGTTCCTTCCGCGGCTTCGGCCCACTGCACCGCTTCGGCGAATGCCATCCCCTTCTTACGATCCTTGCTGTCGAACACGCGGCCGTCGGCGAACGTGAGGCGCTCGCTCGGGACCTCGAGCTTCCTGGCGGCATGCACGGCCAGGATCTGGCGCGCCCGTTCGGCGGCTTGCAGCGCCGCATTGCCGCTCATCAAGGTGACGCGACTCGAATAACTGCCCAGATCGACCGGGGTGAGATCGGTGTCGGCCGTGACGACGGCGATGTCGAAGGGATCGACGCCGAGCACTTCCGCGACGATGTAGGCGAGGATCGAGTCCGATCCCTGGCCGATTTCCGTCGAGCCGCAGAACACGGTCACGCCGCCGCCGCGGTCGCACTTCAGCTGCACGCCCGAGTGCGGCATGTTGTTCCAGTAGATCGGGAGGCCCGCGCCCGAGATGTAGCTCGAGCACGCCAGCCCGACCCCACGCCCGCGCGGCAGCTTGCGGAATTTCTTCTTCCACTCTGACCCTTCGACCACCTTCGCGATGCACTGGCCCAGCCCCATCGAGCCGACGCGCAGGTAGTTCGCGGTCAGCGAGTTCGCCGGTACGAGCGTCCTGAGACGCAGCTCGGCGGGATCGAGCTGGAGCGCTTCGGCGATCTTGTCGATGTGTACTTCGAGCGCGAAGCGTGGCTGCGGCGTGCCGTGCCCGCGCTTGGGGCCGCACGGCGCCTTGTTCGTGAACGCGCGCGCGCCCTGGAAGTGATAGCGCGGCACGTGATAGGTGACGGTCTGCAGCGCACCCGTGTAGTAGGTGCTGGCGACGCCGTAGGAGCCGTAGGCGCCGCCATCCAGCAGCGACCGGAAGTGCATCCCGGTGATCGCGCCGTCGCGCTTCACGCCCGTCTTCACCCACATCAACGTCGGATGGCGGCCGCGATGGCAGTAGAAGACCTCTTCCCGCGTCAGCGTGATCTTCACCGGGCGCCCCGTCAGCATCGCGAACTTGGCGACCGCAATCTCATGATTGAAGGGATCGCTCTTGCCACCGAAGCCGCCGCCGTTCGGCGTCGCGATGACGCGAATCCGGGCGGCCGGCAGCTCCAGCACCTTGGCGAGCGCGCGGTGCACGTAGTGCGGCGTCTGCGTCGAGGTCCACAGCGTCAGCTTGCCGTCCGGTGACCATTGTGCGACCGCGGCGTGCTGTTCCATCGGCAGATGCGTGTTGCCTTCGAAGAAGAAGAGGTCTTCGCGCACCAGGTCGCCCGCGGCTATCCCTGCGTCGGCGTCGCCGAACTCGAGATCGATCAGCTTGTGGAGGTTGCCGCTGTCGCCGTAGTCGTGGATGCGTGGCTCGGGATGTTCGAGAGCCTCTTCGGCGGAGGCAAACGCCTTGAGCGGTTCGTACTCGACCTTGATGAGGTCGAGGGCGGCCGTCGCGGTTTCTTCGGTGGTCGCCGCGACGGCCGCGACCGGATCGCCGATGAAGCGGACGCGATCGACGCACAGCGCGTGCTCGTCCTGGGAGACGGGCAGGATCCCGAAAGGAATCGGCAGATCCCGGCCCGTCAGCACCCCCTGCACGCCGTCCAGCTTTGCCGCCGCCGCGGTATCGATCGAGACGATGCGCGCGTGCGGCTCGGTGCTGCGCAGCAGCTTGCAGTACAGCATGCGGGGGAACGCGAGATCGTCGGCGAAGCGGGTCGTGCCCGTCACCTTGGCGACGGCGTCGACTTTGCGCAGCGCCTTGCCGATGACTCTATGCATGCTGCATCCGCGCCGCCGCTAATTCGATCGCTTCATAAATCTTGATGTAGCCGGTGCAGCGGCAGAGGTTGCCGGCGAGAGCGTCCTTGATTTCTTCACGTGTCGGGGTGGGATTGGCGGCGAGCAGGGCTTCGGCCGCGAGGAGAAAGGCCGGCGTGCAATAGCCGCACTGCGCCGCGCCCAGGTCGGCGAAGGTCTCCTGCAACGGATGCAGCTTCCCGCCCTGCGCCATGCCCTCGACCGTGCGCACGGCGTGGCCGGCGCACGCGAGCCCGAGCACCAGGCAGGAGAGAACCGGCGTTCCATCCAGCAGCACCGTGCAGGTGCCGCACTCGCCCAGCTCGCAGCCGTGCTTCGTGCCGGTGAGTCCCAGATCCTCGCGCAAGACCTCGAGCAATGTCTTGTGCGGGGCGAACGCGACTTCCGCCGGTTCGCCATTTACCGTCAGCGCGATCTTGACTTTCGATTCGTTGCTCATGGGCACGAGGTAATCTAGCTTTTGGGCTCCTCGAACGCGGTGAGATCATGAACGGGACGGTTAGGCGGTTTGGCGGTTCGGCGGTTCGCATGCTCGGCGTTCTCGTTCTTCTAGCCGCCCAACCGCCCAACCGCTTAACCGCCCAGGATTACCGAGCCCAAGCCATCCGCATCCTCCGTACAGTTCCCCTCATCGACGGCCACAACGACCTCCCCGACGCCATCCGTGAGCGGGGTGGGCTCGATTCGGTCGATCTTGCCGTCAGCCAACCGAAGCTGATGACCGACATCCCGCGGCTGCGCGGTGGCCGGGTGGGCGGCCAGTTCTGGGCGGCGTACGTGCCTGTCACTACAATGGATTCCGGGCCTCACCCTGGGGTGTACGCGCTCGAGCAGATCGATCTGATTCAGCGCTTCTGCGCCCGCAACGCGAGCGCGATGGCGATGGCGACGACGGCCGCGGCGGTCGAGCGCAACTTCGCGGCCGGCAAGATCTCGTGCTTGATCGGTATCGAAGGCGGCCACGCGATCGAACACTCGCTCGGGGCGTTGCGGATGTTCGCGCGCCTCGGGGTGCGGTACATGACGCTCACCCACTGGCGCACGCTCGATTGGGCCGTGGCGTCGACCGACTCCTCCCATCGTGGCCTGTCCGACTTCGGCCGGCAAGTCGTGCTCGAAATGAACCGGGTGGGCATGCTGGTCGATCTTTCGCATGTCAACGATCAGACGATGTCCGACGCGATTCATACGTCCCGCGCGCCGGTCATCTTCTCGCACTCCTCGGCGCGCGCCCTGGCCAACCACGCGCGCGACGTGCCCGACTCCATTCTGAAGCTCGTGGCCGGCAATCGCGGGGTCGTGATGGTCAACTTCAATCCGGGATTCGTGTCGGAGGCGGTGCGCACTTACGAGGACAGCATGACCACGTGGTCACGCGCGCTGCGCGCGGCGGGCGCGGATTCCGCGACACGCGCGGACTCGATGCGCGGCTGGGAGGCGCGGGCGCCCCACGCCACGCTGGCGCAGGCGGCCGATCACATCGAGCACATCCGCCAGGTCGCGGGGATCGACTGCGTGGGCATCGGCTCCGATTTCGACGGCATTACGGAGGTGCCGGTCGGCCTGGAGGACGTCTCGAAATTTCCCGATCTGATCGCTGAGCTGTTGCGGCGCGGGTGGACGGAAGCGGATGTGAAGAAAGTGGCGGGACTGAATACGCTGCGGGTGATGCGGGAGGCAGAGCGCGTCGCGGTCGAGATGCGGCGGACGCACCGGTAGACAGTCGCGGGCCTGGTCGCCATGTTGTCGGCAGCCCCTTTTCGCGAGGTCGGGAAGATGAGACGGCCCGCACAAGCAGTGATCGTCCACGGCGTGGCGGGTGGACTCCTCGCTGGATTCGTCGTCGTGTTGTGGTTCCTCGTTGCGGACACGGTGGCAGGTCAACCCTTCCGTACGCCCAGGCTGCTCGCTGGGATGCTCCTGAACCAGGAGCTCGCACAGGTCACGCCCCGGCTCGTCGCCGCTTACACGGTGCTGCACTTCGGCGTCTTTGCCGTTTTGGGAGTGGGGATGGCGTGGCTGAGCGCAGCCTTACCGGCGCCTTCGCGCCTGCTGCTCGGCCTGCTGTTCGGGCTGCTGCTGCAGGAAGTCGTGTTCTATGTCGGCCTGGGCCTGCTGCATGCTCCGCACCTCAGCGTGATTCCCTGGCCGCATGTCGTCGGCGCGAACATCGCCGCCGGGCTGGTGCTCATGAGCTATTTGCATTACGCGGAAGGCGATCCCCGGCCGCTCGGCGTCGGGTTCGCGGCCCTGCGGGATCATCCCGTCCTCGCGCGTGGGGCGGTCACCGGGTTAATCGGCGCGGGCGTGGTCGCGGTGTGGTTCTTCGTTCTGGATCTCTTGACCGGCAAGCCATTCGGCACTCCAGCGGCGCTCGGCTCTGCGCTGTTGCTCGGTGCGGCGGGCCCGGGCGAGATCGTCGGTACTTTCGGCCTGGTCGCGGCCTACACCGTCGTCCACATTGCCGCGTTCACTGTCGCCGGGATCGTCTTCGTTGCCCTGGCGGAGCAGGTAGAGCGAGTCCCCGCAATGGCGCTGCTCGTCCTACTCACTGCGATCCTGCTCGAGGCGCTCGTGTTGGCGACGATCGGAGTCGGAGCGGAATGGGTCTTGGGGACGGTCGGTTGGTGGACAGTCGCCGTTGCGAATGTCCTGGCCGTGTTGGCGATGGGGTGGCAGGTGTGGCGGACGCATCCCACGCTCCGACACCGGTTGGTGGAGGAGCGCCCCCAGCTTCGGGTCTAGGACGGCGTCACAGTCCCCGCTCTACTCCGATGGCGATTCCATTCCGGGACAGCACGGGCCGCGACCGAGTGACGGTCGCGTCGAACCGCAGGGTCATGCCGCGGGCCGCGTTGTAGCGGATCCCGGCGCTGCCGGTCACTGTCTCGAGTGATCGGACCGCCCCGCCGACGAGGTAACTCTCCCGTCCCGCCGCGCCGAGTAACGAAACCGTGGTGCGACGGGTCAGCGCGCGCGCCGCTCGTAGGGAAACGGCAGTATCGGTCCTGCGTGACGGGTTCCGCGACAGAAAGACGCGGAGGCTCCACGACATGCGGCTGGTTTCCGTCGTGATGTGCGGCATCAGGACGTCCACCGGACCTACCGCGTAGTTCCAGCGGCGATAACCCAGCCCGATCGATGAGCGCGCCGCGACGAGCCCGCTGGCGTCCACGTCCCACGTGTTCTTCGGCGTGAACTGCGGTTCGCGCGATGTTCCCGCCTCGGCCGTGAGCCAGAGCCGTTGGGTCGGGTGGACCGCGCCGCCGAGGCGCTCGGCGACATCGGTCTCGCCAAATCGGCCGAGCATCTCCGCGGCGACCCACCCGGAATGGCCGCGCGCCGATCTCAGGGTCAGCTGCGCGCCCAGACTGGACCAATCCTGACTGGCGTCTACCGTCTCGTAGGAGCTCCAGGCGTTGACGCGGAGACTCTGTCCCCGGCAAGGCGTCGCGAGGGCGAGCAGAACGAGTGCCGCGACGCTCGGCTTCCCGAATCCTTTGCGCGCCATGTCGCCCCAGACGTGCACGCCTTTGAACACGTTCACGAACGCCTTGAGGCGCCACCACACGGTGAGTTGGCGATAGCCACAGTTCTCGAGCGAGGCGAACAGCAACAGCCGGAACATGTCGCCGAAGCGGCGATAGCGGCGGAAGCTCACCTCCTCCAGCACCACGGCCCAGATCGAGAGCAGCATGCCGTACCCCCACGCGACCAGCACGAACAGCAGCGCGAACGACAAGTTGACGAGCCCGAACGCGAGGCCGGCGACCGTGATCACGTATCCCAGCAGCTCGACGACGGGCGCAAGCATTTCGCCGAATGCGAAGAACGGCATCGCCAGGAAACCGACCCAGCCGTAACGCGGGTTGAACAGCATCGTTTTGTACTGCCACATCGCGGCGATGAGGCCGCGGTGCCAGCGCTCGCGTTGGCGCGACAGGATCTTCAACGACTCCGGGACCTCGGTCCACGCGACGGGGTCGGGAATGAACGGCATCTCGTACTTGATCTTGTTGCGCCGCAGATGACGATGCATCCGCACCACGAGATCGAGATCTTCGACGATGCTGTTCGTGCGATAGCCGCCCACCGCCATCACGTACTCCTTGCGGAACAACCCGAACGCCCCGGAGATGATGAGATTGCCGCCCAGCCGATTCCACCCCAGCCGGCCAAACAGGAAGGCGCGCAGGTATTCGACGACCTGGATGCCCGGGATCATCTTGCCGGGCACACGGGCATCCGTCACACGCCCGTCTTTCACGGTGCAGTTGTTCGCGACGCGCACCGTGCCGCCCACCGCCGCGATCTCGCGGCCCAGCAAGAACGGCCGCGTGAGGCGCAGCAGCGCGTCAGGCTCGATGAGGGTGTCGGCATCCACGGCGATCACCAGCGGGAACCGCGAGGCGTTGATCGCCGCGTTGAGCGAGTCCGCCTTGCCGCCGTTTTCCTTGTCGAGCACGAGCAGCCGTGAGCGCGAGCGCGAGCGATACAGCCCCCGCAGCGGCTTCGTGGCGATCGTCTCGGGATAGACACGCGGGATTTCGTAGAGGTCGAACGCGTGCCGCAGCCGCTCCATCGTGTCGTCTTTCGAACCGTCGTTCACGACGACCACTTCGTAGTTGCGGTATTCGAGCGTGAGAATCGCGGTCACGCTCGCCTCTATGGTGGCACTCTCGTTGTACGCCGGGACCAGAATCGTGATCGGCGGCAGCGCATCGCTCTGCATCAGGCGCTGGAAATCCTCATCCTCGGCGAGCCGCGTTTGCTCCCAGATCTCCGGTATCGACAGCATCAGCAGCACCGCGTAGAAGGAATTCAGCACGAGGAAGTAGACGAGGATCGTGAGGTCCGTGGTGCCGACGATCGTGGTGAGCAGGCTCATGCCGCGAACTCCGCCAGCGCCTGCGCCGGGAGGCCGAGCACCATCTGGGCCATTGCGCGCGCACAGGGATCGGCACCGACCTCGGCCTCGAGCAGGGCATTGCGGCCCGGCGCCGCGAAGCGCATCAGCGCGAGCGCCGCGCGCAGCCGGACCCACCAGATGCTGTCCTGCAGCGCCGCTTTCACGAGCGGCAACGTGCTAACGTCGGTGATCATCCCGAGCGAGCGCACGGCCTGCGCGCGCACCACCCACGCGTCGTCCGTCACCAGTCGCTTGAGCGCCGCGACGGACTCGCGGTGCGGAAAACTGCCGAGCGCGCGCGCCGACTGAATGCGGACCTCGGGATCGGCATGGTCGGCCAGCGCGGTGAGTCGCTCGCGCAACGCGGGCTCGCCCAACCTTGCCGCAAACTCCGCGAGGCGGGGGAGGGCCGGATCGTCGCCGCGCCGCAGCCGCTTCTGGAGATGCTCGACCACCACGGGACGCGACCGCAGCAACATCGCGGCATAGTACGCCTGGACCGTGGGGGCGAGCTGCGGCAGCCGATCCAGCGCCGTGAGCGTAAGCGAGGTGTTTTCCATCCGCTCGAGCGAGGCGACGGCGGCGATGTGGACGGCGGGATGCGGATCGTTGACGAGGCGCCTGAGACGCTCCACGTCCTGTGGCACCGCGGCCACGCTCAAAAACCGCGCGCATTCGAGCCGCTTCCACCAGCGGGCCGAGGTGCTGTTGGTGCGCACGAGCCTGGCCCACCAGGTGTGCTCCAGCGCCTGCGCCAGTTGGCGCCAACGTTCACCCGGGACGCGCGCCGACCATTTGACCAGCGCGTCGATCGCGACTGGCACGGGCAGGCGCGCCAAGCCCACCAATACGCCCGCGAGCGGTGTGGTGCCGGCGGCCCAGCGGCGCATCGAGGCGTCCACCGCTTCGCGGCGGGGATTGAGCCGGGTGCTGCGCCGCAATCTGAACCAGCGGTTGAGGACAATGAGGACGACGAGAGCCCCGAGCAGCAGCCCCTGCACGATCGCCACGATGATGAGGAAATGGCGGGCGCTCATCGGCCCACCCAGCGCCGGATCTTCTCGAGCGCGACGCGCAGGCTCATCGGCTTGACCATGTAGTCCATCGCGCCCGCCTCGAGCCCGCGCAATTGCTCCGTTTCACTGCCGTGCACCGTGGTGAACACGACGCGGAATTTTCCGGGGCACTGCTGCTGCAGCTCCTCGAAGATCGAATAGCCGTCGAGGGCAGGGAGGTCGACGTCGAGCAGCAACAGCGGCGGCTGCGGGCTGCCACGCGTGTCCATGGTCTTCAGCAGGTCCAACGCCTCGCGCCCGTTGCGAAAGTGCAGGAAGCGGTAGCCGCGCGCCTCCAGGCCGAAGGTGAGCAGCTCGGCGAGCGCGGGATCGTCCTCGACGACTATTACTTCCGGCACGTCGCTCGAATCAAGCGGCGGCGAGGGGGCGGTGGGGGGCGGCGATGGGGCGGCGAAGGGCACCGACGGTGATGGTGGAGCTGCTGCCTGCTTTGTGAAAAGCGCGGCTGCTAGGCGGCGAACGAAGCTGCGCGCAGCCTGGCCTCGGTCCGCCACCCCATTCCCGGGATGCTCGAGCCATTTCTTGGCGGCGTCCTCGAGATCCGCCGCGACGACGGAGGCCTGCGGGAACCCGAACGAGCCGGCGGAGCCGCGCAGGCGGTGCGCATCGCGGCGCAACTGTTCGATCGCCGCGGTGTCGTCGCCCGCGGCGATCAGCCGTTCGGCTAGCTCGGCGATCGCTCCGAGCTGGTCGCGGGCCCCCTGCAGGTACTCGTCCCGGACTCCGGGGGGCAGGCCGAAGTCGTCGACGCCGCCGACCCCACCCTGGTTCACCGACCTGCAGATGGGTGCGGATCGTGACGAACCGGCGAGGGTCCGTCTTCTATCGGTGCTTGCGCGCCGAGACGGACCCCCGGTTTGTCCGCTACCCGCCGCTACCGGTGCTAAGCTGCCCCGGCTACGAACGTCGCGATGGGGGGGGGCTTCCTGAGCCCGAAGGCGATCGTGACGAGAGCTAGCACATCGCACACTTCCGCGATGATGTGCGCAAATAAAAAATGCGTCAGATGGGCGTGGTAGGTGATATAGGAAAGCTCTGCTTCACGGCGCTGCGATGTCTTCGTCTTGCAGCAAGACGGCGAACAGCATTACAGATGATTGCGACTCCCGCCACAGGGAGGCGGCCCCCAGGACGCGCAGGCCGACCCCCCCGGCCGATCCCATGGGCGAATTCCGTGCCGCAGACATATCGTGCGGCGCGAGCGCTCTTTACCATCGGCTCCAGGGTCATTTGTGACCTCTCTCACTTGCAGAATGCC